>ERZ773277.894-NODE-894-length-28481-cov-5.830894_pt1 | contig 28481 bp, 25 predicted proteins | sample MGYA00511957_ERZ773277 | MGnify/ENA primary metagenome ERZ773277 (study PRJEB29015, sample SAMEA2737800) | human gut metagenome | biome: human gut; feature: human-associated habitat; material: faeces | place: China | collected 2012 ... | reverse complement strand
TAGAAGTTGCCTCTTCTGCTGAAGCCACTTATACTTATATTCCGAAAGATTACACGGTACCGGCCGATGCGGATTATTTCCATATCACTACCAACAATACTATCTATGGTACGGAATTGAAAGAAGACCTGGATGTAAATGTTCCTATGGTTGCCGATATGTCATCCGATATTTTCTCCCGTCCTATCGACGTGTCTAAATATATCTGTATTTACGGTGGCGCACAGAAGAATCTGGCTCCTTCGGGTGTGACATTCGTTATCGTGAAGAATGATGCGTTAGGTAAGGTGTCCCGTTACATCCCGACCATGCTGAACTATCAGACTCACATCGACGGCGGTTCAATGTTCAATACTCCTCCGGTTGTTCCTATTTATGCGGCATTGCAGACTTTGCGCTGGATAAAGGCTCAGGGTGGTGTGAAAGAAATGGAACGTCGTGCCATCGAGAAGGCTGATATGCTGTACGCCGAGATAGACCGCAACAAGATGTTCGTGGGTACCGCCGCCAAGGAAGACCGTTCTCGCATGAATATCTGCTTCGTAATGGCTCCCGAATACAAAGAACTCGAAGCCGACTTCCTGAAATTCGCTACTGAAAAGGGTATGGTAGGTATCAAGGGACACCGTTCCGTAGGTGGCTTCCGTGCATCTTGCTACAACGCCATGCCGAAAGAAAGCGTACAGGCTTTGATAGACTGCATGCAGGAATTTGAGAAACTTCATTAACAATATTCGTTCACCACAGAGGACGCAGAGTCCCGCAGAGATTGGATAAAAGGAGAACTCTGTGAAACTCTGTGCGACTTTGTGGTGAATCTTTTTTTAATACCATTAAATCATGAAAGTATTAGTTGCAACAGACAAACCGTTTGCAAAAGTTGCGGTAGACGGTATTCGCAAAGAGATTGAAGCGGCAGGTTATGAACTTGCTTTGCTGGAAAAATATGGCGATAAAGCAAAACTGCTGGATGCTGTGAAAGACGCCAACGCTATTATTATCCGCAGCGACATCATTGATGCCGAGGTTTTGGATGCCGCCAAAGAACTGAAAATTGTGGTACGCGCCGGTGCGGGCTATGACAATGTAGACTTGGCTGCCGCCACCGCCCACAACGTATGTGTCATGAACACTCCGGGACAGAACTCCAACGCCGTAGCCGAACTGGCTTTCGGACTTATGGTAATGGCTGTCCGCAATATGTACAACGGTACTTCCGGTACGGAACTGATGGGCAAGAAGCTGGGTATCCATGCTTACGGTAATGTCGGTCGTAATGTAGCCCGTATCGCCAAAGGCGTCGGTATGGAGATTTACGCATTCGACGCTTTCTGCCCGAAAGAAGTTATTGAGAAAGACGGTGTAAAGGCTGTGGCCTCTGCCGAGGAACTTTACTCTACTTGTGATGTCGTTTCCCTGCACATTCCCGCAACGGCGGAAACCAAGAATTCCATCAACTATGCTTTGGTGAACAAGATGCCGAAAGGCGGTTTGTTGGTGAATACCGCCCGCAAGGAAGTTATCAACGAAGCCGAACTGATTCAGCTTATGGAAGAACGCGCCGACCTGAAGTACATGACTGACATCATGCCCGCAGCCAACGAGACATTTGCCGCCAAGTTTGCCGGCCGTTATTTCTCCACACCGAAAAAGATGGGTGCGCAGACTGCCGAAGCCAATATCAATGCCGGTATTGCCGCTGCCAAGCAGATTGTAGGATTCCTGAAAGACGGTTGCGAGAAGTTCCGTGTAAATAAGTAAATAGATTAATAATCTGATAGCCATGGCTACAATTAAACCTTTTAAAGGCATTCGCCCGCCCCAAGACTTGGTAGAGCAAGTTGCATCCCGTCCTTACGATGTACTGAACTCCGCCGAAGCCCGTGAAGAAGCGGCAGGAAACGAAAAATCCTTGTATCATATCATTAAGCCCGAGATAGATTTTCCTGAGGGCACGGATGAGCATGATGAACGTGTTTACCGGAAAGCCGCCGACAACTTCCGAATGTTTCAGGACAAAGGCTGGCTGGTACAGGACGATAAGGAAAATTACTACGTATATGCCCAGACCATGAACGGCAAGACGCAATATGGTTTGGTGGTGGGCGCATACGTGCCCGATTATATGAATGGCGTCATTAAGAAGCATGAGCTTACCCGTCGCGATAAGGAAGAAGACCGCATGAAACATGTGCGTGTGAATAATGCCAACATCGAACCTGTATTCTTCGCCTATCCCGATAATGCCACGCTGGATGCTGTCATTGCCCGTTACACGGCTCAGAAACCTGTTTATGATTTTATTGCTCCGGGTGACGGCTTCGGTCATACATTCTGGATTATCGACAAACAGGAAGATATCGATGTCATAACCAAAGAGTTCGCCAAGATGCCCGCGCTCTATATCGCAGACGGACATCACCGTAGCGCGGCCGCTGCTCTGGTTGGCGCGGAGAAAGCCAAGCAAAATCCCAATCATCGCGGAGACGAGGAGTACAACTACTTCATGGCGGTTTGTTTCCCCGCCAATCAGTTGACTATCATCGACTATAATCGTGTGGTGAAAGATTTGAACGGTATGACGCCCGAACAATTCCTGGCTGCCGTAGGTAAGAACTTCACGGTGGAAGAGAAAGGAACGGAAATCTACAAACCGACAGGCTTGCATAATTTCTCCCTTTATCTGGAAGGCAAGTGGTATAGTCTTACTGCCAAGCCGGACACTTACAACGATAACGACCCTATCGGTGTGCTGGATGTTACCATTTCATCCAATCTGATACTGGATGAAATCCTCGGTATCAAAGACCTCCGTTCCGACAAGCGCATTGACTTCGTAGGCGGTATCCGTGGTCTGGGCGAATTGAAGAAACGGGTGGATAGCGGCGAAATGAAAGTAGCTTTGGCTCTTTATCCCGTATCCATGAAACAATTGATGGATATCGCCGATACCGGTAATATCATGCCGCCCAAGACTACTTGGTTTGAACCGAAGCTACGTTCGGGACTGGTAATTCACAAACTAGACTAATCAGATATAATCTTGAAGAATGAATAGGAAACGGAGCATTGCATTACGCGATGCTCCGTTATTTTATTGGCCGTTTTCTTTCCTGTTATATAGAAAATGCTGACCTTTGCCGAAAAGGCCGGATTATATTTATGAAGATATTAATACTCAACAGCAGTCCTCGCAGAAATGGCAACATCTCGAAGATGCTGGAAGCGATGAAACAGGAAATAGAATGTTGTAATGCCGAAGCGGTCTATGTCAGAGTGCCGGAGCTGAAAGTGCGTCCTTGTATCGGCTGTATGAAATGCCGCAGTTCGTTACGGTGCTGCTTGCCGGAAGATGACGCGCAGCGGGTATTACAAAGTATCAGGGATGCTGATGCGCTGATAATAGGCGCTCCGTGTTATTGGGGAAATATGCCCGGAGAATTAAAAGTGTTGTTCGATCGTATGGTGTACGGCATGATGGGAGAGAATTCATTGGGTATGCCTCTTGCGCTTCATAAAGGAAAGAAAGTAATTATTGTAAGTACCTGCACAACTCCTTATCCTTTTAATATTCTTTATAACCAGACACGCGGGGTAGTGAAAGCCCTCAAGGAAATATTAAAGTGGAGCGGCTTCAAAGTTGTGAAAGCCATAGAGAAGGGTGGCACCAGAAAGCATCCGGATTTGACTTCCAAAGAGATATCACATTGTAAAAGAGCTGTACATAAGTTATTATAATACTGAATCGATATGAGCAAAAAAGAAGAATACAAGCTGAAGAACGAACAGTTTCTGCAAAGCCTGCGTACCGAAGAGGGCGTAAAAGAGTTGGGTGCCGGTGTGCTTTACCGTGTGCTGGAAAACGGGCAGGGCAGTGGCGCCACTCCCCGCTTAAACAGCATTGTGTCGGTACATTATAAGGGAACGCTCATCAACGGCAGAGAGTTTGACAACTCCTGGAAGCGTAACTGCCCGGAAGCTTTTCGGCTGAACGAAGTAATTGACGGTTGGCAGATAGCTTTGCAACGGATGCGCGTGGGTGACCACTGGATGGTCTACATTCCTTATACCGTGGGATACGGCACACGTACCAGCGGACCTATTCCGGCTTTCTCCACACTGATATTTGAAGTGAAACTATTGGGTATTGCCTGAGAGAGCGTGAACAATCCTTCTTCTTCACACGTTACATTACTTATAACTTAAACTTTAACAATAAGTATGAATCAGGAAAAGAAGAAAAAGGAGTGTGATACCTTGAACGCATCCATCTCCCCGGAACAGCCGGTAAATGAAAACGAGAAAGAAACGCTCCCCGGACAGCAAATCGGGCTGTATGGAAAAGCGGATAAGAAAGATGTTCGTCAAATGGTTAAGATATTGAACCCGGACAAGCACAGCATGGAAAGCAGAGGATAACCCTCTGCTTTTTATTTTATCCCTTTATCGGGTAGGTTACACCGCTATGTTTCGTATCTTTGCGGCAAAATACGAAACGGAATACGAAAATATCGAAATACGGTAGCGAATGTTACGGAACGGAGACCTTACCCAAGGCGGCATAACGAGTACGCTGTTGCGTTTTACCTTGCCTATGATGGCAGGTTCGTTGCTGCAACAGTGTTATAATATAGCCGATACCCTTATTGTAGGACAGTGTATCGGTGCGGACGCCCTGGCGGCGGTAGGTTCGGCGTATACGCTGATGGTTTTCCTTATCTCCGTTCTTCTCGGTTTGTCCATCGGCAGCGGTACGGTATTTTCATTGCACTACGGCGCGGGAAACAGTTCTGCTTTGCGTCGCAGCATTTTTGTTTCATTCGTGCTGATAGGAGCGGTTACATTTTTGCTGAATGTGGCCGCATTTGTATGGTTAGACCCTATTCTCCGCCTGCTGCAAGTACCGCAGGACATCTACGGCATGATGCGCAGCTACTTGTGGATAATCTTTTGCGGCATTGTTTTCACATTCATCTATAATTTCTATGCGGCGCTGCTGCGTGCGGTGGGAGATTCGGTAACTCCTCTCTGGTTTCTGGCCGTCTCTGTCGTACTGAATATCGTGCTCGACCTGTTCTTTATCCTGCAATTGGGTTGGGGCATCGAGGGAGCTGCGATAGCCACAGTCATAGCGCAGGGAGCGGCTGCGGCGGGAATACTGCTCTATACCTGCAAGAAACGTCCGGAGCTGCGGCTGCATCGCGAAGACATGCACTTCGACCGTTGCAGTCTGAAAGAGATAGTCTCTTTCTCCACACTGACCTGTGTACAGCAATCGGTCATGAATTTCGGTATCCTGATGATACAAGGGCTGGTCAACAGTTTCGGTACAGCCGTTATGGCGGCCTTTGCTGCCGCCGTAAAGATAGACTCCTTCGCATATATGCCCGTACAGGAGTTCGGAAATGCTTTCTCCACTTTCATTGCGCAGAATTTCGGGGCGAAACGTTACGAACGTATTCGCCGGGGTGTTCGCAGCGCGTTTCTCACTACGGTTATCTTTTCGCTTATCGTCTCCGTAGTTGTATTCGTCTTTGCAGAACCGCTGATGCTGATTTTCGTTCATCCGAGCGAGACGGAAATCCTTGCTACCGGAGTGGAATATCTGCGTATAGAGGGTGCGTTCTACTATGGCATCGGCATCCTTTTCCTGCTTTACGGCTATTATCGCGCTATCCGCAAACCGGGGATGTCGGTCGTGCTTACGGTGATTTCGTTAGGTACCCGCGTCGTGCTTTCCTATATACTCGCCGCCATTCCTTCCATCGGGGTAACAGGCATCTGGTGGTCTATTCCCATCGGTTGGCTGCTGGCGGATGCGGTAGGAGTACTGTATTATAAAATGAAGAATGAAAAATGAAGAATGAAGAATTTCGCTGCGTAAGTATGCCGCAAGGAAATTCTTCATTCTTCATTTTTCATTCTTCATTTAAAAGCAGTATCTTTGCGCCCGATTTTTAGAAAGAGATACTGCCATGACTAATGAGCGTTTGAAAGGATTTACTTACGGAGCTATTGCCGCAGCCAGCTACGGAATGAATCCGTTGTTTGCGTTACCCTTGTATGGGGCGGGGATGAATGCGGATTCCGTCTTGTTCTACCGTTATTTTCTTGCTATTGTGATGCTGGGCGTTCTGATGAAAGTAAAGAAACAGTCCTTCACTCTGAAAAAGACGGATATACTGCCGTTGGCGGTGATGGGGTTGCTGTTCTCTTTCTCTTCGTTGTTCCTGTTCGAGAGTTATAATTATATGGATGCGGGTATCGCGTCTACCATTTTGTTTGTCTATCCGGTGCTGGTGGCTATCATTATGGCGGTGTTCTTCCATGAGAAAGTCTCGTTCATTACGATGTTTTCCATCGCAATGGCTTTTACGGGCATCTCATTGTTGTATGAGGGGGGCGACGGCAAGACGTTGAATATGTTCGGCGTACTGCTCGTTATTCTGTCTTCGCTGACGTATGCCGTATATATAGTAGGGGTCAACCGTTCTTCCCTGAAAGACCTGCCTACGGCGAAGCTGACTTTCTATGCTTTGCTGTTCGGTGTCATCATTTACGTGGTGCGTCTGGATTTCTGTGCGGCCTTGCAGCCTGTCCCTTCTCCGGTGTTGTGGGTGAATGTCCTTTCGCTGGCTTTGTTCCCCACTATCATTTCATTGATTATGATGACGCTTTCCATTCATAGCATAGGCTCTACGCCGGCTGCCATTTTGGGAGCGTTGGAGCCTGTAACGGCTCTATTCTTCGGGGTAGCGGTGTTCGGTGAGCAGCTCACGCCGCGCATCATGCTCGGTGTATTGATGATATTGACTGCCGTAACACTGATAATCGCGGCCAAACCCTTGCTGGAGCTGGCGAAGAAGCATACCCGGCACTGACGGACGGTTAGCGGATAATCCTGCATATCTGCTCTACGGTACGGCGGATATTCATGCGCGCGAATTCCGGTTGCATGGCTTGTTCCAAAGCGACGGGACTTGGAGTGATGGAGAATATCCCGTGAAATCCGGCACGGGTAAGAATGTCCGTATCTTCTATGCCGCCCGCTATCAACACGACGGGAATATGCTGTTTTCTTGCTTCCGTCAGTATGCCGTACGGAACTTTCCCCATGACGGTTTGTCTGTCCGATTTCCCTTCTCCGGTGATAATCAAGTCGGCGTCTTTTATCTGTTCTGCAAAATTCTGCATTTCCAGCAAAAGCTGTATGCCCGGTTTCAGTTCGGCATTGAGGAATGCCGACAAACTTCCGCCCATTCCGCCGGCTGCTCCTGCTCCGGGACAGGAAGATATATCCTTACCGGTGGTTCGGAAGATGACCGCGGCCAAATGTCGCATACCTGCATCCAATGCCTCTATCATAGCCGCGTCGGCTCCTTTCTGCGGGGCGAATACGTATGCCGCTCCGTCTGTCCCGTAGAATGGGTTGCGTACATCGCAGGCGGCGGTAAAGGTACATCCGGAGAGCAGGGGATGAACGGACGAGGTGTCTATGCTATCGACCTTACCCATCATCTGTCCGCCATAGCCCGAAACATTCCCCGTTTTATCCGGGAAACGGAAACCTAATGCCCGGAGCATGCCCAATCCGGCGTCGTTCGTGGCGCTTCCGCCCAGACCGATGATGAAATGCCTGCATCCGCGTTGCAATGCGTCCCGTATCAGTTCGCCCGTTCCGAAAGTTGTTGTCTGCATCGGGTTACGCTTCTCCGGGGCGACGAGTGGAAGTCCGCTGATGGCTGCCATCTCGATGAAAGCCGTCTGCCCGTCACCGGAAATGCCGTAACGGGCTTCGCGAAGTTCCATTAAAGGACCGTGAGCCTGCACGCTGATACTCTTTCCGTGAGTGGCGGCAATCAGGACGTCCAGCATGCCTTCGCCGCCGTCGGCTACGGGGATACGGATAACTTCACATTCCGGCAGTGCGGCGTGTACGCCTTCGGCAGCCGCCGCTTCGGCTTCCGCGGATGTAAGGCAGCCTTTGAAGGAGTCTATGGCAAGAACCGCTTTTTTCATCGGGGGATAATATGGTTTCATAAGAGGATACTCTTTTTTCGTGGGAAGATAACTTCTTTCTCCTGCAAAGATAAAGTTTTTTGATAGCTATCAAAAGGCGGATAGCGAAAAGTATAGTATCTTTGCGGCATGAGTGAAGATACGTATAAAACCATTGCCACCCCGTCCGAAGGAATTTACACCGAGAAGCGCAGCAAGTTCATCGCTATCGCCTTGCCGGTACGTACGGTTGAAGAAGTAAAGGCGCATCTGGAAACTTATCAGAAGAAATACTACGATGCCCGCCATGTGTGTTATGCCTATATGCTGGGGCACGAGCGCAAGGATTTTCGCGCCAATGACAACGGAGAGCCGTCCGGTACGGCGGGAAAACCTATCCTAGGGCAAATAAATTCGAACGAACTGACGGATATTCTGATTGTCGTAGTCCGTTATTTCGGTGGTATAAAGCTGGGTACGAGCGGGCTGATAGTAGCTTATAAGGCTGCCGCCGCCGAGGCTATCGCCGCCGCTACCGTTATTGAAAAGACTGTGGACGAAACGGTGACCGTTCTCTTCGAGTATCCTTTTATGAACGATGTAATGCGCATCGTGAAGGAAGAAGAACCGGAGCTGTCGGAACAGTCGTATGATATGGACTGCCGTATGACGCTTCGCATCCGCCAGTCGATGATGCCCAGGTTGAGGGCGCGTCTGGAGAAAGTGGAGACCCTACGTTTTGAGGAGGAGTAAAGTCTCCGGTTTCTTTTCAGACAACTCTTTCAATCCTCTTTACGGATAAATCGTTATAATGGATTTTGCGGTGCGTGCCGTCGCAAAAAGGTTGTTTGCAGGAGCGTCCGCAGCGGCAGAGGGCTATCCGGCCTTCCTGCATTTCCGCCTTTCCTTCCCTGTCTACCAGTTTAAAATTGCCTTCTACGATGAAAGGCCCGTTGGGTGTAGCTGTAATCGTTACTGTATTTTCTTCTTTTTCCATGTTCTCGGTCTTTATGTTTTACGTACTTGGTAGAACGTCTCCGCATGGAAATAGTTTGTTAATTCCATATCTTTTGTATGGATTTACTTATCTTTGCACACTTATTTAATCAAAATCGAGTTGATATGGCATTTGAAGCAACTAAGCGCGAATTGGGCGAGCTCTATACATTCTTCCGTCTGCTGGCGGACGGAAAAGTCTTTCCGGGTACTCCGAACGCCCAGAGAGAGGATAAAAAATGTTGGCCTGTGGCGCTGATACAGAGAGAGGAACATGACGGCACACGCCGCTATTATATCGGGGAAGAGGATGTACGCATTGTCAGCGGTACGGTGGAAAAGGACGGCACATTCACAGCGTCGGCAGAGAAGAAGGAGCTTTCGTTTCCCCGTGCGGACTTTGGCGACGCGGCGGAAATCATACTCCATCTGTTGAGAAATGAGCAAGGCGAGGAAGTAGAAGTCTCCGAAGGATTGGAAGCCTTTCTGGATGCTGTGAACATCTATGACCTGGAGTCCAAGACCGATGACCGTACAGACTTCTCCGTAGCTTTTTGGAGCGCGGACGCTCCGCTGACGGGATTTACCGTCCGCTGCCGTCTCAGCCGCATGAATCCTTTGCTGGACGGCGGGCGCACAGCCAACCTGAAGCTGGAGCAGAGCGGCGTGAAGTTTGCCGTGCCCACTGTGAACAAGGTGAACGCCTTGCCCGAATCGCCTGCGGAAGTTGCCGAACGCATGCTGATGATTGAGCGTCTGGGCGGTGTATTGAAGTATTCCGACGTTGCCGACCGCGTGTTCCGTTGCAACCTGCTGATGATAGACCTGCACTTTCCCCGTATGCTTGCCGAAATGGTGCGTATCATGCACCTGGACGGTATCACCCGTGTTGCCGAGCTGACGGAACGCATCAAGGAAATGAATCCCTTGAAGATAAAGGACGAACTGATAAACAAACACTGCTTCTACGAGTTCAAGATGAAACAGTTCTTGCTGGCGCTTGCGCTGGGCATGCGTCCGGCAAAGATTTACAACGGTACGGACTCTGCCGTGGAAGGATTGTTGCTGACCAACGGAGACGGTGAAGTGCTCTGTTATCACAAGTCCGACAGACAGACGTTTGCCGACTTTCTCTACCGGAACACCCGTTTTGAAAAAGGCTCAGTGGATAAAGACAAATACGGCTTCCTGGAACGGGAGAACGGTGTGTATTACTTTAAGCTGAATGTAAAGATAGGGTTGCTGAAACGCTGACCCGGTCATAGAATCCTAAAAACGAACGTACAATGTTGAACGAAGTATTGGAAAACATTAAGTCGCGCCGCAGCGTGCGCGCTTATACGGAACAACAGGTTTCCGCCGAAGATTTGAACCTTATACTGGAAGCGGCGACGCATGCTCCCAGCGGTATGAATTTCCAGACCTGGCATTTTACCGCCATTCAGGATGCCGCCGTACTGACCGAGTTGAATGAGAAGATAAAGGGCGCTTTTGCCAAGAGTGACGATGCCCGTCTGCAGGAACGCGGACACAGCCGGACTTACTGCTGCTATTATCATGCTCCCGCCTTGATTATCGTATCCAACGAACCGACCTGCTGGTGGGCGTCTATGGACTGCGCGTGCGCCTTGCAGAATATCTTCCTTGCCGCCAAGTCTTTAGGCATCGGCTCTTGCTGGATTAACCAATTGGGACAGACCTGTGACGATCCCGATGTGCGCGCTTTCCTTACCCAACTCGGTATTCCCGAGAATCATCGTGTGTACGGCTGTGCTGCTTTGGGCTATGCCCCTACGGACGCTTCCGTGAAAGATAAGAAACTGGCGGAAGGCACGGTTACTGTAATCCGCTGACGGTGCGGCACAGGCGGAGAGTACACTTTTATATCTCCGCCAGAATGTACCACACGGCGACGAGGTGGCAGGCAGACCCCGCCAATACGAAGAAATGAAACGCCGAGTGCATATAGCGCACGTTGCGTATGGAATACAACGCCGCACCGCCTATATAGCATACTCCTTCGGCGATAATCCAATAGCAGGAAGCGGGCGCGACGGCAAAGAGTTGTTTGAACACCACCAGCACGGACAGCCCCATAAGGATGTAGCACACCGTTTCCACATAGCTGTGTTCTTCCATCTTGCGGAAGCTGATGATAGTGCCTGCAACGGCGCATAGCCAGACAAAACAGAACAATCCCCAGCCCCAGAGCCCCTCATCGCGTAAGGCGATCAGTGTAATGGGAGAGAAGCTTCCGGCGATATGCCAGTAGATAGCCGCGTGATCCCAATGGCGCAACCGCCGTTTCCACGGATTATGGTGCTTCAAGGAGTGGTAAAGGGTGGAAGACAAATAGGAACCGCCCATACCGAACAGGTAGAGCCACATACCGAGTATCGCCCACGGGTCTTGTGCCCGATAGCATTTCATCAGGAAGAATCCCCCGATAATAACTGCCATCGAGATGCCTATGCCGTGGGATAGGCTGTTGACGGTTTCTTCGCCTTTACTGTAAAAAAGGCCGTTTCTTTTTCTCTTGCGCATTGTACTCATACACTTATTTGCGGTATAAAAGAAGAGAGGGTGTGTTTCGACACCCTCTCCCGATATTCTATTCAAAGCATCCGTAGCATGTTGGCAACAATTTGCGGTCGCCCAACGTATTGTCTACCCGCGCCACGTTCACCCAAAACTTGTTGTCGCGGACGCTTTCTATCGGATAGGCGGCTTTCTGCCGGGTATAACTGTGTTCCCATGCGTCGGCCACTACTTCATATTCGGGATGCGGAGCATTTATCAGCACGTTGTCCGTCTTGTCCGCTTCGCCGTTCTTCACTTCCTGAATTTCCTGCCAGATAGTGAGCATCACATGTACAAAGTTATCCAGCTCGGCAAGGCTTTCGCTCTCCGTCGGCTCTATCATCAGTGTGCCGTGAACGGGGAAGGAGAGGGTAGGCGCGTGATAGCCGTAGTCCATAAGGCGTTTGGCTATATCGTTTTCGCTGATGCCCGTTTCCTCGTGTACCTTGCGGCATTCCAATATCATTTCGTGTCCTACGAAACCCGTTGCTCCGCGATAGACGATACCGTAGGTGTCTTTGAAGCAGGCAGCCAGATAATTGGCGTTCAGAATGGCAGTCTTGGTGGCGCGTGTCAGCCCTTCCGTACCCATCATGCGGATATAGCCGTAGGTGATAGGCAGGATTCCCGCACTGCCGAAGGGAGCTCCCGATACTTGGTTGGCGGTATTGCCGAACAGTTCGTGACCCGGCAGGAACGGAACCAGATGTCCGGCTACGCAGATAGGACCTACGCCCGGTCCGCCACCGCCATGGGGAGAGGCGAATGTCTTGTGCAAGTTCAGGTGGCAGACATCGGCGCCGATAAATCCGGGGTTGGTCAAACCTACTTGGGCGTTCATGTTGGCGCCGTCCATATAAACCTGTGCGCCGCAGGCATGGATAATCTTGCAGATTTCCACGATTTCCGTTTCAAAGATGCCATGGGTGGACGGATAGGTAATCATTAGCGCGGCGAGGTCGGCCTTGTTCTCTTCGGCTTTGGCACGCAGGTCGGCCATGTCGACATTCCCTTGTTCGTCGCAGGCGCAGGTGACCGTGGTGAAACCTGCCTGAACAGCCGAAGCGGGATTGGTGCCGTGAGCCGATGCGGGTATCAGCACCTTGTTGCGGTGCCCTTGTCCGATGCTTTCCAGATAGGCGCGGATTACGCGAAGTCCCGCATACTCTCCGGCGGCGCCGGAATTGGGTTGCAGGCTCACTCCGGCAAATCCGGTTATCACTTTCAGTTCTTCGCTGAGGTTGTGTATCAGTTCGCGGTAGCCCTCTGCCTGGTCTTCGGGAACGAGCGGGTGCATACCCATGAATTCCGGACGGCTGAGCGGCAGCATTTCGGCGGCGGCATTCAGCTTCATGGTACATGAGCCGAGGGAAATCATGGAGTGCGCCAATGAGATATCCTTGCGGTCCAGTCGCTTGATGTAACGCATCATTTCCGTTTCCGTATGGTATTTGTTGAATACCTCGTGCGTCAGGTAAGCGCTCTGGCGCCGGAAAGCTTCCGGAATGGTACGGCTTTCGGGGATGTCGGCGGCTTTGGTATAGTCTTTTCCGGCTGCGATACCGAAAATGGAAAGAAGCACGTTGACGGCGGCCAGGTCTGTCGTTTCGTCGATGCTCATACCTACATCGCCGTTCTTGAAGTAGCGCAGGTTCACTTCCTTGCTCAGGGCGACGGTGCGCACTTGCTGCGCCGATACATTGTCGGGCAATGCGAAGCGGAGCGTGTCGAAGTACCGGGCGTTCACTTGCCTGTATCCTAATTTATCGATTTCCTGTTCCAGATATGCGGCGATATTGTGAATGCGCTCTGCAATGGTGCGGATACCTTCCGGTCCGTGATATACGGCATAGAAACCGGCCATTGTGGCCAGCAGCGCCTGTGCGGTACAGATATTGGAAGTCGCTTTCTCGCGTTTGATGTGTTGCTCGCGGGTTTGCAGCGCCATGCGGTAACACGGCTTTCCGTATTTGTCTTTAGACCAGCCGATGATACGTCCCGGCATATTGCGCTTGTACTCGTCGCGTGTGGCGAAGTAAGCGGCCGACGGACCGCCGTAGAACATCGGCGTGCCCAGTCGTTGGGTGGTTCCGAATACGATGTCCGCTCCCCATTCTCCCGGCGGGGTGAGCAGGGCGAGGCTCAGTATATCGGCGGCCACAGCCACTTTACAGCCTGCGGCATGCGCTTTCTCCACAAAAGCGCGGTAGTCTTCTATATTTCCGTTGGCGTCCGGGTACTGCAATATGCAGGCGAAGATGTCCGGAGCCGGTTCCAGTTCATTGTATTTACCCGTCCGTATCTCGATGCCCTGCGGGATGGCGCGGGTGGTGATGACAGCCAGTGTTTGCGGGAATACGTTTTCGTCCACAAACACGACGTTGGCTCCCGCCTTCTGCATATCGCGCGGACGCAGCGCGTACATCATCGTAACGGCTTCCGCGGCGGCGGTCGCTTCATCCAGCAGGGAGCAGTTGGCAAGAGGCATGCCGGTAAGGTCGCAAACGGCGGTTTGGAAATTCAGCAGGGCTTCCAGCCGTCCCTGCGACACTTCCGTCTGATAAGGCGTATAGGAGGTGTACCAAACGGGATTCTCGAATACGTTGCGCTGGATTACGGCAGGCGTGATGGTGTTGTACCAACCCATGCCGATATAGGTAGCGTATAGCTTATTCTTAGCTGCCAGTTCCGCTATGTGCTGTCCGAACTCATATTCGGTCATGGCTTCGGGCAAAGCCAGCGGTTCTTTCAGACGGATATCGGCAGGAATGGTTTTATCAATCAGTTCGTCCAGACTTGCCACGCCGATTTTGCGGAGCATCTGTTCTTCATCCTTCTTGCTGATGCCGATGTGGCGGTCAGCCAACAGGTCGTTTTTCATACGTACTATATTATTTAAAGTTATTACCTATCTAAAGAACGGGTTCTCCGCCTTTTCTATGCCGATGGTCGTAGGCGCTCCGTGCCCCGGATAGACAATCGTTTCATTGGGGAGTATGAACAGGCGGCTGCATATATGTTCTATCAGTTCGTCGAAGTTGCCGCCGGCGAGGTCGGCACGGCCGATGCTGCCTTGAAACAGTACATCGCCGGAGAACATGCAATGGTCTGCCGCGCAATAGTACACCAGACTGCCCGGCGAGTGTCCCGGCACATGGATGGCTTCCAGTTCCGTATTGCCGAAGGTGATGATGTCGCCGTCGTGCAGGTAAGTGCCCAACGGTACGGGCGGTTCCTGCAACTGGAAACCGAACATACGGCTCTGCTTGGGCGCTTCGTCAATCCAGAACTCGTCGGCTTGGTTGGCCTCCGCCTTCAGTCCGAACTCTTTCAGCATGAAAGGGTTTCCGAAGATGTGGTCCAGGTGCAGGTGCGTGTTCAGCAGGTGCTTTACATTCAGCTCGTTGTGTATGATAAAGTTCTTTAAAGCCTGTTTCTCCTCTTCGTAGAAGCAACCGGGGTCGATGACTACGGCTTCGTTGGTTTCGTCCCACAGTACATAGCAGTTCTCCGGGAACATATTAAATTCAAATCTCTTTATCTTCATGATACTATATTTACTGTAATAGATTCTTTCTTCAGACTGTTACGTACACCGCTTTCTTTGTTTCGAAGAACTCTTCCCCGAAGAATTCCTTCAAGTCCCACATCGTAGTCTTGTTTCTGACGGGCATCGCCTCTTTCTCCAGCTCGCCGCCTTTCAGGCAGATAAGTCCGTTGGGCAGTGCGTTCTGCTGTTTGGGGGAGATATTCTTGCGGATGATTTTCAATAAATCGGTAAGGGGCATTACGGCACGGCTCACCACGAAGTCGAACAGTTGCTTTTCTTCTTCGGCGCGTGCATGACGGGTGGTTACGTTTTTCAGCCCGATGCTGCCCGCTACTTCGGTGGCTACGCGTACTTTCTTGCCGATGCTGTCCACCAGGTGGAACTGCACTTCGGGGAAAAGTATGGCCAGCGGAATTCCCGGGAATCCGCCCCCTGTGCCCAAGTCCATGATTTTCGTACCCGGGGCGAAGCGGATTACTTTGGCTATGCCCAGGGAGTGGAGAACGTGGTGTTCGTACAGGTTTCCGATATCTTTACGTGAAATGACGTTTATTTTAGAGTTCCAGTCCGTATAGAGGTCGTAGAGCGCGGCGAATTGCCTTTTCTGTTCTTCTGTCAGGTCCGGAAAGTACTTCAGGATGAGTTCCATTGTTGGGTTATGAGTTATAAGTTATGGGTTATGGGTTGCGCAGGTCGTTCAGCGTCCTTGTTTCGTCGCTCAGCAGGTGCTGCATCATTTCGTACGGCAATGTTATCTTTACAGGTCCCATTACATAGGGGGCGATGTCGTATACATTATAATAGAACGTGATGCCGTCCTTGCTCAGATAGAAGTTCTCGGTCGGTGTCAGGTCGCCGGTAGTGACGTATCCCATATCTTCCAGTTCCTGACGGGTGGCTACCTTATTGTCGGCCATGAGCTGGTTCCACAAGAGGTCGGTGAGCTGTTCCTTGTAGTCGTTCACAAACAAATCGTCCAGGCGGATGGGAGCCAGGGTACGCAGGTCGAGGTTGAGGAAAGTGGACATGTAGATGCCGTGTGCGCCGCCGGTATATTCGTTGTAGTCTATACGGTAGACGAGCAGATGCCCGGTGTACAGTTGCACGTGGCTTTCGATACCTTTATAATAGGAGTACCATGCTCCCATGTCTTCGGCGTTCTCCTTGTCCTGTTCGTCTTTCCTGTACATCGGTTCCAGGTCTTTGCGGTAGTCGCCGACGTACTTTTCGGTGTACTTCTTTACGGCTTCTTCGGGAGTCATGCCCATGTACTTCTCGCCGAAGCAGGCGGAAAGGAAATAGGTGTTCAGACTGTCCTTCATCTTCTCGTCGGCCGACCGGGAAGCGTATGTAAGGTTGATGATGAGGTTACATGCCGGTTTGGCGGTATCACCGAAGAGGTGGGCGGTTTCGTTCACTTGTATGCTGTCGAACTCCAGCGCTCCGGCATTTTTGTTCATGATGTTACCGCAAGAAAAGAAAAAGCCGCTTGCCGCAAGCAGAAGGACAAGTAGGCTGACAGTTTGCTTTTTCATATCGAGTTTCGTTTATAAATCAACATTTCATTCGGGAATCTTTATCGACAAATATAGAACTTATTAACGAACTCCACACATAAAAAAGGAAAAATTAATTCCTGCGAACGGTTAAAACTTTCTATCTTTGCCGCCGTCTATGAAGAGGCTCCGTTACATATTCGCCATATTGATGTCCTCACTTATTATCATAAGTGGGGCGGGAGTTTCCATTATCCATTATTGCTGTTCGGGATGCCGGATGGAGCAACGTTGCTGCACGTCCGGTTGTTCGGAATGTGAGAAGGCGCACTACGCGTCGCAGGAAACCTGTAAAGATACGGGCTGTACCACCGTTCACTACAAAGTGGATGTGGTGAAGCATGTGCAGGAAGCGTCTTCGACAGTACCCGTATGCACGCTGTACTGCGAGCAGTTGCCGCAGTTCGGTTGCCTGTTGCCGGTGGAACTGCCGGTGACCGGAACGCAAGTCTATTCACCGCCGAGATATTGCGGTTCCAGGCATTATCTGGCGCTTTATTCCACACTGCTTATTTAGAGAGACATCCTTGCGGGACGGCGTTTGTTTCCTGCCGGGGAACGGTCTGTTCCTCACCGTGAAACATGTTGTTCCCTGCCGGGGAACGATACGTTTCATCCCATGGAACAAACAGTTTCATCCCGCGTAACGAATCGTTTCACCTCACGGGATTGGTATTTTCATCTCGTAAGACGGATATTTCCATCCCGTGAGGCGAATAATTGCTATGATTATCCGCAATGACGCCTTTATTATCATTTACGGGCGCCATGCCGGATAACCGTTTATTTGTTTTATTGTCACATTTCAAAATAAGAAAGAATCAGATATGAAATATATATGGTTAATGTTGCTGTTCTTCCCCTTTATCACTTTGCGGGCGCAGGTAAAGGGAACGGTAAAAGATAATCTCGGAGAACCGGTTGCCGGAGCCAACCTTTTCTGGATGGGAACGACACAGGGCGCCACCACCTCTGCCGACGGGAGCTTCTCCCTCGCAAAGCCTGCCGGTAAGCACATGCTGGTAGTCAGCTTCATCGGTTTCGAGAACGATACGATACATGTGAACGGACGTGATGAAACGCTCGACATAGTTCTTCGCGAAGGGGTGGAACTGAGCGAAGTCAATGTTGTCAGCCGTAAGCTCGGAACCATGAAACTGCGGGGCAGCGTGATGAATGAGGATATGATAAGCAGCGCCGAACTGACCCGCGCCGCCTGTTGCAACCTCGGAGAGAGTTTCGTAACCAACCCTTCGGTGGACGTGACCTATTCCGATGCCGCTACGGGCGCCAAGCAAATCAAGCTGTTAGGGTTGTCCGGTACTTACGTACAGATGATGACGGAAAACATTCCCAACTTTCGGGGAGTGGCCGCTCCGTACGGGCTGGGCTATGTGCCCGGCCCGTGGATGCAAAGCATACAGGTGAGCAAGGGCAGCGCATCCGTCAAAAACGGTTACGAGGCCATCACCGGGCAAATTAATGTGGAGTTCAAGAAGCCGCAGTTGCCCGAAGCCGACTGGCTCTCCGTCAATCTTTTCGGCAGCACCACCAACCGTTACGAAGCCAATGCGGACGCCACGGTGAAACTCTCCAAACGTTGGAGCACCTCTTTGCTGGCGCATTACGAAAACGAAACCAAAGCCCACGACAGCAACGATGACGGCTTTGCCGATATTCCGCAGGTGAAGCAGTACAACGTATGGAACCGCTGGGCGTATATGGGCGACCGTTACGTTTTCCAGGCAGGCATCAAAGCCTTGTCTGAAGACCGCAACAGCGGGCAGGTGAGCCATGGCGGCAGCCATTCGGCCGACCCCTACAAAATATCCATCGGAACCGACCGTTACGAGGCGTTCACCAAAAACGCTTATATCTTCGATAAGGAGAAGAATACCAATCTGGCGCTCATCCTTTCCGGCTCTCTGCACAAGCAGGATGCCGTGTACGGACGTAAGCTGTACGATGTAGACCAGCACAACGTCTACGCGTCCCTTTTGTTCGAGACGGAACTCGGCAAGCGTCACAGCCTGTCTGCGGGACTGAGTTTCAACTACGATTCCTACAATCAGCGTTATCGGCTGACGAACGATGCGGAGCAACCTCTTACGAGGCGGTTCGTAAAGGAAGCCGTTCCGGGAGCGTATGTGCAGTACACCTATAATCTGGATGATAAACTTATCCTTATGGGCGGTATTCGCGGTGACCGCAGCAGCGAGTACGGTTACTTTGTCACGCCCCGTTTCCACGTAAAGTACAATCCCAACGAATACGCGCACTTCCGCCTTTCCGCCGGAAAAGGGTATCGCACCAATCATGTCCTTGCCGAGAACAATTACCTCTTGGCAAGCAGCCGCCGTATAGACATCGCCCGGAACCTCGACCAGGATGAGGCTTGGAACTACGGAGCGAGCGCTTCCTTTTACGTCCCCTTGTTCGGCAAAACGCTGAACCTGAATGCAGAGTATTACTACACGGACTTCCTCAAGCAGGTAGTGGTGGATATGGATACCGACCCGCATGCCGTTTTGTTCTACAACCTCGGCGGGCGGTCGTATTCGCAGGTGTTCCAGGTGGAAGCCACTTATCCGTTCTTCCCGGGATTCACCCTCACGGCAGCCTATCGCTGGACGGATGCCAAGACCACCTACGACGGGCAGTTGCGGGAAAAGCCGCTTACCGGCAAGTACAAAGGACTGCTTACCGCTTCGTATCAGACTCCGCTAGGCTTGTGGCAGTTCGACGCGACCTTGCAGCTGAACGGTGGCGGCCGTATGCCGACCCCTTACGAACAGGGAGACGGCGCGTGGTCGTGGGAACACCGCTATAATGGCTTTGAGCAGCTAAGCGCACAGGTCACCCGCTACTTCCGCAACTGGTCTGTCTATGTCGGCGGGGAAAACCTTACCAACTTCAAGCAGAAGAATCCCATTATCGACGCTTCCGATCCGTGGGGAAGCAATTTCGATGCCACCATGGTGTGGGGTCCGATGCATGGGGCAAAGGCGTATGTAGGCGTACGCTTCAATATTCCACGGATATAGCGGTTAATCAAAGAGATATGAACAGTGAAAACTAATTAAAAAGAAAACATCATGAAAACAAGAAAGATTTGTATCGCCCTTGCGGCCGTATTGCTGAGCGCAACGACAGCCGTGGCCAAAGACCTGCGCACCGTAGTGTTCAAAGTGTCACAGATGACGTGCGAGAACTGTGTGAAAAAGATAAACAGCAATATCCGTTTCGAGAAAGGGCTGAAAAAGTTCGATACGGACTTGAAGACCAAAACGGTGACCATCACGTACGATGCCGACAAGACCGATATTGAAAAACTGAAAGAGGGTTTCAGAAAGTTCCATTACGAAGCCGAGTTTGTGAAAGAGAGCAAGCAGGGCGATAAGAAGTAATTGAACAAACGGCTCATTCCGGTTGTTGCTTTAGTGGATTCAGAGTAACAACCCCCTAAAATATAGAATGGAATGAGCAATATATTGAAGAAGGTATGTCCTGCGCAGGAATTACACTGCGCGGAATATGCCGATAGTATGGAAAGATGCAACATGGAAGAACGCAACAGGCAGTACCGCAGTCTGAAGATGCAGGCTGTCGGCGCGTGGCTGCTGGCCGTTCCGTTGTTGCTGCTTTCCATATTCGGTAATTATGTGTCCTATGGCAGCGAGATACAATTGCTGCTGGCCGCGCTTGCGCTGCTGTTTCTGGGAACATCTTTTTATACGGATGCCTGGAAACGGCTCCGTGAGGGACGCGCCACCATGGACACGCTGATTGCTTTCAGCGCTTCCGTGGCTTTTCTTTTCAGCTTGTTCAACACGTTCTTTCCGGACTACTGGCATGACGCGGGACTTCAACCGCACGTGTATTACGAAGTGACCGTACTGATTGTCGCAGTGGGGCTGACCGGTAAAGTGTTCCGGTTCCTGCCCGAAGAACTGCATGGTGAAGACCGCATAGCCAATATCATCTTTCCCGTGCTGACGGGAACGGCGGTTGCCGTGTTTTTTATCTGGATATTGTTCGGCGGTGTGGAAGCCGTGCCGCATGCGCTCTATTCGGTTATTTCCATTTTCATCGTCGCTTGTCCGTGCGCGTTGGGCTTGATAACACCCGTCGCGCTGATGCGCGGGATAGGCAAAGCCGCCGATATGCATATCTGGATAAAGGATTCCCTCGCTTTGGAACGGCTGAACAAGGCCGATGTGGTGGTCTTTGACAAGACCGGGACGCTGACCGAGGGACATCCCACTGTTACGGCCTGGTTGTGGGCGCAGTACCAGGAAGAATATTTTAAGATGGTGCTGCTGGCTGCGGAAATGAACTCGTCCAATTCGCTGGCGGCCGCCATCACCGCCGCCCTGCGGGAAGAGCAGATTACGCCCGCCCGTTTGGACGGCTGCGAGATTCTGAAAGGAAAAGGGATGAAAGCCGCTTATAAGGGTATGGAGTATTGGGTGGGCAGCCATAAGCTGTTGAAGGATTATCAGGTTTACCTGTCCGACGTGCTGGGCGATATGCTGGTGGAGTATGAGTCCGAGGGAAACAGTATCGTTTACTTCGGTCGTGAGGGTGAGCTGCTCGCCATAATTGCCGTTAAAGACCAGCTGAAAGTCACTGCGCTCGGTGTGGTGAAAGAGCTCAGAGGGCAGGAACTCGATATTTGTCTGCTGACGGGCGACGGCGAACGTACCGCTTCGACCATAGCGGGGAAGCTGGGTATCATCCGCTATCTGTCCGATGCCCTGCCGGACGACAAGGAAACTTTTATCCGCGAGCTCCGGTTGCAGGGTAAGACGGTCGTTATGGTGGGCGACGGCATCAATGACGTGCAGGCGCTGGCGGGTGCGGATGTCAGTATCGCCATGGGCGGCTATGCCGACGATACGCTGACGGATGAAGCCATGATAGTGATAAAATCTTCCGATTTGCAGTCGCTGCCCAAGTTGTTCGGCCTGTCGCGCCATACGCTCCGGCTGATGCGCCAAAACTCGTTCTGGGTGATAATCTATCATCTGGCAGGCGTATTGATAGCCGCGGGCATCCTTTATCCGGTGTACGGAATACTGTTGTCGCCCATGCTGGCCGCAATAGCCATAGTGCTCTCCTGCGTAACGCTGATGAGAGGGTAGGTCAGCTGTTCCTGTATTCCAGCGGGCTCATTCCCATGTGTCTCTTGAAGTACTTGCCGAAGAACGAGGCGCTGGGGAAGTTCAGCGAGTAGGCGATTTCCTGAATGGTCATGTCGGTGGATTTCAATTTGGCTTTTATGTCGATGATGACGACATGCGCAATGATGTCCAGCACGTTTTTCCCGGTCACCAGTTTGATGGTGGTGCTGAGGTGTTGCAGGGATATGCCCAGCTTTTCGGCATAGAACTGCGCACGGCGTTCGGTGGTGTAGTTTTCGATAACCAGCTGTATGAACTCACGGCAGATTTCCTCTTTCCGGCTTTTAATCCTGTTTTGGGAGTCCGGACGGTTGCTGTATAACTCGTTGACGCCGTAGAGAAGCGTGTCCAGCACGTTCTGCGCCATTCGCGTTTTGGGCATGTACGGTCCGGTGGAAACGCGTGCCAGCAATGCGAAGTAGTCCCTGAAGTAAGAGGCGACGGTTTCGTTGAGCGGTATCACGGGAGCTTCTATAATCTTGGAGTACGAGCTCATGGTGGATTGGATGATGTTAACTCCGTTGAGACAATGCTCGGAGAACCCGGCAAAACCTATCCGCACCTTTTCTTTCTGTCCGTGAAACTGGATGATGGTGCCGGGAAGGAGTGTCACAAAGTCGCCTTGTTTGATTTCGGTGTCCATCAGGTTGATGGATACCGTAATGGAACCTTCGGTGCACAATGCGAAGATACATGCCTTCAGGCGGCATGATTGCTTGTATATGTTCAGAATATCTTCTGTTACATCCGTCCATGCAATCAGGTCTACGGGGAGATCGACTTGGGGGAATTCCATAAGTGTTGTCGTTTTTGGTCTGCACAAAGTTACGCTTTTTTGCTGAAAAGTATCGAAAAACTTGCAATCGGACAGGGATTTTTTTAATTTTAATTGTTATTAAAGTTAAGAGTGTTAATCTTATAACAGATAGAACTATGAAACAATACCGCAAACTTTTCTTCCTCGGATTTATATGTGCCGCGTGGCCGGTGTCGTACGCGCAGGCGCAGGATGTGTCGGCCGGCGTTCCCGACTCATTGCTCACCATAGGATATACCGTGGGGCATACCCGTAATATATCTTCCCTTGTGGAGAGTTTCACCGGCAAACAGCTGAAAGCAGACCAGATAACCAATCCGCTGGAAGCCATCTACGGCAAAGTGCCCGGCCTTACCATACAGCGCGCTGCCAACGGTACGGCCGCTTTGGATGCCGTACGCCTGCGCGGCACTACCTCGCTGACCAGCGGCAACGACCCGCTGATTATCATCGACGGCGTATTCGGCGATATTTCGATGCTTACATCCGTTTATCCTACGGACATAGAGAGCTTCACTATCCTGAAGGATGCTTCCGAAACGGCGCAGTACGGTTCGCGGGGTGCATCCGGCGTCATCGAGATAACGACCAAGAAAGGAGTGAAGGGTAAAACGAGGGTAAGCTATAACGGTAGTTTTGGCGTGGCATCTGTCTATAAGAGCCTGAAAATGCTGTCGGCGGATGAATTCCGCAAAGTGGCGGAGCAGACGGGCGTTTCCATTATCGACAAGGGGAACAATACCGACTTCCGGAAAGAGATACAGCAGACGGGATTCCAACAAGACCATCATATCGCTTTTTACGGCGGACGGGATGAGTCGAGCTATCGTGTGTCATTGGGCTATATGAGCCGGGAAGGGGTGATTGTCAACGAAAACATGAGGAATTTTACATCGAACATGAATATGACGCAGAGCCTGTTCGACGGTTTCATCCGGTGCGATGTCGGCATGTTCGGTTCGGTGCAGAACAACCGCAATCTGGTGGACGAGCAAAAGACTTTCTATTCGGCGGCTGCCTTTAATCCGACCTTTCCCAATCATAAAAACGGGGACGGCTCTTGGGACGGCGTGACGAACGCCAGCCAGATAACCAATCCGCTGGCATGGATGGAAGTGAAGGATAAAGAGTCCGTTTCGCGTATCAGCACGCACGCCAAGCTGTTGCTGAACTTCACGCCTGACCTGAAGATGCGGCTGTTCGGTTCGTACTCGTATAACATGGTGGAGAACTCCCAATATCTGCCTACCGGCGTATGGGCGCACGGACAGGCGTATAGAGGCGTGCGCAAGTCGGAGTCGTTGGTGGGCAATGCCATGCTGACCTACCGGAAGCGCTTGAAGCGTCACTTCATTGATGCGTTGGCGCTGGCGGAAGTGCAGGAAGAGAAGTTTTCCGGCTTCTATACGACGGTCACCAATTTCAGTTCCGATTTATTCGGCTTTGATAATTTGCAGGCGGGCGCGCTGCGCCCGTGGGAAGGGACGAACTCTTATTACGAGCGTACCCGTTTGCTTTCTTTCATGGGACGCGCCAACTACACCTATGCCGACCGCTATGTGCTGACGGTGAATGCCCGTGCGGACGCCTCTTCCAAATTCGGCGACAATCATAAATGGGGCTTTTTCCCTTCGGTATCGGCGGCCTGGAATGTGACGGAAGAGGACTTCATGAAGCGGTTTCCGCTGGTCAATAATCTGAAAGTACGTGTGGGCTACGGTCTGGCGGGTAATCAGAGGGGGATAAACTCGTACACGACCTTGCGTCTGGCGCAGCCCAACGGGGTAGTGCCTGTGGGCAGCGCTCCTGTGGTGTCCTTGAGCGAATTGAGAAATACGAATCCCGATTTGAAATGGGAAGTGAAGCATAACTTCAATGCCGGTTTTGATTTGGCGCTGTTTGCCAACCGGCTGCTGTTCTCGGTGAATTATTACCTCTCCAAGACTACCGACATGCTGTATATGTATAATGTCAGCGTGCCGCCGTTTACTTATAATACGCTGGTGGCAAATATCGGCTCGATGCGCAACAGCGGCGTAGAAATCGCGGTAGGGGTTACTCCCCTGAAAACGAAAGATATGGAGCTGAACATTAATGCGAACGTGTCTTTCCAACAGAACAAACTGCTTTCGTTGAGCGGCGTTTACAATGGCGAACGCATTGCGGCCGCCGAATACAAGAGCATCTCCAGCCTGGACGGCGCGGGTTTTCATGGCGGGTATAATCATATAGCTTACCAGATTGTGGGGCAACCGCTCGGCGTGTTCTATCTTCCTCATAGCACGGGGCTGGTGTCGGACGGAAACGGCGGATATAAATACGGTGTAGCCGATTTGAACGGAAACGGTATCAGTCTGGAAGACGGCGAAGACCGCTACATTGCCGGGCAGGCTGTACCCAAAGCAACGGTAGGCTCCAATATCAGTTTCCGCTACAAGGATTTCGATTTGTCGGTACAGATAAACGGGGCGTTCGGGCATAAGATATACAACGGCACTTCACTTACGTATATGAATATGGGTATCTTTCCCGACTATAACGTGATGAAAGGCGCTCCGCAAGTCAATATCAAAGACCAGACCGCAACCGACTACTGGCTGGAAAGGGGCGATTATGTGAACTTCGACTATGTAACGGCAGGCTGGAATGTTCCGTTGCGGGGTACGAAGAGGTATGTTCAGAACTTGCGTCTGACCTTTACGGTGAACAACCTTGCCACCATCACCGGCTATTCGGGGCTTTCGCCGATGATAAACAGCGCTACGGTGAACGGCACTTTGGGATTGGACGACAAACGGAACTATCCGCTTGCCCGAACCTATACATTGGGATTGAGTATTAATTTCTAAAGGAATAAGGATATGAAGAAGTATCGTATAGTATATTGGTTGGCGGCGGTGTGCTGTCTGCCTTTGTTTACTGCCTGTAACGGCTTTTTGCGTGAAGACCCTCGCGACGGAACAGACCATGCGGATGCGTACCGTACGCTGTCGGACGTATATCTCAATGCGGTGGCGTCTCTGTATAACTACGTGGGCGGTTATGCCGACAGTCAGGGATTGCAAGGTACGGGACGGGGTGTTTACGACCTGAATACGTTTACCACCGATGAGGCCATCATGCCCACCCGGGGCGGTGACTGGTACGACGGCGGCTTCTGGCAGGGATTGTATCTGCATAAGTGGGGAGTGAGCAATGATGCCGTTCAGGCTACGTGGGAGTATCTGTATAAAGTGGTGATGCTGAGCAATAAGTCGGTAGAGCAAATCCAAAAGTTCGGGGAAACTCACGACGACCCCGAACTGCCGGCCTATTTGGCCGAGGTGCGTGCTATGCGTGCCATGTACTATTATTATCTGCTGGATTTATTCGGCAGAGTGCCGCTCGTACTCTCTTCTTCCGCATCTATGAGCGATATTGTGCAGAGTGAACGGAAAACGGTTTTCGATTTTGTTGTGAAAGAACTGCAGGAAGCGGCTCCGCTATTGGCGGAAAGCCGCAGTAACCGGCCGGGTGACTATTACGGACGCATCACCCGTCCGGTAGCTTATTTCTTGCTTGCCAAGCTGGCTCTTAACGCGGAAGTTTATACGGATAATGACTGGACGGACGGTGTGCGTCCCGACGGCGGAACTATAAGCTTTACCATAGACGGGCGGCAACAGAATGCGTGGCAGGCGACAGTGACTTATTGCGACCGGATTACTGCGATGGGGTATGCGCTGGAACCCCTGTACGAAACGAATTTCGCCGTATATAATGAATCCTCGGTAGAGAATATCTTCACTATTCCGATGAACAAGACTTTATATACCAATCAGATGCAGTATCTGTTTCGTTCGCGGCACTATAATCATGCCAAAGCTTACGGGCTGAGCGGCGAGAACGGGTCGAGCGCTACGAAAGACGCGTTACGTGTGTTCGGGTACGATACGGCCGAGGTAGATCCTCGTTTTGATAAGTGTTATTTTGCCGGTGTGATGTACGATTTGAAAGGGGAGTTAATCAGGCTGGACGATGGAACCGTATTGGAGTATCATCCTTGGGAAGTGGCGGTGGATATATCGGATATGCCTTATGAAAAAACGGCAGGCGCACGCATGAAGAAATATGCCATTGATACGGACGCAACCAAGGACGGTAAATTAATGGAGAACGATATTGTTCTGTTCCGTTATGCAGATGTGCTGTTGATGAAGAGTGAAGCGAAAGTTCGCAACGGGGAAAACGGGGATGCGGAATTGGCGCAGGTACGCAGCCGAGTGGGAGCTGTTGCGCGTCCGGCAACATTGGAGAACCTGCTGGACGAAAGATTATTGGAGTTTGCATGGGAAGGATGGCGACGGCAGGATCTTGTGCGTTTCGGACGATTTACCCATGCGTACAGCGACCGTCCGCAACTGGCGGGCGAGGAGAGTGGATACACCACCGTGTTTCCTATTCCGGGCAATGTGCTGAAAATGAATGAGAGGTTGCGGCAGAATAAGGGGTATTTAATGAGTGATTAGGGGTTAGTGATTAGGGGTGAATGTTAATGAATTATGATTGGTGATGGATGACCGGTGATTAAATTGGGTAATAATCGGTGATTTGAGGGTAATGGTGCGGAAATAAAGAAAAAGTAGTATATTTGTTTTATGAGACTGGAAATATCAGATTGGAAAACTGTTCCCTATGCCGCAGCATGGGACAGACAGACGGAGTGTTTCGATACGCTTGTACAAGCCAAACAAGCAGGTGGGGAGTATGTAAATCATATTGTTCTCTGTGAGCATCCGCATGTATATACGTTGGGACGCAGTGGCAAGGAAGGAAATATGTTGCTGAGTGAAGAACAGTTGCATAAAATAGGGGCGTCGCTGTATCATATAGACCGGGGTGGTGATATTACTTATCATGGGCCGGGACAACTTGTTTGTTATCCTATCTTGAATCTGGAAGAGTTCTCTTTGGGCTTGAAAGAATATGTGCATTTGCTGGAAGAAGCCGTAATTCGTGTTTGCGCTTCTTACGGGATAACTGCCGGACGCGTGGAGAAAGCTACCGGCGTATGGTTGGATGGAGATTCACCGCGTGCCCGTAAAATCTGCGCTATCGGTGTACGTAGCAGCCATTATGTTACGATGCATGGTCTGGCGCTCAATGTAAATACGGATTTACGCTATTTCAGCTATATCAATCCTTGCGGGTTTATAGATAAAGGGGTGACTTCGCTCCAAAAAGAATTGGGACGGGAAGTGCCGATGGATGAGGTGAAAGAACTGCTTTGCCGTGAGTTGAGAGGTATGCTTGGAGATAGGCAATAGAGAATATATTCTCTTTTATATCATGAGGGTGTCAATCGGAGTTACAGCATCCTTGTTTCTTTGATGTTAATATACAAGCGCACTGATGTTAACTTATAGCTTCTGATGATGTTAACTTATTGTGCATAGTGATACTAACTTGCTATTTCCCATGATGTTAACTTCGGTGGGAGTTGTCTTGCTTTTACTTTGTGGATACAAAAAGGAATGGGGAAGAGTATGCCTGAAAGTGTTTTTTAGACGTTCGTTTGATAAACGCAAAGATATGGCAGTTTTTTGTATTGGCAAAATGTTTGATAGAAATTCTTTGAAGTTTATAGTCAATAGAATATATAATAGTCTGTATGTCAACAAATAAACCATTATAATAACCTCTGTTAATCTTTACTTATTTCCATATATTTCTACTGGATGCGATTTGCATTTGAAGAGTGTTTATTAAACGAACGTCTAAAAAACATATTCGTTTTTAAATCATTCGTTTACAGCTTTTTG
>ERZ773277.892-NODE-892-length-28536-cov-248.653945_pt1 | contig 28536 bp, 42 predicted proteins | sample MGYA00511957_ERZ773277 | MGnify/ENA primary metagenome ERZ773277 (study PRJEB29015, sample SAMEA2737800) | human gut metagenome | biome: human gut; feature: human-associated habitat; material: faeces | place: China | collected 2012 ... | reverse complement strand
TGATGAACTGAATATCATTGACCCCACACAGGGAAGCTCCGGCTCTGGCAGCGGCGCATCTGCTGGCAACATCTTGGGCGATGTAGACCTGTCCGGCTACGATATGTTCAAGAACTATGTCGGCAATGCTGTGGATGAAATCAAGGAAAAACTTCGCAAACTTGCTCCTATTGTTGCTGCTATCGGCGCTGGTTTTGCCGCATGGACTATCGGGAATGCGCTTCTTACTGCGTTAAAAGACACTCATGATTGGGCGTACAAGCTCGGCAAAATCGTTGGTGGTCTTAATCCAGAGCTACTTTTGGTAGCCGGAACGGTGGCTCTTATCGTTGGCCGATTTGTTCAGCTTTATCAAAACAGCGAAAATTTCCGGCAAGGTTTAGTCCGTATCAAAGATTTGATTTACCTTGCGGGTCTTGGGTTTACGCAAGGCTGGAATATTTCTTTGACTGATGGGAAACTTGGCGAGTCTATCAAATGGCTAAAAGAAGCTCTTTCTAATCTCGGTCAAGCGATTTGGAATTTGATTCCTGAGGAATGGCAGGGGAAAATCTCTACTGCATTCGAGACAATTCAAAAAGTCGTCAAAGACCTTGACCTCGATTTGGGCGATTTGGTCATGACGCTTATCGGAATCGGTTTGACTATTAGCGGGCATCCCGTTGCTGGCCTTGCAGTTCTTGGCTTTGAAGCCGTCTCTGTCGCCGTGCGTGGTCTTGGCAGTGAAAGCGAAGCAGAAGCATTTCAGCTGAAATCTGATTGGCACGATGCTTTCGTAAATTTCGGCACGATTGCGGCCGAAACAGTGGCAGACATCATAACTGCTCTCGGAAATCTTATCAATGATTTTGCAATTCTTATCGGATGGATTCAAAATGGCGTTTCTGAAACAGAAATGCTCGACATCCAGATGAATGGAAATTTTCTTGAAGGTGCAATCGCGTCTCTTGCGCAAGTTATCCACGACATGGGCGTGTTCATTGGATGGATTATTAAAGGCGTAGACGAATCAGACCGCCTTGCCATCGCCGCCAATGGAAACTTTGCGGAAAAATTTGTTCTCTTGATTGCTGATGTAATCAATGGAATCAAAGACGCTGTAACGTGGTTCGGAAAACTGATTGATAAAGTTTCTAAGTTTAATCCGTTAAGCGTCGGCAAAAACATTATTGATGGCATCACGAAGGGCATCACGGGGAACACCAATGTGTCAAATGACGCGACCAAACAGTTGACCGATGAAATCAAGAAAACCGCTCAAGATGAACTTGATATTCACTCTCCCTCTAAGTGGTTTGAAGGAATTGGCAGCTACGTCGTTCAAGGCCTTGCAAACGGTATCACTGGTTCTCTCGGTTACGTCAACAATGCTATGAATAAACTCGTAGACGCCACCAAGCTCAAGGGCGAAGAGATGGCGAACTATGGCATTGACTGCGGCACAAGCTACGTCAACGGCATCATTTCCGGGCTAGACTCTAAGTGGGCAGAACTCGATAACAACCTCAAGACCAACTTCTTCGGTACGGTGCAAACTTTCATTCAGGCTGCGCAGAGTGGCGATTGGAAAACGGTCGGCACTACCATTGCCGCTGGCATTTGGGGCGCTATGGGCGATGAGCAGCGTAAACGCGCCAAGTCCGTTGCAAGCGACCTTGTAAGCAGACTAAGCAAAGAATTGAAAAGCCAAGCTTCTTCTCTGCTAAACACCGCTGCTACCATTGGGAAAAATCTGGTGAACAATCTGACCCAAAACTTTGGAAAGGTTTCCACTGAAACTCAGACGATGCTTTCCGGCATTACGCAGGCTTTCGGAAACGTGAAGTCTCCTCTCGCAACGGCAGCTAAAGCCATCAGTGCGGCGCTCTCTGGTGGTTTACTCAGCTCTTTCCCGACGATTTTTGCCGGGTTTGCAAGTCTGGTAAGCACCATCGGAACCGCAGTGGCAGGAATGCTTTCTGCTGTGGGTGCTGCCCTCAGTGCTACGATTTTTGGCATTCCAGCTGGCATCGTGGCCCTTGCCGCCGCCGCAACCCTTGGAGTTGCGATTGCTGGCATCGTGTCGAAACTTGGCGGCAGCCGGTCTACCGGCAGTTACAGCGATACATCTCAGTACGTCGGAAGCTCCAGCTATAATTCCTCGACGTCTAGCTCTTCTTACAGCGGAACTTATTCTGCGGCCGGAGGAAACTCCGAAGAGATGAGAGATGCTGTGTACAACGGCTGCTACAATGCATTCCTCGATATATGGCAGCGTTACGGAGAGGAAATTTCTGATGGCAGGGACGTGAAAGTTTACCTTGATGGCAAGCAGCTCACTGCTTCCGTTGAAAAAACGCAGAAAGAACGTGGCGTGTCTATTATGGGTACCGAAGTTTATTCCTATTAAGAAAGGATGGTTCAGATGGCCAATATTCCTGCACTGGTTACGGTGAATGGCGTAGAGCTGCCGGAACCATCCTCTTATGAGGGAACGACTAGCACGATCGTGGACTCTGGACGAAATGTTCAGGGTAAAGTTGTTGGCGCTGTCGTGCGGCATGATGTAGCAAAAGTCTCCATGTCATGGAACTACCTCACTGCGCGGCAGTGGGCCGACATCTTGAGCCTTTTCACTACAAATTTTTACTGCACCGTTAAGTTTTACAATCAAGCCACAGCCGGTTATACCACCCGTCAGATGTATGTCTCCGACCGCACCGGCGGCATGTGGCGTAGAGGGCCGAAAACCGGTGGTGTGATGGGGTGGATAGGGTGCAAACTTTCTCTTGTGGAGGTATGATACATGGTTGAAGTCTCCGATAAGTGGAAAGAGAAATTTAATGAAACCCTCGTCCCGGAATCTTTTGTGGAGATTACCTGCGGAATCACTGAGCCAGGCATCAATAAAAAAGCTACCATCGTCACGTCATCGGCAGCCCCGTTCTCCACCTTTCATAATATTGCACTTTCTGATAACGCTTCCATTTCGAGGTATTCTACAGGAGAGCCCAATCTTACTGTTCTTGATGGAAGCTGTAGCATCGTCCCTTCTTCTCCTCCGTATGGAACTACTGGTTTTTTGAGTGCCGAGATTTTTGACGATTCAAACCATCCTGTTATCCGGCTTGAACTTCCAAGTGAAAACAAGTCCTCCGTTCCTGGCGTTTCGATTTGCTGGTCTACAGTATTCGGGGAGTACGCCACGGATTTTTCGGTCAGCGCATACCTTGGAACTAGCAAGCTAAAAACTGTGACCGTGAACGGAAACAAATCCGTCCGTTCTGATGTTGAGGCTGAGCTTTCCGGGTTTGATGCCGTAGAGATTGAAGTTCTAAAGTGGTGTCTCCCCGACCGAAGAGTAAGGATCGAGCAAGTGAAAATCGGAAGGTATCTGGTATTTGACAAGACCAAAATCTTGTCTTACAGCCATTCTTCTGCCAGAGACCCTATCTCCGGGCAGCTTTCTCAGGAGTCGATTTCCTTTAGCCTCGACAACAGCGACCGCACATGGGACTCCGTAAACCCTCAAGGAATTTACAAGTACATCTATGAGCGCCAGCCTGTCACTGTTCGTTATGGAATGGATGTTGACGGGAAGACCGAATGGGTGAGCGGAGGAATGTTCTTCCTGTCAGAGTGGAGCGTCCCTGCCAACAGCATTGAGGCATCCTTTCAGGCGCGAGACGCTTTCCTGTATCTATCCAGCACGAAGTACACCGGAAGAAAATACGGCACGCTCTATGAGATGTGCTACGATGCTTTGGAGCTGTTGGAAGCGGATGAAATTACCTTTGATATTTCGGATGAACTGAAAAATTACTCCACCGACATTACAAGCGATGAGTCTACTTATCACAATTCTGATATTTTGCAGCTTGCGGCCAATGCGGCTGGAATGGCTCTGTACCAGACCCGTGATGGCGTGATAAAAATCAACCGAGTCTACGGCTCCGATGCCTCCAACCCCGTGTTGGACATTCCAGTACTGAACAATTATTCTTGGCCGGAAATCACCTTTGCCCAGAATATGCTTAACGTAGTGACCACCGTAGGAAATGCCACCTACGCTTATCCTGAAAATCCTTCGGGCAAAGGCGTGAGCCAGACTCTGAGCAATGTTATGCTCACAAAGGACATCCTTGCAAAATCCAGGAACGCCCTTACGGAGTCTTATGGAGTCCTTTCTAACCGTCGCAAGGCTTCTCTTACCTATCGGGCAAGCCCTACTATTGATGCTCTTGATATTGTAAAGATTCACCATCAGTTCAATTACGATGCTGTCTTGCTGGCAACCAATGTAAAGTACACTTTCAATGGGTGTTTCAAAGGTACTGTAGAGGGGTACATGATGGCAGATGCTCAGGCTATGTCTCTTGACCATACCAGCGAACAGCTTGGATGGGGCGAGTCCGTTATTTTGTCTGCTACCCTCTCCCCTGCTTCTATTGACTCTCCTAAAATCAACTGGGCAGCTTCTCCCGAAGGAATCGTCTCCCTTCACGTTCTGACGAATGCAGAAGGAAAATCCACCTGCCAAGTCAAGTGGAACTCTCCGGGCAAGGCTGTTGTCACAGCTTCAGCAGGCGGCGTCTCCGCAGAATGTTCCTTCGCTACGGCGTCGTACAATCTGTTTGATGTTGCGGAAGGCAGCACCGTTCTTATGAATGAGGGTGGCAACGTGGCCGAGTTCATCGTTGCAAAACATGACTACGAAAGCGAGCTGAATGGAGTCGGGCGAACTCTTCTGGTTCGAAAACACTACGCGGCTATCATGGCTTGGAGCTCTACATGGTCTACTTACGCCAGCAGCAGCGTAAACAGCTGGCTCAACGGAGAGTACTTCAACTCGTTCAGCTCCGCCCAGAAGCAAGCTATCGACAAGACGACTATCTATTATACTCCCGGTTTTTCTGACTCTTATTGCAATTCTGGCAGTAGCAAAGTGACTACGATGGCAAAAAGCATTTTTCTGCTTTCTCACCACGAGTTTGGATACGACACGGAAGGCTCTGATGCTCCGAATTGGACAACTAGCAGCCCGAGCTATAAGCACAACGAGGGCACTCCCCTGCAAAATGCATCTGGAATCCTGAAAACGATGCTTGCCTCTGACATGGAGGGCTCCAGCAGAGGACGATCTATTTGGACGAGAACTCCTTACCTGTACTCGCTTCAGATGCTTCGTGATATTGCTGGCACAAGTTCAAGCGCCAACAAGTACTGGCGGCCTCTGTTAGTTAGCAAACTTGTAAATGCATACGCCGTGTATGATTCTACGTTACAAGTGAATACCAACGCAGAGACAATTTCCTACGCCACCAATGATGAAACCCCTCGTAAGTACGATAATGTTGTTCACCCTGCATTTACCGTCCCAAAGTCTCTTGCTATTGACGCCGACGGCAAACTGATTTTTTAAGAGGTGAAGTATGGCAACGTGGATTACAGACCGAACGCAGGCAGATATAGACCGGGTAAAAGAGCTGACCGCAAAGGCGAGAAGCGGCACATGGACAGAGGAAGAACAGGCCGAGTGGGCCGCAGGCATGAAGGGCGCTCTGAGCTATACGGATTACAACCGCATTGAAAACGGAATCAAAGAACTTGCTGAAATCGTTGGCGCATCTTATTCTGCAAGGATTGTACAGCAAAACATTCAAGTTGTTACTGCGAAAAATGAAAGCGGCGACATCCCCGCGTGGGACACTTATCCCGCCAAGTACGAGTTCTTTATGCCGCTGACTGCCAAGAAAGCGGGCCTGCTGCTCCGCTCGCTGGAATTCCGCGTCAAGGGCTATGTGCCGGGCACGATGCGCACCGTCCTGCGCAAGTACGGCTCCACGACCGCCCTAGTGGACAAGTTCACCGACATTGTCCGCGGCTACAACGACGTGGTGTTGGACATGGGCGATTTCCCGCTGGAAAAGGGTGTCGAATACCAGCTCTATTTCGCCGCCTCTAACAACTTCTACCCGCCCTCTGTCAAGCCCTCATGGGTCGTCGCAAACGACTACGTCAACATTACAAATGGAAGCGCTTATTACGGCGACGACAGCAAGCTTATTTTTTCAGGAACAATCGGTTTAACTGTGCCTGTGGAAGCTGGTTGGACAATCAATGATTATCTGACCATTGCGGATGCCACTCGGTGGATTGATAACGTGAAAGCCATTCGTTTCAAATGCGGTGGCAAAAGTTCTACTCCGGGAACTCCCGAGGCGCTGAGTTATCATTTTGCGGTTATCAATCAAGTAGAAAAAGTTTTGTCTGACATTGAAGCGATGGCAAAGGACCATTTACTTTATTGTTCAGATACAATATGCGGAGGTGAACCCTATTATGCATTTTGTTGACCGAAAAGCAAAATATCCCGGGCGTTGGACTATGATGAAATCTGATGGCACATCAGAAATCATCACTTTGATTCGTAATGATGAACCTGTTGTCGAGGGTACTCCAATGAACGCCGACACCCTCAACACTTTGAGTGATGTTGCAGGGGCTGACATTGCAAAGGAAAAGGCAGAAGCCGCCGCAACCGTTGCGTCAACCGCAAAAGACGCTGCCGAGTTAGCCGCAAACTCTTCGGAAAAAAGCAAAGACGCTGCGGCGAAGAGTGAAGCTGCGGCGAAGCAGTATGCGGACAATGCAGCGGCTATCGTAAGCACCGACCCCACCCTGACAGTCAAGGGCGCTCCCGCAGACGCCAAAGCCACCGGCGACCGCATCAACGCTATCAAAATTGAGACCGACAAGACCCTCACCATCTCCGGCGCTGCTGCGGACGCTGCGGCTGTAGGCAGCATCGTACTGCCCCGGGTGGTGGTGCAGACGGAAGCGGGAAGCACCGTCACCGCAGTCAGCGGGGACAAAAAGGTAACTGGCACGGCCACCGACGGCAGCTTTTCTGCGGCCCTGCCCCACGACGGCGAGTGGGAGGTCACCGCCACGCTCGGCACCGGCGTGGCCACGGAGACAATGCAGGCGGAGTATTGCCGCACCAAGACCCTTACCCTGACCTACTACACCCTGACCGTCACGGTTAAGGCGGGCAGCACCGTCACCGCCCAGTGCGGGGACAAGACCGTCTCCGGCACGGTGCCGGAGAGCGGCAGCATCAAGCTGTATCTGCCCATCGCTGGCACGTGGACGGTAACGGCCACGTTGGGCGACAAGACCGCCGAGGGCAGCTTGGAGGTGAGCGAGTACAAGGACTACCCCATTGAGCTGGCCTACGTCCACATCTACGGCGCAAGCTGGGACGGCACCAGCACCACCAAGTGGAGCCGCACCGACGAGGCGGCGGAGTTTACCGACCCTGTGCCGTATGTCGCGGGCGCAAAGAGCTACGGCAGTCCTTTTGATGACCGTCTGCCGTGGAGCGGCATGGTGGTCAGCGAGCGCACCGGCGGCACAATGGTGGCTATCCCCAAATTCTGGTATAAACTGGAGCAAAATGGCGCTGGCATGACCATCAAAATTGCCGACCGCGCGGTGGAGGGCTACAGCGTCAGCCCTGCTCACATGGACAGAGGCGACGGTCACGGTGAGCGGGACGTGGTGTACATCGGCAGATACCACTGCAACGGCACCTATAAGAGCGGCACCGGCAGCCCCAGGGCGAACATGACCCGCTCTTCGGCCCGCTCCGGCATCCACAATCTCGGCTCGACCATCTGGCAGTGCGATTTTGCTATGAGGTTTACGCTCTGGCTGCTCTATATCGTCGAATTTTGCGACTGGAACAGTCAGGCGAAAATCGGCTATGGATGCGGCAACAACAGCTCTCCGCAGCCGATGGGCTACACCGACAGTATGCCGTACCACACCGGTACGACCCAGAGCAGCCGCACAACCTATGGCTGCGGGACGCAGTACCGCAACATCGAGGGCCTGTGGGATAACGTGTTGGACTGGTGCGATGGCTGCTACAACAACGGCAACGGCCTGAACATCATCCTGAATCCCTCCGAGTTCAGCGACAGCAGCAATGGCACGGCGGTCGGCGTTCCGTCCAATGGCTGGCCGTCCGCATTCAAGGTCAAGACAAACGGCGGCTTCCCGATGTTTATCCCCACATCCGCGTCCGGTAATGACGCAACGTACTCGTGCGATAGCTGGAACTTCAGCTCGTCGAGCCCGTGCCTCTACGTTGGTGGTTACTATGGCCGCAGCTCCAGCTATGGTTTGTTCTACGTCAACTGCAGCACCGCGTCGAACTATAGCGGGGGCATCGGCTGCCGCCTCCAGGAACTCCCCAACGCGGTTATCTGAGGGGGCCGCAGCCCCCTCAGATAACCGCGCCGTAAGGCGCTGAACTTTATAAGGGACTGTCTGTGCATTGCCGGTGTTGTTTTGTTCTCGGGCCTCGTGCGATAACTGGAACTTCAGCTCGTCGAACCCGTGCCTCTACGTTGGTGGTAACTATAGCCACAACTCCAACTATGGTTTGTTCTACGTCAACTACAACACCGCGTCGAACTATAGCGGGGACATCGGCTGCCGCTTCCTTTTTGATATTTCCAACCTCACAGATTCTTGGCACAGACAGCCGCACACCTCATGGTGAAGATAGGCATTTTGGGAGCAGGCTAGTACACTCCGCAGGGGGCGATGGAAAGCCTGTACAGCTAAAAGGAGGTATCCCGATGAAAAGAGCTGGAAAGCTCTTTGATACGCTAATATCAGACGATAATCTGTTGCTTGCCATCGACGAAGTCAACCGCACCCACCATTGGTGCAAGGGCCACCGCCCCAACACCTGCACGGCGTGGGTGGAAGAAACCAAAGCGGAGCGGGTGAAAGACCTGCGCCGTATGCTCATCAAAGGCTTTGAGCCGAAACCGCCCCATGTCTCCCAGCGCTGGGATACCAGCGCCCGGAAATGGCGCATCATCAGCGAACCGGCGCAGTGGCCGGACCAGTATGTGCATCACGCCCTTATTCAGGCGCTGCAGCCGAAGATGATGCAGGGCATGGATTTTTACTGCTGCGGAAGCATCCGGGGCCGGGGAACGGAGCGGGAGAAGAAAGCGATCGAGCGCTGGCTGAAGTATGACCGAAAGGGTACGAAGTACGAGTTTTGCGGGGACATCCGGCATTTTTACGAGAGCCTGACCCCGGAAGTGGTGATGGCGAGAATGCGCCAGCTCTACAAAGACCGCCGCGTCCTTGACCTCATCGAGCGCATCATCCGCAACGGCATCCAGCTTGGCACCTACACGTCTCAGTGGCTTGCCAACGCTGTGCTGCAGCCCCTTGACCGGCTCATCCGGGAGAGCGGCTATTGCAAGCACTACGCCCGGTACATGGACAACATGACGGCATTCGGCCCAAACAAGCGAAAGCTGCGGAAGCTCCGTATCCTTGTGGAGGACTGGCTGAACGCTCACGACCTGAAGCTCAAGGGCGACTGGCAGGTGTTCCCGGTGGCAAAGAGGCAGCGCAAAGTGCCGCTGGCCCCGCCCCGGCGTGGCTATGAGCGCACCAAAGGCCGTCTGCCGGATGCCGTGGGGTATCGGTACGGGAGAGGGTACACCATCCCCCGCAAGCACAATCTGCTCCGAATGAAGCGGGCCATGGCAAGGTATCGCCGCCGCATCCGGCAGGGCAGGGCCATCCACCCCAAGTCGGCTGCAAGCCTGCTTTCCCGGCTGGGACAGCTGCGGCACTGCAACAATTATCACTTTTATCAATGGCTGTTTCGGGGAGAGCGAATCGTGCGCGACCTGAAACGCATCATCCGCAGCCAGCGGAGAAAGGAGAAGATCGCATGGAATACGTATTTGGAACAAAGGGCCGAATCGAAGTCCTCAAGACCAAGGGCGGCCACCACACGGATCTGACCGGGTATCACCAGATCGAGCGGGAGTATCCCGACCAGACCATCACCGACAGCTTCCGCGTCGTCCGCAAGCTGGACAGCCGGGAGGATGCCGAGGGCAGCTGTTACGACTGGTACGAGATCGACCGCCACTACCGGATGACCGACAAGACCGGACCCGTGGCGGAGCAGCTGGCAAAGACTGCCGCAGAGATGGAGGACGCCCTGTGCGAGCAGGATATGGAATCACAGGAGCGGCTGGCGACTATCGAGGACTCGCTGTGCGAGCTGGATGCCGCCGTCAACAAATAAGGAGGACATCAAAATGGACAAAATCTGGGCAAACAGACTGGTCGCAGGGACTAAGACCTGGGCAGAGATGCCCGCAAGCCGCCGCACCGGGGTCAAGCGGGAGCTGGCCAAGCGGGTGACCGACGGCGAGATCAGTGAAGAGCAGTACAAGGAGATCACGAGGGAGGACTACTACAATGGATAAACTGCTGGAGCTGCTGGAAAAGCTGGTGCGGGCTCTCTTTGGCCCGGGGGACAAGCAGGATGCCGAAGAGGCAAAGCCCGCACCGGAACCTCCCGAACCCCCCGGGGCAGAGGCTGTAACCGGCTGGGAGGGAGACCCGCCCTACCGGTACATCGACGTGAGCCGCTATCAGGGCCTTATCGACTGGGCGCAGGTGGCGGCGGCTGGCTACAAGGGGGCAATGCTCAAGACCGTGAGCACCAACCGCAAGCTCTCCAAGCGGGCAGACGGCCTGTATATCGACCCCACCTTTGAGACCAACTACCGCAACGCCCGGGCTGCAGGGCTGGACGTTGGCATCTACTACTACACCTACGCCACCAGCGAGGCCATGGCCGATGCAGAGCTTGCCCTGCTGCGGCAGGCGGTGTACGGCAAGGAGCCGACCCTGCCTGTGGCGGTGGACGTAGAGGAAAACAAGCTCAAACCCATGAGCACCCTCGACCTCACCAACCTCACCGCCTATGCGCTGGAACAGGTAGAAAAGATGGGCTTTTACGCCCAGCTGTACACCTACACCGGTTACAAGTACGAGCTGGACATGGCGAGGCTGTCCTCTCGGTGGGACGTCTGGCTGGCCGACTACACCGGCAAGACGCCCAATGTGACGTTTAACTACAACGCCCACCAGCACACCAGCAAGGGCAGCGTGCCTGGCATCTCCGGCAACGTTGACCTAAACGTAACCACCCTCAACTATCCCCGTATCATCAGAAAGAAGGGTCTGACCCGTCTCCGGGAGGGCGCATGAGCGAAGCAATCATCGTAGCCATTATCACCGGCGGTCTGAGCCTGATCGGCGCGATCGTCTCCAACAACCACACCGCCCAGAGCATGGACGCCAAGCTGGACAAGCAGCAGGCGATCACGGACACAAAGCTGGAAGAGCTGACCCGGGAGGTGCGAATGCACAACAACTTTGCCCAGCGCGTCCCGGTACTTGAAGAACAGATCAAAGTGGCAAACCACCGCATTGCAGACCTCGAAGCAGACCACGAAAAAGAGAGAGGAGAGTAATACATGGCAACGATCAATAACATTTTGGGCGTCATCCCCGCCCCGGTGGCGGCAGTGCTGATGCTGGGCGGCTTTATCTTCTACGCCCTCGGCTGCATCCGGCTGGGCTATGGTGCCGCCGTGAAGCCTCTGGTGCTTGACCTCATCGAGCGGGCCGAGCACGAGATACAGGGTACAAAGCGGGGCGCAGAGCGCAAGGCGTGGGTGACAAAGACCCTGCGGGCCGCCCTCAGCGCCAGCAAGTGGGGCAGATTTATCTCGTGGGCCATCACCGATGAGACCATCGGCAAAGTTATCCAGTTTTTCTTTGACCGCGCAAAGGCAGCACTGCAAAAGCAGTAAGGAGGCTATCATGGCAAGCACTACATACCGCCATATCGGTGACGTCACCGATATGTTCGCTGCACAAGAACAATTTCGTAACATCACGAAAATGGTCTGCGCACGTCTTCGTGGCCTCACGAAAACATACCATTTTGCCGTCATTGGCAATATGGTGCGCAACGCCGGACAGCTGCCGCAGCCCTTCTGGCTCGGTGCTTCCTGTGGCGGCGGCTCGTGTAGTGCTGCCCGCTGCGCTGCAAGGACTTGACCGACAGCAGATGACCGCCGCCATCAAAAGCGCACCGCTTGGGAGGGTAGACCGAAAGATAGCTCTTTTACGGTACGTTGAGCGGCTCCCGCTGCCGGACATTGCAGCACAGACACATTACAGCCGGACGGCGATAAGCTACCGGCTGAAAGGCATTGAAAAAATGCTGGATGTGTGATATCATAATCTTAATTGGGTGCGATTTTTTCACGAAACGCATTGAAGCGGCAGGCTTTCGGGTCTGCCGCTTTTCTTTTTGCACGATTTGTGGTATAATTATCTCAACAAATCCACCCGGCCTCTCGAAGAAGCACAACAGGGTGGATATTTGCCAGCTAGCCCAGTGCTTTATCTGGGAATGAAAAAAGCGGTTGCCAGATAGGCGCCGACCAGTCTCCCGCCCGCCTACTTGCAGTGCGTACCATGCGGGAGACGCAGCAAACCCCCGGTGTTCCGTTTGGAGCATCGGGGGTATTTTTGTTTATATACAATTTTTCAAGCGCTCATGCGGATTTTTCCGTGTGGGCGCTTTTCTTTTTTGTCTTTCGTTGTACCTTCGTTGTCTTTCGTTTTTTGTCGATGCAGTACACTGGATGCACAAGGAGGGATGTTTTATGAGCTATTACCAGATACCCGGAACGCCCTACGTTCCGCAGCAGCCTGTCAACCCTTACGGCGGCATGGGCACGGTGGGACTTGCCACTCCCCTGCCAAACGCACAGATGCAACAGGCGCAACCGCAGCGTCCGCAGCCGATGAATGGGCAACAGCCTGTTCAACAGTCGGCACAAGATGGCGGTTGGTTGCTTGGTAGACCTGTTTCCAGCAGGGAGGAATTTCTGGCAATACCGTCTGATCTGTACGGCAGACCGACCTACTGCCCAGATTTGCGCAGCGGTGTGATCTACTGTAAGCGGCTCAACCCGGACACCTGCGAATCCTATGTGCAGGAGTTCTACAGCCCGGAAGCATGGAGACAGATGCAGGCGCAACAGGCGCAGCAGACCGCTGCACCGACACAGCAGTATGTGCCTGTTGAGCAGTACGATGCCATCGTGCACCGGCTGGATGAACTGGAAAAGTGGCAGAAGAGCTTCTCTAAGCCCACTGCCGCAGCGAAGAAAGGAGAATAAGTAATGTCCTCTCCGTTTGACATGATTACTCACAGCCCTATCATGCAGCTTGCAAATCTGGCTCGAGCCGGACAAAACCCGATGGGGCTTATCCAGCAGTTAAGCGGGCAGAATGCTCCTATCATGCAGGGCTTGAACCTGATTCAGGGTAAGAACGAAGCACAGCTCCGAACGATGGCGCAGAACCTCGCCAAAGAGCGCGGCATCGACCTGAATCAGCTAGCAAGCGTCCTGAATTTGACGCTTCCGAAGTGAGGAGGCTTTACAATGGATGATTTTGAAAACAGCCATTCCGAAAAAGATTTTGACATCGACAATCTGTGTGGCAATGACAAAATATGGGTTCCTTTAATGATTGGCTTGATTTTCGGCGCGGTCAGCAAAACGTGGGACGACACGAAAGATAAAAAAGACAATCTTCCAAGCTGAATTAATAATCCCAAAATAAGCATCCCTCTAAGCGAAACGCTTCTCAGTTTTGCGGACTTGACAAAAACCGCACTTGTTTGGCTTCGCCCATCGCATACGGCGGTGGGATAGCATAACTCAAAACTGAAAGGAGTTTTGTTATGGACGATTTTGCAACTGGCTATCTGGCTGGGCAGGACGGCGGCAATAACAACGGCGGATTCTTCGGCAACGAAGGTCTGTGGGCGGTTATTATCCTCGCCATTATCTTCGGCTGGGGCACAAACGGCTACGGTCGAAACGGTGGTGACAACGGCATGAACAGCTACATCCCCTATCTGGTCGGCACTGGCGCAACCGGTCAGGGCGGTGCAGACACCCGCGCGGCTCTGTCTGAGGGCTTTTATCAGCAGGATACCTCCCGCTCTCTGGCGGGCATCCAGAGCGGTATCTGCTCTCTGGGCTATGACCAGCTGGCGCAGATCAATGGCCTCAACGCCAACATTGCAAACGGATTTGCTGGCGTGAACAGCGCCATCTGTCAGCTTGGCTACCAGAACGCACAGCTCGTGAACGGCCTGGAACGCAGCGTGTCCAACGGCGACAACGCCATCAGCCTTGCCATCATGCAGGAGGGCAACGCCCGGCAGGCGGGTCAGACTGCTATCCAGACGCAGCTTGCGTCTTGCTGCTGCGAGAACAAGGAGCTCATCGGCGACCTGAAGTACACCATTGCGCAGCAGGACTGCGCTACCCGTCAGGCTATCGCAGACAACGCCCGCGCAGTTATCGACAACTGCAACTCAAATTACCGCGCTATGATGGACTACTTCACGCAGGACAAGATCGCCACTCTGACCGCTGAGAACCAGAGCCTGAAGTTCGCCGCTTCTCAGGATCGGCAGAATGCGCTTCTGACCACCGTGATGTCCCAGCAGACCGATACCATCCTGAACCGGGTCAATCCTCGTCCGATTCCCGCTTATCAGGTGGCAAACCCCAACGTGGGCGTGAACTGCTGCGGCTGCTGCTAACTTACACACTCCCCGATAACACCGGGTGAACCATCGGGGCAGGGGTAATATACCTCTGCCCCTGATTTTTTAGGAGGAAAATACTATGGCTTGCAAAACAAGCTGCAAACTCTGCCCGCACTTGGTCATCAGTCAGGCGGTCACATTCGCCAACGACACACTGACCATCAACATCCCTGCCGGCGCATACCAGAACGGAGAAAAGTATTGCATCGTGGTTGCCCAGAGCTTGCCGGACACGACCACCATCAACGCCCCTGTGGTTATTACCATAGGTGCAGGCACGACCGCATACCCTCTGACCGACTGCACCTGCGCTCAGGCGACAGCCGAGAGCATCCACACCCGCACCCGCTACGCTACCCGTGTAGCAACGTCTGCGACCGGCACCGGCACGTTTAAGTATCTTGGCTGCTTCTGCCGCTCCCACGCCGGTGCGCCTGCGTCCATTTCTTGAGGAGGTATAGAATATTATGGGCAAGACTAATTTTCGCCGCATGATGATGCTCCGTGACCACGACAAAGACCGTGAGCCGGAACGTGACCGCCTTGAGGAAGAGCGTGACCGCAGGGAGCGTGATCTGGAACGCCGTCTGCGTAAGTTGGAGGACGGCAACGACCGTTATCCTTACTATCCGCAGGAGGAAAACCGCTACATCGACCCCTACCCTATCCCCCGCTACCCTGACGTAGAATACGGGCGCAAGATGCCGCAAATTGGCTTCTCGCGGAACGGTGACTGGGACAAGCACTCTGGGCAGTATGAGCGTGGCGGCGCGGACAGCCGCTCGATCAAGATGCCACGCCAGCACCTCACCCACGATGAAGCGGAGGGATGGTGTGACAGCATGGTAAATGCTGACGGCACGAAGGGCTGTCACTGGACGCTGGAACAGACACAGGACGTTGCCAAACAGCGCAATATCACCTGCGACCCGAACGATTTCTGGGCTGTTATGAACATGATGTACTCGGATTATTGTCAGGTCGCAAAGCGCCAGTCCGTTGACACTCCGGGCTTCTACGCTGACATGGCAAAGGCGTTCCTTGATGACACTGATGCTGTGGACGGCAAGGCGTATCTCTACTGGGATTGCATTGCTGATAAGTAAAACAGAACCCCTGTGTAGTCGTTAAAAACTACACAGGGGTTTGTGCTTTAGCAAGTTTCCATATCTCCGATTTTTTGCATGGTGCTTTTGAGATTTGGCACATCTGCTTCCGGTGTTTTGCGTTTGATGCCAATAATCGCTTGCGTGATTCCAGCTTTATTTAACTGGTTTACAGACTTACGGAATACAAAGTCAATGTTTATATTCGCCTTGATTGTTCCGTCATCTTCAAGATAGCAGTTTGGAATCCACACATTTTGATTGCTACCGTTGATTTTGAAACGTTTTGCTTTGTAGCAACCGTAGTCCTCTCTTACAATCAGCTCAACAGGAATACCCTTGTAATACTGCGTGTCAGTATTGTACTCTTCAGCCAGTTTTGCTTTACGTTTTGCTACCTCTGCGTTTATTTTGGCTTGTTCCTCTTTGCTTCTGTGCTTGTGTGGCTTGTATGTGCGCATTTTTCTCCTCTCACATAGATTATTCTTCTTTGGTGTAGTACAATTCCATATCTGCCTTGTACGCTTCGAGTTGCCTTTTGTTATCTACAAGCGTGTTAAAGCTAAATCCCGCTACAAAAGATACGGCGATGGACAAAATCAAGTGCGCTGCAACCCATTTACCAGCTAAGATAAAAGGAATCTGAACTGCTACAGCAAAGACATCGAACAAAAGAACGCAAATTCCACGCTTAACCATTTTCTGTAAACGGATAATGCTTCCTTCGTAAAATTCCTTCGACTTCATCATGCGTCAACCCTCCATAAATATCAGCTTTTATCGGACGAGTAATTTTTTAATATACAGCGTTTCAAATTTACACAGGATTCTTTTATTCCCAAAGCGTTGATTTTGACCTCATGTCAAACAAATCTTGCGGGGTAATTACAAGGCTCTTGTCGAGTTCTACCACACTGATAATGGAAAACTTGCCGGGGACTTCTCGCTCGATTTTCTTCTTTGCTTCTTCCTTGCTGTTTGCAAACAAGACGAACGGAGCTTGAAAGTGTCTGCATTTTTCGTCATCATCGTACTGGATTTTGACCCAATAGAAATTTTCCATATATCTCTCCTTTGTTGTTTTAATATTTTACAGGCGGTTCAGGCAACGGCATCCAATATGTAATGTTATGGGTTCTACCCTCATCATCCCGCCACTCTTTGAACTGCTCATCGTAATTTGCTATAACAATATCGAAGGCAGATTCATCGAATCCGATAACACGCGGGTCTGTATCCCCCGGAACACTATTCTTTGCACAAATCCACTGGCTTGATTTTGGCGCGTTTGATACATCGTAAGCGCAATATCCGATGCACTGCGGATTGCCGTACTTCTTCATGTAATCTTCATTTCCGATTCGAGCCGCACAAACCATGTGAACATTTTTCCAACCGACACGATCATCGTCTGTTGATTCGCTGTCGATAATAATATCTTCTGGGTCTAGTACTTTTCTTCCGATTTCAAGATTCCAGTTATTTGCAACATACCGTTTCATTTGCCATTCGTTCAGAAAAGTTTTTGCTTCTTTCATGGCATCTTCCAAAGAACCACGATGAGGTCTATAAACAATCATACGTCAATCCTCCAAGAAATCCTCCAGTTCAATCTTGCCCTCTGCCGCAGCAGCAGCCAGAGCGTACACATACTGTCCGATGGTCATTCCATGCCGTCTTGCTTCACGGTTGATGTACTTGCGTTCTTCCTCGCTCATAAGGATGGTAATGCGTTTAGAACGCTTGCCGTCACCGCTTGCAACGCCCTGATGCGATTCCGGCATCGGAATTTTTTTCTTTGTCAAGCCAGCTTCGGCTAGTGCACCGGGAACATCGCCTTGTTCGATAAGACGTTGAACTTCCTTTGCCCGTTTCAGCTTCTTTGGCTTACTTTCGCTTACTACGGCATTGTTTGGCTGTGTTTCGCTGTCTTTGGCTTGCTTCGGCTTAATACTACTTAATTCCGCTTCACTTGGCTGCGCATGGCCGTCTGCGGCATCACTGGGCTTAATCTGTGCTTGTTCGGCATTATTCGGCTTCGTTTGGCTTACTTCTTCTTCCTTTGGCTCACTTCGGCTTAATGTCTGCTCCGAAAAAACAGGCTGGAAGTCAAACCCGCCCAACAAGCCTGATGTTTTTTTGCTGGTTGACTTCATTTTTCTTCCTCCATTTTTGCGCCACATACTGGGCAAAAATTCCAAATCCACTTGTCGAAATCGCTTTCGGAAATCATACCACCACAATTACTGCATTTGATTGCTTGCTCTGCATGGCTGTTATCATAATCGTCCTGAATAATAAAAGTCAAACCATCTGGACGTTCCCATGTTGCTTTTGGCTGTAAATCTTGCACATCAGCATTTCTTAACGCTCTTAACCTTTCTAACGCATCTTCCAACGCTTGATTGTCGCCTTCTTCAAGAAGTCTGTTTCGATAATATTCCATCAAGGGAGCAACGTCTACAATCTTCTTACTCATTTTCTTCTCCTTTCACAACCATCTCTGCCAACGCCTTGAAATCCTCTGCGCTGGTGCTCTTTGCCGTATCACCGCTAAACAGGCTGTGCCGCTCTGCTTGCGCCTTACGAACGCCCATAGACGGTCTAATCTTCACATCAAGCAACTTTGTGCCCATACTCTGTGCAATCACAGGAAGCTGCTCTACAACCTCTTTGGACAGGTTCTCACGGCTCTTGTACTGGTTTAGAAGCAGACCTTCAATCTTCAAGGTCGGGTTGAAGTATCTGCGAACGTCACCAATGGTCTGCGAAAGCTGGCTCAATCCGGCAAGCGCATAGCGGTCTGCTGTGATGGGGACGATGATGCTGTTGGCGGCGATCAGTGCGTTCACAAGTGCAAGACCAAGCTGCGGAGGAGTGTCCAGCACAATGTAATCATACTGCTCAGACACGCTTTCAAGGGCTTCTCGCAGCCGGAAGTTCTTGCCAATGTCCCGGACAAGCTGTTCGTCAATGTCCTTCATTGCATTGTCGGACGGCAGAATGTCACCAGCTTCACAGTGCTGGATTCCTTCTTCCACCGTGCCCTGCCGGGTCATTACATCGAACAAAGTACACACGTCCTCTGTCTGTGCGCCGTAGGTGTCCGTTGCGTTGCACTGTGCATCGCAGTCCACCAGCAGAACTTTCTTGCCAAGCAACTGCAACGCACCAGCCAGACAGGTGCTTGTGGTGGTCTTTCCTGTGCCGCCCTTCTGGTTGGCGACAGCTATAATTTTTGCCATTTTATCACTCTTTCTTTATTTGCCGTTAAGCACTTCAATGGAATAAAACGCTGGCATATACTTGTCTACGATACCCGCTTTGTCTACGCTTCTAATCAGATAGCCAACAGGTCTGTCGGGAAACGGCGTTCTGCTCAAGGACAAGATGTCCTTATACGCAGCCTTTACCGTGTCGTAAACCGCTTCTCTGCGTCTCGGCAGCTTGATTTCAGGATGCTCTTTCTTCATCCACTTCTCAACCACTTTTGCCACGTCAATGCAGTCTTGCTTTTCCAACTCGTCACACACAGACCAGTCAAAATCCTCGTATCCGCTTCTGCGTGGCTTTCTGGCAGCTTTTTGAGGTTCGGTAGATACTTCGCTTGCCTGAGCTTCAATCAACGTCTCAGATGCTTTAATTTTGGGCTTGAACTTGACTGCCACAGCCTTTCGCGCCACAAGAACTGGTTCATAGGTCACCACGATGTCAGACATAGCATTGATTTCATCTACTGCAACATCAAGCACTCGTTTGCGAAGGTTCTTGTAAACATCGTAGCTTGCTTCCATCGCACCGAGCTGTTCTCTCAGCTTTTTCAGACTGATTTCATGCGGCTTGCTATCCATGTTCAACCAGTCCCGAAGAATCGAATAAAGCAAAATGCTGTATTGAGACTTCATTCTTGACGTGTAACGCAGCCGATACCGAACATAGCCGCTTTCAGCAATGTCAAAGAAAATAGGGCGAAGGTCAGGGTTGCAAGTGATTGCCACAACATAAGACCTTGTTTCCGGCACATAGTCCAGTTTTGCCCTTGTGAAAAGGACAAAGCTCTCAAACGTTCCCTTCTCTTTGTCAATGGGAATCGACACAGTGTTGCCCAAAAAGTGCTTAATCTGCGGCTCAATCCTTCGTGCATCAAGGCTTTTTAACCCCAGCAGGTCTCTGTACTCTGCCAAAGTGAACTCCACACGGCTGCTGTTTGGGTCTCTCGGATTTATTCTTGACAAGTAAACCTCTAGCAGCCGAAGCTCGCCTGCTGTGTAGTCCCTAAACTTTGCCCACACAAGGGATTTGCTTTTCTCGACAAGGTTATTGTCTGATATTTTTGGCATCTGCTCACTTCCTTTAATGGTCTGAAAACAGTATATCACAAGTAGGGGGACGTGTCAACAATTTTCGTCCCCCGTGACTTGTCTTTTTGTCCCCCATAGGGTCGTCAAAACGTCCCCCATGACTTGTCAAAACGTCCCCCATGCTTTGTCATTTCGTCCCCCATCTACCTATTATATATTAAACAAGAAATAAACAAGAGGTTAAATATCATCGTTAAATAGGCGATGACGATAATTTTCAACAATTTCTTTCTTTTTCCATTCCAGCTTGTGGATAACTCAACCTTCAATTTTCTAAATAAAGTCTTTCCTACAATTATTAGTCTTATCTAACGTGTACAAAATGTGGATGAAAAACTTTTAAGCCGATGTTATGGGGGGACGGATTGACGAACCGATTAAATGCAAGCTGCGTATTATCGCTACTACGTTATTTATTCCGCGCAAATATTGTCGATTCATAGCCTATGGGGGACAAATTGACAAGGCGAAGGTATACCCAATCTGCATGAAACGTGTACAAAAAGTGGATAAACGTGGATAAAATGTTCTTCAAAAACTGCGATAATTCGACAATCAGCCAGTTATATTATTTGGATTCACGGTATAAGAATCGTTGGACTTCATAGCAGCTTCCGTTCCAGCGTCCTGCGCCTGATAGAGAATTTCCATCTTCGGGGCGGCTCCATTCGGGTCTGGGTCTGTTCCGGTAGCTTGCGCTATCTCGTAGTTGCCCGATACCATCCGGCAAACAGAGACCCTGTCCTTCAACGGTGTGTGGAGGTTTGCCAGAACCTCCGTCAGCACACCCATATGGTCTGAGCCGTGATCTCCGTACCGGATATACAACAAGGCATCTATCTCATAGGAAGAACATTCCATCATAGCATCTATGAGAATCTGCCGCTTCTCCAGACCAGGAAGGTCATCTTCCAAATGCTCCAGCAGCCCCGGGTAAATGCAAGCGTCCATGTATCGAGCCGCCGATACACCACAGCAGGTAAACCAGCGCATAGCCGTTGGCAGGGAAATAGCTGCCAGGCCTTGCTCCCAATTGGCGACCGTGCCACGATTTATGCCCATCCGTGCCGCCAGCTTCTGCTGGCTTAGACCAGAGTGCATCCGTGCCATCTCTAATGCTTTGGCCGTTCTTACTAAATATTCATCCATAAATTCACGCCCTTTCAACAAAATTCTGCAAAACTGCCGGATTCGACAAGCCAAAAAATGGAAAAAGCTGCTATGGAGAACCAACAGCAGCCTGTGTTATAACTATATTGTCAAAAAATTCCAAATAGAAAGGAAACACAAAATGAAAGAAACTGCAATCTGGAACCATGAACGTATGCCAATCATCGACGGAATGCCCGCCAGCATTACCGATGGGCAGCCACACATACCTGAACCATGGGAGGAAAGCTAATGAACCGAACTGTAGATGCTCTGATTGTCCCATACGCCCGCAGACGGACGCTGGAGCTTGTCCTGAGCCTTTCTGGGTACGAAGCTGATAAAGATGCTTACCTCGAAGCAAAAGGCATCCTGGAACGTGCCGTAGCCGCCTTAGACGATGGACGCGACCCGGCAGATAACATCGAACGCATTGACGGACAGCTTGTGGAACTGTGAAAGGAGAAGAAGATGGACTTTACGAACGGATTCTATAAAACCGAAAACCCTGTTGTTCTTGAAGAAGTGAAAACCTTCCTTCAGTCAATGGAACGGCGTGGAGCAACCGTAAAAGACTTGGACGATGCCATTGTGCAGCTAAACAATGTTTCGCACAGCATCAGCACAAACGCTCTCGTCAAAGCAGATGTGCTGGACGATTTACCGAATAACCCCTTTCGTTCCATGCTCAACGGAATGTTACAAAGCAAAGGGTAACTTAAACTTAATGTGGCTCTTAATCATTGTCATTGCGATTTTTGGCTTCCCTGATACAAAGTAATGGATGCGAAGAAAATATTCGATTTTTACGAAGTTGTTGAAAATGCATTGACTTTACAACTAGAAGATGTATAATCGTATCAAATGAACATTCATTTTTACTGATCGGGAGGATATGCCACAATGAGTGAACAGGAAAGAGCCAAGATTGACCGATTTATTGCATGGCTGCTGGAACATCCTGATAAGATTCCGGCAGCGGAGCAAGCCTTAGACCTAGAATAACAGAAAACCCCTTGCGCAGAGCTACACCAGCCCGGCACAAGGGGTTTTTATTTTACCGGGTCAGAACCATTTCTTCTTTCGGTTTCTACGGTAACGATATTTTCTGCTGTTGCCATATAGTACACGGTCATTGCCTTTTAATAAGGCCTGCATGAACCAGAAGCAAAAGGCACCGCCGCACAACAAGTAATACATTGGCTTACCTCACATCTTCTCGATCAGGTTCATCAGCGCTTCACGCTGCGCTGTCGGCATAGATTCAAGCTTTTTTCTAATCCGTTCCACTGCTGCATCGACTTCACTTTGCGGCTGCTGGGACGGATTTTCTTTTTGTTTGCCAGTGAGTTCCTCAACCGTAACGCCAAGCGCGTTGGCTACTGGCAAAAGCATTTCATCTGGAAAATCCCTGTCGGTAGTCAGCATTTGAGAGATATAACCTCTGCTTTTTCCGATTTCTCTGCACACAAAGGATATATTTACACCCTTGTCGGCAGCGATTCTTTTGGCTCGCTCCACATTGCGCATAGAAAAAGACCTCTCTTTTTGTGCAAATAGCCAAATGTTCACAGAATTGAAGATTGACTATTGAAAAATAGCCACTTGGCTAGTATAATATGAAGCACAGGGCAAACAAAAACCAAGACCCCTGACAAATCTATCAGGAAGTCGCTGGAAAATGTTCACTTTGTACCTCGCAACTACATAGTAGCATATTTTCTAGTAAAATGCAAGCCCAGAAAGGAGAATGGCTAGTGAATCTTTCTAAAATCGACGAGTTTCGCAAGTTACATGGTCTGTCTCGTACTGACTTGGAAGTGGCTGCTGGTTTAAGCAACGGCGCACTGGGCAAGTGGGAACGCTCCGCAAATGGGCCGAGCATTCGACAGCTTGTGAAAGTCGCTGATTACTTCCGCGTGTCGGTGGACGCTCTTCTTGTAAGAGATAAGCAGTAAATCATAAGAAAGGGTTAAAAATGAACGACATTATCTTATCTATGCAGAATGGCGAGCCTGTGGTTTCCAGCCGTCAGATTGCAGAGAGCTTCGAGAAACGTCATGACCATGTGATGCGTGACATCGAAGATATTATGAAGGGTCTCCCCAAAAATGGGGACACCCACATGTTCTTCAAAACCGAGTACACCCACGAGCAGAACGGCCAGAGCTACCCCATGTATCTAATGAACCGTGACGGTTTCACCTTGCTGGCTATGGGGTTTACCGGAAAGGCGGCTCTTGAGTGGAAGCTCAAGTACATTGCAGCGTTCAACGAAATGGAGAAGAAGCTTACCGAACAGCCACAGCTCACCCGCTCGCAGCTCCTTGCAACTGCGCTGATCGCAGCGCACGAAGAACTGGAAGAAAAGGACAAACGGATTGCAGAGCTGACACCGGATGCAGAGTTTGCTCGTGCCGTGTGCATTGCAGACAACTGCCGGACAGCCACCAGCATCGCAAAGGACTACGGTTTGACTGCTGAAAAGCTGAACAAGCTGCTTTACAGCCAGCGAGTCCAGTACAAAGACAGCGATGGTCAGTGGGTGCTGTACAAACCCTATCAGGGTAAGGGCTACACCAAGAACCGTAAGGGCAAGGCCATTCAGCGCTCTAACGGTAAGACTTACATTCCAAACACGACGGTCTGGACGGTCGAGGGCGAAAAGCTCATCCATGAGCAGCTCAAGAAGCTGGGCATCACGCCGAGAATCGAGACCAGGGCTGTTGTAGAGCAGCAGGATTTCGGTGGATGGGAGGACTGATCATGGAACAGATTTTGACATTGAAGGTAGACCTTGAGCACCCGGACGATGCTCATTACGCCATTGACAAAGCTGCGGAAGCCTACGAAGAAAGCAAAAAGCACTGGGACGCTTTTGAACTCAACGAAGCCAAAAGCATGGCACAAGAAATTTTGTATAAGCTGTGCGACGATGGTTGCAGCATGATCTGGACGATCACTGATGGCGCTGCCGGGCTGACGATCTGGAACGATATCAACGGGCCAAGCGTTGGTCAGTGCTATATGACCGAAGAAGGGCTATATGATATCTGGGTCGAAAGGCTGGTTGCGCTGTGCATTGCCACAGGTCGGGAAGTCCCGAAGTTCATCACAGACAAGGCTGGTGAGTGTTGGTGACGAATTTTCGCAGGGCGCAAAGCCGCAAACGCAGAATGAAGCTGGCAATGGCTGCTGGCGTGTCCCGAAACGATGCCAACAAGGTGCTGTGGATGGAGAAGTCCATCAACCAGTGCTTTGAACGTCACAATCGGGAAGCCAGACTGAAAGAGGAGACGCAGCGTGGAAGAAAAGTACTGTGAGCGCTGCGGTGTCTTTCTTGGCCTTGTAAATCCGTGCAAGAAATACTGTGAAGAATGTAAAATCATTGTTCGCAGAGAACGGCAGGCTCTTATAAAGAAAGGAATCAAGGCTAAGCCGGAACCGGCTTTATGCGCTTGGTGCAAGAAGCCAATGGTTCGGAAGGTCTGGTCTCAGAAGTATCACCCTGAATGCGCAGCAGATGCAAATAAGGCTTTGACCAAAAAGTACAAAGCCAAAAAGCAAAAAGAGCTGAATGAGCTAAAAGCATCTGGTGAGTTCAAAATTACTTGGGATGTGCAGGAGCCAGAATGTGAGAGACCTCAAAAGCACGAGCCTCCAAAGTATACCGTGCGACAGATGAACGATGCCGCAAAACGATACGGCATGAGTTACGGCCATTACAGTACTTTACTTGCACAGGGAAAGGTGAAGGCTCCTGATGAACGGTAAATACTACGGCCAGCGGGAAATCCGCTGGCATAGCCGGGAGAAAGACCGGCTAGAACGCATCGAGAAAGAAAGAGTGAGCAAAAATGAAAAAAATCAAGGTAAGAATCACATTCACCGAAGCAGTTCTCGGCACATGGCCTAGCAATCAGAACATTGCACGCGAGTTCATCGCCAGCAAGTCCCCGGATGCAAATACCATCGAGGACGAGGTTGCTGCTCTTGGCGCTGATGCTGTGGCAGATAAGGGCATGACCGTGTTCCCTCGCAACGAAAACGGCGAACCCATCTTGTATGACTACCAAATCAAGGGATTCTTTAAGGATTCCTGCGGTATGCTGGGTCGTATCGGCGGCAAGACCGAAACTGGCAAGAAGAAGGCCGTGAACGAAAGCGGCAAGCTGACGGCCTACAAGAAGGCCATTGATGGGTTGATTTTCGTTCAGCCCCGCATGATTCCCATTCATGTGAACGGCGAGATTACCGAGTGCCAGCGCCCGCTCCGCGCACAGACAGCGCAGGGCGAGCGCGTCAGTCTTGCCAACAGCGAGCAGATTCCCGCTGGTTCGACCTGCGAGTTTGAAATCGTTCTTCTGGACGATTCTCACGAGAAGGTCGTGCGTGAATGGCTGGACTACGGCGCTCTGCGTGGCATCGGCCAGTGGAGAAACAGCGGCAAGGGGCGATATACCTACGAAATCCTCAATTAACCGCTATGGCGGGGTAGGGCTGTGCTGCACTCGGCGTGGAACGGCAACGGCATAGCGACGATTGGCTCAGAAATGCTAAGGCAATGCTTGAAGACGAAGCGACTTGAGCGGCAACGGCGATGCGCTGATTTGACGAGACCTGCAAAGGAATGGCGAAGCAAGGATCAGACGAGCAATGGAATTGCATTGAACCGACATGAGCGGCGCAGCAAAGGCTATGGATGCAAGGCGTAGCTTTGATAAGCAAAGGCGGAGCGGAGTATAGAAACGCAAAGGCAACGGAAAAGAATAGAAACAATAGGCTAAGGCATTGAGTAGCTAGGAGCAGAACAGCAACGGCAAAAATGAAAGGAGACAAGATGAAAGCATTTATTGAAGTTGCCCTGATGTGGGGCATAGCACTGGCAGTGGTTTTGGCGGTATTTCTGCTGAACCTCTGGTTGGTGCATCACATCGGAATTCTGGTAGGTGCATCAGCTACCCGTGGAATCATTACGGCATCTGTGGCAATGGCTACGGCATGGATACTTAGTTTTGGAGGTAATAAGAATGAAAAGCCTGAAAGCTAATGTCCTTTGTACGCTTGGAATCGCGTTAGCGATCTTTTCAGTAGGATGTGGCGATGCAATCCAGAAAAGTCAGAGCACAGTAGCAATGTTTGGATACGTTTTCCTTTCGTGTAGCTTCCTCGCCGCAGCACTCATCTTGTGCGCCATTGGGGTCAGCTCTGAAAATGAACGTATCGAACGGGAAAATCGCAAAGTAAAACGCATTCCTCATCACACCAACGAGTGGAGGGATGCACGATGAAATGCCCGATGTGCGGTAGTGACAACATCACAACGGTTGATAGCCGATCAGACTATGACAGCATCGCTCGACGCAAGAAGTGCCTTGTATGTAATTACCGGTGGTCTACCATCGAAATCGACAAAGACCAGTGGCACAGTGCGTTGCAAATCAAAGAACAGCGCAAGAGAGGGAAGTCGAAAAATGATTAACCTTGACAGATTCGGTGGCGTGACAGAGCCGGATGATGGCGTGTATTTCCTAACCCGTGAGCAGGAAGCAGAAGCCAAAGAAGCTGACCGGCTGGCAGCGATCGAGGACTTACAGTCTGAGATTGAGGACAGGGAAGCAGAGCTGAAAGACCTCCGTGCGCAGTTGGCAGACCTGATGGCTGGCTGATTTTGTACAGCCAAGTTAAGCCGAAGTAATAACAATAAAGCCTAATGAAGCCGAAGAAAGGAAAGAAAAATGGCAGTATTAGTAATGGTCTATGGTCATTCCGGCAGCGGAAAGTCCGCTTCGCTTCGGAACTTTGACCCGGAACAGGTGGCGGTTATCAACGTGCTTGGCAAGCCGCTTCCGTTCCGTAGCAGCATGAAAACCTATATCACCAACGACTACGGCAAGATTGATGCCGCAATCCACAGCACCAAGCGTAAGTCCATCGTCATTGACGATGCCACCTACCTTATGACCGGCGAGTTCATGCGGAATGCAAAAGTCGCCGGATACCAGAAGTACACCGACATGGCAGCCAACTTCAATGCCTTGCTGATGCGGGCGAAGGAGCTGCCGGATGATGTGATTGTCTACTTTTTCGGACACAGCGATAAAGGCGAAGACGACAAAGAAAAATTCAAAACCATTGGAAAAATGTTGGACGAAAAAGTCTGTGTGGAGGGGTACTTCACCATCGTTCTGAAAACCGTTGTGCAGGATGGGCGATACCTGTTCAGCACCCGCAACGATGGGATGGACACCGTGAAAACCCCTCTGGGGATGTTCAACGATGCGCTGATTGAGAACGACCTCGCCGCCGTAGACAAGACCATCCGTGAGTATTACAACATCCCGGTTCAGCCGGATAACAAAGGAGAGTAACAGATGAAGAACATCAACTGGAATGACGTACAGGAAGCCACCAAACGCCGTGACTTGCCTGTTGGCGGCTATATTGCCGGTATCTGCAAGGCAATGGACGAGCCTGCAAAAGAACGCCTGAACATCGAGTGGGAAGTCGCAGAGGGCGAGTTCAAGGGATACTGGCGTGAGCAGACCGCTTCCCTTATTGAGCGTGGCAAGCTGAATCCGGGCGAATGGGCATGGGGTGGCAAGACCATCAAGAGCTACAAGGAAAAGGCACTGCCGTTCTTCAAGGGCTTTATCACCGCTGTTGAGCAGTCCAATCCCGGCTACAAGTTCAACAACGATGAAAAGACCCTGCGTGGCAAGCTGGTCGGCGTGATTCTCCGCGAGGAAGAGTACATGGGCAACGATGGGAACATCAAAACGAAGCTTGTCGTTGACCGTTTCACCAGCGTGGACAAGATTCGTTCCGGTGACTATGAGGTCAGACCGAAGAAAACGCTGGCTGGTGGGTCTGGTTCTTCGCCTGATACCGGCGACTTTGCCGTAATTCAGGACAGTGAAGATTTGCCATTCTAAAATAACGCATCAACGTAAATTTCAGAAAGAGTGATAAGATGAGAAAAGAAATCGAAATCAATGTTAAGCACATGGTTTCACCTGATGCAACAAGTTGTGCATACGGAGAGGATGTTGATGGATATGTAATGGCTTGCCATTATCACGTCCGAAGAAACAGAACACACGGAAGAAAGGCTCCTATGGAATTTGACCTTCCTAAATGTCTTTTGTTTGAGTGCTGGCTTGATAAGCCGTTTCATAAATGCGAAGCCTGTAAACAAGCTTGCAAAGACAAAACGGACTGACCGCCTACCTTATATAAGAGCTGTGCTATCTGGCTATACGGGCGTGCAAAGGAGGTGATTGAGTGGCACAGGACGATAAAAAGTCATTTGTGGCGTATTTGAGCTGGTTCGATGCGCTGGAAGAATACTCCGACGCAGAGGTTGGGCAGTTGATGCGAGCTCTTGCAC
>ERZ773277.846-NODE-846-length-30113-cov-4.323208_pt1 | contig 30113 bp, 23 predicted proteins | sample MGYA00511957_ERZ773277 | MGnify/ENA primary metagenome ERZ773277 (study PRJEB29015, sample SAMEA2737800) | human gut metagenome | biome: human gut; feature: human-associated habitat; material: faeces | place: China | collected 2012 ... | reverse complement strand
TGAATGATTTTATATATCGTTCCATGATAACCGTTATGGAATTGGACGATGCGATGGAAGAAATGGAAAGGTGGGATACAAAGAATGGCAAAGTATAAAGCATTGGTAGAAGAATTTAAAGAAAAAGAAGCTCACAGAGCTGCTCAAAAGGAATTAAAAGAAAAACATAAAATTGAAGATGAAAATGTGGTTGTTGTAGAAAAAAGCAATATGGCAAAATTTTCAGTTAATACATTTATCAGATTGATTAAGTTTATAGTCACAGTTGTTATTTTATGTTTGGCTGCAATTGGATTAACAGCATTGATATTTCCTGAAACCCGAGAGGCGTTATTGGCAATATTTCATTTAGCAGCCGAACAAACAACTGAAATGATAGGAAGTTAAGGAGAGAAAAAATGAAAAAAACAGTAGTGAATTTATATGGAGGTCCGGGAGCAGGCAAGTCAACAGCAGCATTACAGTTAGTAGCAGAATTGAAAAAAAGAGGAATCAATGCTGATTACGTTTCTGAATATGCCAAAGAGTTAGTCTATATAAAAAATTTTAGTAAACTGGATGGCTCTATTCAAAATCAACGAGAGATATTTCATGAACAAAAGTCAAGGCTTGATTTGACGTTGCAAGGTGTGGATATTGCCGTGACAGATGCTCCGTTACTTTTAAATGCTATATATCTAAAGGATAAATCTGATAGTTATACACAAAATGTGCTAAAACAGTATAATAAATATAACAACTTTAACATTTTAATCGAACGTGACTTTTCTGTTGGTTTTGAATCTGAAGGTCGGATTCATAATTTAGAGGAAAGCATAGAAAAAGACGCGGAGATTGCTTCTATGCTTTATGAGAACAAAATTCCCTTTCAGCGTTTTGACAGAAATCATATTGCAGATATTGCTCAGACAATTGACACAGCTAGAAGTCAAACATTAGAAAAAATCCCCATATCTGAACAGACCATTAATAAAGAACGCGTCTTTATAGATATGGACGGAGTATTGGCAAAGTTTAATCATGTACAGAGCGAAGAAGAACTGTATGCAAAAGGTTACTTTGCAAATTTAGAGCCAATGACAACTGTAATTGAAGGAATGAAACAGTATATCAAAGAAAATCCAGATAAAGACATTTACATACTGTCTGCATATTTAACGGATAATCCTTATGCTTTGCAGGAAAAAAACGAGTGGTTGGACTGGTATTTACCTGAAATACAGTCTGACCACCGTATTTTTTGTCCCTGCGGAAAACAGAAAACTGATTATATTATAGGAGGTATCAAAGAAACTGATATTTTAATTGATGATTATACAAAAAATCTGATCGAGTGGAAACAGCAAGGCGGTGTGGGTATTAAACTACTTAACGGCATTAATCATACCAAAGGAACTTGGCAGGATCATAAAATATCCATAGAAGATTTTTATCAAGCGCTTACTGATTTTACGGCTGATACACAAATAACTCCATCTGAAAGAATTTTAAAAACTGACATGGATATAGATGTTAAGAAACAATTATATTTAAAAATTTGTAGAGAACAAAAAGAATTAAAGGATTGGTTGCTTAAGCAAGATGCTAAAACAGTTCTTGACCATTCTTATGAGTACATATCTAAAGAAGATATATTATATGCAATTGATACAGATGGTTTTTCAGAGGAACAAGCAGCTGTTTTATTAAAATTAGAATATCCGTTAGAAACCATATATGAGGATTATTTAAAGCAGGATTCAGGACCAATGGAAGATATTTTGGATGTAGTGACGCAAAGGACAAATAAGTTAATGAAAGAAGAACAAATGATACTGAAAAATAGAGAGGGAATAGAATTATAATTTATATTTTAGATAACAATTAGGAGGAAATAAATATGAATGAAAATAAAAAACAAAATATTATAAAGTTATCAGAAAATGCAGTGGCACAAATTTTAACAGATCATCAATCTTTCCAATCATTGTTAAATTTAATGTCCAACTTATATAAATATTCATTTGAGAGTCAGTTATACATATTTGCTCAGAAACCTTTTGCTACAGCATGTGTTCAATATGATACATGGACAACTCGTTACCAGCGTTGGATAAAAAGAGGGACTGTCGGGATTGCCATATTGTATCCGGATAACCATGTAAAATATGTTTATGATATATCAGATACAGGAGGAAACAGCCCTTTAGATTTGTGGAGAGTGAATGAGAGTAATTCTCTCTCTTTATTGAATAAACTGAAAGACAAACATTCTCATATCACACAGAATCATCTTGTTCATTTTATTTCTTCTTTGGCATCTGAGAGTATGAAAAGAAAAAACATAGATGATACAAAATTGCATGATAACTTAAAAGAATGTTTAGAATACATTGTAAAAAAACGTTGTGGTTTTACGGTAGAATCCATAAAAAGACCTAATTTTATAGATTCAAAAGAAGATCTTTTATTATTTGGAAATTACTTGAATTTATTGGTAAAAGATGTTTTAATGGAAATTGAACAAACAGTAAAAGAAATAGATACAGGAAGAGAGGACAAAGACTATGGAGAAACTAAATTACCTGACAGTACAAATGCCGGATGGGAACCAAGTACAAATACCGGACTTGGAGATTCCCTTGATGAACATAATGGAAGTAGGAAAGTACGGACACATGAGAGAAAAGTTTTTAAAGGAACATCAACCAAACACAAGAAATCAGTTATTGATTCTTGGGGAGTTGAAAGCACACTTACAATCGGTAGAAGCAGAAGCACAGAGAGAAATTCAGACAATCATCACACAGATGGCAGCCAAAGACAAGGTTACAGAGGAAATGAAAGCACAGAATCAGATAGAATGGGTGCAGATGATGAACAGTTATCAGGCAATAGCAGAAGAAACAGTGAGGAAAGCGCTCATTTACGTATAATCGATCAAATTGATACAATAACTGATAAAGCAGAGGAGAATATATCCTCTGCTTTTTTTGATTCTCAAGGAAGTAATAGAGAATATCCACAAGAATATTTACCTCCCGATACTCCGTATGAGGATGTATTTTTTATAGATAAAGAAAGAGAACAATTTTATTGGATTTATTTTAACCCAGACAGCAATGCGGGCGGACAATATGTTTATAACCATAATCATTTTGAAGATGTGAAGGAAGCTGCCGAAAAATATAATAATTCTAAAGATTTTTTTGATTATTTGGGTATGGTAGCATATCAAGAGTTGTGTGATGTAGGCACCGAATGGTTGGAACCTGCTGAAAGAGAATTTAGCAGTAATACACATGATTTAGAGAATTGCACCGATGAAACAATGAATGCATTAATCAGTATTGCACATGAAAAGGATATAAACCAAAGCCTGAAAAATAAAGATATATCTCCTATTGCCAATCATAATTTTATGATACAAGAGCAAGATTACAATTTTGGAGGAGCTAAAAGTAGATTTCAAAATAATATAGAAGCTATCAGAACATTAAAAAAATTGGAATCAGAAAAACGTTCTGCTACTCAAGAAGAACAGAAGATTCTATCAAAATACGTTGGTTGGGGAGGTTTGTCAGAGGCATTTGATATAAATAATCCAAAATGGGCAAACGAATCTTTAGTATTAAACAATCTATTGACTAAGGAAGAATATAAGTCAGCAAGAACCTCAACGTTAACAGCCTTTTATACCCCTCCGGTAGTGATAAAAAGCATTTATACTGCTTTATTGAACATGGATATCCATAAAGAAAGAATATTAGACCCTGCTTGCGGTACAGGAAACTTTTTTGGTTTACTTCCGGATGAAATGCAAAGAAGCCAAGTTTACGGTATTGAAATAGATTTTATTAGTGGTCGTATTGCGCAAAAACTTTATCCTACCTTTAATATTTCAGTCAAAGGATATGAAAAAAGCAGCCTAAAAAATAATATGTTTGATATTGCTGTTGGAAATGTACCTTTTGGAGATTTTAAAGTAGCAGATCTGCAATATGACAATGAAAACTTTTTTATACACGATTATTTTTTTGCAAAAACACTGGATAAGATTCGTCCGGGAGGAGTCATTGCATTTATTACATCTAAAGGGACGATGGATAAACAAAATAGTAAGGTGCGTCAGTATATTGCTCAACGGGCAGATTTGTTGGGAGCAATTCGCTTACCCAATAATACCTTTATACAAAATGCGGGAACAAAAATAACAGCAGATATTCTTTTTTTACAGAAACGAGAATACATTGAAAACGCTTCTCCTGAGTGGTTATATGTTGATAAAAATGAAAATGGAATTGAGATAAATCGTTATTTTGCAGAACATCCTGAAATGATTTTAGGAGATATGGTGCAGGAATCTACACAATTTGGGATTGACAGTGCTTGTAAACCACGGGACAATAGCGATTTATCAACATTGTTAGAACAAGCAATACAATACATACATATAAGCAATACAGAAGAAATAAAAGAAATTCAAGAAGATATTTTAATCACAGAACCGTTACCGGAAAGCATACAGCATAGACCATATTCTTTCATATTAGATAATGACAATTTATATTTCTATGAAGGTAATTCTACAGAATTGATTACTCTATCTGAAACAGAGAAAAAACGTATCTGTAGTTTGATAGAAATAAGGGATTGTGTACGCACTTTAATACAAATACAGTTAGATAATGGTTCTGATGAAAGCATTCAACAGCATCAGCAAAAATTAAATTACTTGTACGACACCTTTATAGAACAATTCGGTTTGATTCACGATAAAGCAAATGAAAAAGTATTTTCTATAGACAGCAGTTATTATTTGCTATGTTCTTTGGAAAATTTAGATGAAAATAAGAAATTAAAGAGTAAAGCAGCTATCTTTACAACTCGGACCATCATACCTCACACGAAAGTTACAAAAGCTGATTCTGCTATTGATGCTCTGCAAATATCTATGGCCGAAAAAGCTCAAGTGGATTTGGAATATATGGCTAAACTACTTGAGAATCGTATGAGTATAGAACAAATAAAGTCGGATTTAAAAGGACTTATTTTTAAAAATCCCCTTGCAGGTTTTGAGACGGCCGAAGAATATTTAAGTGGAAATGTTCGTGAAAAATTGAAAATTGCCAAAGAAGCAGTCAAAGAGAATCCTGATTATCAAATGAATGTTCAATCATTAGAGCAGGTACAGCCGGAAGATATACCGGCTTCTGAAATTAGTCTGCGCTTAGGTGCTGCATGGTTAGATCCACACTTAATAGAACAGTTTATATTTGAATTATTGAATACTCCTTTTTATCTAAAAGGAGAAATACAGGTACATTATTCTGAAATTACCGCACAATGGAACATTTCCGGAAAAAGCTATGATAAATCTATCAATGCGACACAAACCTATGGTACCGGTAGAATCAATGCTTATCAAATCATAGAAGACACATTGAATCAAAAGATCGTCAAAGTGTATGACTATTTTGAAACAGATGATAAAAAGAAGGTACCGGTTTTAAATGAAAAAGAAACTCAAATTGCGCAAAATATGCAGCAGACCATACAAGCAAGTTTTGAAACTTGGATATGGGATGATCCAAAACGCAGACAGGATTTAGAAAGAGAGTACAATGATAGATTTAATAATATCAGATTTCGAGAATATGATAGTAAGTATCTTCGTTTTTATGGAATGAATCCAGAAATTAAGCTGAGGGAACATCAAAAGAATGCGGTTGCTCGTGTTATTTATGGCGGAAATACATTATTAGCACATGTTGTTGGTGCAGGTAAAACGTTTACAATGGTTGCAGCGGCAATGGAGAGTAAACGTTTGGGATTATGCAATAAACCAATGTTTGTGGTTCCAAATAATATTGTGGGAGATTTTGCAACTGATTTTTTAAAACTATATCCATCAGCAAATATTCTTGTAACAACTGAAAAAGATTTTGAAACTAAGAACAGAAAAAAATTTTGTTCACGGATTGCTACAGGAGATTATGACAGCATTATTATTAGTCACTCACAATTTGAAAAAATTCCGTGTTCCGTTGAAAGGCAGCAAAGAGAATTAAATAATCAATTAAATGAAATCATTGAAGGGATCGAGGAGATAAAATGCAGTAACGGCAAGAGATTTACTGTAAAGCAATTGGAAAAAGTAAAAAAATCACTGGAGGTAAGACTGGAGCAGCTCAACAACCAACAGAAAAAAGATAACGTGATAGATTTTGAAGAATTGGGAGTAGACCGTTTATTTGTTGATGAAGCAGATCTATACAAGAATTTGTATATTAAAACACAAATGAGCGATGTAGCGGGCGTGACACAAACAGAAGCCAAAAAATCCAGTGATCTATTTATGAAAACGCGTTATTTAGATGAAATCACAGGAAATCGCGGTGTTATTTTTGCCACAGGAACTCCGGTAAGTAATTCGATGGTTGAACTGTATACTATGCAAAGATATTTGCAGTTTGAAACGTTAAGGAAGTACAAATTGCAGCATTTTGATGCGTGGGCATCTTTATTTGGAGAAACCGTTTCTAAAATGGAACTTGCTCCTGAAGGCAAAGGACTGAGAATGAAAGCCAGATTTGCTAAATTTCATAATCTGCCTGAACTGATGAGCATTTTTAAACAAGTCGCCGATATACAGACAGAAGATATGCTGAATTTGCCTGTTCCGAAAGCGAACTATGAAACCATATCTGTAAAACCAAGTCAAATACAAAAAGAAATGGTAGGAGCATTGGCGGAACGAGCAAAGAAAATTAGAGATAAATCCGTCTCCAGATTTGAAGATAATATGCTTAATGTTACCAATGATGGACGTAAAATTGCACTAGAGCCAAGAATTATCAATCCATTGCTGCCTGATTTTGAAGGAAGTAAAGTAAATGTCTGTGCGGAGAACGTTTATCAGATATGGAAGAAAGGGGAAAGCAGAAAATTAACGCAGTTGGTTTTTTGTGATCTGTCTACTCCATCAGAAAAACAAACAATAGATATGATAAAAAATACTGCTGATGAGTATGAAGTGGATTCCAAACAATTTTCAAATGTATATGTGTCGATGAAAGAAAAATTAATAGAAAAAGGAATTCCGTCCAATGAGATTGCATTTATACACGAGGCAAAAAATAATACTCAAAAGAAAGATTTATTTTCAAAGGTACGTTCAGGAAAAATACGTGTATTAATAGGTTCAACATCAAAAATGGGAGCAGGAACCAATGTACAGGATAAACTAATTGCAATACATGATTTAGATTGCCCTTGGCGGCCACGTGACTTAGAACAGAGACGTGGTCGGATTGTAAGACAGGGAAATAGCAATGAAGAAGTATTTATTTTCCGTTATGTAACAGAAGAAACTTTTGATAGTTACCTTTATCAAACTATTGAGAACAAACAACGCTTTATTTCTCAAGTGTTTACATCAAAATCCCCTGTGCGAGTTATGGAAGAAATTGATGAAATGACCCTTGATTATGCTGAAATTAAAGCATTGGCTACTGGAAATCCCTTAATTATTGAACGATGTGAATTAGAAGCAGATATTAGCAAGTTAAATGTTTTGCGCAGCGGTTATTTAAACAGAAAGCATAAAATGGAAGATTTTATTATGGAGTTTCCGTCCAAAGAGAATATCTATAAAGACTTGATTGCTGCATATGAAAAAGATATAGAAGCATTTGAACCTTTTAAAAGCGCGTTGGAAAAAAATCCTGATAGTTTCCTCGGTATCTCATTAGGCGGTAAATTTTTTAGAACCGTAAAAGAAGCAGGAGAAGCTTTATTAAAACAAGCGCAATATCAGGACAAACAGATTGGTGAATATTGTGGATTCCGATTATCTGTTTTTAGAGAAGGTTTTGATGTAATGCTAAGAATAGAAAACCATGCTCAATACAAAATGAAATTAGGGTTAAATGCAACACGAAATATTAATAAGATTACATCTATTTTATCGGGGATCAATACGATGAAAGAAGATTGTGAGAAGAAATTAGAAACGGAGAAAAAGAATTATGACGATATGCAGAATAAAGTAAAGGAACCGTTTCCAGAAGAAAATGAATTAAAAGAAAAAGTGGAAAGGCTGAATGAAATAACTGCGTTATTGGTAGAAGACGATGATAAGACAGAACAAAATCAATCGGAGATGAATACATATGAAAAAATTGAAGTTATTTTACAGAGTCAGCGACAAGAGGTGGGAATAGATAGGTAATTAATTTTAGCGATAAAAAGAAAAACAACCGATAAGAAACGTTGGGCGTGTCTATCGGTTGTTTTTCTCACTATTTTATATTGTCAAGTCATCCTCCACGCGAATGATGAAGGAGTATAATTTTATTGTAACACTATTTTAAATATTGTCAAGAAAAAGGGGAGTAACGTATGGCATTTTATTGTTATAGTCATGCGGCTATGGAAGCCGATTTGTCTACAAATACATTTAAAGTTTATCATGTACTGGCAAAACATGCAAATAATAAAACCAGAGAATGTTTTCTTCGGAAAGAAATAATTGCAAAACTAATAGGAAAAAGTGTAAGTACTGTCAACCGTGCTTTAAGAGAGCTGGTACAAAAGGGACTTATGAAAAAAGAATATCAATATACCAGAAAAGGAGAACAAACTGCTAATTTGTATACACTTCTGGATAAGCCTGAGATTGCCGTTCACGCAGATTCTCAGGCATTTTCTATGCCAAAAGAAAATCCAAAGAAATATACTATTTCAACAGAAATTATAAAGGAAGATATAAACGGAACATCTTTAAAAGTATACTGTTATTTAAAAAATCATGCAAACAAAAACGGAAAAAGTTTTCTTTGTATTGATTCCATTGCAAAAGATTTAAAAGTATGTTGGCGTACAGTACATAGAGCAATCAAAGAACTGGTAAAGGTTGGTGTTATTTCTTTTAAGGCTTCTTTTGGTAGATTCAGTACGTTCATACTAAAAGAACAAGCCGAAGCAGCTCATCCAAATAAACCAGCAGCTAAAGATTATATTTCAGCAGCACAGAATCATCAGTTTTTTTCTAAAATTATGTATTCATTAAATAAAATCTTTTCTATGCGAATTTGATACCTAAAAAATGACATGGCGCCTATGACAAAATTGACACCCCATATAACTAGTATATTATAACTAATATTCAATAAAAAAAGAGAGATTATTTATTCTAAGGTAATTTAGAGGTATATATGAAATATGATTGTTGTAAAAATTAAATAAGTTTTATAAAGTGTTTATCTGGGTAAAAGGTCAATACTAGGTCAAAGTTAGTATATTGCATGTTATCCCAGACTTCTTGTGAAAATTGAAAATCATACATAGTATAGGGAATAATTACTTCAATTTCTTGGTTTGGTTCTAATGTAATTAACATAGGGTTTTTTACATCAGAATTTAAACGTGGGAATAGATCTCCATCAATTCCGTTAGACCATACAAGAGAAGCTGCATACATCTGTACTAGTTCGATTGTTTGAGTGATTGAAGTAGTATTTTTTAATTTTGCACGGACTAAAATTACTCTTATTTGTTCATCACGCACTTTACTGCCATCTTTATTTTCTACTTCGTCAATATAATCTGGTAACATTTGTTTTAATTGTGTCCCACTGATTAATTGGCAATCTAATGCGGTAAATGAAGTTTCATTTAATAATATATTTTCGTTTAGTTGATGCTGTATTAAGGTTGGGTTCGGAAATATAGAATTTAACATTGAAATACGTATCGAAACCAAAGCAGTAATAACTCCTACTACAACAATGCCAATAGTTGTTATTAATATTTTTTTATTCCTCATTATTTATAGTCTCCTTTCGTTTTTTAACGATAGTTGGAGATTTATTTTCTAAAGATTTATGTTCTATAATCTTACCATCATATAAAGTATAAATTTCATCAGATAAAAATTCTAATTCTTCTTTATCATGGCAAGAAATTATAATAATTGAACCTTTTTCTCGTGCGCTTAAAAGTAGTTTTTTGACTAAATTAATTCCTGATTCATCTAATGCATTAATAGGCTCGTCCAATAAAATAATATCTGGATTTTCCATTAATGCGCATGCAATCCCAAGCCGTTGTTTCATCCCGAGCGAATATTTGCGATAACTTCTTTTATCTTCAGGATTCAAGCCAACATCTTCAAGTATTTTCTTAATATCATTATCACTGATTTTATTTTGTATAGATGCAAGCATTTTTAAATTTTTAAAACCGGTATACTTTGAAATAAAAGCTGGATTTTCAATTAGTACCCCAATGCTGGGAGGAAATGAAATATCTTTTCCGAGTATTGCACCATCAATTGAGATATTACCAGAACTAGGACGAATTAAACCGCATATACTTCGCATTAACATAGTTTTACCCGACCCATTTTTTCCGCTTAGACCATATATCTTTCCACTTTCAAATGTAACATTAATGTTATCCAACACAATGGAGTTATGAATCTTTTTCGTTAATTCGTTTATTACAATTTGCATTATATTCATCCTATCCTTTTTTCAAAATATCGTGTTTCCTAAAATAGAATAATCCAATTAATATAATAATAACAATCAGACTAATATTAATAATAATTGCAGTTAAGTTGTTACTTCCGTTGGGTTCAAATAATTGATTTCTTATTATCATTGAAAAGTTCCCAATTAGGGCAGGAGAGCAGTAATATGCAGAAGCGATTAAATAACAAATAACAATAAAAAAACTGTATATAGGGGATAAGATAAATGAAAGTGTCATTTGAAATAGAGTTATGGTAATAGTAGTAAGTGGGGGTAATAAGAAGATTGCTACAAACAATTCGATATTTATATTGTCAATAGATATACTGGGAATAAAAGAAAATTCTCCTAATATGAAAGAGAATATACATGCACTTGCAAGTGCGATGAAATAGCATAAACATATCGAGAAAATATTCCAAATGCATTTCGAAATCCACCACGAAAATCTATTTTTTGTGCGAACTAAAATTTGCGTGCCATATGTATATAAGTCCTGTGTTGGATAATTAAAAATTACTAATAAAAAGAGAATTTGGGATAATATCCAAATAACAGGTATTTGAAAAAAATTGCCTTCAGTAGGAATGTAGATATTCATGCCCTTAAAAAAGAAAATCCAGAAGTCAGTAATCGTAAGTTTTTCTGTTGCAATATTTTCAGCGTATAAAGTATTTGTGAAATATATAATACATAGTGAAAAAAAGAAGATTATGACAAGAACATACTTTGAGATGTTCGTGTAAATACCAAAAGATAGATCATGCATAATTGTTCGCTTAAAACTTTTATTTTGCATGTAATAACTCCTTTCAATTCACCAATATTATATAGTATCTCTTTTACATCCTACGTATAAATAAATACCGATTGAAATACTTAAAATAATAAGTAACTCAATTCCCACCGCCCATAAGTTAAGCGCTTGAATAGATTGCATCGGATTAATCCATTCGGAAATATTAAAAGAATTTCCTTGGGGAAATAACATAGACCCATAGGTGATTGCTATAAATAGTAGAAAAGGAGTAATTAATACAATATATTTATATTTGACTACGAAAGAAAATAAAAGAGCTGAACATGATAGTATACCTGCTGTGATAAACATGAGAATTTGGAATAATAAAACATATACTATTGGTGTTGAGTAGTAAATATTTGCCCATGTAGCATACCCAAATATGGGAAAGAATCCGGTAGAAGCATCCGGGATAACCGCAGGAACGCATAAAGCAGTTAATAATATATTTAATAATAAAGGCAAGAGTACAACGCAGCCACTGGACAAAAATACAGCTACAAATTTTGAAATTAAATAATTTATTTTTTTCCCTCTTGTGTAGATATTTTCTAAATATCCTGATTTTTTGTCGGTTAAAAAACTATCAGCATATGGAATGGCGGCTAAAAGAGGAAAGACAAAATAGAAAATGGAGGACCACATGCTAAAAGATAAACCTATACATGAATTATAGAGTGAAGGTGGATATTGGTTGGGATATAAGTCGATGCCGGAAGCATAAGGTAAAGCTCTTTCAACAACCTGCAAAATTGAAATAATGCATCCTATTATCAATGAAACTAAAAATAAACGGTTTATGAAAGCTCGCTTTATCTCTACTTTTAACATTCTAAGCATACATAACCTTCTTTCAAATTTATTTGGAATAAATATAATAATACGAGTCAGTGTTAAAACAAAAACACTGGCTCGTATTATTTTACTTAGTTATGATACGTTTTGTTTAAACACTATCTGGGCTCCATTTGATATGTACTGAATAGCCATAACCTCCAGGCATAAAGGCCATTCCTGCATACTTTAAATTATTTTCTTTTACATAATTGACCATGTAGCGTGTTGTACCGGTGCTAAAGGAATATGTAGTGGTAGCTTTTCCAGTACTTGGATTTTTTAAATTATAATTAATTTGTCCAATATTTACGGGATTACTGCTAGATGAACCATAGACTCTTGAACCATAGGATTCTTTTGCTGAAACACATTTTTGATAGCTGGATGTATAATCGTCTTTTGTTCTGGCTTCTGTCCACATAACATTATACTGAGATCTTCCATAGGTACTGTCTGTATCTACAGCTGAAGCGCTAGCAGTAAAAGCTAATGCTGAAGTAACAGAAACGATACCTACAGTAGCTAAAAGGGTTGCGAGAATTCTTTTTCTTTTTGATTTTTTCTCCATTAGTAACTCTCCTTTTTATTTTTCGCGGTCGACCATATAAAGTATATATTACCTGTAAATGTAAAACAATATATTTGTAAATTTAACGATGTATTATGTAGAAGTTAGTAGTTTTTTAGTTCTAATACTACATGTCATGCATTAATAAGTATATAGTTATATTTCAAATAATATATAAATGTAGATATTAATAAGTTTTTGTATATAATAAGATTAACTATACTATATTAGTATTTCGAAGTTTTTGAGTATATGTAAAATATTGAGCAATACAAAAGTCTAACCTATGAATGTATAAAAGGTTAGACTTTTGTACTATTATTTTCATGTAGCTAAAATCTTTATATCTGTTTTCATAGAAAACAAGTTATATATCAAAAAGTTTGTTGTCTATAGTGTAAGTATAAATTGTATAAAAAATAAAAATATTATAAATTTTAAACAAAATAGAACAAATGTTCGATTTTTGTCTTTACTTTTGAAACTGGCATGATATAGTGGAAAATAAGAGATAGCACAGTTGCTGTTTCTTGAAAGCAGTGATATCACATAAAATCTTCATGTTTATGGGTTAACACATAGATATGAAAAACAAAAGTAAAATGAAAAGGAGAAAGAAGAAATGAACAGTCCTTATATGGGCAGATTTCAAATTACCCAGGCATTTACATCCGAACATGATGGATTGGATTTGGTCGGTCTGGACAGCAAACAGATACACAGTACAGTAAACGGAACTGTAATTCATGCCGGCTGGGAAAACCCATCCAATCATTCTCAAGGCTTCGGTTTGTATGTTTGTATTCGAGTAGGTAACCAAGATTATTACTATGGTCATATGTCACAGATTTATGTTTCTGTAGGCCAAACTGTTAAAATTACGGATATCATCGGTTTGGAGGGTTCTACCGGCTATTCTACAGGCAGTCATTGTCATTATTGCTGCCGTGTTGCAGGAACAATGACACCATTGGATATTAATGCTATCAGTGGTATTCCCAATGTAGTTGGCGGTGTTTATGATGACGGCGCTTCCGGCGGAACCATTCCGGGAGGCGGCGGTATATCCGGAGGCACTCCAAATGGTGGAATTTTAAGCGACGCTTTTCAATTGTCTTATCTAAACGGTGGAAGTTGGACAATCTTTACAAATCAAGCAATGTCGAATATGGATGGTATCAAAATCCAAGCGACAAGAGTACGCCCATACTACCTTACCTATCGTACACGGAATAAAGGTCAGGGTGATTTTTATCCATATGTCACAAGCTCACAAGATGATTATGCAGGCTCTAATGGAAAACCCATGCAACTACTGCAAATTCAAGCATTTGATAATAATGGAACGAAGTTAACTACAGGTGTAGTAGTCATGTATCGTGTACATGTTGGCGGTAGATGGCTGCCATGGGTAAGTAATGCCGACCCGGAATGGATGCAAAGTGTATTTGATAAACATCACTTAGACGGATCATTGGATACAACTTCAGCTGACGCAGGACTTCCCGGACAAAATATTGATGGTGTGGACATTCGCGTTTATGAATGTAATTCTCAAACCGGCGGTAGTTTAGGTGGTTTAATTGATGGTGAGGTCGCGCCCGGTATCGGTTATATGATAGATGGTGGTTGGGAGGATATGGGTACCGGTGTACTTGCAGATCATATAGATGGTTTGAAAATTACAACAAATCCCAGCAAACCATATTATCTATCCTATCAAACATGGAACCAAGGTCAAAGCGGTTTTTATCCGGCCGTCAGCAGCTTGGAAAATGACTATGCGGGCTCTGCCGGAAAACCAATTCAATTAGTAAGTATTAGAGCTTTTAGTAAAGATGGCACAAAGTTAACATCCGGTGTAATTGTCATGTACCGTGCATTTGTCGGTGGCAGATGGCTGCCGTGGGTAAGCAATGCTGATCCGCAATGGATGCAAAATGTTAAAAATAAATTCAGTTTGGACGGTACATTGGATACAACCGGATATTATGCAGGATTGGATGGACAAAACATTTCCGGTTTGGAAATTCATGTTTTTGAAGATAGTTCCTCCAATCCGGGTTCAGGTGACTTTTCAGGCTCAGAAATTCGTTTGGCAACCAGCTATATGTTCGACAATTTATCAAACTGGAATACATTTGATAAAACAGTGACAGCAGACCATATAGATGGTGTGAAAATTCAAACAGATTCTACCCATGGTTTCTATTTGACATATCAAACATGGAATCAGGGGCAAGGTGGATTCTATCCTGAAGTAACCAGCTTGCAGAATGATTATGCAGGCTCTGCAGGTAAGCCAATTCAGCTGCTGAGCATTCGCGCATACAAAAGCGATGGAACCAAGCTAACATCAGGTGTTGTGATTATGTACCGTGCTTTGGTAAATGGTCGTTGGTTGCCATGGGTAAGTAATGCTGACCCACAATGGATGGACAGTGTAAAAAGTCAATACAATTTAGACGGTACACTTGATTATACTTCTTACTATGCAGGTATTGACGGACAAAACATCAGCGGTCTTGAAATTCGTGCATTTGTAGGCACTACCAATGATACACCGATTGAAGGATTGGTTGGACAAGAAGCCCCTCCGACCTTAAGTTATATGGTAGACAACAATTGGACCAACTTTGATAAGAGTGTGATTCCCGGTCGTTTGGATGGTTTGAAAATTCAGACAGATGCAAGCAAACCGTACTATATCACATATCAGACATGGAACCAAGGAAGAGATAACTATTATCCGTTTGTCACAAGCCGTGAAAATGACTATGCAGGCTCTGCCGGTAAACCAATTCAAAGACTTGGTTTATATGTGTATAGAAATGACGGAACAAAGCTGGTAACAGGTGTAGTAGTCATGTATCGTGCCTATGTAGAAGGCAGATGGCTGCCATGGGCAAGTAACGCAAATCCGGAATGGATGAGAAGTGTACAGGCAAAATATAACTTAGATGGTACATTAGATGATAGTGCTTACTATGCAGGTATTGATGGAAAAAACATTAGTGGCATTGAAGTACGTATTTTTGAGGAAAACAATACAGATATCCCAACACCGGAACCGTCAGGTAAATCTAAGATTATAGATGCGCCGTTTATTTCACAAAAACCTAGTTATCCAACTGGTTGTGAAAGTGTTGCGACAGTTATGGCACTGCAGTATGCAGGAGTAAATATTTCTGTTGATAAGTTTATTGATAACTATTTATATAAGACAGGCATGATATTTGATCCGAATGAATCATTTGGTGGCAATCCCAGAGGCAGCGGTTATGGATGTTATTCTCCTGTTATCAAAAATGCTTTGGATAAATGTTTTGTTGCAGAAGGATTATCCACTTATTCGGCTACGGAATTGAAAAATGTTTCCTTACAACAACTATGTACAGACTACATAGATAAAGATATACCGGTTATTATGTGGGCAACGATAGATATGAGGCCGTGGTATAACGGTGATCATTGGTACTATAACGGTAAGAAAATTCAATGGATAGCACCTGAGCATTGCTTGTTATTGGTTGGCTATGATGATCAAAATTATATCTTTAACGATCCTTGGAGAAATAAACAAACCTATTATAGAAAATCTGCTGTGGAAGCTGCTTATGCTGGCTTGTTTAAACAGGCTATAGTAATTAATATAAAAAAAAGTGTAGATGATCCAGCAGTCTTAAACGAGGTTTATAAATTAAAAATTAGAGAAGTATTATCGGCTTTTCCTGCTGCCAAACTAGATCAAATTCCGGTTGAGCAAGTAGTGGATTGTACCTTTAACGTTTTGAGCTCTCCATCATTAGATATAGATGTGACTACCTCAGTTGGCGTTAGTCGCTTTCCTTCAAATACAACCGCGGTATATAATATAAAAGATGGAAAATTATCGGTTGATTCTAGTTTAACCAATGTGTTTTTAAAACCGGGAGTAAGCATGTCAGTATTTGATCTTATGAAAAATGGCGTATCCTTAAGAGACATCGCCTTAAAAGTTTCAGATGGAAAAATTACAGTTATTTTTGCTGGTGTTGATGTGGAAGGCACTATACTAAAAAGTAAAATTTCTTATATGATAGAAACGGAAGTAAAACTGCCAAATAATAAAATTTCTAAATTAACAATAGAAGTTCTTTATACAGTTAAAAAAGATAACTCAATACCGCCATCATCAGCAGAAGAAGAGGAATATAATAAAGCAGTCAATGATATGGGAGATATATATGCCAATAGTCCAAGTTTTGATTGGTCAGCAGTAGGTTCCTTTTTTTCAGCAATAGGCACTGGAACGGTTGCGTTTTTTAGTGCTTTAGGAACTGCTTGTACGCAATTTTTTGCTTTTATGATGTTTGCATAAATACTTATACTGGAACACTACTAGAGAAGGAGTACTGATATCAGTACTCCTTCTTGTTTTTGTTTTATATTTCCGATTTTTTTAAATTTATATGACTGCTTTGCGAGAAGATTTTATAAATTTAATTCATGGATGGAATGAGGGCAACTCCTTTTTTTCCAATATCAGATTTTATAAGAGTAATCATATTTTTGGTACCGTCTTGATTATCAATATATTCATCATTTTTTCTAACACTATTGGCACCATCTTTACTGATATCGGCATTCATACCCTTTGAATTATCTCGTAAAAGAAAATCAGCAATTTTATTTGAATCATATATTAATTCAATAGGATTACAATCATAATCATAATAGTATTCTTGTCCGTTTTTGGTTACTTGTATTATTTCATCATTAAAGTCGGCTGAATCAAAACCAGATTGAATTATATTCTTGGTAGAGCTATCTATCAGAGCGTACTTATCATCTTTTTTTGCCAGATAATATTGTGCGTTTAAATGATAAAGTTGTTGGTAGGTAGGTGAGAAAAGCTGTTCTCCTTTATTATCTAAAGCTCCAATAAGTCCCTGATTATTTTTAAATAAGTAGTGTCCGGTTTCGGGAATAAACTGGTAAGGTTTAATCTGGTCAATAGATTTTATGATACGATAATTTTCATCGTAAAAAGTTAAAGTTCTGGTGTCATCATTAGTTTTATTTTTCTCGGTTGTATGAATATAGAATTTATCGTTATACGGTATCACTTTTATTAATGAATAATATTTAAAATCTATTAGAATCTTGTTATCCGGAGTAACAACACCTTCTTTCCCATTTTTATTTACTTGGATATTACCATCAGTGAGTATTTTTAAATTAGAGTAGTCGCAGTTCTCTAAAAGTTTTTCACCTTGCAGATTCATTAGATACATAGATTCAGAATCTTTATTACGTGCATTTAGCCATACATTATTAGAATCAGTTTCGTTCGAGGGTTTAAGAAGAGAATAATCAAAAGGAACTATTACATTTCCTTTCCAATCGATGATTCCAAAAGAATTATCTTGTGATTTCGCAATAAAGTAATTTTGAAATGGATGTAGATATTTATAATCAGTTTCCAATAATTTATTTCCATTTTTATCAAATAAATTTGCTGTTACTTCTTCACTTTGGATAGATGGACTGCGTAAAGTGATTATTTGGTCATCAATTTGTAACGGTATAATAGTATTCTTGAGAGAGTTTGGTACTTTAGTTAGCAAGTTACCGTTACTATCATAGAAGGAAGTAGTTTGGGTGCTCAAATCGTCTAATTTAAAATAGTCAGTATCATAATATTTGTATGACTCAAAAATTCCCTTGTGTGAAATTTTATCGTGCAGAGGGACTATAATATTACCTTCTGAGTCAATTAGACCATTATAAATCATTTTTCCATTTTCATAGTAATTTGTTGAATCAGATTCTTCAGTATAGATTGATAACGTATTGTCAACCGTATAATTAGCAAAAGATTTCTCAACAGTGTATTTTCCGAGGGGAGCAATGAGTTGATAAGTAGTACCGTTATAAGAATAGATGGCGCTCTGATTATCTTTTTCTGCGATAATGAATTTGCCAAGAACTGTTATATTGTCATATTCAGGTTCAATAGCAATAGTTGCCTGCAACTGAATAGGAGATTGAGATGTTTGTGCACTATTACAACCTGCAAGAAACAGAAAAGAGAAACACAGGATAAATAAACTAAATATATATTTTTTCATATAAAAGTATACTCCTTAAGTAAATTTTGAATAAATGTTCAAAATAATTATACCACCAAATATTAGAAATTTAAACAGTAATTGTATATTTTAAATCAATAAGTATTCTTTACAAAGTTTTATTTAAACTCTATAATATGAAAAAGTATTGTGTTTGAAATAAATCATAGGTTTAAGGAAATGAAAAGTTTATCATTCCAACATATGCTGATTTGTCAGGTGTTTTGGGGAGATTATATATAAAAAATTTTATACAAGTTTTTTGGTCAATTACAATATTGGTATCATATCTTATTGTTGATATTAACCACGTTATTCTATTTATGACTTTATTACGATAATAGCAAATGCTATTTCTTATGCTGTTTTTTATGGAATAACTTTTACTATTGGTTATTGTCTCAAAAAAGTGAAATAACACTGACATGTAATCTGAATGATTAGGCTTTAAAAACAATAAATTAAATAATATTCTTGATGGCGGCACAAAAACTAAAGATGATTTCATATAACGAAACCAGATTTAGTAGACAGAAACAAAATCATTATAAATAGTATAATATAAAAACAACTTCCGGACATGGTGGCCGGAAGTTGTTTTTATATAAGATTATTGTGAGTAGTTATAAAGTATCTTTCCTACAATATGGATAATCTATCAAAGATCTAAATACTTTTTCAGCTTTCGTTTTTTGCTAGGAGGTTTAAATTATGCTATACTGAATACATTAATATTTTAGGAGAATACCATGAATCAAGCAAAAAAACATCATTTTGTGCCTAAGTCTTATTTGAGATTTTTTGCTCAAGAAAAAAATCAAGATAAATATCAAATATATGTATTTGATAAACAATTAAATAAAGAATTTATTTGTAATATCAATGATATTGCAGAAAAATATAATTATAATAGAATTGATAAAAAAGATTATATTATTCCAACGCCAGATGGAAATCCCTTGTACTATGAAGAAAAATATAGAACTGTAATAGAGGGGCAGATTCCTCGAATTATTCGTAACATTTCTTCTATGTGTACATTAAATCCTAATAAATATAAATTTTCTATCTTGGATGAATTTATAAAATACGATTTAGCAAAAATGATTATTGTTCAATTATTACGAACACCTCAATCTAGAAAACAGACATATACATTAGGAAAATCAATCCATGACGAGATGACAGAACATTTTAAAAAATGCACTAATTATATACCTAATAGTAATAAGAAAAAACAAATTAAAAAATTTTTAGATAATTTTAAATATTCTGAATCTTTTAGCGACTCTGTACATTTAAAAACAACAATGGATGATGAGAAAATAGAAAAATACATAGAATCTCTAATTCAGAATCATATTTGGATAATGTATGAAAATCATAATTACCCTTATTTGCAGTTTGTAACAAGCGACCATCCCGTTATTATGTTTAATTTTTCAAGTAGGAAGTTAGGATTAGGAAACAATGCTTTAGAAAATCCAAATACTATAATTTCTATGCCCCTTAGCCCTAAATTTGAAGTTACGTTATACCATAAATCTCTATATTTTCTTGAATGCATAGCTGATGGATGTTTTCCAATAACAAAAAGAGATTATATGTTTCAACAGAACAAATTACAGTATTTGCATTGTGATAGACAAATTTATACACGACCTGATAGTAGAAATTTATTAGTTGATTTACAACTGTTTTCTTAAAAGTATAACCTTCATTTCTAGACGAGATGATTGGAAGTGAGGGTTATATGATTTTTAAATTAGTTTTATCACGGGCAATTATAAAATCAGAATGATCCCATATTACATAATGTTGATTAATTTTTTTGACTACATTAGGCTCAAGATATAGTATTTGGTTTGAAATTTTATTTCTAGAAAAAACTAATGCAATATGGGGATGGATTGGTAAATGTATAAAATCAACAAAACTATTATCAGATGTCCATTCATAATATACAGGAAAATCGCTTGTTATAAAAGGTAGTGATTCTGTGATAACAAAATGAAAGTGTAGATTTAATAATTCATTTAAATAGGAATTATATAGATTTTTTGGAAAATCTTTTGTTAGATATAAACGTTTATAGGCATGTGAAATAAACGGCTTAATATCAGCATTTTTACTATTAAGGCATACAGCTAAAGCTTTTTGATAAGACTTGATTTTTTTATTTTCCAATATTTCAGTAGGAATATCGTTAACTTTTAGAATATCAAGTGTTTTGGGATTTCTCAAAAATATATTGGTGGTAAATTCAGCTAATAACATTTTTTCATTTTCGTTGCATACTATAACCTTATTATTTTTATAATCATTAATTATTTTTTTTATCAAGGTAGCACATTTTCCTTCAAAACTGCTGAATTGATTTTCGATTTCATTTGGAAAAATAAAGTCTTTTGAATGATCTTTATCCATTTGTGTTTCGTATAAATAGTTTTTATTACAAAGATTTTTTGGCATTGCTTGAAAGTATTGTTTCTTTTTTTGTTGTATATATATAATTTTGGGGAGTTTTGTGATAAAAAGTTTTTCAAATAAAATATAGGGACATAATGTTGCTTTTTAGTTATATCTTTCTGTTGCATATTTTCACCTAATTATTCGATAGTCAAAAGTAATAGGGGAGTGTCTGTATATAGGAATAAAATACCAAAAAAACTTTTAAAATTTACTTGCTTTTTCCTTTAAATTAGGGTAAAATTAAAATAGTAAGAAACAAAAATAAGCACCCACAGCCCTACACCGAATCCCCATTCGATGTAAGGCTTGCGCCATAGAAGTATACACGGTACCTCTATGACTTGTGAATGCCTCATAGTGTGAGTTTAACACACTTTAGGATAAATTTCAAGTTGTAAAGTCTACATTCTTCTTATGGCAAAGGGAGTGTAGACTTTTTGCTTTCTTACTCGATTGCACCTTGACAAATTATAAGCCAAGACAAATATTCAAACCCCAATTTGAATACTTGTGCAGACCTATAATTAGGACAAAGGCTATCTAACCTTTGTGGTTTATACATAGTGTTTTCTTTGTAAGCAACTTTTACCGGAGGGGTTGATAGCCGTTCCAGCGCACAAGCGCCTAAAGAATATTTTTTCTTTGCGCATAAGAGTGACGCCATGAAATTGGTAAAAGTCAGGCTTTGTCAACTGGACTTTGCCGCAACGAAAGCGTATTAGTAAACGCCGTTGATGCCAATCGGCAGCAAAAAAACACATACTCTATGGTAGACAGTGGCTGTTTATCATAGAGTTAAGCACTCAATTTACTTGAATGTTTAACTCTATGATAACGGCTCAGCAATTATTTTGCTTTACCCTTATCATAAAAACTGTGGCAGGGGCAGAAGGACTTGAACCCTCGGCACGTGGTTTTGGAGACCACTGCTCTACCAACTGAGCTATACCCCTATATGATTCAATTGTCAAAGATTATATGACGCGTGTATTATGTTACCATTTTTTTTATTTGAAGTCAATGCCTTTTTGAAATAAATTTTATGTAAAATATGTCGTCTTTTAGAAAAGATTTATCAGTTAATGCTTGACATATGTTACGGTTCTCTGTATAATATTTTTGTGTTATTGAATACTAATTACCCCTGCCTGGTGGCGGATGGGAGGGAAACGATAAATGGCTGAAATCAGAATCAAAGATAACGAGTCTTTGGACAGTGCTCTTAGAAGATTTAAAAAGCAATGTGCAAGAGCTGGCGTTATTGCTGAGGTTCGCAAAAGAGAAGCTTATGAAAAGCCTTCTGTAAAGCGTAAAAAGAAATCCGAGGCTGCTCGCAAACGTAAATTTAAGTAAACAAATGAATGAAAATGGAAAAGCGGGCAACTATGCCCGCTTTTTTGACTATTTACAGCATTTTAAACGGAGGTTCGACAATGGCAGTATTACTCCCTACACTGGCAGTGAAGCATGTTACGGATATTACACCGGAAATGCTTCATGTTATGAAAGTAAAAGGCATGATTTTAGATGTTGACAATACGTTATCCAGACATGGATGCCCAATTCCGTTTGAAGGTAGTATCGAATGGACTCATGAAATGCGTGCGGCCGGTATTAAAGTAATTATTGTTTCCAACAATTTTAAAAAACGTGTATCCGAATTTGCAGCCAAATATGATTTGCCTTATTTATATCGTGCATTTAAACCGCTTCCCAAAGGCTATAAACAAGCAATGCACTATTTGCATTTACCGCCAAAAGAAATTGTGGTAGTAGGTGACCAAATTTTTACCGATGTACTGGGCGCAAATGCGGCAGGTATGAAATCTATTTTATTAACGCCAAAAGATATGGAACATTCTTTTACATTCCGAGTACGCCGTAAAATAGAATCTCCCATACGCAGACGCATTCATCGAAAAGGCATTTACCAATATACAAAGTCAGACCATAAAATGCATCAGCATCACAGAGATGATAGGAAGTGAAACATATGGCCAAAAAGAGAGTTTTAGTTTTGTTTGGTCCTAACATTTTAAGAGAAGTAGAAAAAGACACGGTTGGCGCAGAAACATATGATTCACTGGTTTTGCATATGAAGGCGCATGCAAGTGAACTAAACATATGTTGTGATATTGTGCAATCAAATTGGGAAGGCGAATTGATTGATAATATCCATCGTTCCGCCGAGCTGTACGACGGAGTTGTCATTGATATTGGAGCATTTACCCACTACAGTTATGCCATTCGGGACGCCATTCAATGTGTGCGTATTCCTTTTATTGAAGCGCATATGGAAAATCTATTTGCTTTGGAAGATTTCCGTAACAAATCTGTTATTGCCCCTGTATGTGCGGGACAAATCGGTGGTCTGGGAGCAGAAAGCTATTTGTTGGCATTGGAAGCTCTGGCAAGAATGAAATAAAATCTCACAGGGAGGTTATTATGATGAATTGGGAAATATTAGCGCAAACTATGCCCGAGGAAATAAATGGTGTACCCATTGATGCCGCAATTATTACTTCAGAAGAAAACTGCCGTTATATTAGTGGGTTTCATGCATCTGCCCGTGTAGTGGTTGTGACAAGAGAAATTGCTTATTTGCTTACAGATTTCCGTTATGGGGAAGCTGCACGTATGCAGGTCAAAGACTGTAAAGTTGTGGTATATCAAAAATTAGCCAAAAGCATTGAAGAAATTCTTCGCCGTCACGATATACGCGGTGTACTGCTGGAGCATGAACATTTGACATTGGCACAAGCAGACATTTACGAAACTGTCTGTAAACAATGGAATGCAGTACCTGTCAAAGATACCACTTTAGATACTTTGTTAAAAGAAATGCGTGCTGTAAAAACAGAAAAAGAGATTGAGAATATCAAAGCGGCTCAATCTATTACAGATGCAGCATTTACCCATATTTTGGATTATATTGATTCCAATAAATCAGAGCGAGAAATTGCATTGGAACTGGAGTTCTTTATGAGAAAACAAGGTGCAGAAAAAATTGCATTTGATACCATTGTGGTTTCGGGGACAAATGGTTCTATGTGCCATGGTGTTCCTTCTGATAAGAAAATTCAAAAAGGTGATTTTATCACTATGGATTTTGGTGCCGTGGTCAATGGATATCATTCCGATATGACAAGAACCGTAGCATATGGCACCGTAAGTGAAGCACAAAAACAAGTCTACCAAACCGTTTTGCAGGCACAGCTTGCAGCAATTCAAACTGCTACATCCGGCATTCCTTGTAATCTGGTAGATAAAGCTGCAAGGGATATTATTGATGTAAACTATGCAGGAACATTTGGACATACAACAGGACATGCGGTTGGGTTGGAAATTCACGAATGGCCTTATTTCGCTCCGGCATGTCAAGTAATTACAAAGCCGGGAATGGTCATTACGGTAGAGCCGGGAATTTATTTGGAAGGCAAATTCGGCGTTAGAATAGAGGATATGGTCTTGATTCAAGAAAACGGATGTGAAAATTTGACAGGTTCTTCAAAAGAACTGCTGATACTTTGATTTATTCACGGATATATCTTGAAATATTTTGCAAAATAATATAAACTGTTATGGTAGAAATATAATTGGAGGATATAGTATGATATCTGCAGGTGATTTTAGAAACGGCGTTACTTTTGAGATGGAGGGTAACGTATATGCAATTATTGAGTTCCAACATGTAAAACCGGGTAAAGGTGCTGCGTTTGTGCGCACCAAAATCAGAAATGTCATTTCAGGTGCTGTGACAGAAAAAACATTTAACCCAAATGATAAATATCCAACTGCTTTTATTGAGCGTAAGGACATGCAGTACCTATACAACGATGGCGATTTATACTACTTCATGGATAACGAAACTTATGAACAAATTCCGATTAATGCAAATATTCTTGGTGACAACTTCAAGTTTGTAACAGAGAATATGGAATGTAAAGTTCTGTCTTATAAAGGTAATGTATTTGGCGTTGAGCCACCAAACTTTGTGGTACTTACAGTTACTGAAACAGAACCGGGTGTAAAAGGCGATACTGCTACAAACGTTACAAAACCGGCTAAATTGGAAACAGGCGCTGAAGTAAAAGTTCCAATTTTCATCAATGAAGGCGAAGCAATCCGTATTGATACAAGAACAGGCGAATATATGGAACGTGCTTAATTCATAAGATATCGTTTTTATTTGCTAACAAAATGAAAGCTTTCACCAAGTAAAAGGAGGGTGTTTATTATGACAAATTTAGAAAGAGTTGCATATATTCGTGGTTTAGCAGAAGGTTTAGAACTGGACACAGATAAAAAAGAAGTAAAAGTGTTAGATGCTATGTTGACCTTATTGGAGGATATGGCACTGTCCATTTCTGATTTGGAAGAGGCATACGAAGATATGGCTGACCAATTGGATGCTGTAGATGAAGATTTATGCACTTTGGAAGATGACTTTTACGAAGAAGATAAATGCTGTGAAGACTGCGAAGATGACGATGATGAGTTTTATTACGAGGTAACTTGTCCAAACTGTCAAGAAACAATTTGCCTATCTGAAGACATTATCGAAGAAGGCCAAATTGATTGCCCAAACTGTGGTGAATGTCTGGAGTTTGATATTAATGATGTATTGGACGACTACGGTTGTGGAGACGACTGCGATTGTCATGATGATTGCTGCGGTGGCTCTCATAAAGAAGAGGAATCCGGTTCTGGTTGTGGCTGCGGTAATCACTAATTCCATTTTTATTGATTATCTTGTAAGAACACCAACATTTGGTATATCCAAATATTGGTGTTCTTTTTTATTTTTACGTATATTTTGCTTATAATCAATTCAAATTGTTAAAAAAATAACAAAAATATAGTGATTTTTTGTAAAGAACGTCATAAATTCATACTATGAATTAGGATATAAGTAGAAAAATATGTGGACTTGTTGACTTATTCCTACTAAAGAATATAATATAATTATTGTACAAAAAAGTATATGGTACTTAGTTAATTCTGTTAAAAATGTGTCAAAGTGATTTGTCGATTGATAAAACAAATTTTACATGCTTTTATCCGGAATGAAACGCTTTTAAGGAGGAATGAATTATGGTAGAAAATCGCTACGAATTAACTACGCCTGCTGCTCAGTTAGTAGAAGTTGCAAGAATCGCTGCACCTTACAAAAACAGGCCTGAAATGTTAATGAATGTCGTAATCGAAGTGCAAAAAGTAGTTCCTGCACTTTCTGAGGCAGTTGCTGCGGTAATTGCACGTGAAATGGGTATTGCTCAAACTCATGTATACGGTTTTATTACATTTTATGCTATGCTGTCCGTAAAACCGCATGGCAAATATATTGTAAGAATGTGCAAAAGCGCTCCATGTCATGTACGCGGTGCACAAGAAATTGTTTTGGCTTTGGAAGACCAGCTGAACATTAAAATGGGAGAGACCACCGAAGATGGACGTTTTACTTTGGAATATTGTCCTTGCTTAGGTATCTGTGATGTTTCACCGGCAATTATGATTAATGATAAAACTTATGGTGACCTCACTCCCGACAGTGTGCGCGAAATCATCAAACGTTATATCAGAGAGGATGTGTAGACATGGAAGAAATGCACGTTTTACTTAGAAACAGAGGTAAAATTATTCCTACAGATGCCAAAAGTTACATGAGTGTTGGCGGTTATGTGGCATTGAAAAAAGCGCTTTCCATGGAAGGAGCCGAAATTATTCAGGTCTTGAAAGATGCTGGTTTGCGCGGCAGAGGCGGTGCAGGCTTTCCAACATATCTAAAACTGCAATTTGCTTATAATACACAAAGTGATGAAAAGTATATTGTATGCAACGCCGATGAAGGCGAGCCGGGTACCAACAAAGACCGTGTTTTGTTAAGTGAAGATCCAAACAGTATTTTTGAAGGTATGGCAATTGCTGCAAAAGCAATAGGCGCACATAAAGGTTTTATTTACTTGCGCTCTGAATACCCATACATACGTCCAATTTTGATTGAAGCATTGGAAAGCGCACGTCAAGCAGGATGCCTGGGTAAAAATATTTTGGGCAGCGGCTATGACTTTGATATCGAACTGCATTCCGGCGCAGGTGCTTATGTTTGCGGTGAGGAAACTGCGTTGTTTGAATCCATTGAGGGTAATCGTGGTGAACCAAGATTCCGTCCTCCGTATCCGGGTACAAAAGGTTTGTTCGGCAAACCTACTGCATTAAATAACGTAGAGACATTGGCAAATATTCCTCCGATTTTGTTAAATGGTGCAGAGTGGTACCGCAGTATAGGCTCTCCAAACAGTCCCGGAACCAAATTGTTTACTGTTTGCGGAAATGTCAATAAAAGAGGTGTATTTGAGTTTCCAATGGGTGTAAACTTAAAAGATATCTTATATGATGTTTGCGGTGGTGTTGCGGACGGAGAATTGCTGGCTGTACAAACAGGCGGCAGCTCCGGTGCGATTATCAATCCGGATCAAATTGATTTACCGCTTGATATTGACCATGTTTCAGCATCCGGCGGTAGATTGGGCTGCGGTACCATTTTGGTCATTAATGATAAAAATTGTGTCGTTGATATTGTAAAGAATAATCTGGATTTCTTCCGTTCCGAATCTTGTGGTCAATGTACTACTTGTCGTGAAGGCGGAACAAGATTGTATGAATTGATTTGTCATATTTCCAGCGGAAAAGGCACGTTAAAAGATATTGAAACCATTAAAGACTTAGCCAATACCATGCGTGTTTCTGCATTGTGCGGCTTGGGTCATTCCACTGCGGTTCCGGTTCTTTCCAGCTTGCAGAATTTTGAAGAAGTATATAACCGCCACTTGGACGGCAATGACTGCTCCATTTGCGGACACGACAGGGGGTATTAATCATGGTTAATATTACAATTGACGGTCAAAAGCTGCAAGTGCCGGAAGGTGTAACCATTTTAGAGGCAGCCCGTACAGCAAATATCAATATTCCTACTTTGTGCTATCATGAGGACCAGAAAATCAAATCTGTTTGCCGTATTTGTGCGGTTGAGGTAGAAGGTCAACGTTTGCTTCAGGCGGCATGCAGCTATCCTGTAGCAGAAGGTATGGTAGTTCGTACCTCTACACCTACCGTTTTAAATGCACGTAAAAATAACTTGGAACTTTTACTTGCACACCACCCGCAAGACTGTTTGGTCTGTGGAAAAAACGGCAGATGTGAGTTGCAAAAATTAACACAAGATTTAAATATGAACAAACCTCTTCGTTATGAAGTGGAAACACGTGGTTTTCCAATTGATAATTCTTCTCCATGTATCACCCGTGACCCAAATAAATGTATTTTATGTACTCGTTGTGTGGAGGCATGTAATGAAGTACAAACAGTTGGTACATTTTCAAAACAGAATCGCGGATATGAAACTGTTGTGGTTACCCCATATGACAAGAAGACAGTAGACACACCTTGTGTAGGCTGCGGTCAATGTGTTCAGGTATGTCCTGTTGGTGCTTTGACGATTCATGATGATACGGACAGAATTTATAAAGAGCTAATCAACGGTAAAATTTTAGTTGCACAAGTTGCACCGTCTGTTCGTGTTACCATTGCCGAAGCATTGGGAGAAGACCCGGGTACTATCAGTCCCGGAAGACTTGTAACAGCGATGAAACAGCTTGGATTCCATCAGGTATTTGACTCTGACTTCTCCGCTGACCTTACCATTATGGAAGAAGGTTACGAATTGTTAGACCGCATTAAAAACGGCGGCACATTACCAATGATTACATCTTGCTGTCCGGGATGGGTAAAGTTCTGTGAGACATTCTCTCCAAAAGAATTAGATCACTTGTCTTCCGCAAAATCTCCGCAGCAAATGTTTGGTGCAGTCATCAAAACGTATTATGCTGAAAAAGCCGGTGTTGATCCAAAAGATATTTGCAGCATTTCTATTATGCCATGTACAGCCAAGAAATTTGAGTGCTTAAGACCTGAGTTCCATGACAGTGGCTATCAAGATGTTGATATATCCTTAACTGTTGTAGAACTTGCAAATATGATTAAAGCAGCAGGTATTAATTTTAAAGAGTTGGAAGAAACTCCGTTTGATACACCATTTGGTCTGGGAAGCGGTGCCGGTGAAATTTTTGGCGCTACAGGCGGTGTTATGGAAGCTGCGTTGCGTACTGTATATGAGGTCATTACAGGCAAAGAACTTCCAAGACTGGACTTTACAGAGGTACGTGGCGTAGAAGGCTTGAAAGAGGCTGTCATTGATATTGATGGACTGGAAGTAAAAGTAGCGGTTGTTCACAGCTTGAGCAATGCACGCGAAATGCTTCGTAAGGTAAGAGCAGGCAAAGCCGATTATCATTTCATTGAAGTAATGGCTTGTCCCGGCGGTTGCGTAGGCGGCGGCGGTACTCCGGTCAGAAGTTGGAAGAAAGTAAAGGCCAGACTGGACGCAGCTTATGAGCTGGATAAACAGCTTCCAATCAGAAAGTCTCATGAAAATCCTGCAATCAAGGAGATTTATGCAGAATTCTTAGGTGAACCTTTGAGTGAAAAAGCACATCATTTGCTTCACACTTCCTATATTAGTCGTAGAGATTTATTAAGCTAATAAAAACGCTGTTCTGGTGTTCAGAACAGCGTTTTTTGCTGCGTAGCAGTCACGCAGACAGAGTTCTGACGTGTTATGTTGACAATAAAAACACAAAAATGTATAATAAATTATATATGTGTTTTTGACTATCTTTTTATATCTTCTTAAATGTCCGCAAAGCCTTATTTTATCGGCTCTACGGGCATTTTGCTTTTGTGGT
>ERZ773277.829-NODE-829-length-30694-cov-3.567349_pt1 | contig 30694 bp, 23 predicted proteins | sample MGYA00511957_ERZ773277 | MGnify/ENA primary metagenome ERZ773277 (study PRJEB29015, sample SAMEA2737800) | human gut metagenome | biome: human gut; feature: human-associated habitat; material: faeces | place: China | collected 2012 ... | reverse complement strand
ACGGACAAAACGCCCTACGTTCGTCAACCGATCCGCATCAGGAAGTAAATTACCGTCAGCATCCCGTTCATCCGTCATAGTTTTGAACTTGATCACCTTAAACACTTTTCCCCCTTTACCGGGCCGTTCCTGTGCAAAGAATGCACCGGCTCCCTTGTTGGCAAAGTGCAGCCACAAGGTAATAATCAACAATATCGGCCAAATCACGACCAATACACAAAAGACGATGATAAAATCAATCAATCGCTTAAAAAAATACTTATACATGGATTACCCCTTAAATTATAGACTTGTATTCATCCAACAATGCATTCCACACTACCCGCTGTTCATAACGGGAAGCGATCAGCGGACGAGCATTGGCTGCCATCTTTTCCACTTCCACCGGATGGGAAGCAAAATATTTCATCGATTCATATAACGCTTGTTCATCTTTCGAAGGAATGATCACCCCGTTCAGATCCGGCAAGACAATCTCATTACATCCGTTTATATCTGTCACAATAGCCGGAAGTCCCATAGCACCTGCCTGTATGACCACATTCGGGAATCCCTCTCGATAACTAGGAAACACCAACGCATCCGAAGCCACTAAGAAAGGACGAACATCATTTTGATACCCCATATAGCAAATCCCCGGATGGTGCAAGATATGTTCTTCCACCTCCGGCAGAACCGGATCCAATTCTTTTTCGAAAGGTCCGACTAATAACAGACGCACCCGTTCATCTTTTTGATATAATCGCAAAAAAGAATGCACCAATTCGTTTATCCCCTTATCTCTCACCATGCGCCCGACAAAACAGAAAGTAAAAGTTCCTTCTTTTTTATAAGAGCAAGCCTTTTCCACGACCTCCGGGGTCTTGTCAAAATATTCGAGATCGATCCCGTTCACATTACCATTAGCAATAATATGAAGAGGTTTAGATGTAATATTGTAATTGAGCAAATCCCTCTTTACCCCTTCCCCTTCCGGATTGATGTGCGTTGCACAGAAACAAGTCAGGCGATCCATCGCAATCAGCAACTTCTGCATCTTCCCTGTAGCCGTAGGAAATACTAATCCTGTAAACGTATGCATACGGACGGGAACCCGTGTAATCCAAGCAGCCAACATAGACAACAATCCGGCTTTCGGTGTAATGGAATGTACCATATCCGGCCGTTCCTTGGCAAAGAAAACTATCAGACGCAAGAGAGAAATAAAATCCTCCACCAACGAAATCCGTCGTTCCATCGGAATGGAAACGGTACGCACCCCTTCCCTCTCTTCCAGCACTTTCATCTTCTCTCCCGGCGAAGATACCACCACGACTTCATAGTATTCGGAAAGCATTTTAAGCTGACCCTTTAAAAGGGTTTCAAGGGAATCAGGGATGGTGGAAATTTTTATCAACTTATACATGCCAATTCTTTAAATATTGCCCTAGTAAATATTCTAATCCACTTATTCCCAAAAATTTTCTAATGTATCTACAATACTTTACTTTGTAATTTAAAGTATAATTCAACAACCATTCATATTTCAACAAATCCTTTCTTTTCAAACCACGTTTACATTTTGGAAGTTTTTTTAATAGAGCAAGTAAAATGCAGAATTCATAAGCCATAAATGAGAGTAATGCACTCTTTAATTCTGTTGTATCTATACACTCATGGATATAAGATACCTCTCTTTCTAAAGTAGAAAATAAATCATTATAAGCTTTTTCAGAAAAACTATTTGTTATAGAATTAGAAACACCTTTTCTATATACATACATATACAAGTTTACAAAACGAATAGAATTTGCCGTATACAATATTTTTAAAAACCAAGAAATATCCTCACCTATTATCCCTTTTATAAATTTAATTTCATTCTCTATTAAAAAACTTCTTCGTATTACTTTTGACCATGCAGCCATAGGTAATGTACCATTTCTAATTAATGAAATTATCATTTCATTTTTACTCAAAGAATGGACTATTATATCATTATAATGAATCCAATCTTTTTTTATTTTACCTTTTAATAATGATAAGCTATTAAAACATATAAAATCTATATTAGGGGTACTTTCAATTTCTTCTACAAGCGATTTTAGACAGTTTTTATCATACCAAAAATCATCACTATCAACAAAAATAACATATTCACCTATAGCATAATCTAACCCTACATTTCGTGCGTCTGATAGCCCTCCATTACTTTTATGTATAACTTTTACTCGAAAATCCTTTTTCTCATACTCATCACATATTTGTGGACAAGAATCAGGAGAACCATCATCAACCAAAATAACTTCAATATCAGAAAAAGTTTGAATTAAGATACTATCAACACACTGCCTTAAATATAATTCAACTTTATAAACTGGTACTATAACACTTATTAAAGGTTTTATTTTTTCCATATAACATAAATTGTTAACAATGCACTTAGAGGAAAACACATACCAAGACACAATTTTGATGGTGCTTGCTTTAACCAATATAGATTCTTCGATAAAAGAATGCTTGATCCCAAATGTATATAATGACGAATTTTTCGTTTAAAAGAAATATGAGGAGATTTTATATTAACAATTCTCAAAGCAGCAAAACTATTCGGACTATTATAATACTGTTTTAATATATTAAAACTCATTCCAGATTCATCATATTCTACATAACATAGATTTTTATTAAGCAGTTTAAATTCATACTGATAATCTATTAATAAAGCCATATAAATAGGGTTAAAATTTTTTTCTCCATTATAAGTAGGTTGAGGGGCTACTTTCTTTAACAAATCCGTTCGAAATACCATTTTTGTATCTCCATGAAAACCATATTTATCATCTAATTCTACAATATGAGCTTTTTCAACCTTAGGGAACTCTCCTCCTATCAATATCCCATTTGTATAACTATCTCGACCTATAAAACCAGCTATATCTTCAGATTTATTTTTTAACCAAAAATCCAATATTAATTCTATTGCATTATCTGGTAGATAATCATCTGAATCAATACACATACATAACTCTGTATCTATTAATTCTATAGCTTTATTATAGCCAGTATGTAACCCTCCATTTTCTTTATATACATATTGGATCTCAAAATTATTATCACAATTCTGCCACTTACGGACAAGAATAGATGTATCATCAACTGATCCATCATCAATAACTAACCAAATAAAATCTTTTACAGTCTGACGACATAAACTATTATATGTACGTCTAATCGTGTGTGCACGATTATAAGTTGGTGTAAATACTGTCAACACTTTTTTCCCTATCATCCTCTTATCCACATAACATAAGTAAATAACGTATGAACCATCAATATCATTCCAACCTTCTTTCCTTGATCTTTCCACATAGGAAATATTAATAAAGGATAGGCCAAAATAATAGGATACATAAACCAAGAAAGATAAGCAAACCTATTAGAAAACGAAGCTCTAATTAGCATAACCCAAAAGGCATTAGACAAAACATAAGTATGTAATAATAATAAATATTTCAAATCAAAGGTTCTTTTCTTAAAAATCACATACCATCCTAACCAAATCGGCATAGCACTATACAAAAGGAAATCCCAACGAAATCCAGTAGAACTAAACAATGCATCATCCTCAGTACTATGCAAATAACTATCTAAACGATCATCAAAACCCAAACCTGAAAAGAAAGACTCTACAAATCCACCTGCCGTAGCACTAATTACGATAGAACTAAACCAAAATAAATAAATAATTTTAGTATTCCTATAGAAAAGAGAAAACAACATACAAAAGATAGGAAGAATTGTAGAACGATGGATATTAAATGCTATAACACATAGCAATATAGCAAAAAATTGCTCTTTTCTTTTTCCCAAAACAAAAGAAAATGCCAATAATAACAAGCTACAAGCTAATCCGTTTCTAATACCATTCACTCCATATGAAAAAAAGGAAAAAGCTCCAAAACAAAATAACATAGCTAATAAAATATTCTTAGGCATTAATCGTTTGCAGGCCCATAACATTAACCCTACATATCCAATTTCTACTATGAGAAAAAAACTCTGTACTTCCATCACAGAAGCACATGTAGCCATTAACCAATGAAAAAGCCATTCGGAGACCTCTAAGTCAGAAATAGATACTCCACTCTGATAAGCATAATAAGAATAAGCATAATTCGCTGTATCACCAAAATACACACCAGATATAGGACGCAATCCGACAATAACAATGAATAAAACAGAAAACAGCATAATCGCTGTATTGTTTTTTCGTGTATATAGAATTTCTGTTACACTTTTTTTTGAACATTGTACATATTGCCACAACGACCAAATTAGAATTATATGAAGATATACAGGGTAATAATATTGAGCTAGGAACATACAAGAAACAATCTTGGAATTAATCTATAAATCTATTTACGATTCTATGACAAGCTAATCCATCTCCATAAGGATTCACCGCTAGGCTCATTGTTTCATAATAAATCGGGTTATTTAACAAAGAAGAAACTTCTTTCATTATCTTATTATAATCCGTACCAACCAATTTTACAGTTCCTGCATTTACTGCTTCAGGTCTCTCCGTTGTATCTCGCATCACCAATACAGGTTTACCCAATCCTGGGGCTTCCTCTTGAATTCCTCCACTATCTGTTAATACAATTATTGACTTTTCCATTAAATAAACAAAACTCAAATACTCCAATGGTTCAATAAAAAACATATTCCCTAAATTGGATAAATCATCTCCAAAAACTTGATGAATAGGTTTACGAACATTTGGATTCAAATGCATTGGATAGACAAAATCAACATCGGGATATTGCAGAGCAAGATCTTTAATAGCTGTACAAATATTTATAAAGCCATTACCAAAATTCTCACGACGATGACCTGTGATTAAGACCATTTTTCTTTTTCCATTCAAACGTTTGATATCATATCCACATCCTTTCAAAGTAATCTCCAGTTCAACTCTCAGTTTCACGTCTGCCTCTATTTTAGCAACAACCTGATGCAAAGCATCAATTACGGTATTTCCTGTTACAATAATAGAATCTGGATTCACATTCTCTTTTAGAAGATTTTGTTTGCTCATTACTGTTGGAGCAAAATTATATGTTGCAATACGTCCTGTTATCTGACGATTCATCTCTTCTGGCCACGGACTATAAATGCAATGTGTACGTAAACCTGCTTCAACATGTGCTACCGGTATTTGTTGATAAAATGCAGCTAATGCAGCAGCCATACTAGTTGTAGTATCTCCATGTACAATAACTATATCCGGAAGACTTTGTTTTAATACATCACGCATACCTATCAATACCCGAGATGTCACATCATATAAATCCTGCCCTTGTTGCATAATATTCAAATCATAATCTGGATATACATTAAATAAACTAAGTACTTGATCCAACATTTCACGATGCTGACCAGTCACACAAACTATCGTTTGAAAAAACTTTGGATATTTCTGAAACTCTTTAACTAATGGAGCCATCTTTATTGCTTCAGGACGAGTACCAAAAACAAGCATTATTTTCTTCATATCATTTTAGTTTAAAAATTCGACCAGTAATAATATCTGCAAAAAAAGAAATATATTTTTCCCCAAATAATTTCACTAAAAAAACCTTTGTATTATGTCGTAAATCTTTCCAAAAACCATGCTCTAACCATGAACCTGCAAAATGATGAATACAAACTGTTCTTCTTGTACATTTTATTTTACCCGTTCGATGATCTTTAGGGCAAAAATATTCAGCTGGATACATAGTACATAAACCTGGTATATCTTGATATTTATTATTTAATAATAGCCCCTTAGATAACATATATCGAGTAATAACATCAGTATTAGTTGTCATATCAAAACTTCCATCCTCTTTTATAAAAGTACGATTTGCATAGCCTTCCAATAATTCTTTCGCCCATACTGCCCCCTTTTCTGCGGCCATCATTCCTGTAGGAACATTTCCATCCGTTTCAAAACCAGAAACGGCATGATGAGATAAAAATGGATCATAAGGCTTCAAAGCCTCTACATCTGTATCCATATAAATTCCACCTTCTGTATATAAAGCGTATAAACGAACATAATCTGTCACAAATGCAAATTTTCTAGCTTCATAAGCTTGTTTAACATACAAATTTGAATCAATATCAAAATTATTTTCAGTCCATTCTTTTAATTCATAATTTGGCATAATTCTTTTCCAAGATTCTATACACTGCAATGCTTGTTTTGGCATTTCACCACGTCCAAACCAACAATAATGGATTATTTTCGGTATCATATCAATTTATATATTTTTTCTATTTCTTTTTCATTTCCATAATCATGTCCCTGCAAGTAAGAAATTAATAAATTCTGTAACTCTGTATTATGGATTATCTCAACGATTTTTTTTGCACATCCTTCATTATCCATAGGAACAATAACCCCATCTCTACCTTCAACTATTTGACTCTTAGCTGTAGGATAATCTGTTATAATAACAGGTTTGTACAACATTTGAGCTTCTCTTACTGTTACAGACTTTCCTTCATAACGAGATGGTTGAATATATATATCACATGCTTTCATATAAGGATAAGGATTATCCCTCTTACCCAAGATAACTACAACTTTTTCCATTCCTGATTTTTTAATTTGTTCACGAATAAGTTGCTCTTCTCCTCCATATCCAATCAAATACCACCGTATTTTTATTCCTTGTTCAACAATCAATTTGCAAATCCAAGGTATATTATCAAAATTTTTAGCTGAAGTAAAACGCCCAACAGAACAGATTTTCACAATGCCATCTTTCTCCTGCATTTCTTCTGATACATCTAAAATATCAGCTTGTTCTCGAACAAATGCAGGAGAAAGTATATTTTCAATCAACACAATCTTACTCTTTAATTCAGGGAAAATCTGTAAAAAAGTATCTGTCACTTTATCTGAAATAGAAATAATATAGTCATACTTCCTCCAAATTTTCAATTCTTGCACTCTGTTTACATGAACAACAGAATAGTCCGTATGTATCCAAGCTATTTTTTTTCGGGCTAATACCTTATCTAATACAACATTATGAGGATTCATAAAACTTATAGCCAAATCATATTCTCCAAACTTCTTTAAAGAAGGTAATAAAGGAGTAGTACAATTTGCCATATATTGAAACACAGCTATACTCTCAGATTGTTTAATTCGCTTTAAAAAAAATTCATATTTAAACTTAGCTAATAAACGAGCTAAAAAAATATCCAAATAACCTTTAAAAAAAACTTGTAATAAAGGAGACAAAAGTGTCGCATACTTAGGTTCTTCAGGTAAAAGATTTATATAAGAAGGTATCCCTTTCATAAACTCTCCCCTATGACTATGGATAAACAAATCCACATCATATTTTTTTGTATCTATTGCATTTAAGAGGCCTAATAAACTACGTTCAGCACCTCCAATTTCCATATAATGATTAACTATAAGTATTCTTTTTTTCATTTTACAAATCCAAATCCAGATATCAAATCTTCATACATTTTCTCTCTCCTTTTCTTAGAAACATTTTCTCTCAAAGTATAATCATCCCCATAACAAGGACGATTTTTCATTAGCTCTCTATTCTTTTGCAAATATTCTTCTAAAGTACATATTACTTTAGCAGAAGATCCTGCAGCTACTACATTAGCCGGAATATCCCTAGAGACAGTACTATTAGCACCAATAATACTATTATCTCCAATTGTAACATTTGGCAATATTACAGTTTCTGCACCAACAAATACATTATTACCTATATTAACATTTCCAATACGAGCATACCCTAAATGGTAGCACAAACTAGCATCATGAGCTAAAACATGTACACGAGGAGCTAAAGTAACATTATCGCCAATATGTATATGCCAAACATGAGATGGATCTAATATAACCCCATGCATTCTTACAAAATTAGAACCAACAACAAGTCCCATTTTAATCAAATCTTCTGTTGTATAATCAGCACGAAGTCTAAATACCAATCGTTTTAAAATAAATCTAAGTCCAAACATTTACTTTATATTAAAGAAGCAAAATATCATATATTTTTTTGATAAAAAAGATAAAAACATTCGATGAAAATTAACGCCGCAAATAATAGAGATTAAAATCATCTTATATTTATAAGATAAACATCTATTACTCAAAAAACGGAAAATATTATATTTTACATATTGTCTCATTTCAAATAGTTTATCTGCAAATATTTCTTCTTTATCTTCCTCAATACAATTATTTATCAATTTAATCAAAGAGGTTATTAAATTAAATTCTGCAAGATCATGCCATTTGGGATAAAATCTATCAATATAAGACAATACAGATTTTGCATTTTCTATCTCATCAAACTTATGAATATTAAGCTTAGATGTACAAATACTATTAGGCCTTATATTATAAAAATAATATATACCAGAATTAAAAGTAATATAATCACATTGTTCAAATAAATAAATCAATATAGCATAGTCTTCATTTGTTTTACCAACAGGAAAACGAATATTATTAAATAAAGATTTATGATATAATTTAGCCCATGCAGAAATCCATTCTCCTTTAAGCATTCTAGGAATAGCCTCATTTTTGGGGATTACAGAACACTCTTTTTCAACCATTTGAAAAGGAATATATTTCTTGCAATCCTTTTTTTTGCACATAGATAATTTCACCTTATGTTGCATTGCATCACACAACAAATCTTCAACAATTTTAGGATGAATCCAATCATCACTATCGACAAACATTATGTATTCTCCTGTCGCTATTTCTATTCCTAAATTTCGAGCACTAGATAAACCCATATTCTGCTGAGTTATCAATACTATTCGATCATCCTTCTTTGCAAAGTTCTCACAAATTAATAAACTTCCATCTGTAGAACCATCATTTACTAATATTATCTCTAAATTTAGATAAGTCTGATTAATAATTGATAGAATACATTGCTCCAAATACGGTTTAACATTATATATTGGAACTATTATAGATATTTTCATTTTAAAGGTAATAATACTTTTGATAAAAAGTCATTTGAATATTTTCTGAAATCAGGAACAAAAAATCCAATATTTTTTATTAATTTCCCATTTAAAATCATATCACTAAATTCAAATTCTTGATCATATATTAAAGCACAATGTTCAGCTTTTACTTTTTGAAGTAAACTATACATTCTAGAATCACTACTAGTTTTATCTTTAACTACAGAACAGAAAGGTATGTTAAAATTCAATGAAAAAGCTGTACCATGAAACGAATTTGTTATAACAAATGTAGCATGTTCAAAAAGATATAGAAACTCATATGGTCCAATAGGTGGTATTTTCTTTTCGTGAAAATTTCCAATTAAATGATTTTCACCTAACACAATTATTGGTAATCCTAAACTATTTGCAATAGTCTCCACTATATGATTAATTTTAGGATATGGATTATATGCATAATCTAAAATGTAAACCAATATATATTCAAAATCCAAAATAAGACTAGATTTCTTAATCAATTTGCTCCATTCCATTTTATTAAGAAGCATTGTCGGATCACAAACTAACTCTGCGTGTTTGTTTACCAAGTTGCGTACTAAAGAAATACCTTTTTCCTCTCGGACTGAGACTTCAGAATACTTCATCAATTCCCTCTGATAAAAAAATTGATAATATTCTGGAATATAATCAGAAGAAAGACTAGCAGCATAAGAGATTCTTGGATTATTATCTTTCACAAAAGAGAACATAAAAGAAGTATCATACCCTATATATTTAGAATTCCAAACTTGGTCACTTCCTGTAAGATAGATATCATATTTAGGAGGATCTTGTTCTAAGGATAAACGGGTTGGATATGATTTTGGAGATAATATTAAATTTTCTCTATAAAATTCATCAAATAAAGATTTCTTTTTTGCAATAGATTTATTTACTCCTATTATTTCTCTTTTGCAATATGCAAGTAAAGGGTGTAAATATGAATAAAAAGAATCTTTAGCATTCATTCCATTTGGATTTTGATAAAGTAAATGTTCTACATTAGGAAAAATGTAATCTATAATTTCACAATCAAATCCTAATTCTAGTACTTTCTTTTGTAATGCATATGCTTGTAAAGCAGAACCATAATTCAAAACTTTATGCATAGTCATTATCCCTACTTTCTTTTTTTTATTCATATTCATTTAAATATACGATTAATACGATTCCTCATTATTCGTGGAAAGTTTGTCAAAACATACCTCACTAATATGAGCAGATCTATCCATTCTAATGAAGATCCTTTTTTCAGTTGCTCACTCACCCAATCATAATCCGCGGTTCTCTTTGCTGCTTGCTTCATTTGCCCTTCCAAAACAATTGAATGTTGTTCTTTTCTTAAATAAACAGTCTCAACTAAACCATTCAATATTGTAAGTCCTCTATCCGTGAAAACGACTACTCCGCTAACTCCATCCTCATCTTCTTGATAAACTGTCCCCCATAAATCTCCAATACGAATATCTGCAGCCGAAGAAAGCATTTTATATTTACATTTGTCATAGCAAGCTTTCCCCAAACACTTATTTCCTAAAAAGAATTTGTAAAATAAATCTCCTTTACTCATTAATGAATAATAATCAAAATCAGTTTTAGATTTTGATTTATTCAATACTCCTATTACATAAGAATCATGCCAACCTGTTTTTTTATTTCTCCAACAAATATTATCAATATTTATTCCTAATTTCCGCTCTACACTTGAAAGGTATTTATTCCACATTAACATAGAAGGAACACCATGACAAAAAAAATCCATTAAAACAAAATTATCTTCTATTTTCATCAAACGAACATAATGTCTTAATGAGTCTATTTGACAAGGAGTACCTACTACAAAAAATTTATCTTTCCGAGTAAATTGAGAGAATCCATCAAATGTATAACTAGGTATATACTTAGACCCTATACTTGGTAGAAAACCCTCTACCGTAGTTGCAATAAAATGCTCTGCACGTCTATTCGATATATCATATTTAACACCACAGGCTTTATACCCTTGCTTTATCAAATACTTTCCTAGCTCAAAACTAATTCCTCCAGAAGAACTATCATACCGTATTTGTTTATCTTTACTCCATGCAGCATACGATTTTATATCAAAAGATGGTAAAGGAGCTATTTCATCTTTTACATAAGCACAAACATTTAAACAAAGCCCACAATCTATACATTTTCTTTTATCAATCAAATAAGGAACATAAAAGCCATTTTCATTCAGACGAATCGAAATTATTTTTTTAGGACATGTAATAGCACAAACTCCACATCCATAACAATCTTTTACAGTACTAATATTATTCATATATTTCTTCTTATAATTCTAAATATCAATCGTTTAATAAAATCCCGTTCGAAATCATTTAGACCAATCCAATATATTAATGACAACACTATTACAATGGAAAGACTCGAAGATAATATAAATCCATACCATCCTTCTAAATAAATACTTACAAATAAAGGTAAAGGTAGTGATAAAAGCGAAATAACAAAAACAATCGCAACAACTTTTCGCAAATATGCTTCTACAGACAAACCTATTTTATACTTTAAATAAACTATACGTACAACAAAAGTCAATACATTTATTATCAATCTTATAAAAAACACAGAATAAACAGGCATATAACTTTTTAAAGCCCAAAAAGACAATGGAAAGTTCAACATTATTATACTAGCCATCAATATTTGATAATTTCGTATCTTTCCTGTCGCTTGTACTGAAATCCACAAAGGAGCAGAAATCGCATCACAAAGAAAAAATAGAATCATCAATCGCGTAAAATCAACAGCATATTCAGGTACAATACCCAACCAAATCTCCAATACAAAAGATGTACAAATTAGAACAGGTAGAGATAACATGAACAAAAGAAAATAAGAATATTTCGATGTCTGAAAAATTAAATTAAAAAAATATTCTTTTTCACCTGCTGCATAGGATTTTACAATTTGAGGATTAAATGCTGTTTGAAAATTAGAAATAAAACCATAAACAGCACTACTTACTTGATTTGCTATACCTACTGCTGCGTTTACAGTTACCCCATAAAACACGTTCAATAAAAAGTTTACTCCTTGCTGAGCACTCATATTAGCTAAACTTCCAAACAAACTCCATCCCGAGAAACTTATAATTTTTTTAAAAAGTAAACTATCCCAAAAGATAAAATAGCTACATATCTCAAACTTCAGTTTACAATAGACTTGATAAATTACATTTGTTATAATAGTTACAACCAGAGTTAAAATTGCATACAAAATTAATTTATCTATATTCCACAATACCAACAAATAGACAATCGCAAGCTTTAACAGCCCCTCTAAGACACTCACATAAGCAAAAAAAGACATTTTTTCATAAGCTATAACAGATGCATTGTAAGGTATTCGGAGAATAGAAAAACAACAAGTAAAAATAGACATCTGATATACCCATCCTGCAGCTCCTATCCTATTTTGAGGAAGATTTAACTGTGTACTAAAAAACCATAGTCCAATCGTTTCTGACAATAACAGCACAAACAACGCTATAAAAATGTGAGCAGTCATACTCATACTAAATACCCGTTTTACCTCCAAAAGATTTTGTCGCCCCAATTCAAAATTGAGAAAGCGCTGTGTTGCACTAGCCATTGCATTATTCAAAAAAGAAAATAATACAACAACTCCTCCTACAACATTATATATCCCATAATCCTCTACTCCTAGTGTATTTAAAACGACACGAGAAGTATAAAGAGATACAACCATAGAAAGTAGCATCCGGATATAAAGCATTAATGTATTCTTAGCGATTCGCTTATTATTACTTGTATTTGTATCCAATATTTTTCCCTTATTGCAATTTTCCACGCCAAATCACCATGTTATGATCACTAAAGAAGAGTTCCGGAGAGATATAGGTTAATCCTGAGAACTCATTTGAATAAAAAACATAATCAATCCGCCACAGTCTATACAACTGCCGAAAAGTATATTGATAGCCGTTTCCGACATCCTGAAAACCATCTGTCAAACCTTTTTTCACTCGATGATAGGTGTAGGAGGCGGGTGTATCGTTGAAGTCACCGCAGACGATAACCGGATAAGGAGATCGTTGGATTTCAGCATGAATTGAATCGGCCTGAATCGCTCGTTTCCGGTTGTTGTCTTTCATTTGCAAGATCAAGTTCTTAACTGCTTTTGCACGGACTTCCAAACTCTTGCTGGGAGCAGTAATGATACCGCGATAGGCATTGACGCTTGTTGTCTCGAAGTGGTTGTTGATCACGCGAATGTATTGGTTGTTTATTCTTACATCGGCTATTAATGACATATTACTGGAATTCTTATAATACAGAGCTTTTACCGAATGGATCGGATAACGGCTGTAGATCGTAGTCGGTAAATGGTCTGTACGCCGGCTGATATATTTATACAGTACATAATCGAAAGCGTACCGGATGCTGTCCCGATGGTAATATCCGTCACCGGGAGCTTCCTGGAAGCAGATGATATCGGGTTGTAGCTGCTTGATATAAGCGGCGGCTTCGTTCATAGTGTACTTTCTATCCCAATAGAAATGGCTGGCGTTGTAGGTGACTACGGTCAGAGGGGTTCCTGCTTGTTCAGATGCAGCCGGTTTATGCCAACACGAGGGTTGATAAACGGCTGACAGATAATCTGCATGAAGCAGGATCGCCAGCAAAGGAACCGTACTTTTCCATTTCTTTTTTGTGAATAATTGTATTATCAGCAACAACAGGTTGACTGCCAATATCGGCCAAACCAACAATGTAAGGAAAGACAGCCAGATACAGATTCCATCAACGTAATAGCCTCCGGTCAAACAGAGGGCGGATAATACTGCAAAAAACAGGAGCAGGGTATTATTCAGCCTTGTCCAACGCCTCATATACCGAATTCTTGCTCTTGAACTCAGGCACGATTCCTTTCATCATTCGGACGGTTCCCATTTTGTCTACTTTGATCGCGAGGTCGATCAAGGGAGACATGACCGTACAGATGTCTTCGTAATCGTATTCCCGGACTTGGGCACGGTAGATCTTTTCGTTTTCCGTTGGTAATGTATTTTCTTTCGTTGCCAACAGTTCTTCGTAGAGCTTTTCGCCCGGACGGAGACCGGTATATTTGATCTCGATATCCTCGCCGGGGACAAGGCCTGCCAGTTCGATCATGCGGCGTGCCAGATTGGCGATCTTCACAGGGGTTCCCATATCGAAGACGAAGATTTCGTTTCCTTTGCCCATAAAGGCGGCTTCCAAAACCAAGCGGCAGGCTTCGGGGATCGTCATGAAGTAGCGGATGATGTCGGGATGGGTGACGGTCAGAGGGCCACCCTTTGCCAACTGTTCGCGGAAACGGGGAATGACGGAACCGTTGCTGCCTAACACGTTGCCGAAACGGGTGGTGATAAAACGGGTTTTACCGGAATGCCGGCCTTTGCTGATAGCGATGCTCAGGCTTTGCACATACATCTCCGCCAAACGTTTGGACGCTCCCATGACATTGGTCGGGTTGACGGCTTTATCGGTCGAGACCATGATGAACTTATCTACGTCGTACTTGACTGCCATATCGGCTACGTTACGCGTACCGTAGACATTCGTATGGACGGCTTCGCAGGGGTTCTCTTCCATCAGGGGCACATGCTTGTAGGCGGCGGCATGGAAGACCAACTGGGGATGGAAACGCTGATAGATGCTTTCGACACGATGGATCATGCGAATGTCTCCCATGACCGGGGTAAACTCGACATCGGGGAATTTTTCTTCCAGCTCCAGCCGGATGTTATGCATCGGGGTTTCGGCACTGTCGAACAAAACCAATTGCTTCAGCCCGAAATGGCAGAGTTGGCGACAGAGTTCGCTACCGATGGAACCGGCGGCTCCGGTGACCAAAACGACTTTGCCTTTCAGGGAACCTGCGATCTCCTCCATGTTGATACGGATCTCTTCGCGTCCTAACAGGTCTTCGATGCGGACTTCGGGAAGGGCGCGCATCTTCAGTTTGCCTCCTTTCAGTTCGTCCAAAGAAGGAAGGAGCAACATACGGACTTTCTCTTTTTCGCAGAAACGAACCAGACGTTCGCTTTCTTCCTTCACCGCCTTATAGTCCGTAAAGAGGATCGCCTTGATATTGTAGCGGTTCACCAAACGGCTGAATTCCTCTTGGTCGGTAATGAAATAGACCTTATACAAACCGATGCGCATGGAGACACGCTGGCCGAAACGGAGGAAGCCTTCCACCTGATAGGATGAGTTTTCACGCAGAAAGGAATCGTTCAATAGGGCGGGAGAAGAATCTTCATGCCCGAATATGAAAAGCTTGTCTTTCCGGTTAGATGCAATGCTGCTCACCATAAAGGTATAGAGCGTGATCAGGAAAGCACGGAATATCGTCAGGATAAAAAAAGTGAGGAAGAAATCCACCACACATCCCAGCAGGAAACCGCGAAAGGAAAGAAGGCCGGTCGTAAACAAAAGAACCGGCAGGATGGTCGCCACTTTCAGTGAAGAGGACATGGCGATGCGTCCGGTTTCAGTAAAGGCGGAATGGCGAATAATGCCTTTATAGGTCTGGCAAACAAGAAAGCTGGCAGTGCTACAGAACAACGACGCCAGAAAAACCGTCAGAATGATCTGGTCGGTATAGTTCCAATCCAGAATATAACTGACCAAAGCCAAAGAAGTAACGGTCGAAAAGACGGAAAGGAACAGGTCAATCAAAAAAATTATCCAGCGATTGAGGTATTTCTCTTTCGTTAATCTTAATAGTAGATCATTGATTTTCATATAATTAAAGAATTTATTACCCTACAACAAAGTTCGTCAGTCCCAATAGTGGAATAACGAATAGAAATCGATTTTGGCAGCAAAATATCTTAATAAAATATTAAAAGGGTTACTGTACGTTGTTTATTTTGTGCTATATAGCACAAAATAAAAGCTGTTCAAACAGCTTTTATACACTGAATATATATTTTCCCAAGAGCGCACAAAGATAGTTAATTTATTTGAAATTCAAACCTTTTAATTTTTTATATACCTAATAATCAGCAGTTTGATATTATTATAAATATCCAATGATTATCAAGGATTAATTCTATTTTGCTCTAACTAAAAAAATCAAATAATATATAGATTAGAAAGCGGTATAGCACATCTTATCATATATAATATTTATTGAATATCAAGCATTATCAAAATCATATCGATTTTATACTAAAATTATACTGTTTCTAAATAAGTAGATTGTCTATCCTTCTCTTTCCGATAGAACGGGCAAAAGAACGGGATATATTTTTTCACTCTGTTAACCTATTTTTGAAACAATATGATTTACAACAACTTAACAAACAATATATTCCACACAAAAGCTCGTCAGTCCCAAAGCAGAAAAAGACATAACAGTCTGGACATATGAAGATTAAGTGTCTACAAAATGACTAAAAGAAACGTACGTTTCTTTTAGTCATTCCATTTACGAAAGATTGTTAACTGTTGGCTTTCGGAAAATAGCGTGCAAAAGACTCGATATATTTGGCAGACAGGAAAATAAAAAATAAACGAAGATGTGTGAATTTCAAATATTTTAAGTATATTTGCCCCATCAAAATGACTAAAAGAAACGTACGTTTTTTTAGTCATTTTATTGTTATGGGAATCTGCATGGATAGAGAGCGTCACTATTTTTTTCAAAGAGACACAGGAAGGGAAAGATATAGGCAGATATGATTCAGGCACGAATTTCAAAGAAATCCGTGCCTGAAAAAACGTGATGAAACCAGTGACCTATTCGATCGTGCTAATCGTAGAAATCATACCGAACCTTTCGTTATCGTTCAGATTCCAGATCACTTCACCTTTATCATTGATTTCGAATACCTGGGGGCTGTTGGCCTCTACGGCATTCTTGTCATGTCCCTGCCAGTTGCAGACGTACAGGCCGCCATCCTTTGCAGGAAGCAAGCCGGCAACGAAGAACAGGCGGGCGCCTTTGATATCGTTCTCACCGTAACGGCGGGCTACTTCGCCGTTGTCGAGGTTCACTTCCATCAGGGAGTGACCGTCACCACAGGCAACCCAATGGTTCCCGTTAGCCAATGCCAATGTCGTGAAAGGCGTTCCTTCGAGACGGGTGATCTTCACGACTTCGCCTCGCGGAGAGATCTCGCGCACGTCGGAAGTAGCAAAGAGGGGCATCAGGTAGTTACCGCGGGCATTCTTGTTCAGCTGGCGGAACTGGGCATGCGGATGTTCGATGCCTGTCTCATATTCGGTACGCGACAGGATTTCTCCCTTCGGGCTCACCTCCATGATGACAGCCGGATGGCCTACCCAACCCAAAAGATAGTTACCGTCGGGCAACACGCGGGCGGTCTGCATCTCACAGGTATCGGGAGCGGCAATATTCCAGATCTCCTGATGGTTGCGGTCAATCAGCTTCGCACCTCTGGCATAGGCAAAGAGGATATTCCCGTCGGGAGTGGCAACAGCGGAGTTGCATTCCCAGCCTTTTTCGAGGGGATGCTCCCACTCTACCTGCTTGGTGTTCTTATCGATGATCACGATCTTGTTCCAACCGGAACCACCCAACAGCAATTTTTCTGTCTTCTTCTCGCAGGATGTAGCGGTTACCAGCAACAATGCGGAACAGAGATAAGTAAATAATTTATGCATAACTAATAATTTATCAATTTGCGAATGTGCCAATATGCCGGTGAAATACTCCAAATGGGACATTCATCCCATTGGTACATTGGCATATTGACCCATTAGCACATTATTGTAAATCCTTGAACATTTCGAAACCTTGTTCCGGTGTCAAGCCTTCGTGTACGACAGCGTGTACGGCCTGAATCATGGCGGCAGGGTTTTCGCTCTGGAAGACGTTACGTCCCATATCGACACCGGCAGCACCGTCGTTAACGGCGTTGTAGCAGAGTTCGAGTGCTTCCTTTTCAGGCAGTTTCTTACCTCCGGCGATCACAACGGGAACTGGACAGGCGGCAGCTACCTTTTCGAAACCGTCGCAGTAGTAAGTCTTCACGATAGAAGCACCGTTCTCGGCGCATACGCGCGATGCGAGTGCGAAGTAACGGGAGTCGCGTGCCATCTGTTTGCCGACAGCCGTCACACCCATGACGGGGATGCCATAGCGGTTCCCCATATCGACAGCTTCCACCAGGTTGGCTGCCGTGATGGCTTCCTGTTCGCCGTCGCCGGCAGAGAACATGACTGCCATAGCGGAAGCATTGTAACGGATCGCATCTTCGATATCGATCAAGACGTTACGGTTCAATTCCGTCAGGATCGTAGAACCGGCATCCGAACGGAGGCAGACGGGCTTGTTGATGTTGGCGGGAATGGAAGTCTGCAAGATACCGCGCGTACACATGATACAGTCGGCATATTGTACGAGGGGAACGATATTCAGGTCGATACGTTCCAAACCTGAAGTCGGACCCATGATAAACCCGTGGTCGAATGCCAACATGACGGCACGGCCTGTTTTCGGGTTGAAGATACGAGAGAGGCGGTCTTTCATACCCCAAGAGTAGTTAGACGCACCTTTTACATGAAAATTGTCGAATTGGGAAGTTTGTCCGAAGCCGAAATTATTCGCTTCTCTGAACCCATCCATATCTGCCATAGCTTTTTTCCTTTCTTAATTTTTAATTCTTAATTCTTAATTTCTCAAAGCGCTTGTGCGAACGATTCAAACATGCAACTCCAAGAGGTAGCACCGCTGTCGGCATAACCGACGGAACGTTCGCCGTAGTTACGGGCACGGCCGAAGTTGGCTTTCATTTCTACGGTCGAAGCAGCACCGGCAAGGGCGGCTTTCGCTCCGGCTTCGAGGATTTCCTTGATATCGTCCGAAGAACATGCCTGGATCGCTTCCACAGCCGGGATCAGGGCGTCCATCATGGTCTTGTCGCCTTTCTGGGCTTTCGTCTGTTTCTGCACGTTGGCAAGACCGCCGGCAAACATGGCTTTCACTCCGGCGGCATCCAGTTCCGTACCGGAAGCATGGTCGCTCATACCTAAGAAGAAAGCCCCCAACAGCGTACTGGTGGAACCGCTTACCTGCAACATGACGTCAAAACCTATATCGTTCAGCATGGCTTTGAACTCCGTTCCTTTCTGGGCCGTAGCCACGATAGCGGACATGGCTGTCACGATTGCCTGACCGTGGTCGCCGTCACCGATAACGGCGTCCAGTTTAGAAAATTCGTCTTCGCGTTCTTTGATGTTCTTCAAGGCGTTGTCGAGCATCGCCTTGAAGTTTTCGATAGTCAGTTGTTTCATATCTCGTTTATTTACCGATTGTTGTCCAGTAAGGTGCATCAGCACGTTTGTTCTTCAGATAATCGATATGATCTTCGTCGAGGATAGCCATGATCATCTGGAAACCGGCCTGTTCCTGTACGGTCAGGATTTCCTGGATGCGGCTTACGACAACCTGGAGGCCACGGGCTTCCAGTTCCTTGTAGGCCTTACGGAAGATGATGTTCAACTCCATGTGAGTAGTAGCGCCTACGCCGTTGATGATAAGCATCATCTTGTCGCCAGCCTTCGGCTTGAGCTGCTGGCAAAGCAGATCTACCATCTCGGCAGCCGTATCGTCGGCAGATACAAGCGGTTTCTGTCCGCCACCGCCTTCGCCGTGCTGTCCCATACCGATCTCCATGATGCCCTGGGGCAGGTCGGTGATCGTACCGCCGTTCTGCGGATGCGTACAAGAGCGCATGGCAACGGCCAGAGTAGCGACGTTGTTGTTATAGCGTTCAGCGATTTCGACCAGCTCGTCAAGCGTCTTGCCTTCTTCGGCTGCAGCACCTAATATTTTATACAAAGGCACACAACCGGCCAAGCCGCGACGGTCGTTGATGTCGGCACCGATACCGGCGCTGATATCGTCGTGAGTCAGCACTTGTTTCACCTTGATGCCTACACGTTCTGCCAACTGGCAAGCCATGTTCGCACTCATCACGTCGCCGGAGTGGTTCAGGACAACCAACAGGATACCGGCTTCACGCTTCATCAGCTGCAAAGCCTGGAACAGACGCTGTGCACCGGGAGCGGCAAAGATGTCACCCACGACAGAGCAGTCCAGCATACCTTCGCCTACGAATCCGCTCAATGCGGGTTCATGACCGGAACCGCCCAAAGTCACGATAGCCACTTTGTCTTCGCTCTTCGGATTGGCACGTACGACGATGTTTTCACCACCTAACTTGACCTGGTCCGGATATGCCAATACATAACCTTCCAACAATTCGGGTGTTATCTGTTCGGGATCATTTATAAATTTTGTCTTTATGTCTGACATGGTATATTCCTCCTTTATTTAAGTATGTTATTAATGTTATTATTTGATTTCCATGATTTCGATAGCGATGCCTTCTTCTTCGATGAAAGCGATCGTCAGGTGTTCGTCGCATACGGCCGGGCCGAAGATCACCTTCTTGCCTTTCAACTCTTCCTCCAAAGAAGGAACGGTGTAGGCAATGTGTCCCTGTTTCTGTACCAGTTCGGGCAGGCAGCTACCTTCCTCGAATTTCAGGAATTCGATGCGATTCGGACTTTTGCTATAGTCTGTCAACCATACTTTCAGGCCTTCGTTAAACATAGCCCCTTCTACTTGTTCTGTCGTTACGATACCGACATGATTAAATGTTCTCATGACTAATTAATTTTAAGTGTTCGTACTATTTTTTATTCGTTATCAGTTCTCTCAACCTCAAAACATAGATGTTTCGCATTCAAAACACCGGTGTTTCGTTTTCAAAACATATATGTTTCACACCTTCATCTTCCATCTCCTGTACGAAAGGACAGCCAAGATAACGACTACCCCCAAGGCGATATAAAGATAGGTGAATATTCCATGCACATTATCATTTTGACCGTATGAATGCATTCCGCTCAGGAAATAATTGACACCGAAGAAAGTCATCAGCACGGAAGCGAACGCGATCACGGATGCCAGATTGAACAACCAAAGACTATTCCAGCGTTTCACCAAGTGGAGATGAGTCACTACGGCATAGACGACCATCGTGATCAGCGCCCAAGTCTCCTTCGGGTCCCACCCCCAATAACGACCCCAGGACTCATTCGCCCAGACAGCACCGAGGAAAGTGCCGACAGTCATCAGGGCAAGCCCTACCCACAACGCCATCTCACCCACAATACTCAGTTCGGTGATACGGGCTTTCAATATCTCTTTGTTCTTCTTTCCGGCGATGGACATCATCACCATATTGGTCAGCCCGATCAGGCAACTGATACCGAAAAAGCCGTAAGCGGCAACAATGACTGCTACATGGAACATCAGCCACGGCGATTTCAGGACCGGTACGAGCGGATTGATCTCAGGGTCCATCCAGTTCAGACCGGAGACGAAGAGGATGATACCGCCGAACAGGGTGGCCAGCGCGAAGGTGATCGTACTACGGCGCACGAACAACAGTCCGGCAAGGACAGTCGCCCATCCCACATAGACCATCGTCTCGTAGGAATTGCTCCAGGGAGCATAGCCACCGATATACCAGCGCATCCCCATTCCGAACATATGATAATGGAAGACGACCAGTACGCCGGCTCCTAACAGCCATACGGCAACCTTCATCCAGCGGGTCCGGCGGAACAGCATCGCGAAAGAAAGGACCAACAACAGTCCGCCCAAGACCAGATAGCCGATCTTGCAATAGCGGAAGACATCCATCTTGTTATATTTCAATTCGGACTGCATGCGCTTCGGACTGATATCGAGTGTCTTGTTCTTGGCTTGCTGGTAGGTGTCGATCATGCCGACCACTTCATCTGCTTTCGCCCAATCGCCACTCTTCAAGCCCTCCTGCACTTCGCCTAAATACCAGTCGAAAATACGGGAGACGAACATGGAGTCTTTGCCGGTAAAGGCAGAGAGGTCGTCGCCGGGTGCATACCATTTATGATTCGGATCGTCTTCTTTCGGAAAAAGGTTCAGCATCTGGTGATTGATCAGCTGATGGAAGATGTTCAACTGCTCGTCCAGTTTCATCAGGTCCTTGTCGAAACGCGTACGCTGGGCAGGCATCTTGTTATAGGCTTCTTCCAGCTTCTCTTGCAGTTTGTAGTTGCCGTTACTGTCGAAGGCCTGGATATAGGCACACTCGCCGTCCGTCAGGTCATAATAGGCGGCCAACTCCGGATTGGACAGGGCGATAAAGGGAACGCGCATCCACATATCGGGCATGGCTAAAAGGCTCAAAAGGAACTGGTCAGAGTTCAACTGACCGATCTTATCCGACTTATGGAGCTTACGTAGAATCTCCGAAGAGAAGGTATTGACCGGCATCATACGGCCGCTACCCGACTGGATCGGAAGGGCTCCGAAGAGGGCAGCATGTTCCGGGCTCACCGCATATTTCTGCACGGCATCGAGCATCGGGGAAGCCTTCCCGCCGGCATTTACGGACAGGGGTACGGCAAGGAGCGCAAGCAACAGGACCGCTACGTTGGTCGCCTTGCGCAATTCTTTCAGGCGGCGGCTCTGACGCATAAAGCGGGAATCCTTACCGACCAGGCAAAGGATCAGGCCGATGACCAGCAACAGATATCCGGTGTAGGTGATGTTCCGCCCCGCCACGTCGCGGTTGACGGAAAGGATGGTCCCGTGTTCGTCCTGGTCATAGGAGGCCTGGAAGAAACGGTAGCCTTTTACATCCAATACGTTATTCATAAAGATCCGCTCTTCGCGGTCTTCCCCATCCACATGGACGATCACTTCACTCTCGTAGGAAGAGGGACTGGCGGAACCGGGATAGCGGGTTAAGGTGAATTTCTTCAGTTCAACGGAAAAAGGCAGGGTATGAAAGGTCGTGTTATCGGAAGTGCGGACAGCAATCTGGTTGCTTGTCTCCCCTTCACGCAGATGCAAAATTCCTTCTTCGCCGAAAAGGAAAGAGGTCAAGGCGCCGAGAAGGATGATGATAAAGGCGAAATGAGTCAGCATCAGTCCCCATTTGCCGCGTTTCAGGTATTGGTGTTTGATCGTAGCCGCAATAAAATTAACGACTAAAAGGAATTGGAGCAGAAAAAACAGGGGGGAATAATAAACCATTGCTTTGGCTGTCGCTGTACCGTGATACTTTTCGATGAAAGTGGCAACGGCCAGGCCAAAGGCATAAATCAGTAACAGGACGATCGTCGTTACAAAGGAGGAGAAAAATCTTTCGAGATTTGTTTTCATTTACTTTTTTATTAGAGTTCACAGATGCGGCAAATGTACGCAGATTAATCGTTTGATGAAATAACCGGTGGCAATCTGCCACATCTGTGTCCTCTATTAGTTGATAGATATCATCTATACCTTTTCATTATCAATCTTCAATGATCATACGGAAGCCGACGTTGAACACACGCTGGTACGGATAGTAAGCCTTACGCGTATGGGAAGCCGCATATTTCGGACGGTCGATATAAGAACCGCCGCGGGCCACCTTGTATTCGGATGTCTCTTTCGTCTTCTCATTGTACGGATACGATACATAGTCGGAACGGGTCCATTCGGCTACGTTTCCGTGCATGCTGTACAGACCGAAGGGATTGGCCTCATAAGCCTTGCCGCCGACCTGGACCAGGTTACCGTCGTCCACGCTCTCTTCTTTCGGAAGGAAGGTATAGTACTTGTACCACGGGTTGGTCTTCGCCATCGGCTGCGGGTCTACACCGTAAACGGCAAACAACAGCGTTGTCTTGTCCGCCAGATTGTCCTTCTTGCCGAAGTCCGCATGCATGTCGCCATACCAGAAGTCCTGGTCGCTACCGGCGCGGCAAGCCCACTCCCACTGTGCTTCTGTCGGAAGCGTGATCTTGAGACCGGTCTTTTCGCTCAGTTTCCGGCAGAATTCCATAGCATCGTTGTAGCTGACACGGATAACAGGCTGTTCCGGTTTATTGGCCGGATATCCCTGAACCACGTGGTCTTTCCACTGCTGGTCGACGAAACGGCTGTCGTGATCCGGGAAGACAACGTTGAACTGTTCGTTCGTCGTTTCCAGCTCGGCCATCCAGAAGGCTTTGTCGATCTTCACCTTGGCAGTCGGATAAGCATCCGGTTCGCCACGGTAACTACCCATCACGAATTCACCGGCCGGGATACGGACGAAATTGACTTTCACACCCGGAGCGATCTCAACCACCTTACGGGTTTCCTTCTCCTTAGCCAGCATTTCCTTGATCCGGTCAGCACCGAAAGGCCAACCTTTCACCTTCAAGGTCTTTTCCTTTACAGGAGCGGCCTTTTCAGGCATTACCGGGGTGATCGGGCCTTGTTTCTTCAGGTAGTCGGCATAGTCGGCGATTTCTTTCTTCCAGTCGACACCGGCTCCGTTCGCATACTTGTCGGTCAATTCCTTACGACGCTTGATCTGGTCGAATCCCTTATAAGGAAGATCAGTCAATACGTTCGCATTGAAATAACCCTTGTCGGGAGCGTTGTAGTCGATCCAGTTATAAAGCGTCTTCCATTCCTTATCGGTCAGTTTCACGTTGTGATGGCCTTTCTTCAGCAAGCGTACCAATTCGCTCGTGTTGGGATGATATTCGTACGGCTGCAAAACGACCATGTCGCCTTCGCCTCCCTGACGATGCACATACGGATGCAAGTTCAGATAAGACGTGCCATAACCTAGCTTGTCTTTCTTTCCACCCCGCAGGTCGAACGCTTTTCCTTCACCGTTATGACAAGCGATACAAGCGCGGTCCAGGATCGGCTGCACTTCCAGGTCAAACGTGAAAGAGCGTGTACCGCCTTCGGGCAGAGTCAAGGCAGACGGAGCTTTCTGCGAAGCGATCACACGTTTCGGGATCGCGATCTGGTTCTGGTCTTCATGACAACCGATACAGGAAACCACTTCGCCCGGCTGACCGGTCACCCAGCTTCGCATCCACTGGATAGCCACGCCGTCCTTATCCAAAGGCTGGATGGAGATCGGTGTATTGGCAGGAGCCTTGAAGATCACGGAACCGTCTTCTTCGACAGGAACCGTCCCCAACATACGCTTGATATCCCAACCGGACTGGATTCCGTGCCAGTTATGGTCGGAACGGGTCTTTACATACGCATATTCGTAAGCATGCAGACGCAGAGACTTGACCGTTCCGCGAGGAATACCTTTCAGGCCTTCTCCTTCGTAGATATCCTGAATAAAGAAGGTCGCTTCCTTTTCATTCAGTTTCACACGGTCGGGAATGGACGGAGGAGTCTTTGTCTTGCGCACCAGGATCGGGCTGATATAGCCTTCGCCTTCTGCCTGCATCAGACAGGTCACGTTGTCGTAGACGTCCACCAGATAGAGTCCCCACAAGGCATGCGGGTCCAACTTGGCTGCAACCAGGAAGTATTTGTCGTTCAGCGGAGTCGGTTTGATGAACTGCGGCCATACACCGTTTACCAGCTGGTCCTTGATTTCTTCTTTGATCGGACGGTTACGGTGAGGGATTTCCTGTACCATACCGGCTGTGCTCTTACGTCCCTTGGTCGGATCGAAGATGATCATACGGCCTGAACGTGCCACACCGTGGTGGCCGGAGATGATACCGACGAACGCCGAACCGTGGCCGGGCAACGGCTGCACGTCGAACGTACTGTTCGGGAACATCGCACCGCTACCGTAGAGGGCTTTGTTTTCCGTTCCGTCCGGGTTCATGTGCATTACGATACGGGAATAGTAGTGGGTCAGGTCGGTGTACTCCCAGCGGGTGTACATCACGCGGCCGTTATTCATGATGACCGGATTCCAGTTGGCATCCTGGTCGAATGTCAGGCGGCGCATGCTCTTGTCCTTCGGGTCATACAGCACCATGTTACCTACCGCATCGCTACCGTTCACACAAGGAACACCCTGGTAACCGATGTTGGAGATAGCGATCACACGACCGTCGGGCAGGTAAGTACCATCGTAGAACTCCAGATCCGGCTCGTCGTTTTCCACAAGCGGCTTGAAGCCTGTCCCATCCAGATTCACTTCATAGATGTTCCAGCGCTTGTCGTCCTGTGTCTGTGTGAACATCACACGGTCACCGTCCCAATGCAGTTTCAGGTCAGCGATGGAAGAACCGTTTTTCGGTTTGTAGACCTGACGCATCTGTATATCGCCACGCAGATTGGAGAGTTCGACGATCTCGGCATCGAAGCCCTCACGACCGGCAGACTCCTGGTTACTCCAGTTATTGGCCTGAGTCCCCAAGGAAGGAGTCATGATCTGGTGTGCCTTCGAACCTACCTTGAAACGGGCTGCCACGATCTTGTCGGCATCCAGCAACGGGTTAGCCAGCAAGATGGCACGTTTGCATTCCAATGCTTTCTTGGCATCGGCGATAGCCTGTTCGTCACCGTTATAGATGCCTTTGAAACCTTTCTTTTCGAGCCGTACCAGTTCGTTCAGCATCGGTTCGTATTTGGCGGCGTCGTAGCCTTTCTGCTTTTTCATATCGGCGAAAGCCAATTTGACAGCCTCGACGTTCAGCCATTCCAAATCGCTCTGAAGCGTGTACAGCTCCTGTACTTTCTCAACCAGTTCGAGATATTTGCGTATCTGTGTATTGAGATCTTTTTCGTTTGCGATCTGCTTTGCCACATTCGAATAGTAGGCTCCGTCCTTCAACCGGGCGATCGCATTATCCGCAGCCTGCTTTTCGACTGAGGCATCCGGGGTGATCAACCAGGTATCCAGGCCGTCCAGTACCGCACCCAGCATACCGATTTCTTCCGGATACTTGTTGTTCAATTCTTCCGCCACAAAGGTCGGAACCGTATTCAATGCCTGGAAAAACACACTTCCGCCACTTGAAGTATCATCGATACCGACTTCGGCTTCGAAGCGGACATACTGGCCACCCACCGGGTATACCAACGTGCCGTTCGCATGGCAGAACACACCGTGTTTGTATTCCTTTCCAGCAATAACGATCTCATGATCGTATGCATTCGTGTTCATCTTGGGTTTTGCCCAACCGGCAACACCGTATTCATAAGGAACTTCGTCCAACCATACGGCTGTACCATCGGCTTTGATCAAACGGGCATTCGCCCATACAGCCTGGTCGTAATCCGTACCATCGGGACCACCGGCCGTTACAAGCACCAGCTTATCCACGCCTTTCAAGTCTACCACGAAAGGTTCGGCTTTCGCCTTATGCTTCATCCAGGTAGAAACGATCGGCATTCCGGATTTCTTCAGCTTTGCCTGTAATTCCGTTTTGGCTTTGACTGAAGCATCAATCCACGTTTCCGCCTTCTTCTGCTTAGGGCCGGCAGACACCATAACAGAAGAGGACAGAAAGAGTGATACTAATAAATAGTATTTGTTCATGTAATAAATTATAAGGTGTTTATTACTTATTATAACGCAGCTTTCGTGTTGGTGAAGCGCAAGCCGTCATTATCGTGGTAGCATGCCCATTCATCAACAATAGCACCTTCAGGACCAGCCATCATAAAGTGGAATGTTTCCAGTTTTTTCAGGCGAAGAACATCACCTACATTCTGTACGACGAAATTTTTGCTCTTGATCGCACCATGAGTAGCGGGGATAGCAGGAGCGTTCGGAGTCTCGTCGCCTACTTCAGAGAAGTTGTAAACCCATCCCTTTTCTACCATCCAGGATTCATGTTTAGCCGGGAATTTGGTCTTTACATGCGCATGTTCGGGGATCATCTGTCCCGGAAGCAGGTAGATCGCGTGAGCGAAGTAGCCGTATTCAGGATCGTTGACCCAGAAAATACCACCCATACCCACGTTTTCAAAATCACCCAGACCGAAATCAGTCACCCACATGTCCTTAGCCATCAGTTCGGTGAAAGGAACACCGTAGAAAGCGAACATGTCTTTCATTGCTTCCATAGCAACATCCTGTTGGAACTTGCCGTCTTTGTAGAAATCGGCATTTGTGTACTTCTTTGAATACTTCATTTCTTTATTAATTTTACAGTTAGCATTGTTGTTACATTCATTCTTGCAGTCGTTTCCGCACTGTTCGGTGCATTGTCCTTCGCCTGCCGCTGCGCAACAGGTAGCCTCGCCAGTAGATGTTTTGCCGTTACATGCAGCCATCGAAAGCAGGAGGGCTCCCATAGCGGCCGATTTCATAAGATTCTTTTTCATTTTTTCTCTTGTTTATTTAGTTAGTAATATTTGTTCTGTACCTATTTCCTACCGGAGAAACTTTGTTTCCATAGGGTGAAACGACTGTTTCCATACGAGGAAACTTTTGTTTGATGCCTATGAAACGTTTACTCGATGGCGATCCCTTCTATTTCGATCAATAACTCATCCCGGCAAACGTCCGCCCACATATAAGATATGGGGATATTCAAATTATATCCTTCCAGCAGTTCGCGTGCCTCCTCATAGAAGGATTTCTCTTTCAGATAGACACGCAGCATTTTCAGTTTCGCCTTACCAATCAGCTGGCCGATGTTTTCCATCGTGATATGGAGCTGGCGTCCGAGCCCTACTCCAACCAGGCTTTCCTCCCCGCGGATAGCTGCCGTACCGGAAATATAAACGATCCGCCGGTCATCGAAAGTCATGCTTTTGGCCCGTTCGAACTTCGGAGTGGCTTTCTTCTGCTGGGCAGCTTCGAGGACCTGGTCCGAATAGGCGTGGGCGGCTATCTGCAATTTATTGTCGATCGGGGTGGCATAGCATTCGGAACGGGCGAACACGGCCGCATCCAAATCGACCAGTATGCCTCCCAAGTTGGCCCCGATACCGGTAGCAGCCGGATAACCGTTGCTCCAGTCCGTCTTTCCATAGAAATCGGCACGGGCGTTGTTGAACATCTGGTAATGCTGGTCCGGCCCGTCGAAGCGGGTGATCTGCTCGATGTAGTTCCACTGGCGGATGATGCAGTTTACGGAGAAGCCTTCCCGGCGCATCACCTCTCCCATCATGTGGAATACTTCGGCGGACTGCTGCTGGATACCGAAGTTTATCACATCCCCATGGAGGCCACCGGCAAAGAGGAAACGGCCATCGGCATTTTCCAGTACGACATACGGGAAGCCGCCGTGACGGCGGAAGGTGATATGATCGTCTTCGTCCGCTTTGTAGCTATGGACTTCCAAGATAAGTCCGGCATTCAGAGGTGGCTGGGAAACATAACTCAATACCGGTTCATGATTTCCATAAAACTTACGGATTTTCTCACGCAGCATGATGCGACGGGAAACGTATTGTTCGTTGTCGTTCGGCATGCCGAAGAATGCCAAACGGAGAATCTGTTCGTCTTGAGGCAACTGTGCCAGCAGGGCGTCTACCATTTCACCGAAAGTAGCCAGTCCGGTCGTATAAATATTATAATGTATTTTATCGCAATAGTTCATAAAGAGTTCACATATTCGGTTAATGCTTCGATATCTTTCTCTGAAACTTTCTTCTCGATGCCGTGTTTATGGACACTGAACACTTCCTTCATGGTAGCGGCACGTCCGTCGAACAAATAAGGAGCCGTACGCCACACTTCACGCAAAGTCGGAGTATCCCAACCTTTTTCGAACTCTATATCCTCACCTATGCGGTGGTATTTCATATCCGTATAATAAACACCGCTATGGCATTCCCCGCATTTCAGCTTTTCGAAAACCTTTTGCCCTTCCTTTGCCAAATCAGACAGCTCGCCATTCACCAAGTAAGGACTGGGCACGGGACGAAGTGATTTCAAATAGGCATCCACACAAACAGCATCTTCTTCCGAAACTTCAAAAAACTGGATGAAGTTGAATCCTGCCCGCACAGCCCGTTCCGCATGTTCACGGATACCGGAAATCATGTTGGGAGGAGTCACATGACTAAAGAGCATGCTCTTGCAGTTCTTGGAGTTGCCGACACCGTCGTTCATCAAGTCCCAGTTCATGCCATCCGTTCGTCCGTCTCCCGGATGGCAGCCATTACAACTCTGCCAATTCTGGAAGCAGTGCGAAGCATCGTTGAAGTAGCGTTCACCCTTGTTTTCAGCCGTTTCTTCACGTCCGGGATTCAGTTCGACAGACGTCACTTCGTTCGTATTGATATCCATGATGTTCAGGATATCGGCAAAATAAGTCGGGATAATCAGCTTGTCACCGTTCAGGATCATATTGCGAGGACCGTTCCCCTCCAGCGGGATACGTTCGCGGAGGCCATACAAGAAAGTCAGGTCGTAGTCCAACACCGCTTTATTGGGATAGTTCAGGAATTTCTCCAACATCGCCTTATGGTCAATCACGCTGACCTCGTGCGTTCCCGAATGGGAGATGAAAACAGACTCGTCGTTGCAGGCAATGCTCCAGATACCGGCCGCACCCCGTTCGGGTTCATCCACGACGATGGCTCCCAGGAACTCCTGCTTGTCGACATCGATCACGCTGAAAGCACTCGTGTTCATCCATCCCTGCTGCAATTGAGATGTAGGGACGGTGAAACGCCCCAAGTTGTGCGATACATATATATATTTGCCGTCGGGAGTTATACAGATTCCCCGAAGGGCATTGCTTCCGTTTGCCAACTGGATGTCCTTCACCTTCGTGAAGCCATCCATTTCGATGACGGATACACAGGCGGCCACATAATCGAGATCAGCTCGCTGTGCAGGAAGGAAGTT
>ERZ773277.804-NODE-804-length-31459-cov-4.879888_pt1 | contig 31459 bp, 25 predicted proteins | sample MGYA00511957_ERZ773277 | MGnify/ENA primary metagenome ERZ773277 (study PRJEB29015, sample SAMEA2737800) | human gut metagenome | biome: human gut; feature: human-associated habitat; material: faeces | place: China | collected 2012 ... | reverse complement strand
TCTCCAGAGGTACGCCCTGCGTGAGCGTGACCGTTGTGGCAAAAGTATGCCGCGCCATGTGGTAAATACAAGCATAAGCAAGTGTAAGAGGAATATAGGTAGAAATATGGTAACTGGTTGTGAATTAGTCGTTTTTCTATATTCTGCAACAGATAGGGATAGGCAAAACAGTATGGGATATTGAGACCTTTCAGTTACCAAACCGTTATCCTGTTGTTTCCCGAACAAACTGAGGTAACTATTATTGGAGAAATTTTTCTCACCTCGTTTATTTCTGTCTGTTTATCAATGTTTTGCGTATCAGAGAACGCTTTAACAACGGGTAATTTTGCCTATAAAATTAAAGCGTATGAAAATAGAAAAGTTCAAGGTGTTGCTCTACCTCAAAAAGAGCAGACCCGACAAGTCGGGCAAAGCCCCCATCATGGGGCGTATCACCGTTAATCGTTCGATGGTGCAGTTCAGTTGCAAAATCTCCTGTACGCCCGATTTATGGAATCCTCGTGAGAGTCGATTGAACGGTAAAAGCAATGAAGCTGTAGAGGTCAATGCCAAATTGGACAAGCTGCTGCTCTCCATCCATGCGGCATTCGACACCTTGGTGGAACGTAAGGTGGATTTTGATGCGGAAGCTGTCAAGAATTTGTTTCAGGGAAGTCTCGAAACACAGATGACCTTGCTGGCAATGACGGACATAATCTGCGAGGAACTCCGTAAACGTATCGGGATAGACCGTGCAAAGGGAACATACCCCGCCTATTTCTACACTCGAAGAACCTTGGCGGAGTTCATCGAAAAGGAGTTTCGCACCAAAGATATCGCTTTCGGTCAGATGACGGAGCAGTTCATTCATGACTATCAGAGCTTCATCTTGGACGATAAAGGACTTGCCATAGATACCTGCCGTCACTATTTGGCTATCGTCAAGAAGGTATGCCGTAAAGCCTACAAGGACGGACACGCCGACAGATGCTTTTTCGCACACTTCAGTCTTCCCCAACAAAAGGAAAAAACACCGAAAGCCCTAAGCCGGAAATCCTTTGAGAAAATCCGTGACTTGATTATTCCCGAACACCGCACTTCCCATATCTTGGCAAGAGACCTCTTCCTTTTCGCTTGCTATACAGGGACAGCCTACGCCGATGCCGTTTCCGTTACGCGTGACAATCTGTTCACGGATGACGATGGCGGTCTGTGGCTCAAATACCGCCGCAAGAAAAACGAGCTTCGTGCCTGTGTCAAGCTGCTGCCCGAAGCCATCAAATTGATAGAGAAATACAACGACGATACCCGTCCGACACTCTTTCCGATGCTGTACCACCCCAACCTTCGCCGTCTGATGAAAAGCCTTGCGGTTCTTGCCGACATCAGGGAAGACCTGACCTACCATGCCGGAAGGCATTCCTTCGCATCGCTGATTACTTTGGAAGCCGGAGTACCCATAGAGACTATCTGCAAGATGCTGGGGCATTCAAACCTGCAAACTACTCAGGTATATGCGAAGGTAACTCCCAAGAAACTCTTCGAGGATATGGACAAATATATCGAAGCGACAAAAAACCTCAAACTCGTATTATAAACACACAGACATATAGAAAACAGAGTAAAAATCAAAAACAATGAAATAACCATGCGCAGTACATTCTCTTTATTGTTATATATCAACCGAAGCAAGGTCCGTGCGGACGGGACGACCGCCGTACTCTGCCGAATCTCCATTGATGGGAAAAGCACGACGATAACCACCGGTATCTCCAGCAATCCCAAACAATGGAATGCCAAAAAGGCGGAGACATCGGACATGCGGACAAATAACCGCCTGAAAGAGTTCCGCAAGCATATGGAACGGCTCTATGACGATATGCTCAAAGAGCAGGGTGTGGTCAGTGCCGAACTGTTGAAAAACAAAATTGCAGGTCATGTGATTGTTCCCACCCATCTGCTCAAAATGGGAGAAAGGGAGCGGGAACGCCTTGCAGTAAGAGCCGAGGAAACAGGCTCAAACTCCACATACAGAAGTTCAAGATACTACCAGAGCTATATCCGTGAGTTCTTGGACTCGAAAGGCAAGTCGGATATTGCTTTTTCGGACATCACAGAGGAGTTCGGACGGGAATACAAGGTTTACCTGAAGCGGTACAAGAACTTCGGGACATTGCAGACCAACCATTGCCTCTGCTGGCTGAACCGATTGGTTTACCTTGCCGTTGATCATGAGATTATCCGAGCCAATCCATTGGAAGAAGTCGAGTATGAGAAAAAGCCTCCCTCCAAGCGGATGCACATCAGCAAAGCGGAGCTGAAACAACTGCTGGAACTGAAACTCCCCGACAATGACCCTTTGAAAGAACTGGCACGGAGGACTTTTATCTTCTCCTGTTTTACAGGACTCGCCTATGTCGATACACAATTGCTTTACCCGCACCACATAGGAAAGACTGCCGAAGGAAGACGTTATATACGGATTAACCGCAGGAAGACAAAGGTAGAGTCATTCATTCCCCTGCATCCGATAGCGGAGCAGATTCTCAATCTATACAACACGACAGATGACACGCAACCCGTCTTTCCGCTGCCAAGCAGGGATATGATGTGGTTTGAGATACACGAACTGGGTGTCATCATCGGGCGCAAGGAGAATCTGTCCTACCATCAAGCAAGGCATAGCTTCGGCTCGTTCTTGATTTCAGAGGGGATTTGCACGGAAAGCATTGCCAAGATGATGGGACATGCTTCCATTACCAGTACGCAGACCTATGCGAAGATTTCGGAGAAGAAAATCTCAGAAGATATGGACAGGCTGATAGAAAGACGAAAGAACAACGAATATTGAAACACTATGAAAAGAGAAATCATAACCATCAGGGAGAATGGAGAAATACATATCCCGACAACTCCCGTATGGATGTCGGCTTGCGAGATTGCCGACCTGCTCGGAGCATTCTCTGGCAAGGTGAACGCACAAATCAAAGCGATATTCAAAGAGGGTCTTTTGATGGAGACGGAAGCGATGAGGACAGTCCGCTCAGAACGGGGATTTATTGATTTGTACAGTATTGAAATGATAGCAATGCTGTCGTTTCGTATTGCCACGCCACAGGCAAAGTATTTGCGCAGGTGGATAATCGGCAGGTTTTCTAAGAAGAAAGTTTCCTCCCCACCCATAATCGTCTGCTATACCGTCGGCAGACAACATAATTAAAGAAAAGCAGGCAGTGAGAAGATAATTTTCTACTGTCTGCTTTTTGCTTACTGCACATTCCGTTGTATCTTGATTTTGGCGTATGATTAGCCAATGAAGAGAAGTGGTCGAAGAAGCCAACAAATCTTACATCACCTTTTTTGAGAGTTGCTTTGTCGTGGTCAAAACAAATCGACAATATGACCAAAATCAAGACAACAGAGGCAAACAGTTAAACCCTAACAGAAATAGATTAAGAAACAGGCAGTAAGACGCATTTATCTCACTGCCTGCCTTAGTGTTTTTAGTAAATAATCATCCTTGTGCCAGTGCCGTCCAGAAGCGGTCTTCTTCGTCGATTCGTTCGGAGAAGAGCCAGACTTCCTTTATCAGGTCATTATCAAAGCGGAAAAGGTCTACTCCTCTCATCTCCATTGAATGCCCGTTTGCCGACACTGCAAATCCAATCGCAGCTACGACCAAGTCGCCGTTTTCTGTTACGTAATCCACTTGGTCGATAGCGAATGTGCCATTGCTCAATTGAGCCATCCTTCCCAAATGGGCAAAGACATTCTGCTTGCCGCTGTAAACGCCCGACAATGCCCTCTTCCCCGGCTGATGCCATACCAAATCATCGGAGAGCAATGCCCCCACCGTTTCAAAATCACCCTGTGCCAAAGCGGTGTAAAATTGACGCACTTTTTCGATTCTCTTTTCCATATAACTGTATTTTAATTGTTGAAATCGCTGCAAAGTTATACCTTTGCACTGCAATCTGCAAGTACCTACAATATTGTATGATACATACCGTATTGTTAGATTTATTGATTATCAAGAATAAAAAAGTTTGCTATGGAGAGAAAAATTTCAGATGAAGAATGTCCAGTAAGAAAATCGATGCAGATTTTCGCCGGAAAGTGGACGCTGCTTATCATCTTCCAAATCAACCGCAGGATAATCCGTTACGGGGAACTCAAACGTGCTATTCCGGGCATCAGTGAGAAGATGCTTATCGACGAGTTGAAATTCCTGTGCGGTAAAGGACTGGTTAAAAAGAAACAGTACCCCGAAGTCCCTCCAAGAGTGGAATACTCTCTCACACCTTTGGGAGAGAAAGTCTTGCCGATTATAAACGAGATAGCAAAATTTGGAATGGAAAACCTATAAGTGTTTAGTAGGCTCAGCATCCCTTATAGTAATAAACTAATAATACATTGAAGATGAAAAAGATTATTGCATTGTACAGACGTGCTGAAACAGGCAAAACCTCTACACTCAACCTTCTGATAGAGCTTTTGGATAAGAACAAAAAAGTGGAAGAAATTCGTTTGACCGAAGACAGAAGAGTATCTATATCTTATGGTAATAAGAAAATTGCCGTAACAACTTGGGGAGATAACGGATTTGAACTTAAAGAAAATATCAAATACTTCGAGAACGAAGATTGTGATATTCTTGTCACTGCAACAAGGACTCGAGGCGAAACAACTGAAATCCTAAATGATTATGCCAAAGAAATCAATACTGAAATTATTTGGATAGAAAAGAATTTATCTGCATCATTGGAGGAACTGATAAATCAGACACAAGCAAAAGACATTAAAGCTGTAATTGACTCCCTATAATTCTGTAGATGGGAGGTAAATGATTAGTATTAGTATCATTTCAATCACACATAGAGTAATCACAATTGATAATACATAAGAGATATGGAAGAATTAGTAGATCCTCGAAAGTTTGTCTTTGAACAGATTAGACATATTGATGAGAATGGCATAGAATATTGGTCAGCACGAGAAATGGCAAAAGTACTTGAGTATTCTGAATACAGACATTTCCTACCGGTAATAGAAAAGGCTAAAGAAGCGTGTACCAATAGTAACAACAATCCCTTAGACCATTTCGAGGATATCCTCGAAATGGTCAGTATCGGATCTGGAGCAAAACGCCCTTTGGAATCTGTAAAACTATCCCGTTATGCCTGTTACTTGATTGTACAGAATGCTGATCCTGGCAAAGAGGTAGTGGCGAATGGACAAACTTATTTTGCCGTTCAGACACGGATTGCAGAGATAAAGCAGATGGACGAGTACAATCGTCTGACGAGCGAAGAAGAAAAACGTCTATTTTTGCGTAATGAACTGGCTCGCCACAATAGCCAGCTGGCTGATGCTGCCAAGAATGCCGGTGTCGTTGAATCTCGTGATTATGCCATCTTCCAGAATCATGGCTACAAAGGTCTTTATGGTGGATTAGACGCAAAAGCGATTCATGCCCGAAAAGGTTTGAAGAAAAGCCAAAAGATACTTGATCACATGGGAAGTACCGAATTAGCTGCTAATTTGTTCCGTGCCACACAAACCGAAGAAAAACTACGCCGTGAAAACATAAGGGGAAAAACAAAGGCAAATCAGACACACTATGAAGTGGGGAAAAAAGTTCGCCAAACCATTCAAGAACTTGGAGGAACCATGCCAGAAGACTTACCTGTGGCTGATAGTATAAAAAGTTTGGAAAGCAAGGAGAAAAAGCAGCTCAAGGGGAAAGGCAACAAGTGATACGAGGTCGAATGACCACTGATTTTTGTACCGATTAGATAGAAAAGCCATGCCACAAATGACCAAAGGAGGAAAGTTTATTTTCGGAATCTCTCATATTCGGGAAGATTTGACAATCCGGATACCGGAGCAAGCAGTTCATGAATATGCGCTTACCGATGTTGAAAACATCATTTTGATTACAGGGAGTAAAGCGACGGGAGGCTTCTGTATAACTACCTATCCGCTTCTTTCTGCTTCAAAACTGTTTCATATACTGACAGATTGCCACCAACTAAGGGAAAAGACACTTCCAATGGGCAAACTGATAATCTACAAAGGACGTGGTTATACTTGGTTGCCAATAGGAAAAGGAGGAATTATCAACCTCATTCCTGATTTGATGAAGGCATTAGGATTGCAGGTTAATTCTGAATTATTAGCTATTCGCAGTAGCAATCTTGCCTTCACAATGGGAGCAAAAGGACCGCTGTGGGAAAAAGCACATGCCTTCAAGGGGGAAATCACACGATATTAGCCATAGCGAAGAACAAAAATATATATTCGAGGAATGAATTTATTATGAAACAGAAAGTATTATTTATCTTGTTAAATGAATACACGGACTGGGAGGGGGCTTTTCTCTCCACGGCTCTTCATGTGGGCGTGATACCGGGCGGTGAAATAAAATACGAAGTGCATACCGTTGCCCCGACATCGGACGCTGTTCGTTCCATCGGAGGTTTCAGGACTTTACCCGATTATTCTTTCGAGAACATGCCCCAAGATTATGCCGCATTAGTGCTTATTGGTGGAAATCGTTGGGACTCGCCCGAAGCGGAACTTGTCGCTCCATTGGTACAAGAGGCTTTGGATAAAGGTAAAATCGTCGGAGCGATATGCAACGGAGCATCGTTCTTGTGTTCACATGGTTTCCTGAACAACGTAAAGCACACAGGCAACGGTCTTGACCAACTCAAACATTGGGGTGGTGAAAAATACACCAACGAAGCAAAATATGTTGAAGCACAGGCTATCAGTGACAAGAATATCGTCACGGCAAATGGTGTAGGACATTTGGAATTCACCCGTGAAATGCTCCTGTTGCTGAAAGCCAACAGTTCCGAGAATATAGATACTTGGTACGATTTCTACAAAAATGGTTTCTTGAGATAAAGTCATTTTTCTGAGATTCAAACTTTATGTTCGTAACGTCAAACATAAAAGCCACGTTTCCTTGCAATTTACAGAGCGTTTGGCAAGTTGTAACATCGCTAACAGACTATTCGTGGAGAAGTGATGTTGAAAAGATAGAGGTCATATCAGACACGCAATTTGTAGAAATAACGAAGAGTGGATATAAGACAACTTTCACAGTGACAAGACAAGAACCTTTTTGTCTTTGGGAGTTTGATATGGAGAATGACAATATGAAAGGACATTGGGTCGGTGTTTTCTGTGGCAATGAAAAGAATGCTACGATTGACTTTACAGAACACATTGAGCCTAAGAAATGGTTTATGATTCCGTTTGTGAAGATTTATTTGAAATATCGGCAAGCCAAGTATGTCAGAGATTTAAGGAACGTGTTAAAAAGAGTACGACCATAGAGTTTTAGAAACCATTATGACGAAATTAGAATTGATAATGCTGCTTCTCCCTGTTGTGTTCATGATTCACGAATACGAAGAGATTATCATGTTCAGGCATTGGCTTGACAGAAATAGGGACGAATTGAAAAGACGTTTCCCGAGATTCGAGCAGTTTCTTGCACATAGGGGACATTTTGACTATTCTACAGCCACATTCGCCATTGGTACGGCTCACGAATTTATTCTGATTTCTGTTATTTCTCTCAGTGCCGTGTGGATAGATGCTTATCAATGGTGGTTCGCTGCATTTACAGGGTATTCCATCCATCTTATAGTACATCTTGCTCAATGGGCAATATACCGAAAATATATACCTGTTATCATTACCACAATCTTGACATTGCCTTATTGTGTCTATGCCTTTGTTGAATTTGCAAAGGCATCTATTCTATCTCCTTCGCAGATGTTCTTATGGTCAGTTGTTGGGATTATCCTAACAATGCTTAGCTTACTCTCCGCTTTTTTCTTGATGCGCAAGTTTCAACAGTGGCAGGAGAAACATTGAGAGCGTATTGTCAATAATAAAGTAATAGAAAGTATGCCCCGATTACCCATCCATAGAAGTTCACAACTCACAGATTTAGGAGTCTATCTGAAGACAGTTGTCTCTCGGACATCTGCATCTTCGGAAAAATACGCCTTTTCTCATACCGACGATTATTATTTCTTTGGCTTCATAGAGGGTGGGCAATGCTGTCTGAATATTGATTTCGAGGAATACACTTTCGAGAAAGGAAGTCTGGCTATCATTCTACCCGGGCAGGTGCATCGTATCATCGACGCTTCCAATCTTTCCGCAAAGTTCTTGGTTATCGACTCGGTATTGGTGGATAAGGAGGAAAAACGAACGCTTGAGAGATACGGTCGCCCTCAAATACAACTATCCGACATATCGGAACTGAAACCATTATTATCACTTCTTGACTGCAAATTGAGTGGCATGGAAAATCCATCTGCCAAAGCGGTCGTTCAGCGACTGACCACTGTCATTGTGGGATTGGTCGTGGAGAATGTTGCGAACGCAACGATAGTCCAATCCAAATTGCAGGGGACAGTGACCAGACACAAGGAAATAGTATGGGAATTTCGGGATTTGTTGGAAAGCAATATCCGAAGCAAACGTTCGCCATCATTCTATGCCGGGCGGCTGAACATTACCGTTGCCTACCTGAATGAAGCTGTAAATTCTGTTCTGGGGACAAGTGTGAGCCACCATATCCAAAACGAGATTATTTTGTTGGCTAAACGTCAATTGGTCTATACTACAGATTCCATCAAAGAGATTGCACATAGTTTAGGCTTTGGCGATTACTCCTACTTCACACGGCTGTTTACCAAGGTTGCCGGTGTTTCTCCAACGCTTTTCAGAAAGAATTACCACGAATAGTGCTATTATCCCCTTTGTTCATCTATTGTGACGACCTGTATCCCACTGTACCTTTGCAGCGGAATTTATTCACTTAAAAAGATACGGATTACAAGGATGAACAACGCTGTGAATATTTTGCAAGAAGGAAGTATGATGAAAGCCCTGATAAAATTGGGGATACCTATTGTCATCGCAATGCTGATTATGGCAATATACAATGTGGTAGATACTTTTTGGGTTGCACGTCTTGGAACTCTTCCTGTCGCCGCTGTATCGGTTGTTTTCCCTATATCGTTGTTATTTCTTGGGATAGGGCTGATGTTCGGTGTCGGAGGCGGAGTGTATATATCCCGTCTGTTGGGAGCAAAACAGGTTGTCAAGGCAAGTCAGGTCGCTTCCGTCTCGGTGATTACCTCTGTGATGTTGGCTGCTCTCATTGCCCTTGTGTGCAATGCGTTCCTGCCGGACATCCTGCTGTTTATGGGAGCAAACGAGAGAATGATGCACTTGGCAGAAGCATACGGAAGACTCTTCATCATCAGTTGTGTCATAGGAACATTGAATGTGTCCATTTCCAATATCATTGTTTCACAAGGTGCGTCGAAGACATCCGCGTCGGCAATGATCATCGGCTCTGTCGTCAATGTAGCATTAGACCCCTTGTTTATCTACACCTTCAATTGGGGTGTGGAAGGTGCTGCGTGGGCAACCATTCTTTCAAGAATCATCACGACAGCTATTTACATCCGTTTCCTTACGAAAGCAGAGGTAAAAGTATCTCTTGCCTTGTTCGCTCCCACGATAAGAATATACGCAGACATCATTAAGATTGGTATCTCTATGCTCTTTTTGCAACTGCTCCAGACCCTTTCCATCAGTTTGTTGCAGAAAGCCGCTGTGAAATATGGGGCAGAGGCTGTTGCGGCTGTGGGTATCGTCCTGAAAATAGTCACATTGGGAACAAACGTGGTCTTCGGATTTGTAAAAGGACTCCAACCTATGGCAGGCTATAATTACGGGGCTGGCAATTTTCAAAGATTAAGGGAAGCGGTGTGCTGTTCTCTGATACTCACAACCTCGTTTTGTGTGCTCTGGAGTATTCTTATAGTCATTTTTACCTCTCCTATCATCAGTTGTTTCGGTAAAGACGAAACAATGCAGGAAATAGCAAGAATTGCGCTTAGAGCCAATACCATCATGTTTTTCACATTCGGTTTTCAATTTGTGTATTCCACACTATATATGGCAATCGGAAGAGCAAGGCAAAGTCTTCTGCTAAACATCGGACGGCAAGGTTTGTTTTTTATCCCTATAATATTGCTGCTTCCATCGTATTGGGGACTAAATGGAGTGCTTTATGCACAGCCTATTGCCGACGTCTTTGCAACTTTAATGACACTGTTCTTTGCTGTCCGAATTCATAAGGAGATAGGTCATAAATCACATCTCACAACAGAGAATCTGCAATGTTGAACCATAAAAGATATGATTATGCTGAGACTTATTCAAACGGAAGAATTTAAGACGATAATTTCGTCTTGCTCTACAGAAGAACAAGTACAAAAAGCATCGGACAATTTTATATTGAAGATCGTTGCTCTATGTGATACAGAAGAAGATACTGTCTCGTTGTTTCGTATACTCCGCTACACTCGCTGTCGCTTACAAGCTATGCAAAAGGCGTATTCTTTAAACGGAGAGGGGAAAAAATGTATCAGAGCTGCTCTTTGTGATTGACACAGAGTTGAAGTTGCTGAAGATGCGAATGCAGGGGCTTCTTCCTGCTTTGTCTGTCAAACCAACCAAGAAACTCCACTGGACAGGTAAGGTAACAGACTTAGTCGAACTCCTTTATGCCCTTGACACCTGTGATTGTATCAACAACGGAGAGATTGGCGTAGAGGAATTGGCTGACGCCCTTTCTGAAATCTTCGGTGTGGAAATCAAGAACTGTTACAACGTCTATATGAACATGAAGCGTCGCAAGGATGACAGCCGCACCTATTTCCTTGACGAACTCCGAGAAAAATTGAACAAGCGAATGGTGGAGAGCGATCTGAAAGGTGGCAAGTTCAAGAAACGATAACTGCATTCAAATGGCTTAATCAGGCTTCCCTCTCATTTTGGGAAGCCTGATTTTCTTTCATTGAGAAATAACACTGCACAATAAAAGGCTATTGCCGATGTTGCCATTTATCTTGGAATTCATGGGTTAATTGCACGATTTCCCCTCCGATTATTGCCAATTCAAGTGTGAGTTTCTCCAACTTGGCGAGCATCGCAAAGGCTTTTTTCTCGGTAAAGTTACTCTTCAAAGCGACAACTGTCTGGTTATAATTCACTCCCACACTGCGAAATTGCCCATACAAAGTCGTCAGTTTCTGATAATAGTCGAGCAACGAGCGATCTACTTTTATCACCCGAAAGGTCTCGTTAAATACCCTTGCCTTGATGAAAGCAGCTTTATTTAGAAGCCCCGATTGCTCGAATAGCATAAGGAAACGAGCAAACTCAGTGTCCGTAAATCGAACCATACAACAATGGTTGGCTCGTTCAATCTTGGGAGGTCGTCCCACATTTCTCTTTGTCATTACTTCTGATTTTAATGGTTTATAATTTTCTCTTCGGGAAACAGAACGTGCTAATTCCATTGGAGAGCGTTTGCAATATAACAGCCTTCAAGACAATGAAAATTTCCAATCGAGAACACCGACTTCGGAGGTGTTCCGCCCTCTGCCAAGAGCAAGGGTTTTGAGTTACCGAAATAATTTCGAGTAACGCAAGACATACCTTGCTATTTGCTCCGACGCAAATAAATTCGTTCCGAAGAACGATATGCTATTCTCCCGAAAGGTATGTTTTCAAAGCCATGAAATACCGACTTATCGCTTACTGCAAAGTTACGATCTCTTGTACCCAAAGCCATTAGCTGAGACGAAGCCACAACCAACCAAATCGAAGCCACAAGTACGCACCAAAGGAAATCACGCTGATTACAGCATCACCGAGCCATATATTTGCACTGTCGAATATGTCGGTGAGGGTATGTGTCTTCGATAACATCACGATTCGATGAGCAGTATAAGCGAGGGGGTATATCAAAGAACATTTCCTTGATTCCCTTATTCGAACGTGGGAATGTGCGAAAGCAGATACAATCGTTCGATTGTATTGATGGGCACTAATGAACATCTCCACAGAAAGGGTATGAATGAAAGGATGTACCTCTACCGGTACAAGCCGATTATTGGGCATATCATTGATAGCGGACATATTCATCTTCATCGGTAAATATACCGACAATGAAATGAACAGTGAGTTGTATAACAATAAAAAATAAGTAAGTATGACAGAGAACCAAAACGGCAAGGTTGATCCCGTTGCCATCCGGGAACTTATTTCACAGGGTATTCCCATGGAAAGAAAAAAGAGTGAGATAAAACGCTCTCAATCAGAAAAGCAGTGTGTTGAATCGGAAAGTCCAAATAACGAGCTAATGTCAAAGGTTTTTTCAAGAGTTCCAAGAAGAGAAAGGCGAAAGTTTGACAAAGGTGATTATGAGTCGCTTTTCATCTGTCGCAACACTTTGAAAAATCGCAAGACCATCTATATTGCCAAAGAATTGCAGGATACATTGGCGGAGATAGTCATGTCTATGAGGAATAGAGATATGACCATCGGTATCTATGTGGAGAACATCATCCTTCATCATCTTGAAACCTACAAGGATGAAATCAACAGATTGGCGGAGATGAAGTTCAGGAAGCTGTTGTGATCGTCTATCGCAAATATCCTGTAATCAGCTAATAATGAGTAATATCCTATTTGATTTTATGCGGATTCTGGAGGAGAGGGAGTTGAGTTTCGAAGCAATAAAAAAGTTAGGTGGCGAGGTCAACAAGATTTAGGGTAAGAATACTACCTGAAGAATGAAGTGCGGAGATTGATGTCCTAACAGCTTGCCACTTGACTTTTTGTCTATCAGTGCTCATAAACTACCTTTGCAGAAGAAAACGAGAACGATTGACTCGATGCGAAAATATAGAGTTGAACCTAGAGGATAACATCGAAGAGGATAGAATAAGAAGTAAAGATGTTGTTCTCGTAGATAAGACTGCCGTGATAATAAGGAAATAGGGGCAAACACTTTCTGTATGAACAACTTTTCGAAAAGAAAAAAGAAAAAACTTCGTCTTTCTCTGTGGATAGTGGTATCTTTGCAGTGAACAAATATAGCGTATAATAATTGCATATGAAAATTGATTATTCAAGCTGGGGCACTCGCTTATTGTCGATTGACAATTTAAAGTTGGACGTTAGGAATCCTCGCTTTTCCTATCAGTCTGCTAAAGAAATGAATCAAACAGAGATTGTAAAGTATCTCATAGAAAATCATGCAGTATATGAATTAGCAAAAGCTATTGCAATAAATGGGTATTTGTTGAATGAAGAACCAATTGTTTGCAAAGAGGGAGATTCTTATGTCGTATTAGAAGGAAATCGTCGAGTTGCTGCCTGTAAAATCTTATTAAATCCATATAAATTTCTTACTACACAGCGAGCAAAGGAGTTGTCAAAGTATGAGGCAATTGGTGATAAAATAAAATGTAATATTGCACCTACCCGAAGAGATGCTGATACTCTCATTTATAATAAACATACTGGTATTCCATTACAAAAATGGGATAAAGTTAGCCAGGATGCTTTTTTAGTTAATTTATTACAAGGTGAGAATTTATCAGTAGAGCAGATAGCATATAAATTGAGTGTTCCTGCGTCTGAAATAAGAAAGGCTCTTCGACGTCATGCCATTCATCAATATAGTATTAGATTATTTCAGTCTGCTCCTTATGAATTAGAACAAATAAAAGAACAAAGTTTCCCTATTACGAACTTTGAGCGTTTTTATGATGATGAACGAGGATTAAATTTCCTTGGGCTTACTTTTGGTAGTAATGGTGAAATCCGGAAACGTTTACCAGAAGATGAGTTTAACCGACGTTTTAAATTTATCGTTACTCAAATTCTTTCGCAAGATTTAACATCGCGTACATTTAACAACGAGAACGATAAAGAAGATTACTTTTCCACCATTCAAAAATATGATAAGGATAAATTCGATTTAAGCATTCAGCCCTTAAATATCCCACAAACATTTCAAAATAAGGATGAATCAGATTCTGCAAATGAACAAGAATCCCAAAGAATAGAAAGCGGTAATGCTGATATTCCTTCGAAGGTTAAACGAACACGCAAAAAATCTGGACTATTTGCAGATTATAACTGGGGCGACACGGGGATAAATAAACTGGATGCTCTTTTTAATAGCCTCAAAGAGCTAGCATACAAAAAACACATAGATATGGCTGGTATCACACTACGATGCTATGTGGATATGTTAGTGTATGAGTTTTTACAAGCAAGAAAATGTATAGGAGAAATCAACAAGGAAGATGCTATAAATGCAACCAATCACAATGATAAAAAATACGAAGAACTCAAGCATTATATAAAGACATCTTATACTTTAAGTGACGAAGAAATTGATGATGAGAGATTAAGAACTCTTACCAGATTTACAGTTGTAGACAAGAGTAATAAAATTCCAGAGTTAGGAAATATGATCGCATATATTGTGCGTCATCCAGAATTACTTGACAATAATACTCGACTCATACAAGTATTAGAGAAATTCAAGAAAAGCAATACTTCTTTTATTGATTTAACGGCTTGTAATATGTTTGTCCATAATCAATATTTTTCACCAAACGTAGCAACTCTTGAAGCAAGTGTCAATACTTTAGCTCCCATTTTAGAAGTGATGTACACTATTATAAAAAATGAGAAACAACAATTATAGTCCATTAAGGTATCCTGGAGGCAAGAGTCGTTTAATAGATTTTATTAAATCTACTATAGAACAAAACCATCTAAAAGGAGGTACTTATATCGAGCCATTTTCGGGTGGAGCGGCCATTGCATTGGCTTTAGCAATAGATGGATATATGGAACGTATTGTTATTAACGATTATGATCGGTCTATATATGCTTTTTGGTATAGCATACTACATTACACCGATGCATTCATTGATAAAATACATAACACCCCTCTATCCCTCGAAGAATGGCATACCCAACGAATAATTCAACATGATAAACAAAATGAAAATTTGTTTGATTTAGGATTCTCCACTTTTTTTCTAAATCGAACTAATCGCTCTGGGATTCTAAAGGCTGGCGTAATTGGAGGACTTAATCAGACAGGGGCTTACAAAATTGACGCACGCTATAATAAAGAACAACTGATTGAACGCATACTACTCATTGCACAGTATAAAAACAAGTTTATATTACACAACGAAAATGCGATAAACCTATTGCGTCGTTATCGTAATATTGCCCATAAAAATTTAATCTATTTAGATCCTCCATATTATGAAAAGGGGAAAGAACTATATGTCAATTTTTTCAAAGAATTAGATCACATAGAATTATCTAAAACGGTTCAACAACGAGACAATATAAATTGGATTATTACCTATGACAACCATTCTTTTATTCATAATCTGTATGAGAATGCAAAATCATTAACTTATATATTACCATATAGTGCAGGAGCTAATAAGCATGGAACAGAGCTACTTTTTTGTAAACAGGATATGATTATACCTGAAAATCTTTTGTGAACTTTTGAATAGCGTCTGATAAAAAGAATTGGACATATTTACGAAAATAATTTGGAGAAAATTCTTTTTTCTCATGATATACCCTTATCTTTGCAATAAATAAAGTGGTTCTTTGAAATGGCAAAACAAGGTAGAGTATAGAAGCTCGCTGGTTTCCTTATCGTTACCTCCCTTTATTCATAAACAATATAATCTGTTGATTATTTGATGTTTATAAAATTCTCTATGCCTTCCAACGTGGATCGTGGGGTTGAACGACAGGCCGGCGTGTCTGGCAACATGCCGTAACGACATATTCAACGTATTATAGGTGCCTTTGAGTGGAAAGACTTTATCTCCCGCAAGGCGCAGATCCTTATAACGGTCATAGAGCATTGCGGCAACGGGAAGGAGTTTTACTCGGAACTGAGTGCCCGTCTTCTGGCGTCTGTCGATGATCCACCGCTCTCCGTTATCGTCCGTATGGATGTCCGCGTGGGTGAGTTTCACCACGTCCGCATGGCTCAGGCCCGTGAAGGCGCAGAAAACGAAGGCATCCCGGTTGATGCCCGTTCGGTAGTTGGGAAGCTTGACATCCATCTCGGCTTGTAATTCCGAAGCCGAGAGGTAACGCCGTTCGGCATATTCTGCTTTGACATAGAAACCTGTGAAAGGGTCGGCAGGAATCCAGCCGTTCTTATACGCCGTATAGGTCATCAGCTTCAGTTTCTTGATGGTCGAATGGATCGTCCCGGAACGCATCCCTTGTACCGAGGAAAGATAGGCCACGAACTTTTCGATAAAATCCCGCTTCAACTCTTTGAACGAAATGTCCTTGACATGGTATTCGTATTCGAGGAAGGAGGCAAGACGGCGGCGACGCTTGCAGTAGTCTTCATAGCTGGAATAGGTGCGGTCTTTGCCCACGCGTTTGAGGAACCCTGCGAGGTATTCGTCGAAGGTCTGTAACAGCAGGCGGCAGTCGTCCCCCATACCGAGGAAGGCGTTGCGGACCTTTTCGGCCGTAACGTATGAATCACGGTCGCAAAGGCGTTGGTATTGCTTGCCGATGTTGGTTTTGATGTTCTCCAACTTTTCATTGAGGCGTTGGGCTTCGAGGCTTTTACCTGCCGCCTTGTTTGCTTTGGCGTCCCAGAGGGAAGAACGAACGGTGAGTTTACAGCTGAACTGCGACATTGTACCGTTGATCGTAATACGGCCCATAATGGGAACCTGACCCGATTTCTCCGACTGCCTTTTTACGTAGAAAAGGACTTTGAAAGTGCTGCGTTGCATAATAACTTGAACTTTTTGGATGGGTTAAACGTTAAGTCAAGTTATTTGTTATGCGGAAATTCAATGCAATGAGCTGAAAATGACTTATTTAACGCAATGTAAAGCAACTCGGGCAGGTAACGGATAAGTAACACAACTCACCGTCGAACCTGCCCGATTCTGCAATTTTATTGCTCGAAGCACATGCGGAAAAGAGAATTAAATGCCTGTAAACAAGATATTTACTCTTTTCTGCACTTCTCTTTACCTACAAATCCCGAACCACAGAGGTCCGCCGCTTTTCACATTCCTGCGCCCGCAGCGTCAATCCCGGTTGACCGGGCCGTCTTTTCGTCCATACGGTCTCCGGATCACTGCACCAGCATCGCGTGCCGGTAACCGTCGGTCTTGTTCCAGTCGCCGCGCGTGAAGTCGGGAACGGCCACCGGGACGCTGTTGTGTTCGAGCGACATCGCCGTAAGGGCGCCGATGCACGACCATTCGGCCGCATCGTAGACATCCTGATCCAGCGGCAGGCCATGTTGCAGGCAATAGACCAGCCGGTAGTCCATGATGAAATCCATGCCGCCGTGACCGCCGACCTCGCGGGCCTTGGCCTCGATGTCGAGGACGATCGGGTCCTTGTACCGCGCCATCAGCGCCTCACGCACCTCCTTCGACACGAAACGGTGGGCGTTCAGGTTCTCGTGGTCGGGCACGCCCGAATCCGCAAGCTGGTCGGGGTTGAAGGCATAGCCCTGAACGGGGTATTTGTTGGCGAATCCCTTCGTGCCGGTCAGCTGGTACATGCGGCTGTACGGACGGGGCGTGTAGACATTGTGTTCGAGCAGGATCGTGCGGCCCTTCTCGGTCTTGATCAGCGTCGTCGTATGATCGGCGTTGGCGAATTCTTCAGCGCCCAGCTTCTCGCGGGCGAGTTTCAGCCCGTTGACCGAGCGGGTGTCCATCGCCACCAGGCAGTTCATCTTGTCGCCGCGGTGGATGTCCAGCAGCTGGCAGGCGGGACCGAGGCCGTGCGTGGCGTAGACGTCGCCGCGGTGATCCCGGTTGAATTTCAGACGCCAGCTGTCCTGATAGTAGTCCCAGAAAGCGTCGAGGTCGTGGATATACGCACCTTCGACATGGAGAATGTCCCCGAACAGTCCCTGCCGGGCCATGTTGAGCGTCGTCAGCTCGAAGAAATCGTAAACGCAGTTTTCGAGCATCATGCAGTGCCGCTGCGTCTTCTCGGCGGTGTTCACCAGTTGCCAGCACTCTTCGAGCGACGTGGCGGCGGGAACTTCGACAGCGACGTGCTTGCCGTGCTCCATGGCGTAAACGGCCATCGGGACGTGCAGCTGCCACGGGGTCACGATGTACACCAGGTCGATGTCGTCACGCTCGCAAAGCTGTTTCCAGCCCTCCTCGCCGCTGTACGGAGCCGCCTCGGGAAATCCGCGGCGCACGAGAATCGCCTGCGCGCTGTCCACGCGCTCGGGATAAAGGTCGCACAGGGCTTTGATCTCGACGCCGTCGAGGTGCGTGAAGCGTTCCACGGCCCCGGGGCCGCGCATGCCCAGCCCGATGAAGCCCACACGGACCGTCTCCATCGGCGCGGTTTTGAGTCCCAGCACCGATTTCTGGCCCGGTTCGCGCGCGGGCGTATCGAAGACGATCACGCCGTCGACCGTCTTCCATCCTTTCGATTCGCAACCGGAAAACAGGAGAATGCCTCCAAGGGCAGCCAGTAAAATGAGCAATTTCTTCATTAGTATGACAGATTGGTTAGTTTCGTTACAAAAGTATGAAATATTTTGAAATCTGCGCCCATTTGACTACTTTTGCCGTCGTAAAAATCTCATTTCATGTTTCGTAGATTCGCGGCGGTAATCCTATCGGCCATCCTGCTCTCGCCGGGGTGGCTCGGCATGACGGGCATGACGCTCCTGATCGGGTTCGTCCCGCTGCTGTGGGTGAGCGCGTCGTACGACGACACGCGCCGCTCGTGGTGGGGCATGTTCGGCTGGGCGACGCTCGCGTTCGTGCTGTGGAACGCCCTGACGATCTGGTGGATCTGGTACGCCACGCCCGTAGGCCCCCCGGCCGCCACGCTCGCTTCGACGACAATGAACATGATCGCCTTCATGCTCTTCCACACCGTTTCGAAAAAAGCCCCCAAAGCGTTGGCCTACGTCACGCTCGTCACGGCGTGGATCACGACGGAATACTGGTACACCGTGGGCGACTTCTCGTGGCCGTGGCTCATCCTGGGCAACGGCTTCTCGCACGAAGTCTGGGCCGTGCAGTGGTACGAATACACGGGCGTCTTCGGCGGCACGCTGTGGGTGTTGCTCTCCAACATACTGATCTTCGAAGCGTTGCAAGCCCGCCGCAGCACGCGCCGGTGGGCGGCGGCAGCCTGCTCCGTCGCGCTGCCGATGATCGCGTCGCTGTGCATCTGGCAGAGCTGGGAGCAGCCCGACGAGGGAACGGCACGAGTGAGCGTCATCCAGCCCAACGTGGACTGTTACGACAAATTCCACGGCGACACCCAGCGGCAGGAGCGCAACATCGCGGACCTCATGGCGGAGGTCCCCGCCGGCGCGCAGTTCATCCTGCTGCCCGAGACCGCAGTGCCGGGCGACTACCTGGAACCCGGATTGAGCGATTTCTATTCGGCGGGCGAACCGGGCGCATTCTGGCAGGAGCTGACCGACTCGCTCCGCAGCCGGCATCCCGAAGCCCTGCTCATCACCGGAGCCGGCACCATTCGCCGCTACCCGGCCGGGGCGCAGACCGAGACGGCCCGCCCGGAACGCTTCGGCGACGGCTATTACGACCGCTTCAACACGGCCGTGGGGCTGGACTCCGCGGGCCGCATGCAGCTGCACCACAAAGGCCGGCTGGTGATCGGCGTCGAAAACACCCCGACGTGGGTCTTCGACGCGATGAAATTCCTGGTCATCGACCTGGGCGGCACGGTCGGACAGATCGGCAAGGGCCTGCACGGCACGGCTTTCGAGCACAACGGCGTCAAAACCGGACCGGCGATCTGCTACGAAGGGCTTTACGGCGACTTCTACGGCGGATTCGTGCGCCGCGGCGCGCAGTTCATGGCCATCATTTCGAACGACGGCTGGTGGGGCGACACGCCCGGTTACAAACACCTGTTCTCGATCTCGCGCCTGCGGGCCGTCGAACACCGCCGCGCCATCGCCCGCTCGGCCAACACCGGGAAATCGGGCTTCATCTCGGCCCGCGGCGACGTGGGCCAGACGCTCGGCTGGGAGCAGCGCGGCGTGATCACCGCCGAGGTCCCGCTCAACTCGGAACTCACCTTCTACACCCGCTACGGCGACTGCCTGGCCCGCATCTCCGAATACATCCTGCTGCTGTCGGTGCTCTACTACGTGGCCTACCGCTACAAACGCAGGAACCACCTCGTCAAATAAACCCCTTGCTGATATGAATTACACCCAGACACTCGAATTCCTCTTTCAGTCGCTTCCCGTCTTCGAAACCCAGGGCGCGACGGCTTACAAACCGGGATTGGAGCGCATCACCGCATTCTGCCGCCACATCGGAAACCCCCAGCGCAATTTCTTCACGATCCACGTCGCCGGAACCAACGGCAAAGGCTCCGTGGCGCACATCATCGCCTCGGTGCTCCAGCAGGCCGGATACCGCACGGGACTGTTCACCTCGCCCCACCTGCAGGACTTCCGCGAACGCATCCGCGTCGACGGCGAGATGATCCCCAAGCAGAAGGTGGTGAACTTCGTGGACAAGCACCACGACAAGATGGTCGAGCTGGAACTGTCGTTCTTCGAGATGACCGCCGCAATGGCCTTCGACTACTTCGCCCAGAGCGACGTCGAGGTGGCGGTGATCGAAACGGGACTCGGGGGACGGCTCGACGCCACGAACATCATCGTGCCGATATTGAGCGTCATCACCAACATCGGACTGGAACACACCTCCCTGCTGGGCGACACGCTGCCGAAGATCGCCGCGGAAAAGGCCGGAATCATCAAAAAAAGCATCCCGGTGATCATCGGCGAGGCCGACGCGCGTTACAACGGGGTTATCGAACAGGCCGCCGCGGCCAACAAGTCGCGGGTGATCTACGCCGAACAGGAATTCTCGTGCGAGGAACACCACATGAAGGGCACGGGCCAGAGTTTCCGCCTCCACCGCTCGCGCGACGGAAGGGCGTTCGACGTGTCGCTCGACCTGCAGGGCAACTACCAGAGCCGCAACATCGTGACCGCCTCGGCGGCGGTCGACTTCCTGCACGAGGAGACGCCGCTCACCATTTCGCGCCGCGCCTATCTCGAAGGCATGCGCTGCGCCGCGGCCAACACGGCCCTGATGGGACGCTGGCAGACGCTGGCTGAATCGCCGCTCACGGTCTGCGACACGGGCCACAACGCCCACGGCATCGCCTACGTCGCCGACCAGCTGAAAGCCACGCCCCACCGGGAACTCTACTGCGTGATCGGCTTCGTACGCGACAAGGATCTGGCGCACATCCTGCCCCTGCTGCCGCGCGACGCCCACTACATCTTCACGCAGGCCCACTCCGAGCGCGCCCTCCCGGCCGCCGAACTGACCGCGAAAGCCGCAATCTACGGACTCCGCGGCGAGGCGGTGGAAGAGGTGACGGCCGCCGTGGCCCGGGCCAAAGAGCTGGCCGCCCCCGAGGACATGATCTTTATCGGCGGCAGCACCTACGTCGTCGCCGAAGCGCTGTAAAGCCCCGTTCATAAAAAAAGCCCGCTGCTCACGCAGCGGGCTTTTTCGTCATCGGAGCGCCCGGACGGCCACCCGCCCCAGCCGCAGCACGAAGGGCTGGCGGAAATCGGCCGTGACAACCCCGCCGGCCGAGTCGTCGGCCGGATTCTCGGGAATCGTGGCCATGACGGCCGAAGCGGGCGTCAACCGCACGGTGAGCCGTTTGTGCCCGAGCAGCGAAACCGGAAGCGGCACGCTGTACTCGGTGAATCCCAACGCGGCGTCGTATGAAAGGCGGCGCAGGCCGAGGTCTTTGATCACGGCGTCGTTGTAAACGACCGGCCGCAGTACGAAAATACGCCCAGCATCTATGAACGGCAGCCCGTCGGCCGAATATTCGACCTTCCACTCCACGGGATAACCCCACGAACGGTTGATGTCGTGGTTGCCCGCAAGGAACGAGAAATCGAACGAGAGGCCGCGCCCCTCGACGCCTTCGGTCGAAGTCTCGACGACGATGGCTTCCGCACCGCTCATGCGGCCGCGGTTGTCGAACCGGAACCAGTCGCGGGTGTCGGAATCGAGCCGCAGGGCGGCGTTGACGCGCATGGCCTTGCCGTCGCCGTCCTGCGCATAGCGCGTGTCGTACTCCGTATCGAGCCGCATCCTGGCCCCGGAGGTCGTCGAGAGAAACCCCTCGCCCGCGTCGGGAAGGACACGGTCGCCCGCGACGCCCGACTTCGGGGAGCGGGGCGTGTAGCCCTGCTTCTCGAAGCGGATGGCGCCGTCGTAATTGCGGTCCCAGTTCCACTCGGCGACCACGGCGTAGGAGGAGGCCGTATCGCGCGGAATGGCGATGTCGCGCTCGTCGAGCGGACGGATCGCATAACGTCCCATGTCGCCTCCGTAACGACGCATCGGAGTATGGACCAAGACGCCCGAGACGGCTCCGACGCCGTGCGGAACGCCGCGGCCGTTGCGCCGCCACGCGCATTTGGTATTGACGAGCATGTAAATCGAACCGTTGTCGGCATCCTTGAGCAGCGACGCCCACCCGTCGGTGCGGCGCGACGGCTGATCGAAGGCGTTGAGCCGCGACCGCTGGACGCACGATTCGAATACGTTCGCATAGCATCCCTGCTTGCTCAAAAACTCCGTTCCGGCAAGCGTCACATAGGTATAGAGGTCCTCGTCCTTCAGGTCGGCGATGCGCCGCTCCTTCGCGGGCAGTGCGACGCCGCGTTCGAGCACCTCGACGTTCGCGGCGCACAGACCGTCGACCGTGTAGCGTTCGGGGTCCGTCTCCCCGGTCAGCGAACAGCCGCCCAGGTCGAGCCGCACGCGGTCGCCCCGTTCGAGGCGGTTTTCGTAGATGCCGGCGAAACGCAGCCTGAAGCCGTAACGGCCGTCCGGGCTTTCGACATAGGCCGTGCGGAGATTCTCGCCGAGATCCACCTTGTCCCAGGAGACATTGGGGTTGAGCTCCATGTTCTGCGAGCGGTAGTCGCTGACGACAAGGGCTTCGAGCTGCGTACCGGGAGCCAGCCGCACCGTGCGGCCCGCAGCCTCGGCCCGCAGCGCCGCGAAATCATCGGCCCGCACGCCCGTGACGGCGGCAAGGCAGAGCAGGGCGGCCATTGCCGTTCGGATCGTATGTTTCATAATCGGTAGGTTTTAGTTGTCGAACAAATCGTTGAGGACGCGCGCCAGCCGGTAGGCCCCGCGCAGGGCCTGGTCGACGGGCAGGGCGCCGTGTTCCCGCAGAAAACCCTCGTCGATGTCGTCGCCGGGCTTGGCCCAGTCGTAAACCACGCGGCAGCTGCGGGCGCACTCCAACGCCCAGTCCGCAGGTGTGCCCTCGCCCACGGCACGCTGCTTTTCGGCGGGCCACTTGTCCAGTTCGCGGCGGAAATCCTCCTCGGTCCAGTCGGGATACTGGCGCGAAACCGAACCGTCCCAAACCCAGTGGTAAGTCACCTCTTTACCCTTGTATTTCAGGAGAAAGAAGTCGTAGTGCCGCGGGGCGTCCATGCCGCCCGGCAGATCGGCGAAATAGATGTGCCCCGGGCAGTGCATCTCCCCGACGAGGTGGATGACGTACTTGAGATTGACGTTGACCGTCGAATCGGAGAGTTCACGGTAGTTGCGCAGCCGTTCGATGGCGCGCGTGAGCTGGCGCACGGCGTCGCCGTCGCCGTTGGGACGCAGGGGTTCGGGCGGCACGCTGCCGTCCTTGTCGATGGTGACCATGTGCCAGTAGGTCGTGATCTCGTAACCGGGGGCCGTGCGGTAGCGGTCCATCCAGGTCGAATACTCGACGATCGACTGATCGAGGTAACGATCGAGCACCTGCCGGGTGCGGGGCGTGAGGTGCGCTTCGGCGATATAGGCGATCAGGCGGTGTTCACGCCCGCCCCACGCGAAGGCCGCCGTGCCCGCACAGAGCATCAGCAGCAGACAAATCAGTTTTTTCATGGCGTTCATTTTCGGTTGGCGTACTCCCGGAAGGCGGGATACAGGTAAGTGTCGTAGTTATGCGCAATGGTCCACGGAGCCGAAACGTTGTCGCTGCGCTCCTCCCCCGCGACCGTGCCGAACGTGCGGGTGGAAATCTCGTAGGTGAAGGGACCCCGGTAGCGGCATTCGGCAAGCAGCGTATGGTAGAACTCGCCCCACAGCCCCGCCCGCCCGATGGCGTCGGCATAGCCCAGCCGCCCGGCGTAGCCCGGCATCAGGTGGTCGTCGTTGATCCGTCCGTTCCAGCCGCGGTTGCCGTGAATGTGCAGCTGACCGATGCGCGCACCGGCGGTACGGAGCCAGTCGACGACGGTCTTTCCGGGCTGTTCGCGCGTGAGATAGAGGTTGGCGTGGCCCGTATCGAAAGCAATGCGGACTTCGTACCGGTGGCTGCCCAGCGCATTGGCCTCGTCGACGGCCGCGGCGAGCACCGCGGCATCGGCGCCCACGCCGTAGGACATGTTCTCGACACAGACGTGCGCCCCGATCTCGTCGGCGACCGTCTGCAACTCGTGCAGCGACAGCGCGAGGCTCGCGGCCGAACTGCCGTCGCCGAAGGCGAGGGTCTGGTTGCAGTGAACCAGCACGTTTTTCGGCTTCAGGGGTGCGACGGCGCGGATCGCCCGCGTGAAGAAGGCCACCGAGGCGGCACGATCGGCGCCCGCGGCGCAGAGATCGCGGTTGCGCGCGGCGGTCGTCGATCCGTAGGGCAGGTGGATGCACCACACCTTGCAGCCGTTGGCGGCGAGCTGCTTTTCGGCGAAGGCGATGTCCCGCGTCCAGACCGACTCGTCGGACGAGAGGCTGGGGCAGATCCACGTCATGCCGTAACCCGGCGTGACGGTGTAGGTCGTCTCGTTGGCCATCGAGAGCACGGCGCTCGGACGCAGACGCAGGCGCGAGACATCTTCACCCGCGGCGGCGCGTTCGGTCGTGGGTTCGACCGTGACGCAATCGCCCGCATGGGCGTAGCGGCCCGTGCGGCGAACCTCCACGTCGTCGATCCAGAAGCAGTTTTTGACGTCGCGGATCACCGTGGGCATGAAGCGGAACGCACTTCCGGCAGCCACGGCCCCGAACGACATCCGCACCTGGTGCCACACGCCGGACGTCAGCTTCGCGGCGCGCAGCAGGACGGCCGTACGGGTGACGCCCTGCACCGACTGCGAAATGTCGGTCCCCGTCGCGACATCGACATCGACCGGCATGCCGTCGCCCTCGCACCCCAGCAGCACGCCCGACTCGGCCATGCAGGCCACATCGCTCTCCATGCCCCGTTCGAGGCAGATGCGGAACGACAGTTCGGCGCAGCACGGTTCGCCGGCGGCGGCCATGCGGGGCGTCACCAGAATGCCCCGGTTGCCGTAACCGCCGACGTCGCCGCCGCACAGGCAGCCGCGATATTCCGCGGCGTAAAAGAGCCGCTGCCAGTCGTAGAGTCCGCGGTTGCGCAGGTAGTCGCGGCGCACGGCGAGCGTCGCGCTTGCGGCAGGCGCGGAATTATAGTCCGAGGTCTCGAAAAGCGCGCTGCCGGGCGTTCCGGCCCCTTTGGCGACATAGGCCGCCTCGGTCCCCGCCGATGTGGCCGGCGACGGCACGGAACTGCCGGCCCCGACACCGTAACCGCCCGTTTCCGCAGCGTAGTCGCACCCCCAGACGCAGTTGTCGAAATGCTCGGCGAAGAGCAGGTCTTCGCCGGGAGCGTAATTCAGCGGCACAAGGGTCTTCACCCCGCCCGCCGCGACGGCGCACGGACCGGGAATCTCCCAGGTCGCCGAGCGGTGGGCGCAGTCGGTGACGCGGACGGAGAGGCCCGACGCGTAATAGCCTGCGGGAACCGCCACGCAGAACTCCGTTCCGGAGGCCGCGGGCCGAACCCCGCCACCCGTCCCGGCACAGTCGAGCACCACCCACGGCAGGTTCCCGGAATTGCCGTTCCGGACAATCTCCGGCGTCGCCGGATCGAACGGAAACAGGCCCGAAACGGCCCCTCCGGAGCGATCCTCGACGCGAACCGAAGCGATGTGCGCATCGCCCGCGAGCGGAATCCGCACGACGCCGCACAGCGGCGAGAGCGTCACGTCGGCCGCATCGCCCGTGGTCCGGACCGTGCCGTACATCGGGCATGCGGCGGCCTGCAGGCTGCCGCCCGAAACCGGAAACTGCGCGGGAGGCAGCACGAAGGCCCGCTTCGCGCGGCTGTAAGCATCGGCCGGGAAATGAACTGTATAAAGACCGTCCGCAGAGACATCGGCCCCCACGACCGGCACGCCGTCGGCGTCGAAGCCCACCGTGCGAGCCACGCCGTTGACCAATGCACGCGGCTCCCCGGACCAGTCCCAACGCATTCCGGACTCCCCGGCAGCCACCTTCAGCCGCAGGATCACCCCGCCGCCCGCAGGCGGACGGGGTTCGTCCCCGTCGTCCGCACCGTCCCCGCCGCAGCCCCCGAGGAGCAGCGGAAGGACGAGCAGGACACATACCGTATGACGGATCGCAAGCATGGCGCTACCGGTAACGCAGGGTGATGACGCCCCACCGCAATTGGTTGTCGTAGGTCGTGGCGGCGCTGATCTCGGCGGTTTCCGTGTCGCCGTTCCAGACGAGCGGCAGCACGGTCATCACCTTGTCGTAGGGGCGTATGCGGACCATCACCCGCTCCCGGCCGAAGACCTCCGCGGGGAGGCGGAAGAGATGGTCGGTCAGTCCGATACCCGCCGAGGAACAGGTGTTGTAGCGGTTTCCGGCCAGCGAAGCGTCCCACCACGGCAGCGAACGCAGGTGCACGTAGTCGGCGCCCGTGGCGGCGCTCGGGCAGAGCGTATAGCTCTGTCCCCCGTCGACGGAATACTCCACGCACCAGTGCGCCGGATAGGTTTTCGAGGTGGTGGCCGAAATGGTCCCCGCGGCGAACGAGAAGCCGAGGAGCATGTGCGAGCCGTTGAGCGAGGCGGTCGAAAACTCCATGCGCAGGCCGTTGTAACCCACCACTTCGTTCCCTTCCCAGCGATACCAGCCCTTCACGCCGGCCTTGACGAAATAGGCTTTGCAGGTGAGCGACGTTCCGAGCGAACCGACCTCCGGATTGTTGTAATTGCCCGTTCCTGCAATGGGCCAGGCTTCGGCAGCAGTGGTTTCGACGTGGTTTTCGCAGAACAGTTCGGCATTCGGCACGGTCTTGCCCGACGAGATGTCGTCCGACGGCGTGATCGACTCCAGCCGGTTATAGGCATACCGGCTGTTGAACTTGGCATAGGTCCCGAACGAGTATTTGTGAGGGTTGCCGTCCCATTCGGCAAACTCCGTATAGGCCGACTCCCCGGCCCATTCCATGCCGAAGCCCGACTCGTCGAGCACGCGGATCTGGTAGCGCCCCACGTTGCCGTAGCGCGGCAATTCGTTGTGCACCACGATGCCGTGGGTCGTGCCCGTCCCCTGCGGGACGCCCTGACCCGAACGCCGCCAGAGGCAGAGCATGTTGACCGGTGCGTAGATCGAATTTCCCGCGTCGTCCATCAGCAGCGACGCCCAGCCGTCCATGCGGTTGTTGTTGCCCGTCTGCGAGGCGTTGACATCGGACGAAAGGCTGTAATTTTCGTAAACGTTGGCATAGCTGCCCTCCTTGAACAGGAATTCGGTGTTTTCGAGCGAGACGAAGGTGTAGACGTCGTCGTCGGTCAGTTCCGAAATCCGGCGCTGCTTGACGGGAATCGCCTCTCCGGCAGCGCTTTCGACCATGTTTTCGCCGACCAGGCTGCTGATCGTGTAGCGTTCGGGATTCTCCTCGCGCGTGAGGACCGTGCCGCTGAGCGAGAGCGAGAGGCGCGTGCCGCGCGCCAGCACGTTGTCCTCCGGCGTGTCGAAGCGCAGGCGGAAGCCGTAGCGGCCGTCGGGGCTTTCGAGGTAGGCCGTGCAGTCGTTGACCGTCACGTCGACCTTGTCGTACGAAACGCTGGGGTTGGCCTCCATATTCTTGCTGTGGAAGTCGCTGACGACGATGCCTTCGATCAGAATATCCTCGTCGACGGCCGTGCCTTCGGTCGTCGCCAGCGCCCGCACGTCGGCGAACGACACCTCGCGGCCGAACTCGTCGTCCTTGTCGGCTTGCGTGATGTAGAGGTTGGCCGAGAAGGTCTCCTCCCAGCCGTCGACGTAGCTCAGGTTGACGACCGCCTTGCAGACGTCGTCGCCCGGGTTGGGTTTCGTGTCGACGACCAGCATGCCCTGCTCGGGCTGCACGCTGCGAATCCAGTCTCTGGTCGGACCGACGTAGGCAGTCGCGACGGCGAAGTCCCCGAGCGGGATGTTGGTGTCGATCTCGAACTGGGTGAAGGTCTCGACGCTGCCGCGGATCGCCTTGTAGGGAGCCGGACATTCGAGCGACGGAACCACGCCGTACTGCTTGATGCAGACCGTGTCGGCCCGTGTGCCGCCGTCGAGCACGAAGCGCAGCTTGGCCATGCGGCGGAACGAATCGTTCTCCGTAAAGGTGACCGAAACCATCCGGTCGCCGTCGAATTCCGACCGGTCGACCGAAGCCCAGCCTCCGATGTCGTTGAGCGCCTCGACCCGGACCCGGCCGTTGGAATAAAGCTGTATCTGGGCGGTTCCGCCCGACGCCGGAACGAAAAGTTCGTGCTCGGCGGCCGTGAGTTCGCGCACGCGGATGGTTTCGGCGTCATCGACCGAGCAGCCGACGGCCGCCAGGGCCGCCAGGCCGCACACCGCGCCGTAGCGTAATATCTTGCAGGATTTCATGTTCAGGTTCTGTTTTGGGGTTATTTGTAATCGACCGTGATCGTGCCGAAGCGGATGACGGTGGTTTGTTTGCTGTTTTTACGGACCACCGAGGTCGGGATCAGCACGTCGGCGGAGGGATTGCCGCGAATCTGCGACAACAGGCCCGAGGCGGGCGAGAGGCGCACGACGACCTCTTCACGGCCGAAGACCTCGGCGGGCAGACGGAAAATGCGCTGCTGGAGACCCATGCCGCAGTCGTAGGGCGTGCGCAGGCGGTCGGCATGGCCCGAGCCGTCGATCACCTTGTCCCACCAGGGCAGCGAACGCAGCACGAAGGTCTCACGGCCCGTGGCGGCGTCACGAAGGGGCTGGAACTCGCCGCCGTCGACCGCATATTCGGCCTTCCACTCCAGCGGGAAATTCCACGAGAAGTTGCCGTCCTGGTTGCCTGCGCCCCACTCGAAGGCGAGTTGCAGGGCCGTGCCGCGGGCTTTTTTGGTCGAGAAGGCGATATAAAAGGCGTTCGAACCGACCATGCGCCCCATGTTGTCCCACTTGTACCAGTCGGGCACGGGAGCCTTGAAAACCACCGCACCGTTGCCGACCCATCCCTTGTTCTGCGTCCCGAGGGCGTTGTAGTCGCCGTCGACGTGCACGAAAGCGCCGCAGTCGGTCCAAAGATAACCGCGCGAACTTCCGGCGTCGTTGAGCACCCGGTCACCCTTCCGGCCTTCGGTTCCGAGGTTTTGGTAGCCGAGCAGTTCGAATTCGAGCGACGCGCCAGCCGAACCGTCGAGCAGCCACCCCGTGAGACGTTTCCACGGGGAGTTGCGTTTGCGGCTGACGCCGATGCCGCCCTCGTCGAGCGGGCGGATCGAGTAGCGCCCCATGTCGCCGCCGTAACGGCGCATCGGCGTATGGACCACCACGCCCGAGAGCGGCCCCATGCCCTGCGGCAGGGGTTTGCCGGCGCGGCGCCATGCACAAAGGGTGTTGACCAGCATGTAGATCGCACCGCCTTCCGAGTCGCGGACGAGCGACGCCCAGCCGTCCATACGGTTGTTGATGTCGTATTTGTAGTGGTGGAGTTCACCGCAGGATTGGGCGTAAGGCTCCCAGATGTTGGTGTAGGAACCCTCCTTGAAGACGAACTCCGCATCGCGCAGCGTCACGAAGGTATAGAGGTCGTCGTCGGTGAGCGTCGCGACGCTCCGCTCCTTCACGGGAAGATCCGCGGCCGTGCCGGGCGCGACCGAGAGGACGTTGAGCGCCTGCACGCCCGTCAGCGTCATGCAGTCGGGCGCGGCCGTGCGCGTGAGACGGCAGCCGTTGAGATCGAGGCGCACGCGGTCGTAACGGGCGAGCCGGTTTTCACTCGCCTCGTCGAAACGCAGGCGGATGCCGCAGCTGCCGTCGGCGGCCTCGACATAGACCGTGCGGTCGTTCTCCTCCAGATCGACCGAATAGTAGTTCAGGTTGGGATTCAGCTCCATGTTGGGGCTGCGGTAATCGCTGACGACGATGCCTTCGACCACCGTCGGGGCGGTCAGCAAGACCGACTTCCCGGGTTCGCACAGCCCGCGGAGCTGTCCGAACGGCCCGGCGGCCGCAGCCTGCCCCCAAAGGGGAAGGACCGCGGCGGCGAGCAGGTATTTCAGCAGGTGTTTCATGGTTCGGCACTATTTGTATTGGATCGAAAGGTCCTCGACATAGACGCCGTTGGCGATGTCGAACGGATAGGTCCGCGCTATGCGCAGGTTGCGGTGCGTCTGGCCCAGAGCATAGCCGTCGATGCCGGGATTCCACGTCGCGATGACGTCGGACGAAGGGCTGATGCGCACCCGCACCTTCGCCTTGCCGAGTACCTCGGCGGGCAGCACGAAGCGGTAGGGCACCAGACCGAAACCGAAGTCGGACTGGGTGTAGACGCCCGACCGGTTGGCCGTGTCGAAGACCGACGTGCGCGTCGAGCTGTTGTTGATGCACCACGGCAGCGAACGCATCTCGAAACCGCGCTCCCCGGTGGCGGCGTTGACGGTTTCGGTGTAGTCGCTCCACGTCGCCCCGTCGGCCGAGATGGCGTACTCCACCTTCCAGTAAACGGGGTACGAGCTGGCGTTGGTCCACGAGCAGGCGGCTTCGTTGGTGCTGTGCTTGCCCGCGGCGGTCGAGAAGCTGACCGCAGCGGCCGAGCCGCCGACGCCCGCCGTCGAGAACTCCATCACGATGCCGTTGGTCTTACCGGTCCATGTATCGCCGTTCCACTCGTACCAGCCGGCAACGTTGCCGAGGAAGCCCAGCATCGTGTATTTCGACATGCCCATCGTCGTGCCGTCGCCCGGCACGTAGTTCGAGACGTTCAGCCCGCGGTAGCCGTGGACGATGGCGATGGGGTACGAACGGTCGGCGGTAACCGTCTGATTGAGCATGCGGTTCTCGCTGTAAAGCCGCGCCCCGCCGCCCGTGTTGTCGGTCGTGGCGTGCATCCGGTTCTGGACGAGCTGCGTGGCCGAATTGGCCGCCGAACCGACCGTGTAGGTTCCGTTGTCGTTCCACTTGTAGGCGCCGACCGAAATCACGGCCTTGTCCAGCCGCCACTCGACGAGCGTCGCATAGGCCGACGCCGCGGCGCGCGGGATGTCGATGTCCGCCTCGTCGAAGGGCCGGATCGAATAACGGCCCACGTTGCCGCCCCAGCGTTCCATCGGCGTGTGGACCACGATGCCGCTGACCGTGCCGACGCCCTGCGGCACGCTCCGTCCCGTGCGGGGCCAGCCGCAGTTCATGTT
>ERZ773277.792-NODE-792-length-31862-cov-20.210645_pt1 | contig 31862 bp, 26 predicted proteins | sample MGYA00511957_ERZ773277 | MGnify/ENA primary metagenome ERZ773277 (study PRJEB29015, sample SAMEA2737800) | human gut metagenome | biome: human gut; feature: human-associated habitat; material: faeces | place: China | collected 2012 ... | reverse complement strand
CTGGCGGTCTATCTCTTGTTTTCGGTTGCTTGCTTCCTTACCGTACATGAGCATTGCAGGCAGGAATGAATGAACATCTCAGTAAACCGATCGATTTAGAGCAGTTTCATAGCATCCTGCAAAAATGGTGTCAGTAAATTTAACAAAAGTTGTTGACAACAGCACTGCAATCAGATATAATATCATCGTTGCCTAAAGATTTAGGCAATCTCAATGACTCCGTAGCTCAGTTGGATAGAGCGTTTGACTACGAATCAAAAGGTCGCAGGTTCGAATCCTGCCGGGGCCACCAGAAATTAAAGCTCACTTCTTGCGAAGTGAGCTTTTTTGTTTGCCTATTTATTTTACGAAGGCCGCAGCGGGATCGTAAAGCTGAAAGTACTGCCTGCCCCTAAGGTACTGACAGCGCTTACTGTTCCTCCATGACTTTCGACCATCCATTTCACCATCGCCAGCCCTAAACCGGTACCGCTGTCGTCACCACTGCTGCGGGCGGTATTGACTCTGTAAAAACGTTTCCAGATTTTTGGCAGCTCGGCTGCGCTGATCCCAATGCCATCATCGCAAACAGTACCGACCGCATTTTTACCGTCACTCTTTAAAGTAAGCCAGATCTGCCCCTGCTGCCTGCCATACTTTACCGCATTAGTCAGCAGGTTAAGCCAGATACGCATCATCAGAGTCTGATCAGCTTTAACTAAGATTCCCGGTTCGATCTCTGCCGTCAGCGTGACCGCTTTGGATTCTGCCAGCCCCTGGGCTTCCTCTGCCACCATCTCGGTCAGTTCGCTTAAATCAAATTCTTCCAAATGCACGCTTTCTTTATGCCTGTCCGCCCGAGACAGCTGCAACAGCTGATTGACCAGCTTCGACATTTTCCCGGCCTGCTGCAGCACTCCCTGCAGTGCCTGCTGCTTGCTTTCCAGATCAGGCGACTGTAAACCACATTCAGCCTGCGCGATGATCACCGAGGTCGGTGTTCGCAATTCGTGGGAAGCATCGTCGGTAAACTGTCGCTCGGCTTCAAAAGCATCCTCAAGTCTGGCAAACATCCCGTCAAAGGTTTTCGCCAGCGTATCGATCTCATCATCAGCGCCTTCCAGTTCGATCCTTTTGGACAGATCACTGCCGCTGCTGATCTGCGCGGCTGCTTCCGTGATCCGTGTTACCGGACGAAAAGCCTTTTTAGTGATCCAGTAGCCGCCCAAGGCAGCCAGTAGGACCAGCAGCGGAAAAAACAATGCGCACTGCCGCAAAATCTTATCCCGTTCCGCATATGCAGAACTGAGCGGTACCGTTCCACGTACCCAGTAAAAATTATCAGCATGACGCGGTTTAAAATAAAAATCATATACAAACCAGTTTTGCTGGTCACTTCCGGCCTTCTGCAGCAGCTCGTCTGCAAAGGGTGTTTCCGGCAGACCGCTGGCCACAAGGCCCGTGATCATCTGACCATTCTCGTGATATACAGCAAGCCTGACCCCGTCCTTTAAAAAATCCAGTTTCTCCAGACGCAGACGGCCATTGCTTTCGACCTTCAGTTCTTCGGCAAAATCATAGACCTCTTCTTCCAGCTTGTTCTGTACACCCAACAGCAACACCTTGTCTGTTGCCAGCAAAACAGCCGTAAAAATAGCACTCAAAATTATCACGATCAACCCTGTATACCACAAGGTTATTTTCATTTTAACAGACAGCTTTTTCATAAAGTCTCCTTCAGCACATAGCCGGCGCCGCGCACTGTCTGGATAAGTTTTTTCTCAAACCCGTCATCTACTTTTTTCCGCAGATAGCGGATATATACGTCGACTACATTGGAACCGCCCTCAAAATCATAGTCCCAAACATGGTTTTCGATTGTTTCGCGTGCTAAGACTACGCCCTGATTGCGCAGTAAATACTCCAGAACAGCAAATTCTTTAGCGGAAAGCTGCAATTCGCGCCCGTCTCTGCTGACGCGGCGGCTGTTCAGATCCATTTCCAGACCACCGCACTGCAGCACGTTCGACACCTGTCCATTGCTGCGGCGCAGCAGCACCCGTAAACGCGCCACCAACTCGTCAAAAGCAAATGGTTTGACTAAATAATCATCAGCCCCCAGATCAAGACCAGCGACGCGGTCTTCAACACTGCCCCGCGCCGTCAGCAGCAATACCGGCGTTTTATCGCCGGCAGTACGCATTTTTTTCAGTACCGACAGCCCATCGACTCCGGGCAGCATAATATCTAAAATAACGGCATCATAGGCTGTAAGCTGTAAATAATCAAGAGCTTCCAGACCATCGCCGCAGGCATCGACGCTATAACCGCTTCCCTGCAGCTGCTTTTTCAGCACCTCACGCAGGTCAGGCTCATCTTCCACAAATAAAAGTCTCATAGCCGCAACCTCCTCAATTATTTTTATTATAGCACAAGCCTAAGGCTGTTTCCCTGCCAACAGTCAAATACTGCACAGCGCCCGGCCAGCCGCCTTTTTAAAATACAGGCTCCAACATATCAGCAGCAGGCCGCAGCCGATCATGATCGACTCTATCCTGACAAGATCGCTCAGCGGTCCGAAGCCAAGAATAGCAATCGGCATCATCCCCTGCGAAACAAACTGCAGCAATGCAAAAACACGCCCCATATAACCCTTTTCCGTATTAGTCTGGATCAAAACTGTCTCAGACGCTATCAGTACCGGTACAAACATCCCGCAGATGCAATCAAAGATCAGATACACCCAAAAGACCCGCGACAGTCCCATCAGCGCAAAGGTGCAGCCAAACACTGCCAACGAGACCGCTATCATCGTAATCTTGTTTTTGAACTCGCCTTTCCAGGCGACAAACGCGCCGCCCAAAAGAGCGCCCAGCGACCACAGCATTTCATTGGCCGTCAGTTTCCAAACTTCACTGCCGAAGCTCCTTACTACCATCAGCGGTGACAAAAACGCCGCCGGAGTGATCAGAACAAAAGTTACCGCATAGCAGACCAGCATTACTCTTAACAGCGGCTGTGACCAGGTGTAACGTACACCTTCCCTCAGTTCCTTCAGTACCGAACTATCAGATCTGTCCGCTGCTCTTGTTACTATTTTCAGCCTGAACATGATGGCAATGGCAATAACTGCCGTCAGCAGATCTACTAAAAAAGTCCACTGCATCCCAAACATACCCAAAATAGCGCCGCCGGCTGCCGGAGAAAGCAACAGCAGCACATTATTCGCCATCTGGTTGATACCGTTGATCCGGAGCAGATGCTCCCGCGGCACAATCTCCGGATAGAGCGCGTTGACTGCCGGAGCCTGAAACCCGCCGCCGACAGAACGCAGACAGGCGATAAAGATCAAAAAGCTTAAATTTGCAAAACCATAATGAAAAGCCACAAAAGCCAGAAGTGTCGCCAAAGCAGTAAAACCGTCCGCCAGCATGATGATCGTTTTTTTATTATATCTGTCCGCAAATACTCCCGCCCACAATGAAACCAGCACCTGAGGAATCAGCGTTGCCAGCGTCGACAGCGTTATCCAGAATCCGGACTCAGTCGTTACGGTAATATACCAGACGATCGAAAAGCCCACTACTGACGAACCGAACATCGACAGATTCTGGCTGATCAGGAATAAGGCGATCTGTTTTTTCCAGTTTTTATTTTCTTTCATAAAAAGACCTTGTCTTTCCTATTTTTCAATAAGCCTTCTACTAGAATTTTACAATAAAAAAGCAAATTAACGAATAAGTTTTTAAAATAAATTTTTATTAAATTTTCTTTTAATCTTCTTTTAATCTTTCCGCGTTATAATAAAGACAAAGAAAACGCCGAATAAAGAAAACGGCGCAAGGAGGTAAAAAACATGACTAGAAAAATCCTGGCGATCATTGCCGCCGCAATCTGTACATTAGCAATCACAGCAACCGCTTTTGCCGCTGAGTTCATCAACGCCGATCAGGCACGCAGCATCGCTGCACAATGGGTACCTGCCGGCAGCACTCATCTGGTAACCAAAGACGAAAGCCACAAATACGCAGCTTATTACGAAGTAAAATTCTACGACAACGCTACCAACACCGAATATGAAGTTGAAGTGCTCAAAAACGGCGGCGCTGTAAAAGAATTCAAAATGGATGCCCAAACAGTTCTCGGCAGCCCCAGAGTCGTACTATCTGCCGCTGATGTCCAGGACCTCGTTCGCAAAGAATTCCCCAACGCAACCTTCACTAAAGTAAAACTTGACAGCGACGACGGCCTTTATGAATATGAGTTGAAATTCTATACCCCCGAATTACGCGGCGAAATGAAATTCAACCCTGAAAACGGCGCTCTGATGGAAAAAGAACTTAAATACCAAGTTCGCTGAGCCATCCCCCCCAAATGCACTGTAAATGTGCCGATTGCTCACGCAACAAAGCCACTGCCGCACTGTGATAAGTGTGACAGTGGCTTTGTCTTTTTTATTATTAAGAAATCAAAAATGATAAGCCAAGTCAAGCCGGGCCCCGATCTCCCGTCCACCATTAGACCAGTCCCCGCTAAGGCTGCCGCCAGCCGACCATTTTCGGCTGAAATCATGCCTGACATAAGCCGCCGCCACAAAATGGTTCCTGCCCTCTCCCCAACTGCGTACCGGCAGCAGGGACCCGCATTCATCTTCAGCAAAGCAGACTTCCATAAGCTGCCGCTCGCCAGTCAGGATACGCTTATAACCCAGGCGAATGCCATAACCGCCCGTACCCTCACTGCGGTCAAAGGATAAGCCCAGCTCCCCTTCGGCATAATTATCACTATAACTGCCAAAACTGCGGTCAAAAACACCTGCACCATGCTCTCTAAAGGCCTTCTGCCTATAATGGTTAAAATTGAGCCTGGCATAAGGACTGACATGCCACAATTCTTCCGGCTTTCCATAATCCAGATCATAGGCATACTCAACGCCTATCCCCAACGTTTTACTGTCATAGTCGCTTTCAGCGGTCTGCCCCAGTACCGGCAGATAAGCGGTACCCTTATTGGCCTGTAAACCATAGCTGACAAAGCCTGTTATACTTCCGGGTTTGTTTTTATTTCCAGCATATAAACCCAATGAATAACTGTCATATTCGCCGCTTCCAGCAGCTCCGCTGACAGTATTGCTGCCGTAATCAAACAACAGACCATAATATCCATGTTCATCGGAAAGAAAATCCTTGCCAATGGTCAGATTATAGCCGTGCCCATTTACGCCGCCAATGCGTCCCCAGCGCTTGTTATTCAGCATCCACAATCCGTCCTGCCGCGCCAGTGCCGGCTGCTCATATACCGCTCTCATTACAGAGCCGTTTTTCATGGCATCATGGGCCAGATCCAGCAGCATCCCATTTTCTATTTGCGAAAAAGCGGCTGCAGCATTAGTTTTATCCAGGGCATACAGCCTGTACATCTGTTTTTGCCGGTCACTATCCAGCGAAAAATACATATTATTCAAAGCAGCAAAGGTAGCGCTGTTGCCGCCGGTATTATTACTGACAAAAGTAGTAAGCTTGCCCTCTTTATTATCGACTACTATTTGGGCATCCAGCATCCCGGAAAACTCCTGTTCTGTACTGCTCCCTGAAACTATGCTATTCGCAGTAATAAATATGCCGCTGACTTCGGGGCAGCACTATTAGCCGCTTTAACCTCCATCCGGTCGATATGGGCATCGCCGTCTACATTAAGACAATTATATTTTTTACCGTCTGTATTGAGCAATATCGTACCACTGCCGTTGAAGCCGCCCCTAACCTGCATATTTTCGATGCTTCCATAACTGCCGGCCTGCACTCTGCCATCGTTATACAAGCTGCCATTGACCGTGCCTTTGCCTGTAATCGTACCACTGCCTGTACTATAAGCATCGCCGGCCACAGAGCCGTCTATTTGCAGCGTGCCCTGTACTGCGATAGAACTGCCCTGATAGGTATTGTTGCCGGTCAGATTCAGAATACCCTCCCCCTGTTTTATCAGCCCGGCGTGCAATCCTACCAGTCCGGTGTCTGCAATTTGCTTGTTGAAATCTGTGATATATCGCTCAACCATATAACTGTTATTGTCTTTAACACCTTTGGGATTTTTCAGCCAGTTGGTTTGATAGTACAGCCAGCGATCGTACAGATCTTTGACATCGCTGTCAGCTCCTGTTGAATCAGCAGCTTTTACTGAACCGAGCGGATCAGCGGCAATATAACCTGCGCGTATTTCTTTGATATCATTACTCCAGACAGAATCATAGCCCTGAGTATCCACGCTGTATAAGGCCTGCTTTTCAGCTTTTCCACGTACCGTATAAGCATCGCTGATATCGCCGGCACTCAGCCGCCTGACATTGATCGCCCCAAGTCCTCCAACAGCTTTCCCGGCATCAACTATGCCCTGTCCGAACAGTGCCTCCACCGGTACATCTTCAAAAACATCAATTTCCACATTTGCATCCAGTTCACTGTGCAGCTTTTTTTTACCATCTGTTTTATCATCTGATAGTTTTATACCATAAAATCCCCAAAAAAGATCTTCGTTTTCTGCGTAGGCCTTCTCGAATGCTTTCTCAATATCCAGCGCGGCTCCACCAGGAGGAACAAAAATATTTATTTTGAGCTCTGACTTATTATCTCCTTCTCCTGGATCCTCCTGTACATTTATGAAAAAACCATCCGCCGCCACAATCTGATTATTTGCCGTGCTCAACAGCACATCCCCTATCTGTTTGCCGCCAAGATAGGGAAACGCCTGCTGGACTAAAGCGCCCACACCTGTTACCAGTGGAGCGGCCTGAGACGTACCATACCTAATCACATCCATTTGACCAGCAGCCGCAAAGTCAGCATTAGCGGAAACAATCGCAACACCCGGTGCGTTTAAAACACAGTCCTCTCTATATTGAGCCAGATCAGAGAAAATTGCGATAGCATTGCAGTCTGCGTCAAAACCGCCCGTCTTATTACGGTGCAGCGCCGCAGCATCGCCTGCGGTAACAGTAATAAAATTGTTGCTCAGGCTTCGGTCAAAAACAGGGCTGGTATTTTCTATACTCGCCATAGTGTGACCGTTGTTGCCAGCAGCCCATACTAAAAGCTTATCATGGGCAACCGCTTCTCTGAACTGTATGGTATTATTATAAAGATAATCCTGCCATTCCGGGTTGCCTGTAGGAGTAAGAACTCCACTCTGCACCAGCTCATAAGCCTGATTATCATCGATGTTCGTCAAATAGCACCCAGTTCCCCAGGAATTATTGATAACCTTGATTTCCGGATGCTGCACATAATAAGCATAAAGGTCCTTGCGGCTCTCAAACGAACCGTCACTGTAATAAATCCTACCGGCAGTAGAGCCCTTGACCTCGGCATCAAAAGCAATGCCATGCATACCCAGGCCGTTTTTAGATGCGGCCACGACACCAGCCACATGAGTACCATGAGTAAAATTCGCCCAATTATATACTCCGGCACCAGCAACATTGATCATCTCAGAATTTTGTTTTAAATCAAATTCAGGAACCAAAAAATTAATAGGATCATCACAGACACCCACAATAACGCCTTTTCCTGTATAGCCATTGGCATAAGCCGACGCCGCATTCACTGCATCCAGCACATTATAGCCTATCTCATTATATTCAGCTGTTTTAAAACTGTCGGCACTTTGCGCGTTGGCAATGCTGCTGCTCATAAGCATCAGCATTGCCAAACTGTTTAAAGACCTTTTCCAGGGCATTTTAGCTCAGCTCCTTAGTGACCTGACTGCCATACATATACGAAGTCTGATCCCCGCTCCGCTTTGATCATGGCACCAAAATAATTACAAAGACTGTCTTTTGGTGAACAAAAATAAAAGCCACTATGTTATTACATAGCGAACGATATTTTTAAGCAAAAAAAAGGTTCTATATATAATATTATAACATATATTATATATAGAACATAAATCCTTCATAAATAAAAAATTAGTCTTTCTGACTTTATTCTTTTGTCAGCAGGTCCAGCTCAGCCTCGCTCAAACCGCAGCCGCGCAGAACTGCTTCCGTATCCTCACCCAGTCTGGGAGCACGTTTCTGCAGCGTTCCCGGCGTTGCCGACATTTTCATGGCAAAGCCCAGCTGCTTATAAGTACCGATCTCTTCGTCTTCGACCGTCAGCACCATTGCATTCGCACGGGTCTGCTCCGCAGCCAACGCTTCGTCAAAATTCAGTACCGGCGTTACGCAGGTGTCCTTCCCCTCCAAACAAGCCGCCCACTCCTGCATGGTTTTAGTCCTGAAAATCTCGGTCAGCTCGTCCTTAATGCGCTCATGCTGCGATTCATCGTCCAGAGCATCGATAAAGTCGGTGCGGTCTAAGGCCAGGCAAAGGTTGCTCCAGAATTTTTTCTCCAGGCACCCTACCGAAACATAACGGCCGTCCCGCGTTTCGTAAATATTATAGTTGGCATATGCACCGGTCAGCCAGTTATTGCCGCGTTCGGCAACGAAACCGCTGCCGAAATATAAACTGGCAGCGCCCGGCATCAGGGTCAGCGCCGTATTATACAGCGAGATGTCTATTTCCTGTCCGGTCCCGGTCTGCTCAGCATGGCGCACAGCCATCAGGATACTCATGCCCGCCATCAGCGCCGCATTCATATCCGCCATCAGAATACCAGGTATCGCCGGCCTGCCTCCTGGTTCGCCGCTCATCGACGTGATGCCCGCCAGGCTCACATAGCCGATATCGTGGTCAGCCTGGTCGACCAATGGTCCCCGCTTGCCATAGCCTGTGATCGCGCAATAAACTATTTTCGGATTCAGCCTGCTCACGGTCTCATAATCAATACCTAAACGCTTTAAAACGCCGGGCCGATAGCTTTCCAAGACTACGTCCGCCGTCTGCGCCAATTTTAAAAAGGCCGCTCTGCCGGCGTCACTTTTTAAATCCAGTACAACGCTTTTTTTATTGCGGTTCAGCTGCAAATGCCAGTACCCGAACCCGTTTTGAAATGGCGGGAAGCTGCGCGAATAATCGCCGCGCCCCGGTTCTTCGATTTTTATTACTTCCGCTCCGAAGTCCGCCAAAAGCATACTGCAATACGGTCCCGGCAAAAGCCGCGACAAATCCAGAATCCTGATATCGTCAAGTGCACCCACATCGACACCGCCTTCTTTATAATCTGCTAACAACATTATATCACAAGGAATCTGCTGGCAAACGCTCTGCTTTAATTAAGCCCACAGCAATATTATAAAACAAATACATAATAACACAGATATTTTACATTTTCAGACGCTGCTCCATTTGACAGCAGCCCCCGCTTTAGTTACAATGGAAGATAAGCATTAAGTAAAAAAATCTTTGGAGGTAAAATAAAAAATGAACAAAACTTTAATGATTATTATCGCCGTCGTTGTTATTTTCGCCGGCATTATTATGAGCGGCTACAACAGCCTTGTTTCCATGAATGAAAACGTCAACGGCAAATGGTCGCAGGTCGAAAACCAGCTCCAGCGCCGTAACGACCTGATCCCCAATCTGGTCAATACCGTTAAGGGCTACGCTGCCCACGAAAGCGACGTTTTTAAAGCTGTATCCGATGCCCGCGCTAAATTAGGCGGCGCCAAGACAGTTGCCGAAACCAGCCAGGCCAACGGCGAATTGAGCAGCGCTCTTTCCCGCCTGCTGATGATTGCAGAAAACTATCCTGACCTGAAAGCCAACACCAACTTCCTGCAGCTGCAGGACGAGCTGGCCGGTACGGAAAACCGCATTGCCGTAGCCCGTATGGATTACAACGGCGCAGTTCAGGGCTTCAACGCCAAGATCAAATCCTTCCCGACTGTTCTTTATGCCGGTATGTTCGGTTTTGACGCCCGTGATTACTTTAAAGCAGACGAAAGCGCAAAAACTGTTCCGCAAGTACAATTTTAACCGATAACGGAGCTCACTGATTATGAAACGTTGGCTCGTCCTTTTGATGCTTCTGATCCAGGCGGTCTTTGCCGTCGGGGCAGAAGCGGCGATCCAGGTACCACCTAAGCCAAGCGTGTCCTCCGGCATCTACGTGCAGGACTATGCCGGTGTTTTATCACCGCAGACCCGTCAGGCCCTTAATGCCATCGGACAGGATCTGGATAATAAAACCACCGCACAGGTCGCCGTAGTTACGGTGAAAACACTTGACGGCCAGCCCATTGACGAATATGGACTGACACTGCTGCGGCAATGGGGACTTGGTAATAAAGAAAAGAATAACGGCGCGCTGATCTTAGTAGCTGTCGATGACAGACAATCGCGGATCGAAGTCGGTTACGGTTTGGAAGGCGTTCTGCCCGACGGCCTGACGGGACGGATCCAGGACCAGCAGATGCTGCCCTACTTTAAGCAGGGCCAGTACGAAAAAGGCATCGTGCAGGGCTATCTGACTGTCGCAACTACCGTAGCCAAAAGTTATGATGTCAAGCTGGAAGGCGTGCGTTATAACGGCGGCGCCCAGCAGGGCACAGGCGATACACCGATGCCTGGCTGGATGAAGGCACTGATCGCAGTCGGCCTGATCGTACTCGTCATCGTTGACCATATGTTCTTCGGCGGCATCATCACTCAGTTCATCCTGCTCGCACTTTTGCGCGGCGGCGGACGCGGAGGCGGTGGCGGCGGTTTCGGAGGAGGCTCCGGCGGCGGCGGCGGTTCCAGCAGGCGCTGGTAAAACAAAAATAAAGGACTATCTCATCGAGATAGTCCTTTTCTTTATGCTTATTTTACTTCATCATACAGCATCCTGATGCAGGCATCGACCAGAGCCCCGATACTGGAAACCTCTCTGTCCAGCGGCAGGCCGGAAGCCGCGTATCCTAACGGCAGCTCGGTACAGGCCGTCATCACCGGAAGGTCACGCTCGCGCCACAGTTCTTCTACGAGAGCTTTAGTCACAGCGCCTGCCCGGCCAAGCTCGCCGGCTTTGACATAAAAGATAGCCTGCTGTGCTTTTTCAGCCTGCTCCTCATTGGGCAGATATAAGGTATAACCGTGTTTATCGGCATATTTCTGATACAGACCGCTGGCGCGCGTACCATGCGTCGACAGCATCCAGGCACCTTCAGGATTGAGCCGCTGGGCCGCCAGGACAGTTTCTTCGATGATATGCACTAACGGCTGCGGCAGAGCAGCTTTAAAATCATCAATAAAATAATGGGCCGTATTGCAGGGCACCGCCAGTACCTCTGCCCCCATATCGCACAGCTGGCGCAGCCGCGCTTCCAGAACCGGCGCCGGACTTTCGCCTTTGCCAAAGATCGCTGTGCTGCGGTCAGGTATCTCACAATCCCCGATCATATATACCACAGGGTGCTCCTGATCTGTTGCCGCCGGACACTTTGCCGCCAGCTGCCGCAGGAACTCTGCCGCCGCAGCAGGCCCCATTCCTCCCAGCACACCCAGTTTTTTACCATTTTTCTTATACTTGGTCACCTTGATCCCTCCACCAGCAAGAACTGTTTTTATTCGTTTATTTTACCACAACCGGCCGCGACAGTACAGCATGCAATTTTTTATATGTATACATACTTTATGTGCTTTACTCTTTAATTATTAATTTGTTATACTAAAGGGGTATAATTAAATAAAAATCTACCCCGTTTGGAGGAATCAGGATGACCAAGAAAAAAATCGTCGTTATCGGCGGAGGCTGGGCCGGCTGTGCCGCAGCTCTTACTGCTGAAAAAGCCGGTGCCGACGTAACTCTGCTCGAACGTACCGATATGCTTTTAGGCACAGGGCTGGTCGGCGGGATTTTCCGCAACAACGGCCGCTATACTGCCGCCGAAGAATGTATCGCCATGGGCGCAGGCGACCTGTTTACAGTTATGGAAGCCGTTGCAACTCACAAAAACATGGATTTTCCCGGTCATAAACACGCTACTCTTTACAATATCTATAAAATCGAGCCCGCGGTCAAAAAACTGCTCCTGAGCCGCGGCATCAAGCTGCTGATGGCTGATCCGGCCGTTAAAACGGAATACGAAGGCGACACGATCATCGCCGTTATTACCAAAAGCGGCCTGCGCCTTACTGCCGACGCTTTCGTCGATGTCAGCGGTTCTTCGGCTATGCCGCTCAACTGCAATAAACACGGCAACGGCTGCGCCATGTGTATCCTGCGCTGCCACAGCTTCGGCCCCCGCGTCAGCGTCACCACACAGTCCGGCGTGGAAGAATGGACAGCAGAAAAGCCTACCGGTCTCGGCGCCATGAGCGGCTCCTGTAAGCTGTTCAAAGAATCACTGGCCCCTGAGATCGTTACCGAGCTGGAAAAGACAGGCTGCTGCGTAGTCCCGATCCCCGAAGCAATCAAAAAGCATAAAGAAAAGCTGGCTATGAAAGCCTGCCAGCAGTATGCGCTCGACGCTTATGCCGACAACATCGTTCTGCTGGACACCGGCTCAGCCAAGCTGATGACGCCTTATTATCCGCTGGAAGAGCTGCGTATGATCCCCGGCTTTGAACGGGCCCGCTTCGAAGACCCACTGTCCGGCGGCAAAGGCAACTCTATGCGTTACTTTAATTTCGCCCATGTCGATGCTTCCTTAAAGGCTGACGGCAAAACCAACCTTTTCTGTGGCGGCGAACGTGCCGGAGCAATGGTAGGCCATACGGAAGCTATCGTCAGCGGCTCGCTGGCCGGGCATAACGCCGCCAGAGCCGCCAACGGTCTGGCGCCAGTCATCCTGCCTAAAACCACAGCTATCGGCGAATTTATCGGCTACGTTGTCAAGCAAATGCTGGACGCCGAGACACGCAATAAAAAATACACCTTCTCCGGATCAGTTTATTTTGAACGGATGCAGGCCAAAAATCTTTACAGCACCGACGATGACGCTATCAAGGCCCGTGTCGAAGCGGAAGGCTGCACCAATATTTTCTCAAACTTATAAGAAAGATGTGATAATCTGATGGCAACTGTACGCGATATCCTCAAAGCCCTCGACGTTATTACCGGCGGCCGCGTCATCACCGACTCCTTCGGTTACGGCGGCGCTAACCCCTTCGTAGTTACCAAGACCTCCGGTATCCCCGGCAAAGCTGTGACCGAACTGCCCGGTCTCGTCTGGGGCGATCCAGATATGCCCGTCAAAAAAGTAGCGGTTATGATGACCCTGACTGAAAGCGCCATTGAACTGGCTGGCGCAACAGGCATCGACTGCCTTATCGCCCATCACCCAATCGCGGAAGGCTCCAATACCGGCGGCGTTACCGCCAGAGATTACTTTAATCTGTATCATCTGGCTGTTTTTGAGCTGCACGAAGCCTTTCACGGCCTGCATCCCGGTATCGCCTGGATCCACGGCAGCTGCGCCAAACACGTCAACATCCGCTTTGGCGGTGTCCCCGGTAAGATCGTCTGGTATGGCAACGCCCTGCCGGAAGTAGAAACACTGGGCGACCTGCTCAACCGTATTGACACGATCATGGGCACTGATATCGAATCACGCGTGCTCACCTCTGAACGTCAGATCCGCGGCTGTACCGAGATCCACGAAACCTCGATCGCAGCCCGCGCCAAAATCTTTGTCGGCAGCCCCGACAACAAGCTGGGCAAAACCATCACTGTTTTCCCGCATACCGGTTTCTCGGCCGAGGACCTGGAAAAAGCCTACGCCGAATACCCCGAAGCCAACACCGTAGTCTGCACGATCAGCAGACCGCTGCCCGGCGACCCGCTGGTCAAAAAAGCCGAAGAACTGGGCCTGAACCTGATCGCAGGCAACTCTCACGCGCTGGAGATCTTAGAAAACGGAATCCCCCTGGCCTGGGCCCTGCGTCTGCAGATCCCCGAGCTGGATATCCACATCTTCCGCGAACGTATGGTAAGCCTGCCGCTGGACCACTGCGGCTGCACCCACATCGAAAACTACGGCGAAACCATGGCGCGCAATTATCTGCCTAAGCCAAAAACAGAATAACGGAGGGGTTTATGATGAATGGTGGAAAAAGAAAGATCGAACTGATCGAATACGTAGGCCTGTTTTTAGTCGCCTTTTCCTTTTTGATGCTGGTAGTTAACCCCGGCGGTATCGGGAACCTGTTCAACAATATGTTCAACCATGCCGCCCCTATTATCATCAAGGTCTATATCACAGGTTCCATCGGTATCGCGATCATCATCAGCGTTACCATGGGGCGCCTGCTGGAACGCCTTGGCTTTACCGACGCCCTGATGCGTATTTTCGTGCCCCTGATGAAGGTCATCGGTGTCAACGCCGCTGTCGCCGTACCGTCCGTATATAATATCCTCGGCGATATCAACGCTGCCGGCCGTATTGGCGGCCCGATCCTCAAAAAATCCAAAGCCACCAAAGACGAGCAGAAAATCGCTATCGCTACCATGATGCAGTCGCAGTCCTCCTTTGCGATCTTCGTTTTCGGCTTGATTGCTTTGAACGCCGCCAAGGTTTCCGTCTGGGTCGTCGTTTTTCTGGCGGTGTTCCTGCCGGTGCTTTTGACGCCGCTGCTTCTGCGTCTCACTATCTGGCGCGACACCAAAGCTGTCTCGCTTGAAGACTTGCCCCGCTTCACACCTGAAACCGGTTTTCTGCCGACCATCTTCAATGCGGCCAAGGAAGGCGCTGAGCTGTTGTTTTTGCTCATCATTCCCTCCTGCGCCGTAGTTTTTGCGGCAATCGGCGCTTTAGACCATTTCGGTCTGTGGACCGGCATTCAGGCCGGTATCAATACCATGCTCAATGCCTTCAACATCCATGCCGAAACCGGTTCTGTTTCTATTTTAGTCGGCGGGTCGCTGGCAATGGCCCAGCTGAAGGAAATTGCCGCCACAATCGCCCCGCCGCTGGTCGTCGGCTCGTATATCCTGGCTTCCTCCGGCTTCCCGCTGCAGGTCATCTTCGGGCAGATCCCCGCTATCTGGAGCGGCTGTACCGACCTTACCGAACGCGAGGCCATGACGGCAGCCATTATCGGCGCAGTCATCAAGGTTTTAACGGCAGCTTTATTTGCCACCTGTCTGCAATTCCTCTATATGTAATAACAGTATAAGCAAAACCAGCCGCTTCAAGCGGCTGGTTTTATTTTTGTAAAAGCTCAAAATTATTCTTTTTATACCTGATCAGTCCGTCCGCCTGCATCTTACTGAGCTCACCTGACATCGCGCTACGGTCTACCGCCAGAAAATCGGCCAGCTGCTGCCTGTTAAAGGGTATCGTCAGCTTATTGCTCTGCTGCAGGCGCGCCTGTTCTGAAAGGTACGCCAGCAGCTTTTCCCGCGTCGTCCGCTTCGTCAGATATTCCATTTTCTGAGTCAGAAACAGATTGCGCTCCGCCATCAGCAGGAGCAGATTATGCAGCAGCCTGTTTTCAGCTTCGCTGCGAGCCGAACCCGCCAGCAGACGTTTAATGTCCAGAAAGATCACCGTAGCTCCATTAGGCGCGGCCACACTCACCGTCAGCGGCACCTGCCGCAGACAGGCATAGACCTCGCCGAACAGATGCCCGCATCCCAGCTGCGCCAGAATATTCTGCCGCCCCCAGTAATCCTCGCGCAGGATATGCACGCTGCCGGCAACGACAAAACCAGCTGTCGTTACCTGCTCGCCCAGCTGCCAGATAAAGCTGTTCCGAGGATAGACCCTCAGCTGCGCATCCAGATTCTGCAGCACTGCCGCGATCTCTGTTTTCGCAATACCGCGGAACAAAGATGCCGACGCTATGATCTGCAAATATTTATCCATTCTTCTTTACCTCCGTTGTAAAAACAACAGCTTTCTTCCTACTATCGTACTATAATAAAAACAGAAAGACAACAGGAGGTTCATCATGTTACGCAAAATAATCACTATAGATCAGGAAAAATGTAACGGCTGCGGTCTCTGCGCCCAGGCCTGCCACGAACAGGCCATAGGCATGGTGGACGGCAAGGCAGCCCTGCTGCGAGACGATTACTGCGACGGCCTGGGCGACTGCCTGCCCGTTTGCCCTACCAATGCCATAACCTTTGAAGTACGTGAAGCCGCAGCCTATGACGAAGCTGCCGTTTTGGCCAATAAAGCCAGCCAGGAAGCTGAACTTCCCTGCGGCTGCCCCGGCACACAGGCCCGTTTACTGCATCAGCAGGAACCTGCACCAGCGCAGCAGACAGCCACGCCCCAAAACAGCGAGCTGCAGCAATGGCCTGTCCAGATCAAGCTGGTCAACCCGCACACACCCTACCTGCAAAACAGCAGGCTGCTGGTTGCCGCCGACTGTACCGCCTTTGCCTACGGCGATTTCCACCGTAAATTCATAAAAAACCATATCACGCTTATCGGCTGTCCCAAGCTGGACAACGAAGATTACAGCCGCAAGCTGACTGAGATCCTGCTTGCAAACGATATCAAAAGCGTTACCGTCGTCCGCATGGAAGTACCCTGCTGCGGCGGTATGGAACAGGCGGTCAGAACAGCGCTGCAGCAAAGCGGTAAAATCATCCCCTGGCAGGTCGTCACCATCAGCACCGACGGTCAGATTCTGGAAGAAATATAATAATAATAAATAAGGTGCCGGGCAAATATTTGCCCGGCGCCTTATTTATTATTAGACAAGCAGCGCAGCAAGCAGTATGATAATAGTATTATTACTGACTGACCTCTAAAAAATTACGGCGTTCTGCCGCAGGAGAAATTTTATGGAAGCTATTATCATCGTGATCTTTTCCTTTATACTGCTCAGCTGCATTCTGGCAGGCTACTCCATTCTCTGGGCCCTGCTTTTCGGCTATCTGATGTTTTTCGGTTACGCCCTCCGGCAGGGACATACGCCGGTACAGGTACTGACAATGTCCGGACGAGGAATACGCACGATCAAAAATATCCTCTTCATCTTTATCCTTATCGGTATGATCACCGCCGTCTGGCGGGCCTGCGGCACGATACCGTTCATTATTTACCATATGTCGGGCCTGCTCATACCATCGGTATTCATTTTGATAGTTTTTCTGCTCTGCTGTTTCGTTTCACTTTTAACAGGCACCTCTTTCGGTACTGCGGCCACGATCGGCATCATCTGTATGTCTATCGCCAAAGCCAATGGTATCGATCCCACCTTTACCGGCGGCGCTATCTTATCAGGCATCTATTTCGGCGACCGCTGTTCACCGATGTCGACCAGCGCCATTCTGATCAGCGAACTGACGCAGACTGATATTTACTGTAATATCAAAAATATGTTCAAATCAGCGCTGCTGCCTTTTTCAGTCACCTGCCTGCTTTACGCCCTGCTGGGATTTTCCGGTACCGGCAACACCGGCACAGCCGACCTGTACGCACTCTTTCCGCAAAACTTCGATCTGCACTGGACTACCACTATTCCAGCGCTGCTGATCATCGTTCTTTCATTGTGCAAGTTCAATGTCAGGCTGACGATGGCAGCCAGCATCATTACCGGCAGTCTGCTCTGCCTTTTCCTTCAGGATATCACTCCCGCCCAACTTGGCTCGATCATGTTCTACGGCTTTTACCCTGCTGATCAGCAGCTGGCCCAGATCCTCAGCGGCGGCGGTATCATTTCCATGTTCACCGTCAGCGTCATCATTATCCTTTCCTCCGCTTACGCCGGGATTTTTGAAGCAACAGGCTTTTTGAATACTACGCAGGCCCGCCTTGCACAGCTTGGAGAAAAAATAACGCCGTACGGCAGCATTTTGCTGACAGCCACCATCACAAGTATGGCAACCTGCAACCAGACCCTCAGCAGCATCCTCACCTATCAGCTGCACAAGGACAGCGCTGACAATATGCAGCAGCTGGCCCTGGACCTGGAAAACAGCACTATCGTAGTAGCGGCGCTCATCCCCTGGTCGATCGCCTGCGCTGTACCGCTCGCCACCGTAGGCGCCGGCAACGCTTCGATCCTGTTTGCCTTTTATCTCTATCTGCTGCCCCTGTATAATTTATGGCGGCCATACAAAGTAACCCCAGTCTAATAAATAAACCACCTGACTGCAAGAGCGATCAGGTGGTTTATTTTTATTGTCATCTTTTTTGCGCCTTATGCAGCAAACTGCTGTCATCCAGGTCAACGACCAGCGGCTCCAGCCCCTGGCTGCGTACATAGTCCGCCCCTGCGGCAGTAGTAATGATCCTGCCGCCGCGCCCTAAAACCTTACCGTCCATATAACAGACCTGCCCGCCGATGATCGTGGCAAACGCGCTGCGCTGCAGCCTGTCGACGATCGTAATATCGGCATCCCGCCCTGCTGTCAGGCTGCCCTTATTTGCAAGACCAAGCAGCCGCGCCGGCTGATAGCTGATCTTCGCCACCAGCTCCTGCAGCGACAGTCCGCCCAGATCGACCAAAGCCAGACCAGCAGGCAGCAGTACATTGCGTGGAATACCGCCGCCGTCAGTACTGACAGCGTCTACAGCAAAACTGCCGTCAGCCTTTTTCGCCGTTGCCAGCCGCACCCGCGGCCCAACAGGATTGACCGCAAAACTGACGGAAACCAGCGTTTGCTGCCCGCGCCAATAATCCCTGGCCGCCTCACCTGTCAGCAAAGTCATTTCCTGTCCCTGCGGATAATTGACATGTGCCCAGCCAGACAAAAGCGCCGCCTCCATGCCCGCCTCATCCTCCGTAAAGCCGCCGGTTTTCAGGCAGCGGCGGGTAACCATACTGCCCGGCAGACCGTCAATGATTTCAGCGCTTGTACCGTTGAGCGGTGATAAATAAGACTCGCAGGAAATATTAGGATTGGCCGCCAAAGCTTTAAGGGCCAGCTCCGTTTCTTCCGCCTCCGGCAGTACCGTACCACGGCAGTAAGCATTGATATGCGCTAAATGCAGAGGGTTGCCGTCGGCCAGCTCCACCGCCTCCAGCATGCCTTCGATATTGGAACCATGAGCGGCTGTCCCGGCGTGAAAAGCCGTATAAGCTCCCAGCTCTGCCGCAGCCCTGATCGCTCTGGCCGTTGCTGCCACCGTCAGCGGATAATGCCCGCCCAGCAGCTTGATGCCTAACGACCCCTGCCTCTGCACTTTCGTTATCAGCTGCTGCAGCTCTGCTGACGAAGGATCGTCACTGCTGACCGTATGTCCCGGCCGCACATATTCGATCGTAGCCAGATTGAGACCGGTCCCATATTCACGCGCCAGCTCCAGTACACTGGTCCCCGGCCCCGACATATCCAAAGCACTGGTCACACCAGCCTTGACCAGCATCGTGTGGGCGTAGCTGCCTCCCAGCCAGGCCGAAGCATGCACATGCGAATCGACCAAGCCCGGCAGTACCAGCTTGCCGGACGCATCCAGCTCCCGCACGGCGTTGCCGCCGATACTGCTTTCCACCGCCGCAATCATACCGTTCTGCACAGCGACATCAAAATATCCTTCCCGTGCCGACGCATAATCGACCACATACCCGTTTTTGATCAGTAAATCATATTGCATTTGCTGCCCCTCCCTCAAACCAGTTCAGGTAAAAAGCAACGCTGCCTGTTTTTGCGCAAGCAGCGTCAGCTATTTCCCGGTCAATATTATTTATGCATTTTATAAAAAGCTTCCATAAACTCAGCCAGCTTCTCGCAGCCTGCCAGCGGCATCGCATTGTAAATCGAGGCCCGCAGTCCGCCAACACTGCGGTGTCCCTTCAGTCCACCCATCCCCAGCTCCTCTGCCTCGGCCGCAAAACGCTTCTCCAGCGTTTCAGTCGGCAGTCCAAAAGTCACGTTCATCAGCGAACGGCTGTCAGTTTTGGCAAAGCCGCGGAAAAAATCAGGATACATATCGATCACATCATAAACTATCTTGGCCTTAGCCGCATTGCGCTGCTCCATCATCACCAGTCCGCCCTGGGCCTTCAGCCACTTGGCAACCTTGCCGACGATATAGACCGCAAAAGCCGGCGGCGTATTATACAGCGAACCGTTATCAAGATGAGTTTCGTAATTCAGCATACTGTGCAGAGCTTTAGAACGCCCCTCAATAAATTTTTTACGGGCAATGACTGCTACCGCGCCGGCAGGACCGATATTCTTCTGTACTCCGGCATAAATCAGCGAAAACTTCTCCGCCGGGATCGGTTTACTCAAAATATCCGAAGACATATCCGCGATCAGCGGTACAGCACCGGTTTCAGGATAAACGCTGTACTCTGTGCCTTCGATCGTATTATTAGCCGTGATATGCAGATAAGCGCAGTTTTCCGGCAGCCTGATCTCGCCCGGCTGCGGCACCCGATCATACTTTTCAGCCTTACTGCTGAAAGGGATAACGACCTTACCTACCTTTTCCGCCTCTTTTACAGCTTTATCCGAAAAATTACTGGTCACGGCATAAGCCGCCGTTTGTCCAGCCCCCAAAAAATTCATCGGCACCATCGAAAACTGCAGGCTGGCGCCGCCTCCCATAAAGAGCACGCAATAATCGTCGCCCAGACCCAAAAGCTCCTTGATGTCGGCTTCCGCCTCAGCATTGATTTTTTCATAAATCGGCGCACGGTGGCTCATTTCCAAAATCGACATACCGCTGCCCTGCAGGTCCAGCAGCTCGGACTGTACCTCCTGCAGCACTTCCAGCGGCAGCATGGCCGGACCGGCATTAAAATTATAGATACGTTTCATTATTCATCTTCTCCGATCAAATGCACGACCATCGCATCGCGCAGCTTAGGTTCAAACCAGGTCGATTTCGGCGGCATGATCTTACCGGCATCAGCTACCTTGATCAGCTCCTCCATCGACGTCGGATACATGGCAAAAGCCACACTGTAGGCCCCTGCGTCTACTTTAGCCGCCAAAGCATCCAACCCGCGGATACCGCCCATAAAATTGATGCGCTCATCCGTACGCGGGTCTTTGATGCCCAGGATCGGCGCCAGCAGATTATCCTGCAAGATCGAAACGTCCAGCGACCCGATCACATCATCCGCGGCAAAGGTACCTTCCTTCGCAGTCAGGCGACGCCATTTTCCGGTCAGATACATACTGAACTGATGCCGCGCTTCCGGCTTCGGGCCGTTTTCCAGCTCGCTGATCTCAAACTTTTCTCCGACTCTGCTTAAAAATTCTTCCATAGACAAACCGTTCAGGTCTTTGACCAAACGGTTATAATCCATGATCTGCATCATATTATCGGGAAAAATGACCGCTAAAAAAGTGTTATATTCTTCGTTAGAACCATGCCTCGGCGTTTTGCCAAGCTCGTCAGCCACACGCATAGCCGCAGCACTGCGGTGATGGCCGTCGGCAATATACATTACAGGCACGTCCTCAAACAGACGGGTCAGCTCGGCGATCTCCATCAGGTTCTCCACCACATACAGTGTGTGCTGCACGCCGTCCTCCGACGTAAAATCATATACCGGCTTTTTGGCTCCCATCAGGCTCAAAACATAAGTATTGATCTCGGGCTTGCCCTTATAAGTTAAAAAAACAGCGCCGGTCTGTGCTTCTGTCGCCAGAATATGATTGACCCGGTCCTGCTCTTTATCATGCCTGGTCAGCTCGTGCTTCTTGATAATGTTCTCGCGGTATTCCTCCACCGAAGCAGCGGCCACAAGGCCGATCTGGATATGCTGCCCCATCTGCTGACGGTAAATATAGTAGCAGGGCGTCGTATCTTTTTTCATCTGCCCGTCGGACAGATACCTGTCGAGATTTGTTTTCGCCATCTTATAAACTGCCTGGCTGTGCGGATCGATACAATCCGACATCGTCGCTTCCGATTTTGTCACCCGCAAAAAGCTCAGCGGGTTCTTATTAAGTATCTGCCGCGCCTCTTCGGTATCCATCACGTCATAAGGCAAAGCAGCGATCTCTGCCGCATATTCCGGCACCGGACGCAGCCCGCAGAACGGTCTGATCTGTGTCATCTAAAAAACCTCCTCCAGCGTCGTATGTATATACAAACACATGCTAAAATCAAATTAGTCCTTATCTATATTATTTTACTCAGTTCTCTGCTAAAACGCAAGCGTCGCCGCAGCAAACACCAGCGCTGTAAAAAATATTTTCCTGCGGCGTAATAAATATAACACTTTTCCCGGTTTCTTATCCATCCAAAATAAGTTATAATAGAGGAAGTCGTTTTAAATAAGGGGAGTGTCCATCCGTGTCATCTATAACAGTCAACCGACGTGTCCTGCAAAAGCTTATTCCCATCGCCATCGGCTATCTGGCCCTTGGCATCGCCTGCGGTATTCTGGCACAGCAGGCCGGTCTCACACCGCTTGAAGCCTTAGGGATGAGCGTGCTCGTTTTCGCCGGCTCCGGTCAGTTCATCGGCATCGCCATGATGGCCCAGGGTGCGGCCCTCGTTTCTATCGGACTCACTATTTTTATCGTCAACCTGCGTCATCTTTTATTCAGCTCCACGCTGATGAATTTTTTTAACGGCCGCAGCAAAAACTTTCTTATCGGCTATGCCCACGGCATCACCGACGAGACCTTTGCCGTCAACCTGAACGCCTTTGAAACGGAAACAGATCCCCGCTGGACGTGCGAAGAAGCCCTGGGGCTCAACATCACCTCCTGCGCCGTCTGGTCGCTCAGCAATGCCCTCGGCTGCTATGCCGCCGCTTATCTCAACCCGCCTACCGAGCTGGTCTCCTATCTGCTGATCGCCATGTTCCTCGGCATCTGGGTCAACTATCTCACCGACCGGAAAATGATCATCACCGGGCTGGTATCAGGGCTTCTGGCGATCCTGCTTTCGCAGATCGTTCCCTATAAGCTGCATATCGTGCTGGCAACTCTGGCCGCCTCCGGCGCCGCCTGCTATATCACCGAACGCCATGCGGGAGGTGCTGATAATGTCCGCTGAATACGTTTGGGGCGCCATTTTCATTATGATGGGCGTCACCTATATTTCCCGTATCATCCCTTTTTTGCTGCTGGCCGGCAAACCTGTACCACGCTGGTTCAAAACCTGGCTCACCTATGTGCCGACAGCTATTTTCGGTACGCTGGTCCTGCCCGACGTCTTTCTGCCCGCAGGCAGCCTGGATCTGGGACTGAACAACCTGTACCTGTGGTCGACCGTCATCATCTTCCCGCTGGTCTATAAAACAAAATCACTGGGGCTGGCGATAGTCAGCGGCGCCGCCGTCTTTGCACTGCTGCAGGCCGTACTCTGATCAATCGGCACAGCCTTCAGTATCGAGAGGAATCTGCTTTGGAAATTTTTTTACAGGGTCTTACCATGGGGCTGGCCTATCTTGCCCCCATCGGCGCCCAAAATCTTTTTGTCATCAATACGGCGCTCACCGCGCCTTTAGGCATTGCCCTCGTCACTGCAGGCATCGTCGCCTTCTTTGACATCAGCCTGGCGCTGTCCTGCTTTTAGGGCATCGGCCTTGTGATCGAACACAGTCTGCTACTGCAAAAAGCACTGCTCGGCGGCGGCGGACTGATCTTGATCTATCTGGCCTGGCAGCTGCTGCATGCGCAGGTGCAGACAGACACCTCTGCTTACAGCCAGCCGACGCTGTGGCAAACGGCCACGCTGGCCTTTACCGTTACCTGGTTCAACCCGCAGGCCGTTATCGACGGTACGCTGATGCTGGGCGCCTTTCGCTCATCACTGCCTGCCGATACTGCCTCACTCTTTATCAGCGGCGTAGCAGCTGCCTCCTGCCTATGGTTCTTCGGGCTTACAGGCATCTTCAAAACCTGCTGCCAAAATCTGCGCCCCAGCCATATGCAATGGATCAACCGCATCTGCGGCGCCGTTATTTTTGTTTACGCCCTCAAACTGCTTTATACCTTTGGGCAGATGCTGTAAAAACAATGAATACACATATAAAAAAGCAACAGCTGTTTAAGCTGTTGCTTTTATTTTGTTCTAACCCTTTTAATTTACTGCTTTAACTTTTTCCTGACTGCACAATAGAATATCTTCTACCGAACAATCAAACACGTCAGCCAGTTTGACAAGTATCTCCAGACTGATCAACGTCCTGCCGCACTCCAGATTACTTAGATGCGGCTGTGACATCTGCAGGGCTTCCGATAATTTCACCTGCGAAATTTTTCTTGCCTTCCGCATCATCTTCACATTACTACCTAAATCATTTAGATCATAACGCTGTTTTTTCATTTTACCCTCTACACCACTCTTACCCATATAATCGTTTCAACTACCGGACCAACTACTTTTGTTTTACTTATTTTTTCTGATTTGATTATTATATATTATTCTATTTTATAAAATAATACTACAAACAATTAGTTTTTGCAACAACTTCTTTTGCCCACAAACGAATTTATATCATCAAATACAACATTAATCTGCCATATTTTTATTTTATATTCTTCTAGACAATATTTTTATAAGATTCTGCAGACGTTTTTTATTAGCTTCATGATCCACCGGCTGGCCTGGAACGGACTTCTCTGCATATTCTGCCGCTCGTCGTACAAGTATTTATGGCAGTATTCAGTACTTACTAAATAAGTATTGCTTTACTTTGCTGTAAGTATTTCTTTGTTAGATTCAAGGTCAAAGTCATAAGCAGTAAAACCCTATAAGTCTTAAAAACTCTGCTAACAAATTCAGTACTGAATACTGTCACTATATATAGGGCAGCGAACACCGGAAAAGTTTACATGCCAAAATACAATTTCACATATTGTTCACAAATATCACTAAAATGTTATGGGCTGCTGTTAAAAACCACCTTGCAAAAAAATTTCAAACCGATGTAAACTTTTATCCCTCTCGCTGCCCTATATATAGCGTGAGGGTTTTACCCCCTTGCCAAGCAAATCTAAAAGGAGCATCTCTACTATGCAAATGCAAACATCATCAGCACCGCTGCTGACGGACCGTACAGCGGTGACGCCAAAAACCGCTGGGACTTATGGTATCTGCGCTATTCACCCGGCGACGGGGCAATGAACCCCGGCGGGCAGGTCATCAGGGGCAAGGCCCTGTGGTATGCAAAAAGCAGCCCCCTTGATTAAAAGGGCTGCTTTTTAAAGAACACGATGTTTTCTTTTAATGTTTTCTTCAATCTTTTTTATTTTTCTTTAGCTTTTTTATCTTTTTTAGACTTTCTTGCAATGTTCGCCAAAAATCGCTTTAGACTTTCTTGAAAGAAAGTCAGCAAAGAACTTTCAGCGCTGTTAAGATTTGGATTGCGCTGCACTCGCTGCCCGCGTGAAGACGTTACCTTAGCCGAAGCACAGGCAGCAGCAGCCAAGATCATCAAAGCAGGCATGCTGACCAGCTGCCTGAACGAACTGAGCCGGGCCATCATCAGTAAACACAGAGAACTGTAAAACAAACAGAGAGACGAGGTACGACATCAATATCAAATACACAAAGCTCCTGCACTGGTTACGCCTTTTGGCCTGCATCATAAGCAGAAAATAACAAACATACTTAATATCCGCCCTGAAACAACATTCATGGCGGGTATTTGCTTATCATTAATCCCTCAAATATACCTTGCTATTGTTTTATACAAAACCTCCACATCTATGGGTTTTGCCAGATGTCCATTCATCCCGGCATCAAACGCAGCCTGAACATCATCATTGAAAGCATTGGCTGTCATGGCAATGATCGGTATCGTCCCGGCAGCAGGATGCTCTGACGACCTTATGCACCTGGCAGCGTCATAGCCATTCATCAGCGGCATTTGAATATCCATGAAAATCAAGGCATATTCCTTTTCTTTCGAGTTTCTAAAAATATCTACCGCAACTTTACCATTCTCAGCATGTTCAACTTGTAAATTCACAAACTTCAACAGCTCTGAAGCAATCTCCATATTTAACTCATTATCTTCCACCAGCAATACCTTTTTGCCGCCAAAATCATACGTTTCCTTATTGCCTACTGCAGAAAATCCCAGCTCCGGCTTCCGCGAAACAGTTAACAACGTATTGTATAAATTTGAAGCAAAAAACGGTTTAGCTATAAAAGCATTAACACCTGCTGCCTTTGCCTGTTCTTCGATACCAGACCAGTCATAAGCACTGATAATAATGATCAAAACATCAGGACCGACATAGCGCCGCATCCTACGGGCCGTTTCTATTCCATCCAGTTCCGGCATACACCAGTCAATGAAACAAACATCATAGCAACGCCCGTCATCTTCACAGGCGCTTCTTACCTTTTCAATAGCCTCAAAACCATTCAGAGCCCAGTCAACATTGACTCCCATGCCTTTCAGCAATACTGCTGCATGTTCACAGGTATCGTTATCGTCATCGACAACCAGTACCCGCATCTCCTCCATCTCAGCCGCAGTTTTTTTATCAACTTTACTTACTCCAAAAGGCAGGTCTACCATAAACGTAGTTCCTGCACCTTCCTGACTTTCAACCTCAATAGTTCCATCCATGATCGCAACAAGGTTTTTGGTTATCGCCATCCCCAAGCCAGTACCGCCATATTTTCTGGCAATTCCATTATCCGCCTGCTCAAACGGTTCGTATAAATGTTCCAAAAACTCCTTTTTCATCCCGATGCCGCTGTCTTTCACGATAAACCTCAGCCATATCTTGTCACTTGCTGAACGCAGCATTCTGATTTCCAGCCTGACACTGCCGCCTTTAGGCGTAAATTTAATTGCATTGGACAATAAATTGAGCAGGATTTGGTTGACACGCATCGAATCTCCGAGCAACAGCTCATCTTTAAATCCTGAAATAACAATTTCAAAGGCCAAACCTTTGGCTGTAGCAAGTCCATAATTGATATCAGCTAAAGAAGTAACCAGATTTTTTAAATCAAACAGTTCTTGGCGAATATTCAACTTTCCATTTTCGATTTTTGACATATCTAAAACATCGTTGAGCAGCATCAATAAATGTTTCGACGAAAAAGTTATCTTACTCAGACAATCAGCAGTACGCTTTTTATCATCCAAATAATTAAAGGCAACCGCCGACATTCCAATAATTGCATTCATCGGCGTTCTGATCTCATGCGACATCCGCGACAGAAAATCACGTTTGGCGTCATTCGCCTTCTGCGCTACCAGCAGAGCATCCTGTAAAATCTTCTGCTGTCGTTTAAGCTCGTCATTAATAAGATACTCATTACGTAATTTATAAGCATAAATAACAATCACGATCATCAACAGACCTATCACAACAGCATAAAAAATGGCGGCTTCAGCTTTTTCGTCCGTGCTTTCCTGTATGATCAGCACACGTCTGTCTGCCGAATCAATGACCTTTTGAATGGCAATATCCGTTTTTACCCTTATCGGCTCTATTTCTTTATCAAAGTACTTTTGGACTGCCTGTCTGTCCATATTACTATTTTCAGAATTTTCCACACTTTGTATAAGCGCCTTTTTCAGTTCGTCTAAGGCACCGTTCAATTCTGACAGATCTTCCTTATTGCCTAAATATATTTCATCTAATATTTTCAGTGATTTTTCATTTTCTTGGCAACTGGTTCTCAGGACACTTCTGATACCATCAAGATTATTTTCATTTTCACTAATGAAAATCGGCAGGTATGTATTCATTTCCAAAACCCTGGCACGGATTTTATTTATTTCCGACATGGCTTTATACGGATGTTCTGCTACATAATTGATTTGTCTGCTGATTGTAAAAATAGAATGTGTAGTAAAAACAACATATACCACTACACAAAAACAAATGGCTATCACCCCGGATACCATGCCATATCTTTTTATAAAATTCATATTTTCCAATCCTTTACAATTTTATTAAATTATTACAATTATTTTTGTTATAAATATAGCACATCAACAGCAGACAAACAAGTAGAATATTAACTTTTTATAATACAATATAATTGCTTCATTGCCCTGCCCAAACGTACGTATCGTTAAATTTATATTTATATGGCCAATGAGTTTTCCCCAACGCTAAAATAAATCTGCCTGTATCAGCAATCGCTGTAAGTAAAATTTCACCTTCAGCATAATACCAAATAACAAACTAAATCAGCGATATGAAACTTACTTCATATCGCTGATTTTTTACTTTACTGAACTTATTACTGCCACTTAGCAGTGCCTCAAACCCTCACTTAAAACGTGAATCTTAACCCGGCGTTGAACTGCCAGTCGGTACGCAGATTGCCGCCAAAGGTTTTTAAGGCGTCAAAATACAGGTTGCTGTTTTTAGCGATGCCCAGATTGGCTCCCAATCCGATCTCGTACCAGGTCCCCGTCAGGTCACCTGTCTGCAAAGCCAGACTGTCATTGCCGTAGTAGCCGGTCGCACCGCCGTTGCCGCCGAAGTCGTGCAATGCCGATGCTTTGACATAGGCGTTACTCGGATGGCCGCCGATGGTAAACTCTTTGCCGCCCAAAAATCCTAAGCGTACTACAGCGCTGTTGACGCTGTCCTGTTTGACACTGACTTCGTTGCTGGTGGTGTAGTCGGCGCTGCCCAGATGTCCCAGGCTCAGCTCGGCCTGTGGTTCTACGAACCAGCCTGCGTTCAGGTTTTGTCTGTAACCGTATTCAGCGCTGATTCCGTAAGCCCAGGTGTCGTAGTCGGCTTTGGCGGCATTGCCGCTTAAATCGACCAGTTTAAAGTCATTAGTCAGCTTGCTGCCGCGGGCGATAACGTCGATGTAATGTCCCTTGCTGCCCAGCCAGCTGGCGTATACGCCTACACCGGTACTGCTCAGGTCACCGCTGCCTGCCGTATAGCCGGCGTTGCTGTCGATACGGTTGACGGCGATGCCTGTATAGAGCTTGCCGCCTTTGTAGTCCTGCACTTTGTCGATGCCGCCCTGGAAGGCCGTGTAATCCTGGCTGAAATTACGGTCATAAGCGCTGTCGGTATTCAGTTCGCCCCGGTAGTAACGGGCCCAGACGCCGCCCTGTGCAGCTTCCTTATCGCTGCGCAGCTCGCCCATGCGTTTCATCAGGTTATTGCCTTCGATACGCCACATACTGCCCAGAGCCATCTGCGCGTCTGACAAGGTCATAGCTGTTTCGGAAGGATCGAAAGTTTTTCCAAATTCTATGCCTGTGATTTTAACATCATTGCCACTTGTTTCGACAGTTGGCATTGCCGTAAAACGTTCCAGTGGATTATCCATAGTAGTCTTTCTGCCGACAAAATTATCAAGGTTCTGCCCGTTCAGGTCAGTAACAGTCAAAACTGCTACATCGCCGGTGATACTGCCCAGATTACTGCCGCCAAAAGATTTATCATAACCAACTGTGATATATTGAACATCTGTACTGCTGTTGTCTACCAGCTTGGCAAAGGTGAATTTATCGGCACTATTATTAACCAGGTCAGTCGTTACCCTAAACTCGTTGCTGCCTGCCAGCTTAAGTTCACCACTGGAGGTGAATGTACGGTCGGCCGTCCTGTCAGTAAAAGCTACTGTGGAATTATGCAAAAATGTAGTGCCACTTGTAATATTTATCTTATCCTGCAAAACCACATTACTGTCAGTTGCATACACCGCATAGGCTTCGCTGTCAGTACCGGTGGCTGTTGCCCCTATTGTAATTGTACTGCCGGGGGTTGAGTGCTTCAGCTCTACCGTGCTGCCTGTGGCGTAAATGCCATAGGCCTTTGCCATACCGGCAGTACCTGCCGTTCCATCGGTCCCCGGAGTACCATGAACAAGTGTCGAACTACCATCATAACCAATTTTAGTGGCCCCGGCACCAGCTGTTCCTCCGGCACCGGCTGTAGCCGTTGCCGTAACAGTATCAACAGTCAGCTGTATTTTGCTGTTATCAGCATAAGCAGCATAAGCGGTTGCGTTACCACCATTGCCGCCGTCACCACCGTCACCGCCTTTATCGCCAACATTATCACGTCCAGGGGAACCACCATTTCTACCTTCACCACCTACACCGCCAACGGCCGTACTTGTCAAGCTGCCGGCAGTCAGCACCGCTTCACTGCCGGTCATCTGCACTCCGAAAGCATCAGCATTGCCGCCTTGCATTCCGTCGCCGCCGTCAGCGCCTATCCCTTTTCTAGAATCTGCACCTGATCCCCAAGCTCCTTTTCCACCAGCTCCACCAGTTGCCGCTGCTGTTATAGCGTCTGATAAAACCAAATTTATTTTAGTATTGCTGCCGCTGACAGCATACGCCATACCATCTGTCCCATCGCTGCTGATGCCGACTTGCCCATCACTGGAACTGCCGCCGCCTATTGCACCGCCCCCGCCTATAGCTGCTGCACTGATACTGTTAAGTGTTCCACTGATGGTGCTATTGACGGCCTCTATTCCCCAGGCTACAGCTGTGCCTCCGGCTCCTGCGGTATTACCATCGCCTATGTTTCCGCTCTCACCACCGCTGCCGCCCTGGCCGCCTTCACCGCCAACAGCTGATACCTGGATATCATTGACTTCTAAAGTAAGCAGGCTTACTGCGGCACTTAGGCCATAAGCCTCGGCGGCGCCGCCGATACCACCGACCCCACCATTATTATAACTGCTGCCGCCCCGACCGCCCTGGCCGCCGACAGCGGAGATAGTAATGTCAGCTGCAGTGATCGTTGCCAAATTGCTCTTATTATCAACCTGCAAGCCTATCGCTGTGGCTTTACCACCATTGCTGCCGACATTGCCAACAAAACTAGAATTCTTTGTGAGGGTATAGACTGAACCGGAACCTGCCTGTGCTGTCACCGAAATATCATTAACGGTTGCAAGACCGCTGCCAACAACATTAATAACAACCTGGCTGTCACCCCCAGCGCCATTATTCCCATGCGGCCCATCATCAGCATCCCAAGAGCCGCCTGAAGTATTTCCTGCTCCTCCTACAGCACCATCCCCGCCTGTTGCTGTAATTTCAATAGCGCCACCAATAGTGCCGGTGACAGTGTCATTAACCGTTACCGAACCACCATTGCCACCATCCCCGCCTTTACCGCCTCCTGATCCTCCGCTGCCGGCAGTGCCGGCAGCAGCAGTATATGCATCACTTACGCCACCAGAAATATCTTCATTTTTTGTGATCGCTGCTCCGTCTGTCCCTTGCGCACCGTCCACCGGATCTGCCCAAACGGGGGAACAGAAAATATTTGTCAGCATCAGGCTTACAGCCAGTGCTTTCTGCAGCTTTTCCTTTTTTGACATAACACTCATCCTTCTTTCCTAATTGTTTATGCAGCTTTTCCTGCATTTTCCCAATGTTTCAAGTATACTTATCTTTTAAAAAGTACTTCAGTAACGCTTCGTAATACGAAACCGCTTTTTCATAGCTGCCTTCTTTATACAGTACCCGCGCCGTCATTACCGTTGTGTCCACTGTATGCCCGTCCAGCGGCTGCAGATCGTCCCACACTGACTTTTGGACATAGCGCCAGTACAGCTTTTTTTCATCACTGTCCAGGCAGTAGATGTGCCACGGCTTGATATAGTCGATATAATGCACGATAACGTCTTCCGGGGCAGCTTTCAGCAAAGTATTATTGATGATGATGCAGTTATATTTTTTTGGCAGCTCTACAAAATCGCCATCAATAACACCGTTGAGCGCATCTTGGTCGCCCCACAGTATTTTGGTATCACCAACCTGTTCCAGCCACTGAAACAGTTTCTGCGTCAGCTTTTGCTGCCGCCATTTGACAAGGTCCATTAAAAGCACGCCGGAATTAAAGTAGCAGCCGTTTTTTAGACCGATACGATCGCAGCTTTTGGCTTCGCCCCAGTCACGTACAGCCCCCAAAACTCTGCCCTGCAGATCTGTCTGCCACAACGGCAGCAGATCGCCCTTGCAGATGATATCGGCATCCATGTAGATTAGCCGCTTAACTGATTTTGGCAGCAGATCGGCAAACAGATAGCGGTAATACATGGCCTGCGTGATATGCCCCGGCGGTACAACAAAAGTCATCCCCTCAGTGCTGGTGATCTGGTAAAAGTGCAGTATCAGGTTACGGTATAACTGCTCCGTCTTTTTTAATCTGTCCATATCCTCCGGCAA
>ERZ773277.790-NODE-790-length-31989-cov-5.592034_pt1 | contig 31989 bp, 28 predicted proteins | sample MGYA00511957_ERZ773277 | MGnify/ENA primary metagenome ERZ773277 (study PRJEB29015, sample SAMEA2737800) | human gut metagenome | biome: human gut; feature: human-associated habitat; material: faeces | place: China | collected 2012 ... | reverse complement strand
GGATATACGAACGCTTGATGGCGGTTAAAGATAATGTTCTCAGCCCGGCAAACCTGGCTTCTAAAGTAGATTACTATAAAAGACAGATTGTGGAATCAGGCGCATTGGAACGAGATCGCCAACGGTGGACAGGATATTCTATGTATGGATATGCTAATCCCGAAGAGGAAGCAGAATACATAAAGTCTTGGTATATTGCAAGACTGAAATATTTGGAAACAATTTTCAACAACTTCTAAAGCTTTATATTATGAAACAATTCGCACAGACCTATTATTTACTTCAATTCATAATTTGCTTAATTTGCCTGTCTATCTCCTGCGGAGAAGGAGGAAACGATAATTACTCGGAGACAAATGATGAAAGGAACAAGGAACCTGAAATAACAGTTTCTCCAATAACTAACTTGGAGGCAAAATCTACACAGATTGCTAATCAACTACTGATCACATGGCAAAATCCGAATACTCCTAATTTACTCGGTGTAGAACTTTCTTATTTGCAAAAGAATGGCGGTACACATAACGGGAAACAAATTATTCAAGGAGCAGCTGGGAAAACTGGAAACTATACATTACAATTGCCACAGTACGGAACATATGAGATTTCTGCCATAGCAATAGATAACTATGGTCATCGTTCGTCAGCAGTAACAGTAATTGCTACACCTGCTGAAACCACTGTCCCTTTTTCTTGGGCAACTCTTGCCGACAGTTGTACATATGTCTTAATAGAGCAATTCATGAATAAAAGTAAAGGTACATTTTGGAGTACACCCAAAGATATGTCGGACGAATCGACTTATATCTACTGGCAACAAGCGCATGCTATGGATGTAGTGATTTACTCTTATAAACGTATTAAAGATACAAATACGCAATTGGCTGCTACTTACCGCACTTATTTTGAACGCTGGTATGCCAACCACGCTAACAATTACCACCGTAATCCATCAGATGAAACCGGCTTCCTAAATGACTTTACTGATGACATGTGCTGGATTTGCCTTACTCTGATACATCTCTCCGAAGCAACAGGTGACGAAAAATTTGCGCAAACCGCTAAAATTGTATACGACAAATACATTATTACTCGAGCATGGACAGATGATAAAGGTACGGGACTTCCATGGAATACCACCCAAAACGACCGTAATGCTTGCACTAATTCTCCGGGTTGTCTGGTAGCTGCTAAACTCTATCAACGATATGAAGATGGAAATTATTTATCTGATGCAAAGAAGTTGTACGAGTATGTGGTCAATAATTCGTATAATGCCGATGGACGAGTGGAGGAACCACCTCTGACTTATACACAGGGAACATTTGGAGAAGCCTGTCGCCAACTATACCATATCACACAAGAAAGTAAATACATGGACAAAGCAAAACAAGTGATCAACTATGCCGCTACAAGCGATCGTTGCTTACGAAATGGCATTTTACGTGACGAAGGCAGCAGTATGGACCAAAGTATTTTTAAGTCTGTCTATATTCCATATGCAGTGAACCTTGCATTAGACGAGGCATCTGGTTCTATAGGCAAACATTTGATAACCTTTCTGAAAAATAATGCTGAAACTTTGCGCATGAATTTGAATCATGCGGCTTACCCAGCGATGTATTGCAATTATTGGTGGGGTGAAATGTGGAAATCCAGTGAACCAGCTTCAATGGGAGCACAAGTAAGCGGGGCTTCGCTAATGGAGGGGATAGCCAGGTTAGAATAATCTTGGTTGGTATTTTCAGGAATATCTCTTTAACTTTATAGAAATAGATTTTCTCTTAATGTGGAAAAATCTATTTCTATAAAGCATGAATGTTATATGAATAAGAAATATTTCTATAAATATGCAATTAGTAAACAGCAGCAAATTCAAAAAGAATCTAACCATTTATTTCAAGTAGCACTTTTATTTTTCTTCCTCAAAAATCTTATCTTCAAAATTACAACTCCATTAGGCTACTGCTATAAGTGTCTCTTAAACATTCTATTTAAATTAATGAAACAATTCAATTACTTACTTTCCCTTATTGTCATTATTAAAAATGTTATTGTCAGCATTACACTCATTTGTAAAATTATACTTAAATATATCTAGTCTGAACTATAACTAAATTACTCCTCTATTTTCTTGATAAAAAAATAATTGAAAGCATAAGGAAAATCTTCTTTTTACAACACAAATACAACATCGATCGATGTAATATGCTTGTTTATAGAAGATTAGATCAAGGGTATACGGTTTGGACAGGACCCGGAGAACCAATTATGCACGGATGACTTCGCCGGTCATTGGGCTCATAATGCCAATCTTTCAGTAAAAGCGATCATGGGTGTAGCCGGATATAGCGAAATGGCGCATATGCTTGGTTTATATGATGTTGCAGAGAAATATGCAGGTATAGCCAAGAAAATGGCGGTGAAATGGGAAGAAATGGCAAATGAAGGTGATCATTACCGCCTTGCTTTCGACCGTGAGAATACATGGAGCCAAAAGTATAATATGATCTGGGATAAGATGTGGAGTCTGAATTTATTTTCGAATAATGTAATCAGCAAAGAAGTCAATTATTATTTAATGAAACAGAATCCTTATGGGTTACCGTTAGATTCTCGCAAAGAGTATACAAAGTCTGACTGGATTATGTGGATTGCAGCTATGTCTCCAGATTTAGAAACTTTCAAGAAATTCATAGATCCTCTCTATAAATATATCAATGAAACGACTTCACGGGTACCTATTAGTGATTGGCATGATACAAAAACAGGCAAAATGACAGGTTTTAAAGCGCGTTCAGTAATTGGAGGATACTGGATGAAAGTATTAATAAATAAAGTACAAAACAAACAATAAAATAAATAATCGTTCAAAGTTGATACAATTAAATAGAATGTGAAATAACTCAATATATTTTAAACATCCACCCGTATTGTACTGATTCTCTAAAGTATAATACAGGTGATAAAATTAATTTGCTATGAAAAGTAAAGAACAAGTGTTTTGGTTTTTAAGCCATAATAAGATGTGGTGTATCCCACTCTGTCTGGCTGCATTTTCATTATTACCTGGTAGCTATACTCATGCTGCCAGTATAATAGATGAAAATACATTAATAGTAAACTCTACCCAACAACAACGTATTGTAAAAGGTACTGTTATTGATGCCAATGGTGAGCCATTAATAGGAGTCAATGTAAAAGAAGTAGGGGGGAGTACTGGTACAATCACTGATATAAACGGTGAGTTCTCTCTAAATGTAGCTCCCAAAACAAAATTAGAAATTTCTTTTATCGGTTATCAAACACAGAATGTTACTGTGGGAGAGGCGAGACAAATTACTGTAACCTTACAAGAAGATACACAAGTTCTAGATGAAGTTGTTATAACAGGATTTGGTATGTCACAAAAGAAAGCAACATTGACGGGTGCTGTTTCTTCAATTAAATCTGAAGAAATTGCTCGTTCTTCTGCTGTTACTGCAGGTGGAGCTCTGGTTGGTAAAATTGCAGGTGTAAATACTCGTCAACAAGATGGACGTCCTGGCGCTGAAACAGCTTTGCAAATTCGTAACATGGGTACTCCATTATTTGTAATTGATGGTGTTATTTCAGATACAGGGCAATTTAGTCAGATGGATTTTAATGATATTGAATCTATATCTGTACTAAAAGATGCATCAGCTGCTTTATATGGGGTACGCGCGGCGAATGGAGTAGTGGTTGTTACAACTAAGAAAGGTAGTCGTAATTCTAAAAATACAGTTTCTGTTAATGCTTATTATGGTTGGCAGAAAAACTCTAAATATGTTAGTCCAGCTAATGTAAAGGATTATGTTCATGCCTATGTAACAGCAGAAACATTCTCTGGACGTAATGGCGATTCTCGTCGTTACAGCAAAGAAGAATACGAGAAATGGATGAGTGGTACAGAACCTAAATATCAAGGATGGAATTGGGAAGACTATATTTGGGTAAGCGCTCCGCAGTATTATATTAATACTAATTTCTCCGGAGGTACAGATAAAGCAAACTATTATGTAGCGGTATCCCACATTAATCAAGATGCAACTATCCGCAATTATGGTGGATTCCGTCGTACAAATGTACAGATGAATATCGAAATGAATGTAAATGAACGTCTCAAGGTAGGGGCAAGTATGAATGGACGCATTGAAGATCGTCGTCATCCTGGAGTACCGGGAGCTGATGATACATGGCTGCCTCGTTTCGCAACAATGAAAAATCAACCAACTAAACGACCATTTGCTAATGATAACCCGAATTATCCACAGCTAGTATCCGACCAACCGGAAACAAACTTTGCTATTTTGAATTACGAGACTACAGGAAAGGTATCAGATGTATGGCGCGTAATTCAAATGAATGGTACTGCTGAATATGAGATTCTGAAAGGATTAAAATTCAAAGGAATGCTAGGCTACTATTATGCTTATAACGAACTGGATAACCAAGAATTCACCTATGAACTATATGGTTATGACGAACAAAAAGATAATTACTATGTAACCAACCGTATGTCAAATCCTTATCGTGAGCGCAACCGCGAGAAGGTAGAAGATCAATTTTCAAACTTTCAGTTAAACTTTGACCGCAAATTTGGTAAACATGCGGTTGTTGCTGTAGCTGGATTTGAGGCAAGTCAGCGTAAACGCCCTAAAATGTGGATTCATTCTACACCAGTTTCTAATGCAATGGATTTGATTCGTCTGAAAGAAATTCAGGAGTTTAATGATGATGGAAATAGAACAGAGGCACGTATGGGATATTTGGGACGTATCAATTATAGTTATGCTGACAAATACCTAGTTGAATTAATAGCTCGTTGGGATGGATCATGGAAATTCCGTCCGGATAATCGTTGGGGCTTTTTCCCATCAGCCTCTTTAGGCTGGCGTGTTTCTGAAGAGAACTTTTGGAAAGAGAGCAAAATTGGTGAGATCGTTACTAATTTAAAGTTACGTGGTTCATATGGCGAAGTTGGTGATGATGCTGTTTCTGACTATTCTGCTTTTGACTATCTACCTGGCTATAATTACAACAGTGGGGGTGCAGTAATTGATGGCAACTGGGTAGTAGGAACTTCAACTCGGGGACTACCTAACCAAACACTATCCTGGATGACAGCAAAGATTCTAGATATTGGCGTAGATTTAGGTTTTCTCAATAACCGTTTGAATATACAATTTGATTATTTCCGTCGTGTACGTGATGGAATTCCTGAACCTCGTTATGATGTGTTAATACCGAACGAAGCAGGTTTTAGTCTACCAAAGGAGAATCTTAAATCAGATATGCATAGAGGTTTTGATGCTTCTATTATGTGGACTGATCAAATCAATGATTTCAATTATAGTGTTGGGGGTAATATAACCTATTCCCGCTTTTGGGATTGGGAACAATATAAGCCGCGCTTTAGTAATTCGTGGGATGAATACCGTAACAGCATTTGGCATCGTGTAGGATATGTGAATTGGGGGTATGAAGCTATCGGTCGTTTTGATAGTTGGGAGCAAATTGCCAATTATCCAGTTGATAATGATAGAAAAGGGAATCGTACAGTAGTTCCAGGAGATATCATGTATAAGGATCAAAACAATGATGGAGTGATCAATTATTTGGATGAACGTCCCATTGGGTATCGTGTAGATAGTACTCCTACTCTCAATTTTGGTATTAATCTTTCTGCATCATGGAAAGGATTTGATTTGGCAATGGATTGGACCGGCTCCGGTATGACATCATGGAATCAATGTTATGAGACAGCCCGTCCGTTCCAAAACGATGGTAACAGTCCTGATGAAGTATTGAAGGATGCATGGCATTTATCTGATATATGGGATGCTAATAGTCCGTTAATTCCAGGTAAATACCCCATGGTTCGTCTAAATACTGATGAAACTAGTGCTTATGATAAAAGTTCATATTGGTTACATAATGTAACTTATTTAAAGTTACGTAATTTGGAAGTCGGCTACACATTCCCCAAAACATGGTTAAACAGAACTGGCATTAGTAATTTAAGACTGTTTGTTTCAGGCACAAACTTACTGACTTTATCCAATTTGTCTGTGATGGATCCGGAATGTGCATCTGACAACGGTTTGGATTACCCTCCGATGCGAGTAATAAACATTGGCGTAAACCTAAAATTTTAAGAAACAATGAAAAAGAAATATTTATATACAATAATGACTGCCACGATGTTGTCATTGGGCAGTTGTAGTGGCTTCTTGGATACAAAGCCCGATACGTTATTAACCCAAGATCAGACTTTTGGAGACCCTACATTAGTTAAATCCGTATTGGCCAATTTTTATGGACGTGTAACAATAGGACAGCGTATTGATGACTGGGATCAATGGACAATGCTAGACGAGGTAATTCATTTCGACACAAATAGCGATGAGAATATTGATAGAAACAAATGGCGTACATATGACTATACTCTAGTACATGACCTTAATCAGTTCTTAGAAGGTATTAAACCCTCAGACGCTGTAGATGAAGCCACGAAAACTGCTTATATAGGTGAAGTACGCTATATTCGTGCATGGCTTTATTTTTGTATGGGACGTACTTTAGGTGGTGTACCTATAATAAATGATGAGATATTCAATTACACTCCAGGAATGGATATAACAACTCTGCAGATACCCCGTTCTACTGAGGCTGATTTATACGATTATGTAATCTCAGAATGTCAGGAAGCCTCCAAAATGTTGACCAAAGACACTAACAAAAACTCTGCACGAGCCAATTATTGGGTAGCAAAAATGCTGGAAGCCCGTGCTGCTTTAACTGCAGCTTCATTAGCTACTTATAACACGGCCGAGGCACATCCGCAGTTGCGCACGAATGGTGGAGAAGTAGGTATACCTTTTTCCAAAGCCCAAGAATACTATAAAATAGCGTTGGCCGCTGCAAAAGATGTTATAGAAAATGGACCTTACAAGCTCATGCTGGCATCAGAGCAAACTCACAAAGCATATGCGGACAATTTCTATAAAGCTGTATGCCAAAAAGATGGTAATACAGAAGTCATTTGGTGTCGTGATTATGTCTCTCCGGGGCAAACACATCAGTTCACTAAAGGAAACCTGCCCAAAAGTATAGAACAAGATACTGGAAGTGACCGTTTATCTGTTTTACTAAATCTAGTTGAGGCTTTCGAACCACTTGATGCCACGGAAGAACAAAAAGGGACGAGTATACCATTTGAAATTGGTACCCTTGAAAATCCGAAATTCTTTACCGAACCAACAGAACTATTCATGGAACGTGACCCACGCCTAATGGGTTCTATCATTGTACCTGGAGCAACTTTTGACAGTAAGGTTATTGAATTACAAGCTGGGCAACTGCGAAAAGAAAATGGTTCATGGTCTGAAGTGACTGGAGCCCGTAATTCTTATGACGAGGATGGCAGGTTGATTACAGCTAATAATGGTCCTTTCGGCGGTAATGACCGAGAAATAAACCGTACCGGTTTCTACGTGCGCAAATATTTGGATGCTACACCTTCAGCAGGTACTATTGGACGTGGTTCCGAAATGTGGAATGTTTATTTCCGTATAGCAGAGGCTTATCTAATTGCCTCTGAAGCTAGCTGGGAGCTATCACGGGATAATACTGATACAGATGCACTGAAGTATATTAATGCCGTTCGTAATCGGGCTGGAATCTCGTCATTAAATACAATTGATCATGAGAAAATCATGCATGAATACCGAGTAGAATTTGCATTTGAAGGTAATCGATGGTGGGATCTGAAACGCTGGATGGAGGCAAGCAAAATATGGACTGGTGAACCAACAGCAAGAACTTCACAACGCTTAGGACTATGGCCATTCAAAGTGGTTGCTTCAGGTGATCCTAACGATGGCAAGTGGGTATTTATTGAAAAAGATATGCAAAAGTTAGATTTATGGCGCCGTCCGTTAAAATGTACAGAAGCACAATATTATTCAGAAATTGATAACGGCTGGATTAATAATAATCCAAAGTTAGTGAAGAATCCTTATCAGTAACTTAATAAGAAACAATGAAGATGAAAACAACATTTAAAATATATTCAATAGTCATATTATCCATTTTTGCATTAATAAGCTGCAGCAAAGATAATTATGACGAACCTACCTCCTTTATAAAAGGCCGTGTGGTCTATAAAGGAGAGGCTTTACAATTACGTGGCAACGAAGCAGTCAAATTGCAGCTATACCAACGTGGCTATCAAAAACATGATCCTGTAGAGGTTTTTGTAAACCAAGATGGAGAGTTCTCTATCTGTATCTTTGATGGACAATATCAATTAATAACGAAGGCTGGCAATGGACCTTGGAGTGATGAGGGACGCGATACTATAGAGATAAAATTAAATGGACTTGCCACACAAGATGTTGAAGTAACTCCTTATTACTTAATAGAAGATGCTAAAATAGCTCTGAATGGTAATAAAGTTGATGCTTCATTTAAAGTAAATAAAATAGCAGGTACTGGAATTGATCGTATGATTATGTTATTAAGTACCACACAATTCTTGAGTGATGCTGAACATAATGTAGATCGTTATGACGAAACTGAAAATTTAGCACAATACGACGAAACAGGTAAGATATATAGTTTTACTACCAAAGATTATACTAATAACAGTATGTTCCAAACAGCTTTAAAAAGAGGAACATTGTTTGGACGTATTTGCCTGTGGCCCAAAGGGTCTGATCAAGGAATTTATTCGGAAGTATTTAGACTTAAATAGAACTATATTTCAGTTTTATTTATGAGGGTGTCTTCGGACACCCTCTTATCATTTATTCTAACTCAAGGAGTAAACGGAACTGTGCCAGATGGTTTAGGTAACGGAGTATTCACCGGTAAAGGGACTCCCAAATCCGGCATTCCATCAGCATCCCATCCTATCTTCTGCAATCGTGGATTGCGACTTTCCGACTCTCCCGTATTACCGCTAGGAACACTTCTTGCCTGATACAATATATACCATTCCGTTCCATCAGGCGAAGGAAGAAAGGAAAGGTTAGCCGGGCCATACACTCCATCTTCCGGTCTCTGTTGAAATACAGGAACGGGGCTCTTCTTCCAGGAAGCCGGATTCAGCAAGTCACTATCCGCGTCGGCAGTCAACATTCCGGTACAATAATAAGGAGACCAGCAACCGCTTGCCGCATAATAGACAATGACAGTCCGGTTATCTTTGGAATGAAAATACTGAGGGCTTTCATTTACATAAATCGGATAAGCAGTCCGCCCGCCATCCGGATTTACCCACTGCCGTTCCCATTCATACTCCGGCTTCGAAATCAGAACCCTTTCCGTAGCCAATGTCCAGGGGTTTTCCATGCGGGCAATATAGATGCATTGTGTTTCACTGCCTATCCTCCGATTAGGCCACCCGGACCATAGAAGATAAAGCTCCCCTTTATGTTCAAAAGTTGAGGGATGTATTCCCCAGTTCCAATCGGGATTGGTCATGATCGCTCCTTTCATGCGAAACTCTCCCTGCATAGGGTCAGGAGAATCATTCTCAATCACATAAATCTGATGATTATCTGTATTTCCATCATCGGCAGCAAAATAGATATACCATTTACCATTGATATTCCGTATTTCCGGATTCCAAAGGTTATGGCTATTCGAAGGATCTTTAGGCACCCAGACCTCTTTACAAGTGGAATGAGCCATATCGGTAATATCGGTGGTTACCCACAGATATATTTGCTCATTAGTTTCATGGGTATAATAATATTTACCATTATGGTAAATCGCGCTTGAATTAGCCCCTTCCATAAATAATGGATTGGCATAAGTATCTTTTTCAACATCTTCTTTTTTTCCCGCCCGTTTGGAATTACAAGAGATGTTCAGCAAAACAAGGAATAATAACAAACATAAATTGATTCTCATAGTTTCATTTTTAAGATGATACAAAGAAAAGACTTTTTTTTCATTAATAGTTAATAAAGCGAAAATAAAAATTAAGTTTGGAATATCATTCTCGTCATTACATCGTGACACATCCTGCTGATGACAGGAAAACAGAAAAAAGAGAATGTAAAGACAAACTACCCATTAATAATAAAAACAGAAAGTTTCTTGGCATCATTACACACTTTCACACGAAATATATTAACCGTTTATATACTTCTTCCGAATCATTTATTAATAAATTCGTTCATCGTTTATTATAAACGTCCCCCAAGTTTATTATAAACCCGAGCATCGTTATTTCAGCAACAAATATTAATTTTAAGCAACAAAAAGGGCTGCAATTCCCATAAAGAATCGCAGCCCTTAGCTTGTATCAGACTATCCGGCAAGCATTATCCGAAATGGAAACGCTTGCAATCTGTTATTATATTGTACTTATTATTACTCATTTTTCGTCTATATTATCAATGTTATCGAATTTACTTCCGGTTCTCACTTACAAATATACAACATAAAAAACGGTTTGTCAAGCCCTGCATGCTTCTTTCATACATCTGATGACAAATCAAATGGTAGAATCAGCATCCGGAGTGCTTTCTGCCGCTGTATCGGAAGCAGACAACTGATTGACATATTCCTTCGGGAGAACTCCATATTGTGCCTTGAAACACTTGGCAAAATAAGAGGAGGAAGTGAATCCAACCTGTGCCGCAACCTCAGAAATACGTGTACCGCCCTGAATTAACTCAGTTGCCTTATTCATACGGAGGGCCTTCAGATAATCATTGGGCGACATTCCCGACAATGCTTTTATCTTCCGATAGAAGTTGGAACGGCTCATGTTCATCTGCTCTGCAAGAGTATCGATGGAGAAATTCTCGTCTGCCAACTGGTCGGCAATCACTTCCTGTATCTTGGCAACAAACTCACAATCTCTCTGAGTCATCGCAAGTTCTGCCGAGGCCTGATTGGCATTCCCGGACAAACTGGCCATCAGCTTATGGAAAGACTGCCTCAACCGGAGCAGGTTCTCGATCTGCTTATGCAGTTGTTTGATAGAGAATGGCTTCTCAATATACACATCGGCTCCGCATTCCAGTCCTTCCACCTTAGATTCCAGCGTCGTTTTTGCCGTCAGTAAGATGACCGGAATATGTGAATAGTCGATTTCCGATTTCACTTTGCTACAGAGTTCCAGCCCGTTCATTTCCGGCATCATCACATCACTGACGATGACGTCTACACTCTCCTGTTCGAGTATCTCAAGTGCCGCACGACCATTCGGAGCTTTCAGCACACGGAACCAGGCAACCAACGAGTCACGCGTCAGATTCAACAGTTCGACATTATCTTCTACCAACAATACGGTGAATTTCTTTCCGGAGAACTCTGAAGGAATATTCTCTGCCGAACCTTCGTTTTCGGAATGAACTTCAACGATATCAGCAGCTTCTTCTACCTTCTTTTCGTTTAAAGGAAGAGATAATATAAACGAGGAGCCTTGCGGTTCGTTATCTTCAAGGCGCAGGCTGCCTTGATGGGCTTCTGCCAGAGATTTCGCAAAAGCCAGTCCGATACCGGTACCTGTGGCGGTAGCGACTTTATCATCCGGCATTTGGTAGAAGGCTTCAAATATCTTTCCCTTTTGGGCATCCGGTACTCCACGACCGTCATCACTCACATATATCTCATATCCCGCATCAGTTGTCACGAGTTTCAAATCGATACGCGTACGGGCATATTTTATCGCATTGCCCATCAGATTCACCAGTATCTTACTCAACTTTTCCCGATCGACCATTGATACCAGTTCCTGCTCGGGCAGAGTCAATACCAGTTCAATTCCCTTTAACTCGGCAGGACTGGTGAACTGACTATATACATCATTCACTATTTCCTTAATATCGCAACTTACCAGATTCAGTTGCAAAGCTCCGTTTTCCATCTTCTGGAAGTCGAGCAGCTGATTGGTAATCCCTAAAAGATAGTTTACATTCTTATCTATTACAGACAGATACTTAGCTTCTTTTCCTTCATGTTCTATCTCTTGCAACTTTTCAAGAGGCAATCGGATCAGACTGAGAGGGGTACGTATCTCATGTACCAGATTAATGAAGAAGCCGATCTTTGATTTATAAACTTCCTGTTCTTTAGCAATCTGATATTTCTCCATCCGGCGTTTGTACTTATGCTTCACGCGAAGATTCCAGCGCCATGCAATCCAGACAATCCAGCCCATCAACAGGAGAATATAAATAAAATAGGCGAAAGAACTACGCCACCAAGGGGGAGTAATCACTACCCGCAGGGTAGTCGTCTTCTCATTCCACTGATGGTCATTATTGGAGCCACGCACTTCGAACTCGTATTCTCCGGGAGGCAGATTGGTATAGGAAGCAGAGTTGTTCTCGGAGTTGGTAATCCACTCTTTATCTACTCCTTTTAATATATAGGAATATCTGTTTCGTGCCGGGTCTTCATAGCTTAACGCCACAAAACGAATCGTGAAACTATTATTTTCATAAGACAAGGTTATCTTGTCAGCCATATAAATCGGTTTCCCCAGTTGAAGCAGCTTCTTCACTTCCTGTTCGTCATTCAGATAGGATAAACGGATATCAGTCACATATACCGGAGGAATGTAGGAATTATCCACAAAACGTTCCGGCTGGAAAACATTAAAGCCGTTGATTCCGCCAAAATATAGTTTACCTTCAGAAGACTTTAAAGAAGAACGTGCCATAAACTGATTTCCCTGCAAACCATCATTAATCGTAAACTGTCGGAAATGAGCTTTAGAAATCGGATTAATCTTAAATATCCCTGCATTGCTGGATATCCAGAAATCTCCTGTCTGATCTTGTTCAATAGAATAGATCACCTTATTGGGAAGCGCAGAATCAAACTCAATAAATGCCTCTGTTTTGGGATCGAAGGAGCATAATCCTCCCCCATTCGTGCCAAACCACATCACGCCTTTGTTATCTTCAAATACCGTGATCACCGAATTACTGGTAATGGTGGTCGAATCTTCCCGTTCGTGCTGGAAATGTTTCCAGTGTCCGCTCAGGGTATTGTAGGAGAACACGCCGCTGTTGGTCGTTGCAATCCACAGGTTGTTATACATATCCTCATATATATCGCCCACGGAAATCATGGAGCCGATACTGGTAATCGTCATGAAATTATCGGCATCAGGATTATACCGGCATAAGCCCCAGCTTGTTCCAACGAAGATTTCCCCCTTCCGGTCTTTATATATGCATAGTACGTCATTGCTGCAAATGGTATTGGGGATTCCGCGCGAGTGTGTATATTCCTTTATCGAACCGGTACGCAGATTAAGCACACGTATTCCTTCCGCATAAGTACCGATCCAAAGACAATCGCCGTCTAACATCAAAGAGCGAATATCATATTTCTGACTCTTTACACCACCGATATGATATTCCGAAAGCTCCCGTGTAACGGTATTGAAGAAATATAAGCCACTCTGAGTACCAATCCAGATATTTCCGTCTTTATTTTCACAGAATGGACCTACCACCTCTCCTGCTCCCGCTATCCCCGACAGATAGGCGGGTGAATAGTAATCGAAACGCTTGGTCTGCTTGGACATATAGTTGATACCTCCCAAGTTCGTCAATACCCACAGAGCACCTTCCGCATCCCACATCATGCCGTTTATGGTCTGATCACTCAGACTTCGCGGATCAGCCGGATTATCTGCACGGAGGAAGGTTTTCGACTCGCGGTTGAATAGATAGAGTCCATTATCGGTTCCTACCAGCAGTTCATTCTCCGTATATTTCAGCAGGCTGCGAACTGCCCCGAAGTTCAATGAAGGAGCCATGTAATTCTCAACCGTTCCAGTCTGCCGGTTCAATCTCCCCAACAAATTGTTGCCTGCTCCCAGCCATACTTCTCCCTCTACATCGAGTACACAGTTTATTTTGTAACTATCGGAAGAATTCACGTCCGATGAGACCTTATATGATTGCAGAAATTTGCCGTTTTCATCGAAACAAAGCAGTCCTTCCTGTAGCGAAGAAACATACATCTTCTTCTTATCGTAACTCTGACAGACATCCCAGACAAAAGAGGTCTGAATACTATTCTGAGTCAACACTTCGGTCTTGGGATCATAAATAAAAAGTCCCTGCCCCAAGGTGGCAATCCAGAGAAGTCCGTTCTCCGTCTTTACAATCTTCTTGATTTCACTGCTGACGTATACGCCATACTGAGTGGTCTTATCAAAATAGGAGAAACGGTCCGTTGCCCGGTCATAGATATACAGTCCGGAGTTCGTTCCAACCCATATATTCTGATCTTCTTCAATCAGTGCCTCAACGAAGTTGTTCTCCAATGAGAATTTATCGTTCAATACATTCCGATAAACTTTATTGCCCCGACCGTCGTAACGGTTCAGTCCGTCACTGGTGCCCAGCCAGATAAATCCATAGCTATCCTGTATAGCACACCATACCGTATTATGTGACAAGCCATCTTCCACCTGATATTTCTTGAAGGAGAAATAGGGAGATGCAGACAATGGTTCGAGCCAGAAGGCCAGTAAAAGTATCAGTATCTTTGTTAACTTCATACCAAGTGTGTCTTATGTTTAGATTAACGATTCAACCAGGGTTCCGGATTCAACTTTTCTTTCTCTCTGCGTAACTGGAAATGCAGTACCGTTCGTCCGTTATCCGCGCCATCAGAGAATATCTGTCCGATAGACTGCTTCGTACTCACCGTATCGCCGGATTTCACCGAAGCGGAAGACAGATTACAGTAAACGGAAATATAATTACCATGCCGGATGAGGACGTTAAATAGTCCGTTCAACTGGAACACGGCTGCTACCTTACCATCAAAGATGGCACGGGCTTGTGCTCCCGGCTTTCCTTGTATATCAATTCCTTTATTGTCCAGCTTCACATTACGGAGTCCTTCAACGGAATACTGTCCATAGCGGCTGGTTATGATATAAGGTCCGGATATAGGCATCGGAAGTTTCCCACGGTTGGCAACAAAGCTACCGGACAGTTCACGATCTGCCTTGCTCATCGTAAAAGCGTCCAATGGCTCCGACTTCGGTTTGGCAGCCGTTCCGGTTTCGGAGGCACCTTTGTCATTTGTATCCGCCTTCTTGCGGGCTGCCGCTTCGCGGCGGGCTTCTTCCGCGGCACGTTTGCGGGCGCGTTCTATTTCTTCTGCGATCAACCGGTCGATACGGGCATTCAGTTGATTGGCTTCCCGTCTCTTCTTGTTCACTTCGCTTTGCAGGCCTTTCTGTTTCTTTTGCAGATTAGCCACCAGTGTGCGCTTCTCTTTCTCCTGAGCTTCCAGTTTCGCCTTTTCGTTCTCACGTTCTTTCAGCAGTCCCTCTTTGGCGGCTTTCACTTGCTGACGTTCTGCTTTTTTCTTCCGTATCTGCTCCTGCTTCTTTAATATTTCCTCTCCCTGCAGACGCTGGTAGGTGGCATATTCACGCACATAACGCATACGACGATACGTTTGTCCCAGGTTCTTGGCGGAGAAGATAAACATCAGTTTCTCTTCAATCGATTTATTCTTATAGAGGTACTGGACAGATGCTTCGTACTTCTTCTTTTTCTCTTTCAGGTCTTTTTCAAGACTATTCAGCTGGCGGTTCAATGACACTAATTCGCGTTCGATAGTCTCCACATCGTTATTGATCGCAAGGATATACCGTTTTCGTTCTTCAATCTGTCCCGTCAGTGCCGCCAGTCCGTTCAACTGACTGCCTACGTCCTTCTTTGTATTCTGTAAAATCGACTCCGTCTCGGCGATCTGCTTCTGCAGAGCACCGCGCTTACCTTCCAGCTCACGAATCAGCTTGTTCGATTGAGCAGAAAGCGGAATTGCCAGCCAAAGGCTGCTTACCAGAATTACAAAGAGACGTTTTATCATAATAAAGCTACCAGCATTTTCATTAATTCTTCCAAAGAGACCTGACGGTATCTGGAAGTAACTTCTGTCGGAGTGATTGAAAGTTCTTTGGTCGAAAAATCATAAAGTTGTACTTTCGCTTTCTCCAGTTTGGGGATTCCCAGGTCTTTCCCGGATAGTTCAGTCTTTCCTCCGGGTTTAGAAGCGTCAGTCAGCAATTTCTCCAATTGGGAGAACTCTACATTCTTCGATAATATTTCTTTCAATTCATTTTTGGTTGCGCGTACAAACCGCTTGTTCATCCGGTCGACGAATAATACTTCAGTAGGAGTCACCTCGATGCGTGCCAATTCCGTACGGAGAATAGGCATCAGCAAGGAAATCTGTACCCGTTCACGGCTCTTCATCTTCATGGTACCGCCCACTGACATACTTCCGCCTTTACCCGGAATCGTCAGCTGAAGTCTGGAAGCCAGATAGCTGGGAATAGCTGCTTCGGAAGCAGCTACTTCCGGCACCTTTGTCGCCGTCAGACGCTTTGAACTCTTACAACCTACCAATACGACTGCAATCAACAAAAAATAAGCGATTCTTTTCATTCTGCAATGTATTTTTTCTTTTCTATTTTCTGTTTCAATGTTTTCGACTCACTGCCCATTTCCAGTGCTTTCTTCCAGTAGGTAAGCGCGCCGTCCACATCTCCGGTCATATAATAGATATCTCCGCAATGTTCTACAATCACATCACTCTTATCGCCGCCCTCACTTTTCATGGCGTTATCGATGTAAATACGAGCTTCCGCATAGTTCCCCTTTTCAAAGAGAATCCAGGCATACGTATCCAGATAAGTGGCATTATTGGGCTCAGCCTTTACGGTCTTATAGCTCATTTCTTCCGCTTTATCCAGATCACGACGCTCTACTGACAGATAATAGGCATAGTTGTTCAGTGCGCCAATATTGGAAGGGTTGTACACCAACGCCGAGTCATAGGCGGCATAAGCCTCCTTCATCTGCTTCTGCGTATGATACATATCCCCCAGAATAGAGTAGAACTCCGAAACGATTTCTTTTTTACCGTCAGCCGTCTTATGTTCCAGCGCTCTCTTGCAGATGCTTATCACACTATCCGGTTTCTCCGCCTGATTATAGGCAACAGCCAGATAATAATAAAATTCCAGCGCATCCGGAGTCGCTTCAATACCCGGCTCGCAGACTTTGATAATCTGCTTATAATCTTCTTTTTTTACCGCAGCACCGATCAGCATCATACGGGCAGCATTATTGGTAGGGTCCAGGTCAACCACCTGTTCCAAGACGGGGACTGACTCCGCCTCCATATTCTTGGACAACAGATATTGCGCATAAAGCATCGGAATCTGAGGATCATCCTGCTCCTGCTTCATGATCCGGTCAAACAAAGCGATGATCTGCGTACTGTCCTTATCGGCCTGTTCATTTTCCACAATCATCTGACGCATGACGCCCACTTTGGTATCAGGAGTCACCTTCTTATTCAGCAACAGTGTATCCAACTGCTGTTGGTAGAGTTCTTCCTGCCCTGTCTGTTTATAGTAAGAAGCCATCGAGAAGATAGCCATCGGATTATCGGGTTCCGCAGCCAGCACCTTCTGATAAACGTCATAAGCCTCCTGTTTCTTGCCATTCTGAAGATATACGTCTCCCAAGATGACTTGATAACGCATGTCCATCGGATATTCCTGCACCAGACTTTCTATTTCCTGAAATGCTTTCTTGTCATCCTTCATCTGGAGGTAGATACGAAACTTCTCCATGGACAACTGTTCATTCTTACCCATACGCTTTTCCAGACGGTTTAAAGTAGAGATGACTTCATCATACTTTTCTTGTCGGCCATACAGGTCCAAAAGGTTGAAAAGCGGGTCCTGCTTGGCAGGAAAACGTACCACCATCTGTTCCAGCAGGGTGACAGCCTTATCCAGTTCGTTCTGTTGCTGATACAAAGATGCCAGTCCCTGACTATACCAGTAGTTATCCGGCGCATTCGCCACAGCCTTTTCCAGCGCTTCTTGCCCTTGCGGCACCTGACGAAGGAACATATAATACTGCGAAACCTCATAAAGCGCAGAAGCCGCATTCGGATGAATATCCAGACAATGCTGCAATAATCCGAAAGCGGACGCATAATCCTTCTTTTCTTTCAGGCGCATAGCTTCCAGAAAGAAATAATCATATTTCCGCTGCTGTTCGGGCGTTAATGAAGACTGCGCCAAAGCGACAGCTGGCTTTTCCCTTGTACTTTTCACCGTTCCGCACGAAACCAATGTCCATACAGCAACCAAAAGCCATATACTATTTTTCTTGTTCATTTTCTCTTTTTATGGTACTTATCCTCGTCCTGTATGTCCGAAGCCCCCTGCTCCGCGTTCTGTTTCATCCAGCACTTCCACTTCCTGCCATACCGCCTGCTCATGTCTGGCGATCACCATCTGGGCGATACGTTCCCCGTCCTCGATCACAAAAGGTTCGGAGGAAAGGTTGACCAGAATAATGCAGACTTCTCCACGATAGTCCGCATCAATCGTTCCCGGAGAGTTGAGCACGGTAATACCCTTTTTAATGGCCAGTCCGCTACGGGGACGAACCTGAGCTTCAAATCCTTGTGGAAGAGCAATATAGATTCCTGTCGGCACCAGACAACGCTGCAATGGCGCCAATGTGATAGGTTCAGAAAGATTAGCACGGATATCCATTCCTGCAGATAACTCAGTGGCGTAAGCCGGAAGCGGATGCTTCGATTTATTGATAACTTGAACGTTCATAAATGCACATTTACTATTTAACGGGCGAAAATACACATTTTGAACTGAAAATTAGTTAAGTTTGCAGTTAAATAATGTGGTAACAACCAATTTGCAAATTGTAATCAGCCAAATAGTAAATAAAATGATGAATTGGAAGCAACTAATATCAGCCAAACGCTTCGGAATGGAAGAGTTTCACGAAGAACGGCAAGAGAACCGTTCCGAGTTCCAACGGGACTATGACCGCCTCATATTTTCCGCACCGTTCCGCCGCCTGCAGAACAAAACACAGGTATTCCCGCTGCCCGGTAGTATTTTCGTACACAACCGACTGACGCACAGCCTCGAAGTATCTTGCGTAGGACGGTCTTTGGGCAACGATGTAGCCAAAGCAATCCTGGAACGCCAACCGGAACTGGAAAGTTCCTTCCTGCCGGAAATCGGCTCAATCGTATCGGCCGCCTGCCTGGCACATGACTTAGGCAATCCGCCTTTCGGGCATTCCGGCGAACGGGCTATCTCTACGTTCTTTTCAGAAAGAAAAGGACAAAGGCTACAGGAAAAGCAGCCGGACGGAGAGCAACTTTCTCCGATGGAATGGGAAGATTTGACACATTTCGAAGGAAATGCGAACGCTTTCCGCATCCTCACTCACCAGTTCGAAGGACGCCGCAGAGGAGGATTCGTCTTAACATATTCAACGCTTGCCTCCATCGTAAAATACCCCTTTTCATCGAGCCTTGCAGGCAAAAAATCCAAGTTCGGCTTCTTTGTCAGTGAGGAAGAAAGCTACCGCAAAATCGCAACCGAGCTGGGACTCATCCAGCTTAGCGAACAACCGTTAAAGTATGCGCGACACCCGCTAGTGTATCTGGTAGAAGCAGCAGATGACATCTGTTATCAGATGATGGATATCGAAGACGCCCATAAACTAAAGATTATCACTACAGACGAGACCAAGGAACTGTTGATGGCGTTTTTCTCCGAAGACCGGCAATCCCGTCTCCGAAGTACTTTCCAAATAGTCAATGATATCAATGAACAGATAGCCTATCTGCGTTCTTCTGTTATCGGTCTGTTAGTACGCGAGTGCACCCGTGTCTTTCTAGAACACGAGCAGGAAATACTGGCAGGAACTTTCGAAGGAGCGCTCATCAAGCACATCGCCGAAGGTCCGGCAGCCGCTTACAATCATTGTGCGGAAATATCACTGAAAAGAATTTATCGTTCGCAAGATGTACTGGACATCGAGCTGGCAGGCTTCCGTATCATCAGCACTTTGCTGGAATTGATGGTAGATGCCGTCACCTTACCGGGAAAAGAAAAAGCTTACTCCGAACTTTTAACCAACCGCGTTTCCGACCAATACAATATAAAATCGCCCGTACTCTACGAAAGAATACAGGCGGTACTTGATTATATATCTGGAATGACCGATGTCTTCGCACTCGATCTTTACCGGAAAATTAATGGCAACAGCCTTCCTGCGGTGTAACCACCTTAGGAGTAAACACCCCTTCGCTCTCACAAGGCATTTTCAGCGCATCCGGATGACTTTCTATAAACGTCTGGATGTGCCGGATTCGCTTGTCTTCAAGGATTTCATCTACAGCAATCAGGATACCGGTCTCTTCCACGTCACCAAACTCATAGTTGATAGCCGTCCCGAACATACGCATGGTAGGGCTTAAACTCATATAGGCATTGACCAGCGGCGGGATATTATAACCCAGCTTGCGAATCTCCGTATTCAATATCTTATAATCCTCTTTAAAGGTATCCTTGCAGAACAACGTTCTCAGTTCCTCGTCGGAAGTTTCCAGAATCAGCGGTTCCATCGGTGTAACCAACTCTTCCCGATCATTAAAATGCTTCTTAAGGAAGTACAGAATCATGTCGCGTCCACGACGATGATAGCTGGGATACATAGTCACCTTGCCAAAGAAGTACTTCACATTCGGCATCACCACTGTCAGCGCTCCCAATCCGTCCCACAGATTATCCAACGCAAACAGACCTTTACTGCCGGCACGTGTAGACTGATATTCCAGCGTCACAAAAGAGCGTCCCAACTCAATGGTCTGAGGCAGATATTCCTTTATAAACGCATCCGAGAAATGAAACATGTGAGAAGTAGCCAGAATCGGAGCCCCAGCTTCGTCAAAGCGCACATCCGTTCCAAGCAAATACCGGTAACCACCTAATATTTCTTCCGCCTCCGGATTCCATACGATCAACTGCTTATATGGGTGTTCCATCGTGTCGTATTCGTCGATATCCATCGACAGGCCCGTTCCTCCACCCGCAGCACGAAAGGCAATTTCTCTTAAACGACCAATTTCACGCATCACATTAGGTGCATTCTGATGGGTAATAATATAAATCTGATTATTACTTTTATTGGTCATTCGCAAGCGTCTATCTTCCGTCAACTCTGCTTTCAGCAGTTCTTTGCTCACCGGTTTAATAATCTCTTCCATATTCTTGTTATAGTGTTCTATCAGTTACAGTTTATATACAATGTCCTTCACATACTCCGCCCACTGCGCAGGAGTCTTCGATTTATCGAAAGTCTGCCAGGGAATCGGTTTTCCAAAAGTGACAGTAAAGGTTTTGTGGCGGTTCTTAAACATCTCGTCCGCCAGATACAGCATAGCAATATTGAATTTAATACCCAGTGCCTTACAAACATTCGCCAGATTGTAGAAGAAATCAGAGTTTCTGCCGCCAAAATGAACGGGAACTACGTCTCGCTTCGCCTGTATGCTTTTTATAATGAATGTCTTCTTCCATTCCAGATCACGGATCACTCCGTTCTGACGCCGCGAGCAAAGTCCCGCAGGAAACATGATCATCTGGTCGTCGGACTGGAACCCGGCTTCCACCATCTTGGGAAAGTCCTTTGCCTGCTTTCCTGTCTTATTGATAGGAACACAAAGTGGGGCCAAACCGCGAAGGTTCATCAGCAGGTCATTCACCAGATACTTTACTTTCCCGTCATAATGGCGCCCCAGCACATAGCCTAGAGCCACTCCATCCTGTCCTCCCAGCGGGTGATTGGACACAAAGGTATACAATCCTTCTTTCGGCAGGTTCTCTATACCTTTCACCTCCACTTTCGCATCAAGGAACTCCATGCATGCTTCAAGGAAATCCACTCCCAGTTTATCTTTCGATTCATTCAGGAACACATTAATCTCGTCCTGATGAACTATTTTCTTCAGATAAGAAACCACAAACTTAGGGATGTACTTATATTGCTTCGGAGCTTTCGTCCGAAGTATCTTATCGACATCGATTAAAAATAAAGAGTCATCAGTCATTCTTTTCAAATAAAAATGATGCCACAAAATTAACGGTTCTTTTTTATTAATCGCAATAATTTGCCAGAAAATGCAGGATTTAAGTTTGCAACTTGAAAAAAGAACACCCAAAAACTATCAAATACCACCTAAAAACTATCCGCGGATAGTTTTTCCCCTAAATTTTGTCGGTTCATACCCTATCTCATTATCAGAAATGCCGTAAACTTGCACCATCGAAAAATACAAACGAATATTCACTTTTTAAAAGCAACGTATATGAAAAGTTTAAGCTTCAGAAAAGATTTAGTAGGAGTACAGGATGAGTTACTCCGCTTCGCATACAAACTGACAACCGACCGCGAAGAAGCAAACGATTTGTTGCAGGAGACATCACTCAAAGCATTAGACAATGAGGATAAATATATGCCCGACACAAATTTCAAAGGATGGATGTATACCATCATGCGCAATATCTTTATCAACAACTACCGTAAAGTAGTTCGCGACCAGACATTCATCGATCAGACCGATAATCTTTATCATCTGAACCTGCCGCAAGACACCGGCTTTGATAGTACGGAAAGAACGTACGACCTGAAAGAAATGCATCGGGTAGTCAACGCGCTCCCGAAAGAATATAGAGTTCCGTTCGCTATGCACGTTTCCGGCTTCAAGTACCGCGAAATCGCTGAAAAGCTGAACCTCCCGCTGGGCACCGTGAAGAGCCGTATCTTCTTCACCCGCCAGAAATTGCAGGAAGAACTGAAAGACTTTCGCTAAACCTTTAACTATATTATTTATCAATTCCAAGTTAGATATTTTTAGTGCAGATTTTTAATTGTGTTAGTTTAAGGCAGAAGAGTTACCATACCTTCTGCCTTTTTTACTAATCCCTCCTATATGACACCCGGATGTCGAGCATACTGACACCCGGGTGTTGTACGTCCTGACACCCGGGTGTCATACATACCGAGACCCGGGTGTCGTGCAAACCTCCCTCGCAAAGAAAGAAAGCCTCTCTTTCGATAAAAAAGATTCTTCCTCAATACAAACAAAAAAGCGCCGCATCTTTCCGTTTTCGCCCACTAATAAAGCATTTCCCAAACCGCATCTTTTTCAAGTAAATAAGCATTTAACAATCGGTTGAAAACTTATCTAAAAGATTTTTATGGAAAATTGTGGGGAATTGTGGGGAATTTCCTACTTTTACACTCTCTTATTATAATAAGGTAAATGATACGTTTTTTAGGCAATATTGAAGTCAGGGCGGACGCCAAAGGAAGAGTGTTCATCCCCGCTACTTTCAGGAAGCAACTGCAAGCTGCTTCCGAAGAGAGACTTATTATGCGTAAAGACGTATTTCAGGACTGCCTGACACTGTACCCCGAGAGCGTGTGGAACGAGGAGCTGAATGAGCTCCGAAGCAGGCTGAACAAATGGAATAGCAAACACCAGCTCATTTTCAGACAGTTTGTGAGTGACGTCGAAGTAGTTACGCCCGACAGCAACGGACGCATACTGATCCCGAAGCGTTACTTACAGATTTGTAATATCCGTGGAGATATACGCTTTATCGGTATCGACAACAAGATAGAGATTTGGGCCAAAGAACGGGCAGAACAACCGTTCATGTCCCCCGAAGAGTTCGGTGCAGCATTAGAAGAGATTATGAACGATGAAAATAGACAAGATGGAGAAAGATGAGTTGACATACCACGTACCCGTACTGCTAAAGGAAAGCGTTGACGGAATGAATATTCATCCGGACGGAACGTATGTAGACGTTACCTTCGGAGGAGCAGGGCATTCGCGCGAGATTCTTTCACGCCTTGGAGAAGGCGGGCGCCTGCTGGGATTCGATCAGGACGAGGATGCCGAACGGAATATCGTCAATGATCCCCACTTCACCTTTGTACGCAGCAACTTCCGCTATTTGCAGAATTTCCTGCGGTATCATGACATCGAACAGGTGGACGCAATCCTCGCCGACCTCGGCGTGTCCTCCCACCATTTCGACGACAGCGAGCGTGGCTTCTCATTCCGTTTTGACGGAGCGCTGGATATGCGCATGAACAAACGTGCAGGACTAACTGCCGCCGACATCGTCAACACATACGAAGAAGAACGGCTCGCAAACATCTTCTATCTGTACGGTGAACTGAAGAACAGCCGCAAACTGGCATCCGTCATCGTGAAGGCCAGAAACGGACAGCCTATCCGGACTATCGGCGAGTTTCTGGAAATCATCAAGCCGCTTTTCGGACGCGAACGGGAGAAGAAAGAACTGGCGAAAGTTTTTCAGGCACTCCGCATTGAAGTGAATCAGGAAATGGAAGCACTGAAAGAAATGCTGGCAGCAGCCACCGAAGCGCTCAAACCGGGGGGGCGCCTTGTAGTGATCACGTATCACTCACTGGAAGACCGCATGGTGAAGAATATAATGAAAACAGGAAACGTAGAAGGGAAAGCGGAAACCGACTTCTTTGGAAACCTGCAAACTCCGTTCCGGTTGGTCAACAATAAAGTGATTGTCCCCGATGAAGCGGAGATAGAAAGAAATCCACGGTCGAGAAGTGCCAAATTACGAATCGCAGAGAAGAAATAATCTCAGATATGGAAGAAGAAGCAGTAAACAAAAAAGCAGAAGAGGGCAAAAAGAAAAAACGTACCTCATTGAAAAGTATTCTGGGAGGAGATATCCTCGCCACAGACTTTTTCCGCCGGCAGACGAAGCTGTTGGTGCTGATTATGGTATTCATCATCTTCTACATCCATAACCGCTATGCGAGCCAGCAACAACAGATCGAGATCGACCGGTTGAAAAAAGAATTAATCGACATTAAATACGATGCACTGACCCGTAGTTCGGAGCTGATGGAGAAAAGCCGTCAGTCACGCATCGAAGAGTATATATCAAACAAGGAAAGTGATTTGCAGACCTCTACCAACCCGCCTTACCTTATTAAATAAGGTGTAAGTGGAGAGTCTTAAAAGAGAATAAGCACTGTGGCAGTAAATAAGAAAAATATAATGACCCGTTACTTCTTTGTCATTCTGATCATGGCACTGATAGGAGTAGCAATTGTCGTCAAGGCAGGCGTGACCATGTTTGCCGAACGGCAGTACTGGCAGGATGTAGCCGATCGTTTCGTAAAAGAAAACGTGACGGTGAAACCTAACCGCGGAAACATTATTTCTTCTGACGGTAAACTGATGGCAAGTTCACTGCCTGAATACAGAATCTACATGGACTTTATGTCCGGTGAAAAGGACGAAAAAAGAAGAAAGAAGGATCAGGCACGTCGGGATTCCATCCTCAAAGCCAATATGGATTCGATTTGCATCGGACTGCATAAGATATTCCCCGACAGAAGTGCGGCACAATTCAAGGCACACCTTCAAAAAGGACGTCAGGCCAAAAGCCGTAACTACCTGATCTACCCGAAGCGTATCTCTTATATACAATATAAAGAGGTGAAACGTCTGCCTGTCTTCTGCCTGAACCGCTATAAGGGAGGATTCAAGGAGTTGGCATATAATCAGCGCAAGAAACCTTTCGGCTCATTGGCAGCCCGTACCCTGGGAGATGTATATGCCGATACAGCCCAAGGAGCAAAGAACGGTATAGAACTCGCGTTCGATACGATTCTGAAAGGACGTGACGGGCTAACTCACCGCCAAAAGGTGATGAACAAATACCTGAACATTGTCGATGTCGCCCCGATCGACGGTTGCGACCTGATCACCACCATCGATGTAGGTATGCAGGATATTTGCGAAAAAGCATTGGTAGACAAGCTGAAAGAGCTGAACGCCACCGTGGGTGTAGTCGTATTGATGGAAGTTGCAACCGGAGAAGTAAAAGCCATCGTCAATATGACGCAAGGCAGAGACGGTGAATATTATGAAGTACGCAACAATGCAATCAGCGATATGCTCGAACCAGGTTCTACCTTCAAGACAGCCTCTATCATGGTAGCTCTGGAAGACGGAAAAATCACTCCGGACTATATCGTAGACACCGGCAACGGACAAAAGCCGATGCATGGCCGTGTCATGAAAGACCACAACTGGCATCGAGGCGGATACGGCAAACTGACTGTTACCGAGATTTTGGGAGTATCGTCCAATGTCGGAACTTCCAGCATCATCGAGAACTTTTACGGAAGCAACCCGCAGAAGTTTGTGGACGGACTGAAACGGATGAGCATCGACCAGCCACTCCACCTGCAAATATCCGGAGAAGGAAAGCCGAATATTCGTGGTCCGAAAGAACGCTATTTTTCAAAAACGACTTTGCCATGGATGAGCATCGGCTATGAAACGCAGGTTCCACCGATCAATATTCTGACATTCTATAATGCAATAGCCAATAACGGAGTATCCATACGTCCGAAGTTTGTAAAAGCCGCCGTCAGAGACGGAGAAGTGATAAAGGAATATCCGACGGAAATCATCAATCCCAAGATCTGTTCGGACAAGACGCTGGCACAAATACGGGAAATCCTGCGGAAAGTGGTAGGTGAAGGACTTGCCAAACCGGCAGGAAGCAAGCAGTTCCATGTGTCCGGTAAGACCGGAACAGCACAGGTTTCGCAGGGAGCAGCCGGCTACAAGACAGGAAGAACCAATTATCTCGTCAGCTTCTGCGGATACTTCCCATCGGAAGAGCCGAAGTACAGTATGATTGTTTCGATCCAGAAACCCGGTTTGCCCGCTTCGGGAGGTTTGATGGCAGGTAGCGTATTCAGCAAGATCGCAGAAAGAGTGTATGCCAAAGACCTGCGCTTGCCACTCACAAGTGCCATTGATACGAATACGGTAGTCATCCCGAACGTTAAGGCAGGAGAAATGAGGGAAACGCAACGGGTACTGGAAGAACTGAATATAAAGATACAGGGAAAAATCACCGATTCGGGAAAAGAAGTATGGGGAAGCACCCATCCCGCCCCTCAGGCGGTAGTTCTTGAAAGCCGGGGTATCATGCAGAACTTCGTGCCAAGCGTCGTAGGCATGGGAGCGAAAGATGCTGTTTATCTATTGGAAAGCAAAGGATTGAAAGTCAATCTGGTGGGAGTCGGGAAAGTAAAAAGCCAGTCGATAGCCAACGGCAGTGTTGCAAGAAAAGGGCAGACGATTACGCTTACGTTGCATTAAGAATTAAATTAAGTAGGACAGATATGTTATTAAACGAGTTACTGAAAGCAATCCAGCCGGTGCAAGTGACCGGAGATTCAAGGATAGAGATCACCGGAGTCAACATTGACTCCCGTCTGGTAGAAGCCGGACAGCTGTTTATGGCGATGCGCGGCACGCAGACCGATGGTCACGCCTATATCCCCGCTGCCATTCAGAAGGGAGCGACTGCCATCCTCTGCGAAGATATACCGGAGGAACCCGTAGCAGGAATCACTTATATCCAAGTGAAAGACAGCGAAGATGCAGTAGGAAAGATTGCAACGACATTCTACGGTAATCCGACTTCACAATTCGAACTGGTCGGTGTGACGGGAACAAATGGCAAGACAACCATCGCCACCTTATTATATAATACATTCCGCTACTTCGGATATAAAGTGGGATTAATCTCTACTGTCTGCAACTATATCGACGATCAGCCGATTCCGACAGAACATACCACCCCCGACCCTATCACGCTCAACCGCTTGTTGGGGCAAATGGCGGACGAAGGATGCAAGTACGTCTTTATGGAAGTCAGTTCACATTCCATCGCTCAAAAACGTATCAGCGGATTAAAGTTTGCGGGAGGTATCTTCACGAATCTGACGCGCGATCATCTGGATTATCACAAAACGGTAGAGAACTATCTGAAGGCAAAGAAAAAGTTCTTTGACGATATGCCTAAAAACGCTTTCAGCCTCACCAACCTTGACGATAAGAACGGGCTGGTGATGACACAAAATACACGTTCCAAGGTCTACACCTATTCATTAAGAAGCCTCAGCGACTTCAAAGGCCGGGTCATAGAATCCCATTTTGAAGGAATGCTGCTCGATTTCAATAATCATGAGCTGGCCGTTCAGTTTATCGGCAAGTTCAATGCATCCAATCTGTTGGCGGTATTTGGAGCAGCCGTATTATTGGGCAAAAAAGAGGAAGATGTACTTCTTGCGCTCAGTACGCTCCATCGGTAGCCGGACGTTTCGATGCCATCCGTTCTCCGAAAGGGGTAACGGCCATCGTTGACTATGCACATACTCCGGACGCGTTGGTGAATGTATTGAACGCCATTCATGGAGTACTCGAAGGCAAAGGAAAAGTGATCACCGTAGTAGGTGCCGGCGGCAACCGCGATAAGGGGAAACGCCCCATCATGGCAAAGGAAGCAGCGAAAGCCAGTGACCGGGTGATTATCACATCGGACAATCCGCGTTTTGAAGAGCCACAGGAGATTATCAACGATATGCTTGCCGGACTGGATGCGGAAGATATGAAAAAAACGCTCAGCATCGCCGACCGGAAAGAAGCGATCCGCACGGCTTGCATGCTTGCAGAAAAAGGAGACGTGATACTCGTTGCCGGAAAAGGGCACGAAAACTATCAGGAAATCAAAGGAGTGAAACACCACTTTGACGACAAGGAAGTTTTGAAGGAAATATTTAATTGACAACATATTATTATTTGCAATAGACAGCATCTTATCAAGCGTGGGGCAACAATGAGAAACTGTAAATTGCAGGCTATAAATTGTAAATAGAAAAGAGATGTTATACTATCTGTTTGAATGGCTGCACAAGCTTAATTTTCCCGGAGCGGGAATGTTCGGTTACACCTCATTCCGTGCTTTGATGGCTGTTATCCTCGCATTGCTTATATCGAGTATATGGGGAGACAAATTCATCAATCTGCTTAAAAAGAAGCAAATCACGGAAACACAGCGTGACGCCAAGACCGACCCGTTCGGTGTCAACAAAGTAGGCGTACCAAGCATGGGAGGTGTCATCATCATTGTAGCCATCCTTATACCTTGCCTGCTATTGGGTAAGCTGGATAATATATACATGATATTGATGCTGATCACCACTGTATGGCTGGGATCACTCGGTTTTGCCGACGACTATATCAAAATATTCAAGAAAGACAAGGAAGGCTTGCACGGTAAGTTCAAAATCATCGGTCAGGTGGGTCTGGGGCTGATTGTAGGCTTAACCCTGTATCTGAGTCCGGATGTAGTTATCCGCGAGAACATCGAGGTTCATACACCGGGACAGGAAATGGAAGTGATTCACGGAACCAATGATTTAAAATCTACCCAAACCACTATTCCTTTCTTTAAAAGTAACAACTTAGATTATGCCGACCTGGTGGGCTTTATGGGCGAACATGCACAGACAGCCGGATGGTTCCTGTTCGTGATCATTACGATCTTCGTTGTAACCGCCGTTTCGAACGGGGCTAACCTGAATGACGGCATGGACGGTATGGCAGCCGGAAACTCCGCCATTATCGGTGCCACGCTGGGAATACTGGCGTACGTATCGTCACACATCGAATTTGCCAGCTATCTGAATATCATGTACATTCCGGGATCGGAAGAACTGGTAATCTACATTTGTGCCTTTATCGGTGCATTGATCGGTTTCTTATGGTACAACGCCTATCCGGCACAAGTATTTATGGGAGACACAGGCAGCCTGACTATCGGTGGTATCATTGCCGTATTTGCCATTATCATCCACAAAGAATTGCTGATACCGATTCTCTGCGGTGTATTTCTGGTAGAGAATCTGTCAGTCATACTGCAACGCTTCTACTATAAGATAGGTAAGCGGAAGGGAGTAAAACAGCGGTTGTTCAAACGAACTCCGATACACGATCATTTCCGTACTTCGATGAGTCTGGTAGAACCGGGATGTACGGTGAAGTTCACGAAGCCCGACCAGCTATTTCACGAATCAAAGATTACCGTCCGTTTCTGGATTGTAACGATTGTACTGGCAGCGATAACGATTATTACATTAAAAATACGATGAGAACAAACAGACTGCCCAATGCAGGATATTTGTAACATTAATATAGTTGAGAGTATTAACCCGATTATTAACTTTAAAAAGATGTGCGCAGCCGACGAGCGAAAAAGGAAGGATGAAAAGGAAGAGAGAAGCGTCTGCCTGTCGGACAGCAATAGCACATTACTGTAAATGAAAAGAATTGTAATTTTAGGAGCCGGTGAAAGCGGCGCTGGTGCAGCCGTACTCGCCAAAGTAAAAGGATTTGAAACATTTGTTTCGGATATGTCCGCTATCAAGGATAAGTATAAGGACCTTCTGGACAGCCACCATATTGCCTGGGAGGAAGGACATCATACCGAAGAACTCATTCTGAATGCCGATGAGGTGATTAAAAGCCCCGGTATCCCGAATGACGCCCCGCTGATCCTGAAACTGAAAGCTCAAGGCACACCGGTTATCTCCGAAATCGAGTTTGCCGGACGCTATACCGATGCAAAAATGATCTGTATCACCGGTTCTAATGGAAAGACAACGACTACTTCCCTGATCTACCACATCTTTAAGAGTGCAGATCTGAATGTAGGACTAGCCGGAAATATCGGCAAGAGCCTGGCTTTGCAAGTAGCCGAAGAGCATCATGACTATTATATCATCGAACTCAGCTCTTTCCAACTGGACAATATGTATAACTTCCGTGCCAACATTGCCGTACTGATGAATATCACTCCGGACCATCTGGACCGATACGACCATTGTATGCAGAACTACATCGATGCCAAATTCCGTATTACGCAAAACCAGACAACGGACGACGCTTTCATCTTCTGGAACGATGACCCGATCATCAAACAGGAACTGGCAAAGCACGGTCTGAAAGCTCATCTGTATCCTTTCGCAGCCGTGAAGGAAGACGGAGCCATCGCATACGTAGAAGATCACGAAGTGAAGATTACCGAGCCCATCGCCTTCAACATGGAGCAGGAGGAACTGGCACTGACCGGACAGCACAATCTTTACAACTCGCTGGCTGCCGGTATCTCGGCAAACCTGGCAGGTATCACTAAAGAAAATATCCGCAATTTCCTGACTGGAACCGCGCAGAGATTTTTCTTCCACCCCGTCGCCGTCATCCTCTGAAATATCGTAGGGATACAGACGAACCACATTCCGAAGAGCAGAATCGCATTGGATGGAAAGGAACTCCTTATAGTTATCCACATTGAAAACCGCCTTGGCCGTATTGGTCACCCGCCAAATCACGACAATACCAATGATGATCGGATTGCCCAGCTTATCGTTGATTTTTTGCTTTTCATTGTTGAGCGTCATAGCTTTCAAAGAGATCTTCTTTCCGGACAATACCGCCTGGCCCGCCGCCTGCAACGCCGCTGTCCCGGGGTCGGTGCTTCCCTGCAACGCTGACGCTGGCTGCGCGGCCGGATTCACCGCCGTAACAAAGGGGTTGACGTAGAAAAATCCCGGGCCGGTTAAAGTACCGTAATATTTGCCGAATAAAGTCAGAACCAGTGCTTCATTGGGCTTTAACACCTTAAGCCCTGCAAACAAAATCGGCCCAACGATGCAGGAAAATAAGATGCGCCCAAAACAAAACTCTCTTTCGCCAGAAAAACAATGCCGAACACGACCGCCGCAATGGATAGAACCATCAAAAGCAACAACAGCAGTAAAATTCCCATGCCGCCTCTGGCCCGAATGCGTTTTTCTTCTACCTCTTTTTTGTTTTCCATTTTTTCGATCATGATTACCCCTCACTTTTATGATATTGTTTTGATATCAAATAAATATTATCACGAATCTTTTTTTCTGTCAATAATATGACGGATATGGAGGAAAAAATCAATGAAAAAAGAATTTAAGATTGTGATATGTGGTGGTGGAAGTACTTATACCGCAGGGATTGTAAAAAATCTTTTGGAAATTCGTTGTTATCCATGACGAAATCAGGGAGAAAACGGTGAAAAGCCTTTTATTTAAGCCATTTCACCTCTTTTTCAAAACTTGACAGCAACCTTGCGAGTGAATATAA
>ERZ773277.788-NODE-788-length-32029-cov-8.140677_pt1 | contig 32029 bp, 32 predicted proteins | sample MGYA00511957_ERZ773277 | MGnify/ENA primary metagenome ERZ773277 (study PRJEB29015, sample SAMEA2737800) | human gut metagenome | biome: human gut; feature: human-associated habitat; material: faeces | place: China | collected 2012 ... | reverse complement strand
CAATGTTGTAGCATTTTAAACCTAATACATTTTCGTAGTACGGAAGGGCTTCTTCAATGCTTTTTACGGCAATACCCAAATGTTCAATGTGTGAAATCTTCATAACAGTTTTTATTAATGTTGGTATTCAATTCCTAATTTTTACAATAAGCAGTACAAAGAAAGATATTTCTACTTGAATAAAGAAATTTTTCGCCAATTAATTATAAAGGTATTTCTTCTTAAATTGATTTTATAATTGAGGTTGCCAACTGTTATTTTATCAATTTATAGCGTTCGGTTTTTTGTGAAAAAGAGATTCAAAAGCTTTTTTTGTTATATCTTTGTCAGTAGAAATACAATCGGACAAATATTATGTCACATTTAGCTCCCTTGATTGCCGATTTGGCATTGATACTGATTTGCGCCGGAGTAATGACGCTGCTATTTAAGAAGTTGAAACAACCGTTGGTTTTAGGATATGTTGTGGCGGGCTTTTTAGCCAGTCCCCACATGGCCTATACGCCTTCGGTAATGGATACGGCGAATATACAGACTTGGGCGGATATCGGCGTTATTTTCCTACTGTTTGCTTTGGGGCTGGAGTTTAGCTTTAAGAAAATAGTGAAGGTGGGCGGTGCCGCCATTATTGCTGCTTGCACGATTATATTTTGTATGATATTATTGGGTGTAGCGGTAGGCACGGCGTTCGGATGGAAGCGGATGGACTGCATCTTTCTGGGCGGTATGATCGCCATGTCGTCTACTACTATTATATATAAGGCTTTTGATGATTTGGGCATGCGCAAGAAACAGTTTACGGGGTTGGTGCTCAGTGTTCTGATTCTGGAAGATATTCTGGCTATTGTTCTGATGGTTATGCTGTCCACCATGGCAGTCAGCCATAATTTTGAGGGTACGGAAATGCTGGGTAGCATAGCGAAGCTGCTGTTCTTCCTTATATTGTGGTTTGTGGTCGGTATTTACTTGATTCCTGTCCTGCTGAAAAAATGCCGCAAACTGATGAGTGAGGAAACGTTGTTGATTGTATCGCTCGGCCTTTGTTTCGGTATGGTTGTGCTGGCTGCTCATACGGGATTTTCAGCGGCATTCGGCGCTTTTATTATGGGGTCTATTCTGGCTGAAACGGTAGAAGCGGAGAGTATCGAGCGTCTGGTTAAACCGGTGAAGGATTTGTTCGGCGCCATATTTTTCGTATCCGTAGGTATGATGGTAGACCCTTTGATGATAGTGGAGTATGCCGGACCTATTGTTGTTATTACGTTGGCGGTTATTGCCGGACAGTCCTTGTTCGGAACGTTGGGGGTATTGCTTGCCGGGCAGCCGCTGAAGACGGCTATGCAATGCGGCTTTAGTTTGACGCAGATTGGCGAGTTCGCCTTTATCATCGCCTCTTTGGGAGTGTCTTTGCACGTGACAAGTCATTTTCTGTATCCTATCGTAGTAGCCGTATCGGTTATCACTACTTTTCTTACTCCTTATATGATTCGTTTTGCCGAGCCGGCTTCCAATTTTGTCGATACGCATCTGCCGGAAAGGTGGCAGAAGTTTTTGTTGCATTACGCTTCCGGTTCGCAAACGGTGAACCATGAAAGCTTATGGAAGAAACTGATACTCGCTTTGTTGCGTATTACGGTGGTTTATTCCATTGTAAGCGTGGCGGTGATAGCTATTGCATTTCGTTTTCTTGTACCGTTTTTCAAGGAAAGCTTGCCGGGCGTTTGGGGGCCTTTGCTGTCCGCTCTGGTTATTATTCTGTTTATCGCTCCTTTTCTGCGGGCCATTATGATTAAGAAAAACCATTCGGTGGAATTTGTTACTTTGTGGCGCGACAGTCGGGGAAACCGTGCTCCGTTGGTGGCTACTATTGTGCTGCGAATCCTGTTGGCGGTTTCTTTCGTGATGTTTGTCATTGCCGGACTGTTTAAGTTATCGGTCGGCCTTGTTTTTGGCGTTGCGGTGCTGCTGGTTACAGTGATGATACTTTCCCGACAGTTGAAGCGGCAGTCTATCATGATTGAGCGTACTTTCTTCCAGAATCTGCGCTCGCGGGATATGCGGGCGGAATATTTGGGTGAGAAGAAACCGGAATATGCAGGCCGTTTGCTTTCCCGTGATTTACATCTGACGGATTATGAAATACCCGGCGAATCGGCATGGGCGGGTAAGACGTTGGCGGAGTTGAACTTCGGTAAACGCTATGGAGTGCATGTGGTTTCTATTCTTCGCGGGCGTAAGCGGATAAATATTCCCGGAGCTTCGGTACGTCTTTTCCCTCTGGATAAGATACAGGTTATAGCTACCGATGAGGAGTTAAATGTATTTGGCGAAGAGATGGATAGACTTTCAACGGTAGCTACGGACGTTGTGGAAAAAAGCGAGATGATATTACGTCAGTTGCGCATCGACGCTAATTCTCCTTTTCTGGGTAAAACATTGAAAGACGCGGGCATACGTGAAAAGTACCACTGTCTGATTGTAGGTGTGGAGCGGGGAGAGGAGACTTTGCACGCTCCCGACGTGCACGAGCCTTTTGTAGCAGGGGATGTAGTGTGGATTGTCGGCGAAAATGTTGATGTGTATAAATTAGTCGGCGAAAATGATGAAAATGTAGACCTGTAATATTAAGAGAACGATTATCTTTGTCCTGTAAATATAAACTAAAAAAAGTATATCATGAAAAGCGATCCGAAAGAATGTCTGTATTGCCAGAATAATGAAACGTTGCATAATCTGATGATTGAGATTGCGCAGCTTAGTGTATCACGTGTTTTCCTCTTTAAGGAACAAACTTATCGTGGGCGTTGCCTCGTGGCCTATAAAGACCATGTTAACGATTTGAATGAGTTGAGCGATGAGGAACGTAATGCTTTTATGGCTGATGTAGCCCGTGTAACTCGTGCCATGCAGAAAGCGTTTAATCCGGAGAAGATTAATTACGGCGCATACTCGGACAAATTGTCTCATCTCCACTTCCATTTGGCACCGAAATATGTAGACGGTCCCGATTATGGCGGTACTTTCCAAATGAATCCGGGAAAAGTGTATCTGACGGATGCCGAATATCAGGAGTTGATTGAGGCGGTGAGAAGTAAACTTTAAAAAAATAATGAAGTATAAGGTATAAACTTGCGATGAATCTGATTTATGAATTACGAATGGGTATGTAATATCACGGCGCAGTCGTTTATACCTTATACTTTATTTTATACTTCATATTTTATTTAAAATCTTGTCCATTACCCAGTTTGTCAGTGTTGCGCTTTCGCCATCGCAACTACAGATTGATTTGCCAAGCAGATGGTCTACAACAGCTTGAATAAGTGGTTGCTGCACGTAAACAGGGTTCTCAACCGGGATTTCTTCTCTTCCTCTTTCGGTATGTAAAGCTATGGGATCATAGGTAAATACGGAGAAACATATCATTCCTTTGTCTCCGATAATCTCGATACGGTCTTCTCGTGCCGATTCGTGGGCAACGAAGCACCACGAGCCGCTACCCACCAGTCCGCTGTCAAATTGGAAACAAGCGCTGAGGGTGTCTTCGGCGGGATATAGTCCGCCGCGATTACTTTTGTATCCGTTGGCTTCAAGGATGTAGCCGAACATATCTTGCAGTATATCTATCTGGTGCGGAGCTAAATCATAAAAATAACCGCCGCCGGCAATATCCGGTTGTACGCGCCACGGCAGATTCTCCTTATTATAGTCCAGGTCGCGGGGCGGCTGTGCAAAGCGGATTTGTATGTTGATGATATTTCCTATTGCGCCTTCTTCCACCAATGACTTCACTTTCAGGAAGTAAGGGAGATAACGGCGGTAATAAGCTACAAAACAGGGTATGCCGGTTTCCTTGGAAATGCGGTTGATGCGGCAACACTCTTCATAGGTCACTGCCATAGGCTTTTCTATGTATACGGGCTTGCCGGCCTTCATGGACATGATGGCATACGTAGCGTGAGAAGAGGGTGGGGTAGCGATGTATACGGCATTTACCTCCTCGTCATTAATCAACTCCTGCGCGTCGTTGTACCATTTGGCAATACCTCTCTCTTTGGCGTAAGTTTTGGCTTTGGAAATATCCCGGCTCATTACGGCCACTACTTCGGAGTGCTCAATCTTCTGAAAAGCAGGTCCGCTTTTGTATTTGGTTACTTCTCCGCAGCCAATAAATCCCCATTTTATTATTTTCTCGCTCATACACTTATAATATTATTCTTCAAAGTCGAAATCAAAATCAAAGTCATCCATAAATTCCGGCGCGGTAAAATCTTCCAGTTCGCGGCGATCCTTTTTGGTGGGGCGTCCTGTTCCTTTGGCGCGGTTGATAAAGCCGCTGACCTTACTCATTTCCAATAATTCGTATTGGTCGGGAGTGGTTACGTTTTCCATCATTTCGGGAACGAGCTTGGCGCCTACACGCTTTTCAATGGATTGTAATACTTTAAAGGAATAGGTAACCGGCGGCTTGCGTACTTGTATTACATCTCCCGGCTTCACCATACGGGCTGCCTTTGCAAGCGCGCCGTTAATGCTGATGCGTCCTTTCTTGCAGGCTTCGGCCGCAATAGTACGTGTTTTGAATATGCGTACGGCCCACATCCATTTGTCTATTCTTGCTTCGCTCATTTTTTATTAAACTGATTCATTGTAATGTCGATGCCGGCAAGGCAGAAACTTTTAATGATTTCGCCGGCTGTTTTCAGGCGTTCGTCCATTGTTTTCCAATCCTCGTCCGTGAAATGTCCCAGTACGAAGTCTATCTGTCCGCCACGGGGAAAATCGTTACCGATGCCAAAGCGCAGGCGGGCGTAGTTTTGAGTTCCCAGTGTTGCTGCGATATGCTTCAGACCATTATGTCCCGCATCGCTTCCCTTTCCTTTCAGCCGTAGAGTTCCAAAAGGCAACGCCAAATCGTCTACCACTATTAATACGTTTTCCAATGGAATGTTTTCTTTTTGCATCCAGTAACGTACGGCGTTTCCGCTCAGGTTCATAAAGGTGGACGGTTTCAGTAATACCAGTTGCCGTCCTTTGACGGATATTGTAGCCGTGAAACCGTAACGTCCGTCGTTAAAGGTCGCTCCGGCTGTTTTGGCTAAAGCATCTACTGCCATGAAACCTATGTTATGGCGGGTTTCGTGGTATTCGGGGCCGATATTACCTAATCCGACAATTAGATATTTCATTCTTTCTATTCTTACTTTGATGATAATTTAGATAAAAGAGGAACGCGGATTATCGCAGCTGTCCGCGGATATGAAATCTGCGTCGTCTGCGTTAATCCGCGTTCCGGAATATCTTGTTTTCTTGCTAAGAAAGCGCTGATTAGTTGTTGGCAGCAGCTGCCGCAGCACCTCTTGCAGCACGAGTCAGCTTAACAGCGCATACAACGGCTTCTTTAGCATTCAACAGTTCCAGACCTTCGTAGCTCAGCTCGCCTACTTTCACTGTCTTACCCAATCCCAGGTGAGATACGTTGATAATCAGTTTTTCAGGGATAGCGTTGTACAAGGCTTTCACTTTCAGTTTACGCATTTGCAGAGTCAGCTTACCACCGGCTTTCACACCTTCTGCCAGACCTTCCATCTGTACGGGAACTTCCATAACGATAGGTTTAGCTTCGTCAATCTGATAGAAGTCAACGTGCAGAATAGTATCTTTTACCGGGTGGAATTGGATATCTTTCAAGATAGCGTTTACTTTCTTGCCATCGATGATCAGGTCAACCACGTAGATGTGCGGAGTGTAAACCAAGTTGCGCAGACCTTCTGCCGGTACGGTGAAATGAACGTTTTCGCCTGCTCCGTAGAGTACGCAAGGTACGCCGTTGTCTTTACGAATAGCTTTCAAAGCTCTTGCTTGTTCCGAAGAACGTTCTGCAATAGTTCTTGCAGTTCCTTTTACTTCAATTGATTTCATTTCTTAAAATTTTGTGTTACTCTAAATTAAGTAGATTATTGCTTAATTCACCATCACACGATGTGGTTCACCACACGATGTTGCAAAAAAGCGGTGCAAAAGTACAGCTTCTTTTTGAATTATCAAAAGGTTGCCCCTTAAAAATCAATATCTATTTTAATTTCTCCGTCAAGCTGGGACTCTTTTTCCTCCTGTTCTGCAGCCGGCTGTTCATTGGCCGGCAACTCTTCATTGTCGTTGTGACGCGCATAACACCCTTGCTGCTCCTGGATAAAGCCAATAGCTTGTTGCAGGCCGTTCATGAATTTCTCGAAATCTTCTTTGTACAAAAAGATTTTATGTTTCTCAAAACTTACTTGAGAATCATCGCCTTCACCCATTACCACTTTTTTGCTTTCGGTGATGGCAAGGAACATTTCATCCTTTCTGTTTTTCTTAACGTCTAAATAGTAGATGCGCTTACCTGCTTTAATGGATTGGGAGAATACTATCTCTTTATCGTTCACGTCCAGCCCACTTTTCTTTTTAAAGTCTTCCATATTTTAGCTATCTTGTTGTAATCGGGTTCAAAATTGACGATTTTTTTTAAACTGTCAAAAGAAAAAGCCCGGATAATGATTATCTGCATTAAAAAATGTGATTTATTTATGTAAACTCATTAAAAATATCTACTTTTGCCCCTCGTTAAAACACCAGTATTTACTTTAGTTATGATAAACAGAGTTCTTATTCGTCTTAAGATTATACAAATTGTATATGCTTATTATCAGAATGGCAGCAAAAATTTAGATGCCGCGGAAAAAGAGTTGTTCTTTAGCCTTTCCAAAGCCTATGACCTCTACAACTACCTGCTTATGTTGATGATAGCCCTGACGAACTACGCACAAAAGCGCATTGATGCGGCAAAAGCAAAATTGGCTCCCACGGCCGACGAGTTGTATCCGAACATGAAGTTCGTAGAAAACAAATTCATTTCCCAGTTGGAAGTAAACAACCAGTTGATGGATTTTATCTCCAATCAGAAACGTACTTGGGCGAATGATGAAGATTTTGTCAAAGGATTATTCGAAAAGATTGTAGCTTCCGATATATATAAGGAATATATGGCTTCTTCTGAAAATACGTACGAGGACGATCGCGAATTGTGGAGAAAGCTTTATAAGACCTTTATTTTCAATAATGAGGAACTCGATGTTTTGCTCGAAGATCAAAGTCTTTACTGGAATGATGATAAAGAAATTGTTGATACATTCGTTCTGAAAACAATCAAACGTTTTGATGAGAAGAATGGTGCGAATCAGGCTTTGCTTCCCGAATTTAAGGATGATGAAGACCAGGAGTTCGCCCGTCGCCTGTTCCGTCGCACTATTTTGAATTGCGACTATTACCGCCATCTTATCAGTGAAAATACGCGCAACTGGGATTTGGATCGCGTAGCTTTCATGGACGTGGTTATCATGCAGTGCGCATTGGCGGAAATATTGAGTTTCCCGAACATTCCCGTTAGTGTTTCGTTAAATGAGTATGTAGACATTGCCAAAGTATACAGTACTACTAAGAGCGGTAGTTTTGTCAATGGAACCTTAGACGGAATAGTTAAGGAATTGAAAAAAGAAGGGAAGTTATCGAAAAACTGATACCTTTGTTGAATAATAAAAACTAAAACGGAATATTTATGAATTTAATGACTGTATTCTTCCTGCAAGCTCCTGCTGCAGGCCCGGACGGAAGCATGATGTGGATTTTACTGATAGCTATGTTTGTTATCATGTATTTCTTTATGATTCGCCCGCAAAATAAAAAGCAAAAAGAAATCGCGAACTTTCGTAAATCACTGCAAGTGAACCAAAAGGTTATTACTGCCGGCGGTATTCACGGTATCATCAAGGAAATTAACGATAATGACGTAGTACTTGAGATTGCTTCTAACGTTAAAATCCATATTGACAAGAATTCTATTTTTGCCGCAGCTGCTGATGCAAACAGCAGTCAGGCTTCTAAATAAATAGATGTGAGCCTATGTTTGAGCGTAGGAACATAAAACGTATTTATTTAAATATAACCGGAAAAACAAAGGACTTTCTGCTCAGTGATAAGAGCAGAGAGTTCTTTGTTTTTTTATTTTTCTTCTTTATAGCCGGTGGTTTTTGGTTGTTGCAGACATTGAACAATGATTACGAAGCGGAGTTTTCCATTCCGGTGCGTCTGCGTGGTGTACCCAATAATACGATGATTACTTCGGAACCGGCTTCCGAACTTCGTATTAAAGTGAAAGATAAGGGAACCGTTCTGCTCAATTACATGTTGGGAAAGAGTTTCTATCCGGTTACGCTCGATTTCTCCGATTATAAAGGTACGGATAATCATGTACGCGTTTATGCCTCTCAATTTGAAAAGAAGATACTAAGTCAGTTGAATGTTTCTACGCGTCTGCTTTCCATGAAGCCGGATACATTGGAGTATATTTATGCAACGGGGATGTCAAAGTTGGTACCTGTCAAATTATCGGGAACGGTCAGCGCCGGTCGCCAGTATTATTTATCGGATACGGTGTTTAAACCGGATTCGGTTTTGGCATATGCGCCGGAAGGAGTATTGGATACGATAACCGCTGCCTATACGCAACAGGTTAAGCTGGAGAATATCTCCGATACATTAAGGCAGCAGGTGTCTTTGCTTACCTTGCGGGGAGTGAAGTTTGTACCCGCTTCTATTGAAATGATGCTTCCTGTGGATATTTATACGGAAAAAACGGTGGAAGTGCCGCTGCATGGTGTAAATTTCCCTGCGGATAAAGTGTTGCGCGCTTTTCCGTCTAAGGTTCAAGTGACTTTTCAGGTAGGCCTCAGTCGCTTTCGTCAAATAACCGCAGATGATTTTCATATCAATGTCTCCTATGAGGAGCTGCTGCGTTTGGGCTCGGACAAATATACTGTAAAGTTGAAGAATGTTCCGGAAGGAGTGAATCAGGTGCGCTTTAATCCGGAACAGGTCGATTTTCTCATAGAGCAAATTTCCCCTTCATTATGACCGTCAGGATAGGTATAACCGGTGGTATTGGCAGCGGTAAAAGTGTTGTATCCCGATTGCTGGAAGTGATGGGGATACCTGTCTATATCTCCGATATGGAAACCAAACAACTTATGGTGGCGGATAATCGTATCCGCGGCGAGTTGATCGCTTTGTTGGGTGAGGAGGTATATGCCGGTGGAATATTGAATAAAACTTTGCTTGCTTCTTACCTTTTCGGCAGCCCCGAACATGCCCGGCAAGTTAACGGCATTGTTCATCCGCGTGTAAAAGAGGATTTCAGGCAGTGGGTCCGGCAGCATGCAGGGTGTTCGATGGCGGGTATCGAGTCCGCTATTTTGATAGAAGCGGGGTTTGCAGGTGAGGTAGATGCGGTCGTTATGGTATATGCCCCCGAAGAAGTGCGTGTACAACGTGCCATGAAACGGGATGCTTCCTCGCGTGAACTGATAGAAAGGCGCATCCGTAGCCAGATGAGCGATGAAGAAAAACGTATGCGGGCGGATTTTGTGATAGTGAATGATGGTGAAACACCGTTAATTCCGCAGGTTTTAGCTTTAATCACTTTCCTGTCTCAAAATAATACCTATCTTTGCCCACCGAAAAAATAACTACTAATTACAAAAACAGAATATACTATGTTGAAGACTATTTTGTCTATTTCCGGTAAGCCGGGATTGTATAAGCTCATTTCTCAGGGAAAGAATATGTTGATTGTCGAGTCGTTGGTTGATAAGAAACGTTTTCCGGCTTACGGCAATGAAAAGATTATCTCTTTAGGCGATATTGCCATGTATACGGATGCAGAGGAAGTGCCTTTGAAAGACGTACTTCTTTCAATGAAGAAAAAAGAGAACGGCGCCGCTGTGGCGTTGGATGTGAAAAAGGCTTCCGTGAAAGAACTTCAGGCTTATTTGGCGGAAGTGTTGCCTAACTTTGACCGCGACCGCGTATATGTATCGGATATTAAAAAACTGATTTCCTGGTATAACCTGCTGGTGGCAAGTGGCATGACCGACTTTGAAGAAGCATCTGAAGCTGCTGCCGAAGAGACTAAAGAGGCAACCGCAGAATAATTATACTCCATTTTGAGGTTTAAAAAAGAAAGGTGTATGAGAGGCCGCTTCTCATACACCTTTCTTTTTAAGTCCGATTGGCTGTCAGTTTCTGAACACCAATCCGTCTTTCGCCCTATCGGCATCCACCGTAATCGGTTTGCTGCGGTCAACCTCTTGCGACAACAGCTTCTTGGACAAGTCGTTCAGTAAATAATGCTGGATAGCACGTTTCACCGGACGGGCGCCGAATTCAGGATCGTATCCCGCATTGGCAAGGAAGTCTATGGCGGCATCGGTCAATACCAGTTCCACACCGTTTGCGGACAACATTTTTTGTACGCTCTTGATTTGGAGTACAACAATCTGTTTGATTTCCTTTTCTGTCAACGGCAAGAACATGATTGTCTCGTCGATACGGTTCAGGAACTCCGGACGAATCGTCTTCTTCAGCATATTCATCACTTCCTTCTTGGTTTCTTCTACAATCTCTTCCTTGTTGGAGCCGTTCAGTTTTTCCATCTGGCTTTGAATGTATCCGCTACCCATATTGGAGGTCATGATGATAATGGTATTTTTGAAATTTACGGTACGTCCCTTATTATCCGTCAAACGCCCGTCGTCCAGTACCTGCAACAGGATGTTGAATACATCCGGGTGCGCTTTCTCGATTTCATCGAACAGTACGACGGAGTAGGGCTTACGGCGTACGGCTTCCGTCAGCTGACCGCCTTCATCGTATCCTACATATCCCGGAGGCGCTCCTACCAGACGGGAAACACTGTGCTTCTCCTGATATTCACTCATGTCGATACGCGTCATCATCGTTTCATCGTCAAACAGGAACTCGGCGAGTGCCTTGGCAAGTTCCGTCTTACCTACGCCGGTCGTACCGAGAAAGAGGAACGAGCCGATAGGGCGTTTCGGATCCTGTAATCCTGCGCGGCTGCGACGCACGGCATCGGCTACCGCCTCAATGGCTTCATCCTGACCTATTACGCGTTGATGCAGTTCGTCTTCCAGATGCAGCAGCTTGTCCTTTTCACTTTGCAGCATCTTGCTTACCGGTATGCCCGTCCAGCGGGAAACCACATCGGCGATGTCCTCGGCATCGACTTCTTCTTTAATCATTGCCTTGTCACCCTGCATCTCGTGTAGTTTCTGCTGCGTTTCTTCAATTTCCTGATTCAACGCTTGTAGTTTGCCGTAACGTATTTCGGCAACCTTTCCGTAATCGCCTTCACGTTCCGCCTTGTCGGCCTCAAACTTCAAGTTCTCTATTTCGACCTTGTTCTGTTGAATCTTGTTGACCAGTGTCTTTTCGCTTTGCCACTTCGCCTTGTACGACTTTTCCTGCTCTTTCAGTTCGGCAAGTTCCTTACCGATTTGCTCGAGTTTGGGTTGGTCGTTTTCACGTTTAATGGCTTCCCGCTCAATCTCCAGTTGTTTGATTTTACGTGAAATCTCATCCAGTTCTTCCGGTACGGAGTCTACTTCCATACGGAGCTTGGCGGCTGCTTCATCCATTAGGTCGATAGCCTTATCCGGCAAGAAACGGTCGGTGATGTAACGGTTGCTCAGCTCTACGGCGGCAATGATGGCGTCATCTTTAATCCGTACGTGGTGGTGATTTTCATAACGCTCTTTCAAACCGCGGAGAATGGAAATTGTACTCAACGTATCCGGTTCGTTCACCATGACGATTTGGAAACGGCGCTCCAAAGCCTTGTCCTTTTCAAAATACTTTTGATACTCGTCAAGAGTGGTAGCGCCGATACTTCTCAGTTCGCCACGTGCCAGGGCGGGCTTCAGGATATTGGCGGCATCCATCGCTCCCTCACCTTTGCCGGCGCCTACCAGTGTGTGGATTTCATCGATAAACAGAATAATATCTCCTTCCGACTTCTTCACTTCATTGATAACGGCCTTCAAACGTTCCTCGAATTCACCCTTATATTTGGCTCCTGCAACCAGTGCGCCCATATCCAGTGAATAAACCTGTTTGTTTTTCAGGTTTTCGGGTACGTCACCTCTTAGAATACGGTGTGCAAGCCCCTCTACAATCGCTGTTTTACCGGTACCCGGTTCACCTATTAATATAGGGTTGTTCTTGGTGCGGCGACTCAGGATTTGCAATACCCGGCGGATTTCTTCGTCACGGCCGATTACAGGATCCAGCTTGCCGCTTCGTGCCGCTTCGTTCAAATTGATGGCATACTTCTCTAATGACTGATACGTATCTTCGCTGGATTGCGAAGTAACCTTTTCGCCTTTCCGCAATTCATTGATTGCATTACGCAATTCTTTTTCCGTCATCCCGGCATCCTTGAGGATAGTGGAGGCGGTACTTTTTACGTTCAGTAAAGCCAGCAGAATCGGTTCCAGCGAAACGAATTCATCACCCATTTCTTTGGAATACTGGGTGGCTTTTTGAAACACTTCATTAGTCTCACGGCTCAGATAAGGCTCTCCACCCGATACTTTCGGCAGTGAGTCGACCTGCTTGTCCAGTACGAGCGCGATTTGTTGCCCGTTCATGCCCAACTTTTGGAAGATGAAGTTGGTGACATTTTCACCTACCTTCATCACGCTCTGAAGCAAGTGTACGGGTTCGATGGCTTGTTGCCCCCGTGCCTGCGTCAGGTTTACGGCCTCTTGTACGGCTTCCTGCGCTTTGATGGTAAAATTGTTAAAGTTCATATCTTGTTCTCCTTTCTATTTTTATCAGATTCATAACACCTCAAAGGGCGCAAAAGATTTGCCAGCTGCAGAAATGAGACAAAATTTCAGTTAATAGAAGAAAATGAATGTCAAAATGGCTGATTTGCGACAAATGGCTTTTATCTGAGAAACTTTTTGTACCTTTACTCCCTCAATAAATATGCGATTATGGAAAATGCCCGAATAAAACTTTCCGAAACGGTAATGGTGATAGACGTTGCCTATCTGAACTTTGTTATAAATGATTTGAAGAAGTATTTTGAACCTCTGTTGGGACGTTCTTTACAGACGGTGGATTTGGCGCTCTTTACCATGTATCTGGCTATGGATGCCGGAGTAAAAGGAAGTGATAACGATGTGCAGATACTGCTGGTGTATGATGAACAGTCCGGAAAATTGGAGCATTGCCTGCCGTCCGACCTGAAAAGCGAATTGGACGGAGTGGCCTTCAAAGCCTCTTTGGGTGAGTTCAGTTTTATGGCTGTGCCTTCAGAGGGTTTTGTGTCCCGCGGAGACTTATATCTTGATTTGTTGCAGATAGTCTTAAATTCCGCCGAGGTGAAGAAACTGGTTACAGTTCCTTTTAATGAGGAGTATGGTAAAGAGGTGGAAGACGTATTGAAGGAATTTACGGCAGAAAGCTCCGGGCGCAAAGAGAATGCAAAAGATATTGTTTATTTCCGTATGGAAGAGCCTGAGGCTCCGGCGGTATGTCATTGGGAAATGTTGGGATATCCGCTGATGTCGGTATTGGGTATCAGAAGCGAAGATTTGCAGAATAATTAATCATACTAATTCATTGTGCCGTGAGTGATTTTCGTTTAAAAGTGTTCCAGTCTGTCGCGAAGAACCTGAGTTTTACGAAAGCTTCGCAAGAATTGTTTGTCAGCCAGCCTGCCATAACCAAGCATATACAAGAGTTGGAGGCTGCTTATCAGACGCGTTTGTTTGACCGCCAGGGTAGCAGAATCTCATTAACGGATTCGGGTAAGTTGCTCTTGGAACATTGCGAGCGGATTCTGGAAGATTACAAACGGTTGGAATACGAAATGCACTTGTTGCATAATGAATATACAGGCGGTTTGAAGCTGGGCGCCAGTACCACCATTGCCCAATATGTGTTACCGCCTTTGCTTGCCAGTTTCATCGGTAAGTTTCCACAAGTTAATTTATCGTTGCTGAACGGTAATTCCAGAGAGATAGAAGCCGCTTTGCAGGAGCATCGCATTGATTTGGGTTTTGTCGAAGGGGTATTCCGACTGCCTAACATTAAATATACCACTTTTCTGGAAGACGAACTGGTAGCGGTGGTTCGTACGGGCAGTAGACTTACGGTGGGAGAGGAGATAACCCCCGAAGAGCTGTTGCATCTGCCTCTGGTGCTTCGCGAAAGAGGTTCGGGAACATTGGATGTTTTTGAGCGTGCCTTACAGCAACATAATATAAAGTTATCCTCTTTACAGGTTTTGATGTATTTGGGAAGTACGGAAAGCATCAAGCTCTTTTTGGAGCACACGGATTGTCTGGGCATTGTCTCTATTCGTTCCATTACACGTGAATTGTATTCAGGACAGTTGCGTGTCGTTGAAATTAAGGGAATGCCTATGTTGCGCGATTTTAGCTTTGCACAACCTCAAGGACAAGAAAGCGGTTTGGCGCAAGTATTCATGCAGTTTGCCATGCACAATAACAATAAGTTATAGTATATAAGTAGAAACAATTGGCGTGATTGGGAAAAGAAGCCTACCTTTGCGGCCGAAAACAAATTAATAAAAATAAAAAAGTATGGCTTCAACTCGAGCATTGGCGAAAAGCATTAATATGCCTTTCTTGCAGAACAACAACAAAATTATTTACGTTTCACTTCTTATCATTCTTTCTGTCTTTTTATTTCTCGATTATATTCCGGGAATGCACGCTTATGCTGCATGGGTTACTCCGCCGGTAGCTTTATTTCTTGGTTTGGCATTTGCCTTGCTTTGCGGGCAGGCGCATCCTAAGTTTAATAAAAAGACATCCAAATATCTGTTGCAGTATTCTGTGGTAGGTTTGGGATTCGGCATGGATTTGCAGGCGTCACTTGCTTCCGGTAAGGAGGGCATGGAATTTACGATTATCTCTGTGGTAGGCACATTGCTTATCGGTTGGGTTATCGGTCGTAAGTTCCTGAAGGTAGACCGGGACACTTCTTATCTGATTAGCTCCGGTACGGCTATTTGCGGTGGTAGCGCTATCGCGGCGGTGGGCCCTGTATTGAAAGCAAAAGATAGTGAGATGTCCGTGGCTTTGGGTACGATTTTTATATTGAATGCGATAGCATTGTTTATATTCCCGATGATAGGTCATGCGCTGAATATGAGTCAGCATGAATTTGGTACGTGGGCTGCCATTGCCATTCATGATACAAGTTCGGTGGTTGGTGCGGGTGCTGCTTATGGCGAAGAAGCGCTAAGAGTTGCCACCACTATCAAGCTGACCCGTGCGCTTTGGATTATCCCGTTGGCAATCGCCACTTCGTTTATCTTTAAGAGTAAGGGACAGAAAATCAGTATCCCCTGGTTTATCTTCTTCTTCGTTCTGGCAATGGTTGTCAACACCTATGTGTTGAATCTTTCCGAAACGGGCGCTTTGATCGGTGCAGGAATCAATAGCATTGCACGTAAGACATTGACGATTACCTTATTCTTTATCGGAGCTTCCCTTTCCCGCGATGTATTGAAAGCGGTGGGCATCAAACCGCTGGTGCAGGGTATACTGCTTTGGGTGGTTATCAGTTGCAGCACGCTGGCCTATATCTATTGGTTTTGATATAAGGCTGTAACGGTTTGTGGAGACAAGACGGTATATTCGTTTTGTATTCCCTGAATATTTTCATCGGTCGCATATATAAATACACATCTCGTTATTACCGGGGTGTGTATTTCTTTTATGCACCCTGCCCAACAACGCCGAACCGAAGTCACCGGAACGTAAGTAATAAAACCTTGTCGTTCCAGCTTCTTTTTAATACTCAGTTCGGCGTACGGACCAGTTAATACGATATACCACGAATGCGGTTTACCCAAGTGAGTGATAATATGTTGAAAAGTCATAGTTAGTTAGCTTTTGTTACTGTAAAACTGAATGCATGAAAAAATTGCGGCCTGTTTCCGATTGTTATCGGAAGAACGATTGTGACGGAAGTTCTTCCGCCTTTTCTAATATTTCTTTTATTGTATATTTTGTTAATCCCTTTTGGAGTAATCAGGTTGGATGCGGTGATTGTACGGTTTATTCCATGATTGCTTTGAATGCTTTCCGTAGGAACTTTGTCGGTTGTAAAAGGAAAGAGACTGACGCCTGAGGCTTTCCCATTGACGATGAAACCGGCTTTTTCCCAGTTCAGCCATACTACTTCATCAGTATTGTTTTTGATAATTACTTTCCATGTACTGCTGTTCGGGATGAACTGATAAAACACATTATCTTTGATATATTCCAATTTATCTTGATGATTTTCATACGATTTAAATGAGATACGGCAATTTTCATTATCGATATATTGCGCATGCGATAATGTGGGAAACAAAAGTGACAATAAAATAATGAGATGATGTTCCCGTTTGTATTTCCGGTAGTCAAAGTAAGTCCATATAAGGATAGCCAGTATACAGATAGGAATTGCAATGAGAATATAAACAGTCAATGTCATAGCATTATATGTATTATCTTTTTATTCGTATGAATACGTGGCAAAAATATCATAAATTAATTGATAAAACAAATAAATTATGTGGTAATTCGAACTTATATACAGATAAATTATTGTTCAAGTAGTTTTCGTGTGGCTAATTAATTCGTATCTTCATAGAAATGGAAAAGAGTAATATATATATTGGCGAGATTATCAGGAATGTCATGGCTGATAATCAGGTTACTAAGGCTGAACTAGCAAGAAGACTGGGTGTTAGGCCTCAAAGTGTCGATTATATGTTGACACGGAAAAGTATTGATACAGATACGTTGTACAATGTTTCAAGGGCATTGAATTATGATTTTGCCATGCTATACTCTTTGCGTGAAGGACAGACAAATTGTGATGTGAAAGAATCCGTATATAATGTTGCTACCGCTAAAATACTGGTGGAGTTGGAATTGAAACCGGAAGACTTGGCGAGGTTGAATTTGAAAAAAAGAATCTCCGATGTGTTGAAATGATTCATGGATATATATTTATAAATTTGTCTCAAAAGAATTTATTGGTTTTGATATAAGGTTGTAACGGTTTGCGGAGACAGGACGACATATTCCTTTTGCATCTCTTGCATTTCTTCGTTGGTTGCATATACAAATACACATCTTGCTATTGCCGGGATGTGTATTTCTTTTATACGTCCGTCCCAAGTGCGCCGAACCGAAGTCGCCGGAACATAAGTGATAAATCCTTGCCGTTCCAGTTTCTTTTGGGTACTGAGTTCGGCGTGCGGGGCGGTCAGTACGATATACCACAAATGCGGTTTATTCAAATGGTTGATAATATATTGGAAAGTCATGGTTAGTTAGCTGTTACAACAAAGTTGAATATATGGAAAAACTGCGGTTGATTGCCGATACCGATTGGTAAAACGATATTGACGGAAGTCCGTCCGCCTCTCTTCAGATTTCGTTTACTGTATATTTTATTGACTTTTTTCCCTTTTATTAAGTTGGATGCAGTGACAGTCCGGGTTATTTCGGATTTTTCTTTGATAACATCCGTAGGGGTGCTACCGGCTGTAACAGGGTAGAAACCGACACCGGACGCTTTTCCATTAATGATAAAGCTGGCTTTTTCCCAGTTTATCCGTATATCCTTATTAGTATTGTTTTTGATGGTTATTTTCCACGCATTGCTTTCCGGGGTAAAACGGTAAATTATGCCGTCTTGGGTATATTCCAGTTTACCCGGCTGGTTTGCATACGATGAAAATGAGATTGTGCACTGTGCTTTGTCCGTATATTGTGCATACGACAATATCGGATAAAAAAGAAGTATCAGGAGTATAAAATGATTCTTGCGTTTATATTTCCAATAATCGAAACACAGCCATAGAATGATAGCCAGCAGACATACCGGTATCGCAATAAGAATGTACGTTATTAATGCCATACACTATTTATTATTTTTGTTTGTTGCAGTGGCAAAAATATTATAAAATAATTGATAAAACAACAATATCGTAAAAACAAATATACAAATTACTGTTAACGCGAAGTATATAAGACAATTGACTGCAGACGATTGGTTACGGATTATACGTTTCCGGCTTTTATACTGCCTATCTTTGTAAATGTATGATTTCTGCTAATTCCTGAACATTTTATTCTTTGCTCTATTATCATTTCGTGTATTTTTGCATCCGTAAAAGAGGTGACAGCCACCTGAAATTAACCTAATTCGATATAAATAGCGTATGAAACTTATTCTGCTTTCTCTTGCGTTCCTTTGTACGTTCCCTTTGGGGGCGCAGCAAGTCATTGGCTTTGAAGACCGGGTTCCCGAGGGTTTTACCTCTCCCGACAGGAAATCCCTTTCTTTATCAAACCGTTATTATAAAGAAGGTAAGAAAAGTCTTGAATGGAATTTCGGTCCCGGTTCGGTAATGAATGTTGCGTTGGACGCTCCGCTGGCTTTGAACAATAAGACAGAGGCTACACACGGCATCACGCTGTGGATTTACAACGAGAAATCACAGCCGGATTCATTACGCTTTGAGTTTCTCGATGCCGAGGGCAAAGTGTCCTATTGGTTTACGTATCGGTTGCAATCGCCCGGATGGCGTGCCTGCTGGATTGGCTTCAAGAGCATGCGCGGCGATAAGACGGACAAGTCAATCACCTCTTACCGTATAGTGGCTCCCAACCGTAAAGGCCGGGTGTTCTTCGACCGCTGGAAATTCCCGGAAAAGGCGATGAACCTGCGTACTACCCCCGATATGCAGATAGATTACAACAGCCTTGCCGTAGGGCGCGACCTTTGGCACTGGTGCCGCGTATGGGAGTGGGAGCAGTATGAATATGACATTCCCCGTCCGGCCAAGCTTACGGAACAACAACGCCGGGACCTTAAAACGATAGAAGAACGCCTGAATGAGGCTCTGACACCGCCGGCCGCTTCTGCCGTGACTACCGCAGTGAAAAAAGCCGTGGCTACTTATGCAAAGGCCGATATCTATCCGTCGGGTTCGGGCTTTACGGGCGCGCCTTTACTGGCTCCCGACGAGCTGCATCGTGATAAAGGCGAACTTTCTTGGAATGACCTTGAAGCCATGCTTGCCGGATTTGCCTACGATGCTTATTGTAACAAGTCCTATGAGGCCGAAAGCAATTACTTTGCCGTATGGGAGTATGCGATAGACCAGGGTTTTGCCTATGGCAGCGGTATGGGTACCAACCATCACTACGGCTACCAGATACGTAAGGTATATACCACGGCTTGGTTGATGCGTAAAGCCATTCTGAAGTCTTCACGCCGCGACGACATTCTCAAAACACTGCTTTTTTGGTCTGCCCTGCAGGAGACGAGACTCCCTTGCGCCGAGATACGCGATGAAATGCTCGACTCCTGGAACACCTTGTTGCAGCCCAAGCTGATTGCTGCCATGATGATTCCCGATGAATGCGGACGTGTACAGGCTTTACGCGGTTTGTCCCGCTGGGTGTCCGGTTCGGTAAATTGTACGCCGGGTACGATTGGCGGTATCAAAGTGGACGGTACGACTTTTCATCATGGCGGTTTCTATCCTGCTTATACTACCGGAGCACTTGCTACGGTGAGCGATTATATTGCCATGACCGGTGGAACGGAATTTGTACCTTCGCTCGAAGCCCGTCGTCTTTTGGCGGGCGCCTTTACCGCCATGCGCAATTATTCCAATCTTACAGAGTGGAGTACCGGGCTTGGCGGACGCCATCCTTTCGGCGGCAAAATGGGTGGGGCGGACATCAAAGCGTTTGCGCAACTGGCTCTTTCCGGCGACTTATCCGGACAGGGCGGTGAGTTCGACCATGCGCTGGCTGCCGACTATCTTCGTTTGATGAATGGTAAGAACAGTCCGGAAGCCCGCTTCTTTAAGGAGAAAGACATTCAACCGGCCAAAGCTCCGCAAGGATTCTTTGTCTATAACTATGGCGCTGCCGGTATTCACCGCCGTGCCGATTGGATGGTGACGCTCAAAGGATTCAATACCAATGTGTGGGGTTCGGAGATTTATACGAAAGACAACCGTTACGGACGCTACCAAAGCTACGGTTCCGTTCAGATAATGGGCTATCCCTCACGTAAGGCGAGCGGGTATGTGGAAGAGGGGTGGGACTGGAACCGTCTGCCGGGTACGACAACCATCCATCTGCCCTTGGAATTGCTGGACAATCCCCGTACCGGTACTTTAATGGCGCGTTCTACCGAGAACTTTGCCGGAACTTCCTCTTTGGAGGGACGTCACGGTATGTTTGCGATGAAGTTGAAAGAGGCCGATTATAAGAATTTCACTCCCGACTTTGTGGCACGCAAGTCCGCTTTCTGCTTCGATAATCGTATCGTTTGCCTGGGTACGGGCATCAGTAATAGTAATGCGCAGTATCCTACGGAGACCACCCTTTTTCAGAGTGAATACCGTCCGGGCAAGGCGGCTATCTCCGTGATGGGAAAGGAGATAGACAAACCGTCATTCGGCGCAAAACTGGCGGGTAATCCCAATTGCTGGTTGCGTGACGGATACGGCAATCATTATCTTGTACCGGAAGGTCTTGTACGTGTGCAGATAGCCGAACAACAGAGTGCCAAAGATACGGATAAATCTCCGACAAAGGGCACATTTGCCAGTGCCTATATAGTACATGGCCTGGCTCCCCAAGACGCTGCCTATGCTTACAGCATTCTCATTCAACCCACTGCCGGGGAACTTGCCGCAGCGCAAAAGGAGCCCGGTTATTCCATTCTCCGTCGTGATCGGCAGGCGCATATCGTTTTCGACCGTGCTTCGGGGGTAACGGGCTATGCCGCTTTTGAGGCTGTCAGTTTGCCGGAAGATGAAGTTGTTGCGGATATTGCTTCCGAAACAATGGTAATGCGCCGTACGGCAGAGGACGGAACGCTGATTGTCAGCGTTTGTGACCCTGACTTGCACATCAAGGAAAAAACATATACTACTTCCGAGCCCAGTGCGCCGTCTTTCAAAACTTTGCATCTGAGAGGCGCGTGGAGTTTGGCTGTACCCAATGAAAAGGTAAAAGTACAGTCGGCAGGAGATGTTACGGAAATAACCGTTACTTGCCGGCACGGACAGCCGGTGGAATTCCGATTGAAGAAATAACGGGTTTTCTTTAGGTATTTTGTTTACCCCTTTCGTTCTTCCTGTTTCTTTATTGATGTAAAACAGGATGCGAAAGGGGTGTTTACATTTTATCTCTTTTGCCCTTCACCTTTCACAACTCTCTATTCATGCGGGATAGCGGGTGAACCCTTTGATTTTGTCCATTCACAATTTCCTCACAGCCTGTTGTCCAAGAATGCCACACCTTAGTAACCCAAACACCTCACCTTAACTCCTCGAATTGCAGGGGTTTGCTCCCAAAATCTTAGGGCTTTGGTGTGTTATGCTGTGGCGTTTCAGTTGCTAAGGTGTGGTGTTTGGGGTGTTAAAGTGAGGTCTTTGGATAACAACAAATGTCTCGTAAGATGAATAGATTCGTTTCGTGTGGGAAATAATTTCGTCTCGTGAGATGAATAATTTTATATCGTGAGACAAATAGTTTCATCTCGTGAAGTCGATTTGTTTTTTAAGGGAGAGTTGTCGAACTGATTGGTGTCATTGGGTATTTACAGAATGTATTTCACTTCCTTCACCCGTTATTCCGTATGAATAGGGAGTTGTGAAAGGTGAAGGGGTAATCTGCAAAAAGGAAAAAAGAGGTTGTTTCTTCCGATGATAGTATCTTATCTTATGAGGATATTACTTTTTTGGAGCAGGATAGATAACAGGAAAAGGCTGACAAGATTGTCAGCCTTTCTGTTCTGATATTATAACCTTAAAAAGGATTTATTATTTCAATGCCGTAAGCCAAGCGGGGACATAACCCAAACGGCGGCGGAGTTGCGCCTCATAGAGAGAATAAGGCTCTACACGACTGCCTTGGCTTTCGATACGTTTGTTTTGTGGTACATCACTGATGAATGTTTCGGCAAAATTGATAGAAGCGCCGTGGAAACCGACGATAACGGGCGGTACTGTTTTGCTCCATGCAGAACTTTTATCCCACCATACAAACTGATTGTTCCAATTGCTTTCATAGCCCGTGCGGGTAGCATTCATATTCCAAATGATTAAATCCCCTAAATGATTAGGAACTTCGTATCGGTCTCCACCTTGACGGCTGGGAATGAAAGCGCCTGTACAGCGGTCTATCAATGTGGCACGCGGTTGTGATGCGTGAGCTTCGTAGCAAGCATCGTCTCCCCATTGTACATTCCAGATAACGGCTCCCATACTTGGTTTGGATACGCCACAACCGTGATACTGTCCGGCATTTTCCATCCATTCAGCCAACTCTCCGGCTTTAGGAATTCGATAACCGCTACTATGGTCGTATACTTTACCTATAAATACGCGTGAAGAAGAGTTGGAGCGTACGGCTGAATGTCCGCGATTGCCACTGATTTCTATGTCATAGGCCGACACATTGGCGCAACTAACCAAAGAGGCTGCTTCACTGACACTGACAAAATTAACACGACGCATCCATGAGTCGGTCAGGCGTACTAAGTCTATAAGCTTGTATTCGCTGTCATAAGAACCATTGTTACTGCTACTTTCATGGTGCTGGAATCTCTCTTCCGCTTTTCCTTCAAAAGCGATGTCTTCCACCCCTACATTTTCATAATGTTTGTATTCTTTGATAACCCAATTATATTTGGCTTCCACTTCGTGCATGATAGGCTCTTTGAAAGTAACCTTATTACCATTGACAGAAGCCACTTGATGTAAATCATATATCTCCGCTCCATCTTTCACGATTGAAGTTGCAGCGTTCAAATCGCTGATGGGGTGGGGGGCTATTTCTTTGGCAACAAATTCCGGGTCATTGTTTTTCACGTAGAGACATACCCAGTCACCTGCCTTGATTTTAGAAGCACTACCCACGGTTATTTCAAATCCGCCTTTGGGAGTATCGGCTGTAACCTCGGTAATGTTGGATTTCATGTCAACACCGGAATAATTCTTTATTTCAATCATCGTGGGACACGTCCACATATCACCGGGAGTAGCCATTGTGTTTTTAGCATTCATCTTGAGCGTAGTAAGATTTCTACCTGCTCCTTTGATAAGGAAACCGCCCATAGTAAGGCTGATAGTCTTGTCTACTTCCTCTTCGGTCTGTAAAATATATTCTCCTTTCGGGAAGTAGATAATGGCATTTAGAGGAGCGTCTCCATTTACTTGCATCCGGGTAGTGTTTCCGTTGAGCGTACGTTTTGCCCCTGCTGCTTCCAAAGCCTTTAAGAATGCTTCCCGATCTGACTTGTTATCATCAGGTATGGCACCATAATGGGTTACATCAAACACTTTATATCCGCGAGCTATCAGCTCCTCCATTTCCGGTGGCGCTACTTCTCCGTGCATATATCCCGCATACGAAAAGTCGAGCAGTACATTGTTCTCCGAACCGGACACAAACTCTTTCCATGCATTGCAATAGTCGGCGTCAAAAGTCATGTTCAGCAACTTGGCTTCCAGCGTCACTGTACGTTGGTATTGCTTGGAAGAAGTAATGATAATGTTAATATTCTGTGTCTTTGTGGCAGATGCTGTGGCCGGAGCCTTGATTGATAATTCATCGTTTTCCAGTGTCACCGTCCAGCCGTCGGGAGCTTTTATTCTGGTTCTCACTACATCGCTTGTCTCCACTTCGTACTTGCGTTCTTCGTTAAGGAAGAACGTCAGCCCGTCTTCTGCTTCGCTTCCTTTTACTTTGAGGTAGAAGTTACTGATGACAGGGAAATCCTTTAATCCTTTGTCCGCTCCCAAAGTAAGGGATAGCTTACCGGCAGTTTCGTTATAAACGATGTCACTGAAGAGTGAGCTTACTCCTGCGCCTTTACCGCCGAATGCAGCGATGCGGCTGCGTGAGGTATCGGACAGATAGGCATAAGTGGTACCGCCGTCACAGGTTATTTTCCAGAAGCCTTCGTTGTCAATCTGCAATTGAGGAGAACGGTAAGCGGCTTCTATATCTTCCAGCGAGTAGGCATTCAGCGTTTTGCCGGATGGGTCGGTGAAGTCGAGATAATTACTGCCGTCGAAGCTATAAGCCCAGTTACCCTTTTCGGAGATTGTGATAAGGGGGAAGAAAGCGTCTACCTCTTCTCCGGCGCCGATATTGTAGGCGTTACCACCGGAAAGTTCTACTTTATAGCCTGTTTCGATGGGAGTGATACCTACGGGAATCTCGCCGGACAGCAGACTTTGGTAGCAAAGAATGGAGGCATTCAGTCGGTCGACCGTACCTTCAAAGGCGGCTACCTGCTCTTTCATATACTCGGCCTGTGCCTGTTTGTCGGCATCGTCATCGCACGACTGCAGCGGCAGTAGCAGCAGGCTGCAAACGGCGGGAAGTAAAAGTTGTTTGATGTTCATTTTTCTCATACTTATGTGTTAGATTTGGTTTTTTATTTCTTTTCGATAAAATTGAGGTAACGGGGGAAACCATCTTCCAGCACTACTGTTACACGGGTTTGCCCGTCGGTGTGGGTTACGGACAGGGCTTCCGCAGCGCTTGTCTCATCCAAAGTCCATGTTCCGTGGAAAGTTAGTGTAGCGGTGGTGGGGGTGGATACCCAACCGAAGTATTTATCGGACTGCGGACGCAGGTCGGGGTTGCAGACAGCTATTGAAAGCTGCTTGCCTGTGATGCGCTCCAATAGCAGCAGCTCCGTGTCCGAGGCGAGCAGTGCACCTTCATTCAGCCCTGTGGCAGGGGCAAACAAAGCGTATGCGGTTGTGTGCGAAGGTGTGTGCTTCACGATGTGCAGTGAATCTTGCTGCTGTTTTACTTCGAAGATACCGCCTTTGCGTACAAAACGTTTGGCGTCGGCGCGCATGCGTTCGGCCGTAGTGGCAGGTACTACAAGGAACTGATATTTCTTTTGTGCGGGCTTCGCGCCGTGCAGAAGATATGCTTTGGCGGCTGTCATTGTTCCCATACCTTGCTCGGTAAGGCCGAAAGAGGATGGAGTGGTCTGCTTGCCGTAGCGAACGATAAGTGGGTCGTTTCCGGCAGGGATGAAGTATCCGGTAGAGCATGGATTTACAATCCAAGTATCTTTGGAAGAGGCGATGCTCAGTGAATCGCCCTCTGCCAACGGTTTGCCGTTGACTATCGTTGAGGCCTTGCCGTCCGTAACGCTTTGGAACAAGTTGGTGGCTGTAATCCATTCGTCAGGATATTCACCTTGTGCGCTTACACCGCTGCCCATGCTGAACAACATGCCGTCGATGGCAAAGACTGACTTGCAGAAAGAGAGGTGAGTGGGAACGAAACGTTGGCTGCCCCATTTGTCGTCCTGGTCGAAGGCGGCGGCGAACAGACCGCAATCACCCCATGCCAAGGCACCTGCAAAGTTGGTGGTGTGCGACCATTGGTCGAAACGGTCGGCGTTGTTGCCGTTGGGCAACATTGATTTCCAGTCGGTGTAGTGTACGGTGGTGGTACCGGGCATTACGTTCCAGTCCCATCCGCCTTTTTCAGCGCTTTTCTTGTCCTTGTAAGGGTAGCCGGAAGCCGCTAAAGAGCCTTCATACAATACTTCCAATGTACCGTGCGATTGGTAACGTCCGAAGCGGTTGGTCTTGTTATAGATTTCGCCACCCCAGAAACGGGTGGTGGGGCAGCGCATGGTGGCTACCCAATTTGCCTGACGATAGACGCCGGCCGGACTGTAATTGAATTGATAAAAGCCGTCCAGTTTCCGGGGAGTGACGCCTTTATAATGGTCGGTTTTGAAGAAGGCGTTGTAATAGGCGGCAAGTTCCGGGTCGAATTCTTTGCCGTCCATATCTCCGCCAATCTCTACCAGTTCGCGGAAAAGAGCTTTGGAAAAGTTCACGTCCAGCCCGTAGAGCGGGTGACGTCCGGCGAGGCTGTTGGCGTAGAAATGTTCCGTATCGGATGCGGAAGCCGTAGCCATAAGGTATACGCTTACGATTGCCTTACTCATGCGTTGGTATGCATCGCGGGTGATACGGAAAGCAGTGCCTTTCAGCCGTCCCATATATTCCACCCATGTGCGGTAGGAGTACATATAGCCGTTGTAATGTGTTTTGTGGTGGAAACCTGTACCGTCGGGTTTCAGGATGTCTTTTTCACCGGGTACATATTGCGTACATGCCGAGAGATAACGTGAGAATGAACGCAGGTCTTCCGCTGCTTGTGCATTGTCCGGGTTATGGAGTGCGCATACAAACAGATGCGGAAGCACGTTGTACAGATAGTCGGAGTTGACGGTACGTTTCAGGATAGCGTCTTTCTGGTTGAGTTTATAAAACTCCATCAGTCCTTTTACCGATTCAATCAGTCGTCCCTGTTGTTCGGGAGTACAAACCGGCAGGGCGGAAAGAAAATCGACGGGAACGACACGCACGTCTGTGTACGAGTTGTATGGAAATGCGGGAATGCGTTCTATTACTCCGTCGTTCAGTACTTTATCCAGGTAAGGAGAAAATTCGGAACCTTCGGGCAGGTTCTCTTGTGCAGCGTATGCCAATGCACGTATGGCGGCGGCGAGTTTGCGGGTATCTTCAATCTTTACCGTTTCCATTTTGGTGGTATCAAAGGTTTTTATGAAGTCGATAGCACGCTGTACTTCTGCCTTGGTAGCTTTTGCCGGTTTCAAGGGGTATTTTTTACGTAATTTCAGCAAGTCTTCGATAGAGGTATCGGAGGTATTGCCGGATTGGTGGGTAACGGCGGATGGGATACTGTTGTCGGTTGCTTCTGATGCCTGGGCATGTGGTTGTCCTGCCAGGGACAGAAGTAAAAATAAGCCAAGAAAATTCTTCATAATATCAGTCTTTTAATTTTGGTTGCTAAATTCGGCATTTTGAGGGATATGTGAGGTATAAAAAAATACAGAAAAGGGGAGATTATTGTTCAGGGGGAGGTCTGATTTTGTAAAGCTCTGCTTGAGTTTTGTTTTGCAGTGTTCGACTTGCAGAAGTTCGGAAAACAATTTGTCATTCAGAACGAAGCGAGGAATCTCTTCTCTATGTATGCGAAAGAGGAAGTAAATTCTTTGCTACGCTTTGAATGACAGTTACTTTTAATATAAACTAATTTTCAACATTTACTTATGAAAATGAATTTATCATCGTAAGAAGGTACTGGGTATTCCTCTGATGATTTTTTTACCAAATCGGGAATGAGTTGCCTGAAGTAGATGTATCTACTGTAAATAGGGGTGTTGCAGAGAAAAATAGACGGAAGTTGAAAAAACAAAGTACTGGTAGATGAGTTTCCTGCACTTTTGATTTATTGGGGAAGCATATGTTTATCTGCGGATTAAGGCGTTTAGCGCTGAGTACTGGCAAAAAGTGAGAAAAAGTAATATAAAGTAAGGTGGCTATATATTATCTTACAGCAAAACCCTCTATAAACGATTATACGATTTATAGAGGGTTTATATTTTCATATACCCTACTGCTTAACAAGGGTTCACACTGTAAGGCAATATATAGTTACCAAAAAGTGAGTGTCACATAAACATTGCATTTATGTGACACTTCATATAAGTAATTGAGAAAATTGCTCAATGATTAATAATATCCGTTTCTCTAATTTTAGTATTTACATTAGTAAATTGGGTATATATTTCTTGTTGAGACTGATCTATATTTTCAAGCTTTTCTAATATCGTTTTTAAATTTTCGTTAAGTTTACTTTCAGTCGTTATAAGGTTGTTTGATGCTGTTTGGATAGTTGTTGCTGCCGCATTTATTTTTTCAAACTGTTGCTGAATTTGAACATTAGAAGTATATGTATATAAAATAGCAAAAACAGAAAGCGTTATAGACAATATTACAGATGCATAAGATATATAAATCATAATTCTGTCTGCACATGCAATTCTATCTGTAAGTACAAATGCTACTAATCCTAATATTGTAACACTTAATATGCTAATTATCCACCAAAAATGTGGCGATTTAGTTTCCATGATTGATATCTTTTTGTATTTCTTCTTTAAAATTCGCAATAATAGTTTTTAAAAGTTCAATTGACCTCTTAAAAAGCTCATTTATATTTTCCTTGGAATAAACAAATTCTTCTACAGAAATCCAAACATTGTTATTAAATACAGTAGCTTTAACTACCTTATAATTTACATTTATAGAATTTACTACTTCGTAAATCTTTTGTGTATTATCGTTTTCTACCGACGCAATATTAGGGAGTATTAAACGAAAGTAGAAAGGGTCACTGTCATCAAAGACAAAAAGATATTTTAAATCACCATATTCAAAAGATACAGTAATTTTATCTTCTCCGCTAATATTTACACTATTAGATTTTAAATATTCCTTAAAAGACTTCAGCATATAATGATTTTTATGCCAAAAATAAGTATTTCTGTTCATATCAGCAAATATTGGGATGGAATTATTACTAATTATTTCAGCTATTTTAATTCTTGTGCAATAGTCCGTGAATGGAGATAGCACATATCTAACTAAATATTATACAACAATGATAGGTGTTAAACTTATGAATTATTGGCAAGATGTATTATGAATTTTAACTTATTCTTTGAATCACTATTTCAATATTTAATATTTATACATTTGCAAAAAGTCGAAGGGTATCTTTCCTAAAATAGCCACTTTCTCCACAATAAAAACTAAGAAAGAGAAGTGTTGTCTTATGGAAAGAAAATTTATAGAGGTAATATACAAAGAATATCCCGAACAAACTGACGAAGGTTTAGCATGGGTAGTCATATATAAAAGAATATATTTATAATTGTTTTTACTCTACCCCTTCGACTTTACTCAATGTGTGTTTATTCTTCTTCATATTCTTCATAAACAACCATAAGGCACATATTGCCATCTTTGTCAAAGAATGGGTTTTGCTCAATAGGCCTGTATCCTAATTCTGTCTTCTTATTGACTGACTTTTTTAGTTCTGTCAAATCCTTTCCAACTGCAAAATCAACTTCGGCAATGTACAATTCATTTGTTTCTAAAAGTTCTTTATTATTATCCATCGTTGCAAGATTTAAAATTATTAAATACTATTCTTTCCTTTTTTGCAAAGGTAAAAATCCTTCCTGCAAAGACTAATAAAGAGGTGTGAAGGGGAGTTAATGCGTTTGCATAAAATGAATGTCACATTAGAAACATACTCTAATGTGACATTCTGTCTGATTAATCACTATTATCTTTTTTGGCTACTTTTTTGTTATACCTATTAGTAACTAATTATTTATCGTTAATCCCCATTAGCCATAAATTAGTTATAAAAATATCCCTATTTTATTAACATTAAAAGCATAAGTTATGTTAGACATTACCAAACCAGAAAATTTAGAACTACTCTTTGTAGTAAACGGTATTATTACCGAAGATGATTCATCAGACTTTGATTCTGAAATTGAAGAAGAAGAGAATAACTAATGATTCTTTCTTTATTATGCAAGATAATTTCTTGCATACTTTCCTCAATCTTCTTTGCAAAGGTAAAAAGTCTTTCTGTAAATACTTATAAAGGGGTGTAAAAGGGGGTTAACTTTATTATTTCTTACTATACTTTTTCTCAAGGTAATTTATGACGTCTTGTTTATATTTAGAATTAAAGAAGTGAAAATTATATGTTGCATTTATCATTGTTGGATTATTAGATTCAACCACTAATTCAATAGTGGTTTTACCATTAATAAATTCATGTTCTTTATTTACACTTGGATTAATCTGATACACTTTGTAATTATCGTTATTACAATAATTATACAATAGATTATCTGCAAATCTCTTATCAGAAGTAATCAAATTTTCTAAAAAACAAGTTCCTTTATTATTGAATACAACAAACAAAATATCAGCACTGTAAGGATAAGATGAGTACATATATCCTTCATATCCGAAACTTTTTATGTCACTTATTTTTCCTTTCCCTTTATTCTCTTGCATTTCTTTTTTTGTCTGCTCCTTGCTTTTTCCTAAAAAATTTTGAGAATAAGCAGCTTCTACAATAGCAAAAACAATAATAAGTAACAATAACAATTTTCTCATGGCTTACATAAACTTAATTCTCTTATGCAACCAAATAAGAAGTTCTTAATACGAAAGAAGTGGGTTGCTGTCCACATTCAGTTAGGTATCGCCAAACACCCATATATACACGCAGACAGACAACCCACTTCTATAGCAGATTGACTGTGCCTTGTGTATATTGTTAAAAATTTGGCGATTTTAACTGAATAAGGCACTTCCTTAATTTTACAACTATGTCTTTTACCTCGAAAGGTATTTGCAAATATATTATTTATATAAAACATACCAAAGTTAATCTAATGCAATTTTACTTGAATCAATTATAATACACAGTACATTTGCAAATTTCTAACTTAATAAGAGGTTGGAGTGGAACTTCAAAGAGCTAACCGAAATTTCAAAGTACTTAAATGCTCAAAACGATATAAATATGGAAGGATACATTTTCTTATTTTCTCGTTTCGAACGCAACTCTCTCGGACAATGGGAAGCAGCTGCGTATTATAGAAAAGTTTAGTTGTCTTGTCCTCACATTCCAGCTTTTATTATTGTAGTTCACAGTTAAACAATTATTTCTTGGTAGGTAATCACATAATCAATATTACGCAAGAGTAATCTAAATCGACTATAAGCACTCATCTTTCTTGTATTATATCTAAAAGCAAATTCATTTGCGTATAATTGTAGATGTTTTCTACTTAAATGATGGTATATTCCTATAATACCTCTTTTGAATATAGACCAAAATCCCTCAATAGTATTGGTATAAATTCTACCATCAACATATTGCCCTTTCCCATGGTCAATAGAGTAATGATGATACAATTTTCTTACCGCATTATACCCTTGCCATTCATCAGTATATAAGACAGTGTAATTCCTATCTACGAATTTTAGAATATGGGGAGTAATCTCTTTTTGTGATGTATTCTTTACTACTCTACAAATTATATTTCCATTTCTTTGTAACATTCCCAAAACAGGAGTTTTGTCTATAAAACTTCTTCCACGAGAATTTTTAACTTTTTTATCCCAATGTCTATTTTTGTTTCGGCCTCCGACAAAACTCTCATCACATTCGACCTCTCCGCTAAGTAATCCTTGATTTTTACAGATTAAGCAAGTCCTTATTTTTTGCAACATATACCAAGCTGTTTTTTGAGTTATCTTTAAATCTTTGGATAATTGCAATGATGAAATTCCTTTTCTATGAGATATAAGAAGCCATATTGCAATGAACCATTTCCTTAGTGGTAATTTTGTTCCGTGAAACATAGTACCATTCTTTACATTGAATATCTTTTGGGTGTTCTTGCACATATATCTATGATTGCCTAAACGATATACTTGTGATTTCTTGTCAAAAGGAGATTTTACTTTGCCTTTTTTCCAACGTAATTTTTCAAGATAGACAATACATGATTCCTCATTGGGAAATGTTCTAAGAAGTTCAATCAATGAATTAAATTTCAGCATATATACTAACTATAATCTTTTGGTTATCAATCATTTCTTATATTGCAAAGGTAAATAAGGAGGGTGTGAAAGCTATTAAAGAGGATTTAAGGAGAATAATTTTATCAACATCCCAAATAATATATAACTTATTCAGCATCAGTATTGACAAAGAGGAATACAGAAAGAAAAACCTCCTTTGTGATTATTCCACAAAGGAGGTATAATAAGCGATAAAATAAATTCAAATAGAAAAAGATTTGAATCTTTAACAATTTATCATCCATGAAAAGGTGAATCTAATACTTATGAGGTATATGCCTAATCAATTAGCCTGTATTTGTATGATGTCTAAAATTTAACAAGTTCAAATCTTTTTTTGCTTGAACAAACTTACTAAACCTTAGACGGTTAAACATTATTTTTAATTATCACTAATACAAATATATAATAAATTTTGTTAATTGAATAATTGGGTAAATATCTGATTTATAACCCTATGGGCATGGTGGCTATATATTATCTTACAGCAAAACCCTCTATAAACGATTATACGATTTA
>ERZ773277.777-NODE-777-length-32334-cov-37.310790_pt1 | contig 32334 bp, 30 predicted proteins | sample MGYA00511957_ERZ773277 | MGnify/ENA primary metagenome ERZ773277 (study PRJEB29015, sample SAMEA2737800) | human gut metagenome | biome: human gut; feature: human-associated habitat; material: faeces | place: China | collected 2012 ... | reverse complement strand
AGCATGGCCGCCGTGATGGCGACGACGGTCGGATCTTCGTCCGCAAGCTGCGAAAGCGTCTGCCCGAACACGTGCGAAAAGTCCGGCTTCGAGGCGGGCAGTGCGCCGGTCACAGGGTCGAACGAGCTGACGCCGTGGTATTTTTCCGGCGCTTGCTCGGTATACGAGATGCCCCTGCCCTTTTGCGTCACCACGTGCAGCAGCACCGGCTGACGCAGGTCGCGCGCCCAGCGCAGCATTTTTTCCAGCTGCGGCTCATCGTGCCCGTCGACAGGTCCAATGTAATAAAAGCCCATGTCGTCAAACATATTGTTCGGCAGGACAAGATCTTTCACATGCTCCTTGATGTGATGCAATATCCGATAAAGTCCGGGCGCTTTTCCGACAGTGCTGCGATAAAACCGCTTAAAATGCAGATACCCCGGCTTGACACGCTGCTTCGACAGAAGCGTTGCCATGCCGCCGACGTTTTTATTGATCGACATGCCGTTGTCATTGAGCACGATGACCATAGGCTCACCGCTCTGCCCGGCGTCCGACAGCCCCTCGTAGGCCAAGCCGCCTGTCAGCGCGCCGTCACCGATGAGGGCAATGACGTCATAATCCTCCCCCATGAGCGTGCGCGCCCGCGCCATACCCAGCGCAACGGAGATCGACGTGGAGGCATGGCCTGCTACGAATGCATCGTGCACACTTTCGTCCGGCTTCGGGAAGCCGGCGATGCCGCCATACTGCCGCAGCGTCGAAAACGCTTCGCGCCGCCCGGTCAGAAGCTTGTGCACATAGCTCTGGTGTCCGACGTCAAATACGAGCCGGTCGCGCTCGGTATTGTAGACACGGTCGATTGCGACCGTAAGCTCCACCGCGCCGAGGTTCGAGGCGAGATGTCCGCCGGTTTTCGAAAGACTTTGCACCAGGAAAGAACGAAGTTCCGCACACAGCTCCGGAATTTCTCCCGCCGGCAGCGCCTTCAGGTCAGCCGGTGAATGGATTCGCTCTAATATACTCAAAACAGAATACCTCACGTATCGTATAATAATACAATCTATACTATAACAAAAAGTGCCGGACTTTACAAGTGTAAGCCGACACTTTTCGTATTTTCACCGGATGCCGGTGTTTCGCTGGTTCAGTTTTTCCGCTCCGCAAGCGAGCGGGCAAGCTGCTGCAAAAACGCGCTGTCTGCAAATGCGCCGTCCACAGCAGCTGCCGCCTGTTCGGACAGCTCATGCACATACGCGCCGCAGCGCTCAAGGCCGCAGAGCGCCATGAAGGTATTCTTCCCCTCGCGCGCGTCCGAGCCGATAGGCTTGCCGAGCTCCGACTCCGTGCTGATGACATCGAGCATATCGTCGCGGATCTGGAAGGCCAGGCCGAGCGCCTTGGCATATTTCGCCGCCGCCTCGCGCTGCTGCTCGTTTCCGCCGCCGCAGGTCACGCCCATGAGACAGGCGGCATAGATCATCGCCGACGTTTTGCGGTCATTGATGTCCATCAGCTCCTCTTTCGTGAGCACCTTACCCTCGCCCTCCATGTCAAGCTGCTGTCCGCCGCAGATACCGTTTTCACCCGCAGCCTCGGCAAGAAGCCGTGCACACTCGGCGCGCATTTCCGCCGGCAGCTCCGTCGAGAGGATCGTGCGGAACGCCTCCGCCTGCAGCGCGTCGCCCGCGAGCGTCGCCGTGCACTCGCCGAACACTACGTGGTTGGTCGGCTTGCCGCGGCGCAGATCGTCATTGTCCATGCACGGCAGGTCGTCATGGATCAGCGAATAAGTATGCACCATCTCGACCGCGCACGCGACCGGAAGCGCCGCGCGCACGTCTCCGCCGCAGGCAGCGCAAAACGCGAGCACGAGCACCGGGCGCAGCCGCTTGCCGCCGGCGGCAAGGCTGTAGTGCATCGCCTCAAGCAGACGGTGATAGGACACGTTCGTGTCCGTAAAGTACGTATTGAGCGCCGCATCCGCAAGCGCCTTGTATTCGTGATACTGCGTCTGATAATCCATGCGTCATTCCTCTGTTTCAAACGGAAGCTCAACGGGCGCGCCGTCACTCCCTTTTTTCAGCTGCACGACCTTCTGCTCAGCGGTGTCGAGCATCTCGTTGCAGGTTTTGAGCAGGTGCGAGCCCTCCTCGAACAGCGCCAGCGACGCATCGAGCGGCACATCGCCCTTTTCCAGCTGCTTGACGATCTCATCCAGCCGCTGCATGGACGCTTCAAAGGTCAGTTTCTGTTTTGCCATGTGCTTCCTCCCTGTTGTTCACGGTGCAGTGCAGCGCACCATCCTGAAGCTGTACACGGATCGCATCTCCGGACTGAACCTGTCCTGCCGAGCGGAGGACCGTCCCGGCTGCATCCGACGCCACGGCATAGCCGCGGCCGAGCACCTTGAGCGGACTCATCGCATCAAGCGCCGCCGCACATTGTGCAAAGGTCTGCCTGCGTGAGGCAAGATAGCGTTCCCCCGCCGCGATCAGGCGGCTGCGGGTGTAGTCAAGCTCCACCCGCCGGAGATCAAAATACGCCGCCGGAGACTGCAAAACGCGCCGGCCGGCCAAATTCTCCAGCGCGGCGCGGCGCTGCGTCATCTGCTTGCGCATCGCCTGCGTCATGCGGACGTCATAGCTGCGCAGCGTCTCGCGCAGATCCTCCGCATTCGGCACAGCAAGCTCCGCCGCATTGGACGGCGTCGCCGCGCGCAGATCGGCCACAAAGTCCGAGATTGTCACATCCGGCTCGTGACCGACGGCGGAGATGACCGGAATGTCCGAGTCATAGATCGCGCGCGCAACACGCTCATCGTTAAACGCCCACAGGTCCTCAATCGAACCACCTCCGCGTCCGGTGATAATCAGATCACCGACCCGATAGCGATTAGCATAACGAATCGCCCCGGCGATCTCCGCCGGAGCTTCCGCACCCTGAACGCGCACAGGCAGCAGCACGACCTCACTGGCCGGCCAGCGCTTGCCGAGCACGCGGATGATATCACGCACCGCCGCGCCGGCGGACGACGTGATCACGGCGATCCGCTGCGGAAACTGCGGCAGCGGTTTTTTGTGTGCGCGGTCAAACAGCCCCTCTTTTTGCAGCTGCTCTTTGAGCTGCTCATAGGCGGCATACAGGTCGCCGACGCCGCCGGGGATCAGCCGCGTACAATAGAGCTGATACGCGCCGTCGCGCGGATAGACCGCGATGCGGCCGACCGCTGCCACGCTCATGCCGCTCACCGGACGAAAGCGCAGCGACTGTGCGCTGCTGCGAAACATCACGCAGCGCAGGCTGCTCTCAGCATCCTTGAGCGTGAAGTAGTGGTGTCCGGACGGATAGACCTTATAGTTTGACAGTTCGCCCGTCACGCAGACGTTTCCGAGCAGCATATCAGCGTCCAGAAGCTGCTTGATATGGGCATTGAGCTCTGTAACAGTAAAGGATGTACGCTCCATTTCAGCCTTCTGTGCAGCCTTCTTCCGACGGAGCGGATGCCTCAGCCGATGGCTCGGCTTCCTGCGCAAGCTCACCGCGCACAAAGCTTCCGAGCACACCGTTGATGAATGCGACCGTCTCCGGCTCTTCATAGCCCTTGGCGAGCTCCACCGCCTCGTTGATCGCAGCGGCATTCGGCACATCGTCCATATAGAGGATCTCGCACATGGCGCAGCGCATGATCGCCGCAGCGGTACGCGAGATGCGCTCAAGCCGCCAGCCGCGGGCATATTTCTCGATCATGTGGTTGAGCTCGTACATATGGTCATAGACCAGGCCGGTCAGCCGGCGGATGTAGTCAAGCTGCGTATCGTCCGGATACTCCCGGAACAGCGGATCTTCCTCCGCCAGTGTCGCGAAATACTCCCGGCTGAAAAATGCGTCCGCCGTCTCGCGGGCGTCCTCCCCGGCGAGCTGCGCGGCAAAGCTGAGCTGGATCGCGATCTCACGCGCAACCGTTCTTGTCATAGTGATTTCTCCTGCTTTTCCTTATTTGTCAAACGCCACGCCGGACACGTGCACGTTGACGATGGGCTTGCCGATACCGGTCATGGACTCCACCGCGCTCGTGACGGACTCCTGCACCGCTCTGGCAACGGCCACAACGCTGCAGCCATAGCGCACCGTGATGATCGTGTCGACCGTCATCGTGCCGTCGACGATCTGCACCTTGATGCCCTTGGCGGCGGACTTGATGCCGAGCAGCTCGGCCAGCTCCGTCCCGGCAGAGGTCGCGATCCCGGCGACGCCGTCCACTTCCGTGATCGCTGCGCGCACCATCGCGGCAACGACGTCCTCAGAGATATTGATGCTGCCCTTTTCATCCTGGCAAGTAATATAATTTTCCGGCATAGAAAAATACCTCCTGATAAAATTGTACATTATAGTGTACCACGTACAGCGGCAAAAAGAAAGCAAAATGTTTTCAGCAGCGCAAAAAGATGCACCCCGGTGCATTCCGGGGTGCATCTGCGAAAAATGCCGTTATGTTACTTCCTCACGTTCTGGCAGAAGTTCATCAGGATCGTTGCTACCTGCTGGCGGGCGGCGCTGCCCTGCGGGTCGAGGTAGACCAAGCCGTCAGGCGCCTTGGTGCCGTTGATGAGCCCGAGCGCGACCGCATCCTGCATGGCCTCCTTCGCCCAACCGCTCACCTGCGCACCGTCCGGGAACGTGCTCAGGTCGGCAGGCGTCCACGTGCGATTCATCTTGAGGACATGGAACATGTACTGCGTGAGGATGACTGCGATCTGCTCGCGCGTGACGGGCCCCTCCGGGTCGAACGTGGTCGGCGATGTGCCCGCGACCACGTTGTTCTGGTACGCCCAGAGGATGGCGGGCTTGTACCAGTTTGCGGTGAGGTCGGTAAACGGCGTCGTGCCGCTCACCGCCGGTGTGCCCTCGAGGTTATAGAGGATCTGCACGATCTGCGCGCGCGTCGTCGTGCCGGTCGGGACAAACGTGCCGTCGCCCATGCCGCCCATGATGCCGTGCGTCACGCAGTACTGGATGCCGGGGTATGCCCAGTTTTTCGTCACGTCGGTGAACATCTGCGTCACGTCAACGCTACCGGTGGCCGGGATGGTTTCCGTCTTGGTCGCGCTGCAGCGCGTGCAGGTATAGGTCCTGACGCCGGTCTCCGTCGCGGTCGGCTGCTTGGTCACCTTACCGCTGTCCCATGCGTGGCCGAGCGCGTCCACATAAGTATCCACGTAGCTGTCGCCGCAGGCGCAGGTGTGCGTCGTGTAGCCCTTTTCCGTGCAGGTCGGCGCGGTCACAACAGCAGTGTAACTGTGCTCATGCGCCTCGACGCATCTGAAAGACGCATAGGAGGATGACGAATAGCTGGCATACTTTGTGTTTCTTGCATCTACTGTCACATCGCAATTCAATTCGCGTCTTTTTATTGTCACTGAAACACTTGTGTCGGTCGTATAAATAACTTTTTTGGATCCGCCGCCCTCTACAGTCACACAGTATTCTCGCTGATCATATTTGTCCCGAAGCGGGCTCGCCGTCCAGCTGATTCTAACTTCCTCGCCCACAGTGACCACTTCCGGAACCGTGATCTCCACTTTGGGAGGCGCGGCCGGCTTCTGATAGTCCACGGGATAGAGGCTGAAGATCTGCGCGGCGCCTGACCAGTTCGAATACAGCTCCATCTGTGTGCCGGCGGTCTGATAGTTTCCCGTGCAGTCGAGCACGAGCCACGTCCCGGCAGTCACGGAGTCTTTCGGAACCAGCTGGAATGTTCCGTTCTTATCATAGATGTACCACTGGAAACGCGATGCCTTATTCGTGTTGAGCCAAGAGACCGTGACCTTTGCCTGCTGGACACAATCGCCCTCATAGGTGAGGTACCAATCACTGTACATATTCTGGATATAGTAGCTGCCGTCGCTCTGACGGATAAACTTCCAGATCTGCTCCGGGTCGCCGGTGTTGGCCGCGCTGATCGTCACGTAGTTATTGGAGCCATAGTTCGTGCCGATGTGCTTCCAGCCGTCCGTGCGGATAAGGTAACGGTAGACGTTTGTGCCGATATCGGCGTAGGACGGAGTCGGTGTTGGGCTCGAGAAGTCCGGGCGGATGACGCCCCAATACGGATTATCAAAGCCGTTGTATCTGACGTTTGTAACGTGGACGACTTTGCGCTGATAGGCATAGTTCTGATGCCATGTGCTGTAGTCCGATTCATAAATCGCGACATGGCCATACTTGTTTGCAGCGTTGCCGCTGTAGACCAGAATGTCGCCCTTCTGCGGCTGAGCGTTTTGAATTCTCGTCCAGCCGGCAGGGAGCTGATTCCACGAATAATCCGCGCCATTGCCGCCCGGAGAGGTCTGGCCGAGGTACGAGTAGTAAGCTTTGATCAGCGCCACGCACTCGCCGCTGCCGACGGTTTGCCCGTTCAGGCTTCTGACCCAGTTGATCGCATCGTCCGCTGTTTTGCCGTTGGTCGAGGCAAAGGCCGCCGTCGGCAGCAGGCAGGCGACCATGATCACAGCGAGGATGAGACAAAGAACACGTCTTTTCATACGTCATCTTCTTTCTAAAAAGCTCTGTAAACGCGCATTTTTGACCGGTCGCGCACAAAAAGCGCGCCGGAAAACGCCGCGTTTACTTTGGATTCAGTATACACATTTCGCTGTTTTTGGTCAACAGAAATATCAAAAAAATTTAACTAACCACGATTAGGAAATCGAACCATCGTGCTGGATTATGTGTCATGTTCTGGCGTCAAAATGCCCCGTTCAGACGAACGGGGCGATTGGCATATTACTGCGCGTCCGCTTTCACCTCAATGACCTTGATCTGCGGCGCGGTGTAGTCCGTCTCGCTGACGATGACATCCGTGATCGTTGCGACCTGCGCCGTGCTCAGGCCGTCCGCCGGCGCAGGGACGGCGACCGTGATGCCCTCCTCCGTGATATAGACCACGCACTCGGAAAAGTCCTTGGCGAGCAGGAGATTTTCGATCTGCGTCTCCGTCATGGAGTCGCTCGCCATGGCGGAGATGGCGCGCATGGCGCTGTCGATCGTCTCCTGCGAGGCATCTTCGGCGGCCGATGCCGACTTGAGCAGCGATAGCGCTTCGTCGCGCGACTGCTGGCGCGTCAGGCGCGCCTTGGCGAAATAATCATCGGTCGAAGCCGAGGCTGCGGCGGCCTCCCCGTCTGCATTGGCCGCCGCCATGGCAGCGTCCTCGGCAGCGGCCATTTCGGCGTCCGCGCTGCCCCACTGCGCATTGTACGACCAGTTGAAATAGACCGCGGCGCACACAAACAGCAGCACCACGATGATCGCAACGTTCCGCTTGGTTTTTTTCATAGCTGCCCTCCCATTATTTCAGATCACGCGTCCGGCTGCTTTTTGAGCACGCTGATACGGTCGGTGCTCAGGCCGGTAAACTGTGCCACTGTCTGCGTCACGGCAAGCTGCACCTGCGGCGCGTCCGCACCGTCACAGACGACGACCGCGCCGAGATACTGCGGGCTGACCGTGCGCAGCTCCACCGCCGCCTGTGCTCCGCCTCCGGCAGAAATGATGGCCGGCTGACCGGAATCATCCGTCGCCAGCTCCCGCTCCGCCGAGCAGCGGTACGACAGCAGCACCTGCACCTGACCCGCGCCGCTGATCTGCCGCAGCAGCTGCGCAAGGCGCTGCTCCTCGGTCTGGATGGTCTGCATCTGCGTGTCAATCGGCTGCGCCGCTGTCGGCTCTGCCTTCGTCCGGCTTCCGCCCGGCAGCAGGAGCAGGATCAGCCCCGCCAGCAGGATGATGAGCACATATTTGTACTTGCCTGCAAATGCGCTGAGTTTTCGTGTGTTCATGATGCACTGCTCCATTCCTGCCGCGCGCGCGGGATGCCGAGATCGGCCTCAATGGTCTGCGCCAGACGGCTGTTTTCCGCCGCGCCCGACGTGACCAGCCGGACAGCATACGGATACCAGTAGCCGTCTGTGCTCCACTGCAGCGTGACCTGCGCATCTGCGAGCGAAACGCCGCACTGCGCGGCTTTGTCCAATATATATGCGCGCAGCTCCGATTCTATGACCGTGCGCTGCAGGCGCTCACTGCTGTCGGACACCGCACCGTCTGTTGAAACCGGGACGCGGCAGTCCTGCAGCGCGGCGGCATAGCTGTCATAATCAAACGATACGAGCGGTGAAAACAGCAGACATGTCAGCGCGACGCCGCCGATGAGCTTCACGATGCGGCGCAGGCTCTCGGACGTCGGAAACATGGCCGCAAGCGCCGTCAGCAGCGCAGCGCCCGCGAGACTCAGCAGCCACGCGCGCAGAGAGTCCATCATCCCGTCACCGCCTTCATGCTTGATACGATAGAGAGAAACAAAATGAGCGACGCCACACCGACCATCCCGAGCAGGAAGCCGTACACATCCGCAAAGCCGCCGATCAGCCGCCCGACCCGCTTGTCCGCAAACGACTCCGCGATCCCGGCGGCAAGCTTATACAAAGCATAGTGCACGGCCAGCTGCAAATACGGTGTGACGCACACGGCGGCAACGCTCAAGACACCGATGATGCCGATGCCGCCGCGCAAAATCGCAGCGCTTGCCGTGACGGTCGCCGCTGCATCCGCCACGATGCTGCCCACGACCGGCAGCGCCGCAGAGACGGCGGTTTTGACGGCCTTGGCTGCAGCCGCATCCGCTGAGCCGGTGAGAATGCCCGTCAGCGACAGATAGAGCGTGAACACCCCGGCAAAGCCGATGAGCAGCAGCCGAAGCGCCTTACGCAGCAGAGCGCTCAGCGCCGTGAGCACGTCCTGCTCGAGCGCCGCGCCGCAGATGACCGTGCCTGCGTATGTATACAGCATCGGCAGCAGCACCGCCGTCTCCGCCGACAGGAGCACGTCGAGAAAGAGCGATGTCGCCGCATATTTTGCCGCCGCCGAAGTCGCCGCCCCGCTTGCCGCCGCTGCGGCGCACATACTCGGCAGCAGGATCTTGGAAAAGTCGCGCAGTGTTGTCAGCGCGTTGCTGCCGGCCGTGATGCAGGACGTCACATGGGTGACGCTCAGTGCGGCCACTGCCACCGTGCCGGTCATCTGCGTGACCTTGGCGCACGAACCGCTTGCAGACAGCGACGCGCACAGTGCCGCCAGAAATACGACCGCCAGCAGCAGCGCCGCATTGCGCGCGGCCGATGCCAGCGCTCCCCCGCCCTCACGCAGCGCATAGTCCCAGAGCTTTTGCAGCAGTGGGCGTGGATGCGCGGCATCTGCGACGGTCAGCGTACCGAAGGCATCATATGTCTGCGCCGGGAGCGCGGACTCCAGCGCCGCCGTACCGAATGCCTCCGCCTGCTCGGATGCAATGTCATAGGCGCATACGCACGGTGTGCAAACGGCCGTCAGCGTCAGCGCCGCCAGCAGCACGAAGATAAACCGCTTCATAGACACGCTCCGATCATGGTCAGAAATGTGCGCAGCAGCGGCAGCGCCGCATAGAGCGCCGCCGCAACGCCGACAAGCTGCACCGCGCTTGCGCCCGCAGCCTGTCCGGCATCCTTGCAGAGGCTCTCTCCGATCATGGTCAGGATGCTGATGGTCATGCACTTGAGCAGCGGCCCGGTGTAGACGCCGGACAAATCACTGAGCGCGATGGCATCACGAAAGAAATCCGCCAGCGGCTCAAGCAGGCCGACACACAAAAACAGCGCCAGCAGCGCAGCCGCCGCACTCAGCAAAAACGAGATGCCCGGAACGGTCTTATAGACCGTGGCTGCGGCGGCAGCGGCGACGACCACGATCAGCATCGCACGAAAGACCGCCTCCATCAGAACGAAAACAGCTGCTTGATGAGCGCAAACAGCTCGCTGATCTTCTGGATCACCAGCACCAGCACCACGACCAGCCCCGCGATGGTCGTCATGAGCGCCTGCTCGTCGCGCCCCGCGCGCGAGAGCAGGATGTTGAGCACGGCGACGAGGATCCCGATCGCCGCGATCTTAAAGACAAGGTCAACGTCCATAAGTCCCTCCCCGGTTCAAAGCAGCGCAACGGCGGCGAGCAGACCGAGCGTCGCGCCGAGGCCGCAGACCAGTTTACCGCGCCGCCGCACGTCGTCCTGCAGCGCAGCGGAAATGCTCCGCAGCGACGCAATGCAGATGTCCAGTGCCTGCCGCTGGAGCTGCGCGTCATATTTTCCGAGCTGCGCGCCCAATGTCAGCAGCGCGGCACGCGCGTCCGGCGTGAGCGTGTCCAGCGTCTGGATCGCCGACGTCCATTGCGTGCAAAACGGCCGGTCGCTGTCCGTGATGCCGTCTGCGAGGGCGGTATATTGTGCACGCAACGGCTCCGGCACCGTCTCCGCCGTGTGACGAAGCGCTTCCGGCAGCGGCAGCAGCCGGCCGACAATGTCGCTGCGCAGCAGCTGCAGGCTGTCGATCATCGCCGTGAGCAGCTGCGCGCGCTGCTGCAGTTCGCGCCGAAGCGCGAAGCCCGCCGCGGTGCTGCCCAGAAATAAAAGCGCAGCGCCCAGTCCGTGCGCCCACGTCATGGCAGCTCCTCGAGCGTGTAAAAACGCGCGCCGCCGCTGCGTGTGATGCACACGGCGCGGCGGAAAATATGCTCGTCCAGCAGCGCACGGTACAGCGTCCGGCAGCGCAGCGCACCGACGCTCTGCGCGTGCGCCGTCGCCAGCAGCGCAACGCCGCAGCCGGCGGCGATACGCATCGCCTCGATGTCCTCCGGCGCGCTGATCTCGTCAAATGCCAGCACATCCGGGCGCATGGCGCGCAGCAGCATCATGCAGCAGGCGGCCTTCTGTCCCCCGGTCATGATGTCCGTGTTCGCGCCAATGTCAAACTGCGGCGCCCGGTTTTGCACCGCTGCGATCTCGCCGCGCTCGTCCATAAGCGAGATGCGCAGCCCTTGGTCAGACAGCCGGCGCACGCACTCGCGCAGCAGTGTCGTCTTTCCGCCGCCGGGCGGTGAGAGAATGAGCGTGCTGCAAAAGCCGTCCTTCATCAGCTGCGGCACGAGCGCATTGGCGCACCCGGGCACGGCGTGCGGGATGCGCACGGACACGGAGCTCAGCTGCCGGATGCCGTCGATCTGACCGGCAGCCTGTCCATAGGCACAGCCGCACAGCCCGACGCGGCAGCCACCAGCCGTCTGTAAGTATCCCTGCCGGATCTGGTCTGCTGCCGCATAGACGGACGCGCGCGTTGCGCGCTCGAGCAGATAGTCCAGATCGTCCGGCAGCACGGCACGGCACGCCGCAGGGTACACATTTTCCTGCGTCAGCAGCACGGGCGGCCGCCCGATGCGGCAGCAGATCTCCTCCACGAGCTCGTCCCGGTCGCGCTGCGTCTGCGCGATGGCCTGTCCCAGCGACGGCGGGAACAGCGCCAGCGCCTGATTTGTGAAGATCATCCGTCTCCCTCCTCTTTTGTCCTGCCACATCCTATGCATGCGCAGCATAAGACAGAACAAAAAAAGAGAGGCAGCCAATAAGCTGCCTCTCTCAAGCAAAGGATAGATCAAATTAGAGTTTGCGGCACTCGAGGTAATAGCGCTTGTCCGCACCGAGGCCGATCGAAAAGCTCTTTTTCGGGAACGGGCCGGAGCGGAGCACAGACGTGAAGAGCTCCTCTTTTTCCATGCGCGGCATCAGGATGCCGCAGCAACCGTCTCCGGCGGCGAGGTCAACAGCCTCGTCATCGCCGTGGATATAGTCGATCCGGCCGCCATGCGCCTGCATATACGATGCGCAGAATGCATCCAGCGCAGCAATGGCCTCGCCGAGCGAGCTGCCGCGTGCAAAAATGTCTCTGCGCTGCGCACCAGCCAGCAGCGTGACCGCATAGCCGTGGCCATCTGCCGCCGCAAGCGCGCCCTCGGCAGCGTCCAGCCAATGCGCCGCATCGGTCTCGAAGAGGACGCGGTGGATGGGCTCGAACGTCACGGCCGGGCTGTGCAGGTTCACAAGCTCAACCAGCGCATAGCGCGCGGGGTCGGCTGCCGCCTGCTCGGGCGAGAGCGTCTTTTTCTTCTCCAGCCAGCACTGACGGGCAGCGGCCAGACTGTGGTTGCCGTCCGCGATTGCAAAGCGCATGGGGTGCGCACCGTCCGTTCCGACGCCGGTCGCACACAAAGCGGCTGCGAGCTGCTCTGCTGCGTCCCCGGCGATGCGGCGGCCGCAGATATACCCGCCGCCGGACATGAGGTCAAAATCATAGAGCGTGTCACCCGCAAGCGCCTCCGCCTTGCGGCAGATAGCATCCTCCGGATCTGTATAAAAGACCATGATGTGCGGCATTTCCAGCGCCGCCGCCGCACGGATGCGCACACGCGCCGGAAGGCGCGAGGCGACCGTGCCCTCCGTTGCGCGGATGGGCGTGACGGAATCGGGCGCGTAATCATACGCCTCAAGATCAAGCGCGCCGACGATGCCGCAGCGCACAGCGCCGCCCGGCAGCGTACGCTGCACGAGCACAAGGCTGTGCGGCACGGTGCGAAACACGCCGCTGTCCAGATAAGCGTGCATCGTCTGCTGAATGGCGCGCGTCGCCGCCGCTTCGTCACACTTGCCGAGGTAAAACTCCGGCAGCATCAGCCGCAGCGTAGAGGGTGCGTCGCCGACCGTGTCCTGCACAGCGCGCCAATAGGCGGCGTCCGACGTGAACTGGTCACAGGCAATGACACTCCAGCGATGCATATCCGCACGCTCAGGCAGCAGAATATCCGTAGGGGTAAAAAACAGGTTCTGGTTCATTCGAGACTCCATTTTTCCGCTCTGCCGACGGCGCGCAGCCAGTTGTCATGCTGCCGCTTTGCCTGCTCGGCGTCCATTTCGGGCTTGAAAATGCGGTCGGACTGGCGCAGGAGCGCAATATCGTCCACGCTCTCCCAGACGCCGCTGGCAAGGCCGGCGAGGAACGCCGCGCCGAATGCGGTCGTCTCGACCAGCTTCGGCCGGTCGATCGGCACGCGCAGCATATCCGCCTGAAACTGCATCAAAAACGAGCTCACCGACGCGCCGCCGTCCACGCGCAGGACAGAAATCGGGCTCTCCGCGTCGATCTGCATGGCATCAATCAGATCCTTGACCTGATAGGCGATGCCCTCGAGTGTGGCGCGGGCGATGTGCGCCTTGTTGCTGCCGCGCGTCAGGCCGACAATCGCACCGCGGGCGTACATATCCCAGCGCGGCGCGCCGAGGCCGGTAAACGCGGACACGAGATACACGCCGCCGTTATCCGGCACGCTCTCAGCAAGCAGATCGCACTCATGCGCCGCGCCGATGAGACCAAGCTCGTCGCGCAGCCACTGAATGGAGCTGCCGGCGTTGAACACGCTGCCTTCGAGGGCATAGGTGGTCTCGCCGTTAACGGACCACGCAACACTCGTGACCAGACCGCTGACGCTGCGCACGGACTTGCTGCCGGTGTTCATAAGCGTGAAGCAGCCCGTGCCATAGGTGTTCTTCGCCTGACCCGGCTCGATGCACGCCTGACCGAGCAGCGCAGCCGCCTGGTCGCCGGCGCTGCCGCAGACGGGCACGCCCTCGAGCGCCTCCAGACCGGACAGCCCCGCCGTCACCCGTCCGTACACCATAGAGGACGGCACCGGCGTCGGCAGCATGCTCATCGGGATGCCCAGACGCTCGCAGAGCTTCTCATCCCAGCACAGACGGTCAATATCAAACAGCATCGTACGCGAGCAGTTTGAATAGTCCGACACGTGCGCGCGTCCGCCGGTGAGATTCCAGATCAGCCACGCGTCCACGTTGCCGAACAGCAGGTCGCCGCGCTCGGCACGCTCTCTCGCACCCGGGACATTGTCCAGGATCCACTTGATCTTCGTGCCGGAGAAGTAGGCATCGATAAGCAGACCGGTTTTCTCCTTCACGTAGTCGCCGAGACCGTCCGCCATCAGCTGGTCGCAGATGGGCGCCGTGCGGCGGCACTGCCAGACGATTGCATTATAGACAGGTCTGCCGGTGTGCTTGTCCCAGACAATGGTCGTCTCGCGCTGGTTCGTGATGCCGATGCCGGCGATGTCCGTCGGCGACAGGCCGCTCTTTTCAAATGCCTCGCTCATGGCGAGCATCTGGCTCTCGAGGATGACCATCGGGTCATGCTCGACCCAGCCCGGTTTCGGATAGATCTGCGTGAATGGATACTGCGCCAGAGATACGATGTTTCCCTTACTATCGAAGATAATCGAGCGGGAACTGGTTGTACCCTGATCAAGTGCAATGATGTAGCCGTTCATAATGAAAATAACCTCCGTAGACTTGACGAATTTCGCCAATTGGAATACAATTCAGGTAGCTTTTAGTATATCACACAATAAGGAGTATTGCTATGCCATCTTTTCATGATTTTAGGTTTTTGTCCACTGATGGGAAACACAACGTGTTTGCCAGAGAGTGCACGCCCGACGGCGAAGTGCGCGCCGTCCTGCAGATCGCGCATGGCGTCGCCGAGCATATCTACCGTTACGCTCCGTTTATGGAGTTTCTCGCGGAAAACGGTTTCGTCGTCGTCGCGAATGACCACCTTGGCCATGGTAAGACCGCAGAAAACGAACAGGAGCTGTGCTTTTTCGCAGAAAAGGACGGCTGGAACGATGTCGTGAGCGATATGGACACGCTCCACAAGCTCACCGCCGCCAAATACCCCGGCGTACCCTACTTCCTGTTCGGCCACAGCATGGGCAGCTTCCTGACCCGCACCTATATCATTGACCACCCTAAGGGACTCAAGGGCGTCGTCATCAGCGGCACCGGCCAGAACCCGGGCGCAGTCATCGCCGCCGGTAAGCTCATGGCAAAGCTCGAGATGATCGACAACGGCCCCATGTATCACAGCCCCACGCTCGACAAGCTTGCCTTCGGCAGCTATAACAAGAAATATGACCACGTGCGCACAAAGCTCGACTGGCTCACCCGTGACGAGGCGGTCGTGGACGCCTACATCGCCGACCCCCTCTGCGGTGCGATGGCAACTGCCGGCATGTTCCACGACATGATGGGCGGCCTGCAGTACATCTGGAAGACGGAAAACCTCAACAAGATGGATAAGTCCACCCCGGTCTACTTCATGGCCGGTGACGGCGACCCCGTCGGCAACTACGGCGAGGCGGTCAAGAAGGTCTACGAGCGCTTCCTGAAGGTCGGCTGCAAAGACGTGAAGCTCAAGCTCTACAAGGATGGCCGCCACGAGATGCTCAACGAGCTCAACAAAGACGAGGTGTATGCCGACGTCCTCGAGTGGCTCAACAGCAAGATCTGATTTCCTCGGAGTTCATCACAACAAGCTATATAAGCTGCGGGCGGTGCTGATGCACCGCCCGCAGTATTTTTATAAAGCACTTATTCGATGAGAGAAAAAACGCGTTCATCCCCGGATGAAAAATCTTCCGGATCATACGTCCACACCTGATGGAAACGAACCGTGAGAGAATCGTGGCGGCTTACTGCAGCATAGACTGCAAGCTTCCTCTGCGGGTACTGCATCTTGATATTGCAATAGATGAACCGACAAAGAGCAGGTGCGTCTGCAACAAGTTCAGAAAACGCTTCGTCCGAAATATCATCCAACAAGTGCTCGTGGTTGTTTCCAGCCTCATATGCCGTCTTGTCCTCTACGGAAAGCGGAATGGCCTTTCTATGGTCATCGCATAAACAAAGCAGTTCATTCCCGGCAGCATCCGTCAGCACATGATAATGCAAAAGCTGCGAGAATGTCCGGAATAAGCCTGTAATACCGGTCGAATGTGATGCGTAAAGCTTCCTTCTAAAAAGCCATTTCACGTTTGAGAAAGCTTTTTCTCTATCAGCCGCAGCAATCGTTCCGTAGGGCTTTTGCCGGTCGTAATAATTGCACAAATAGAGTCCGTGGTCTTTGATACGCATGGCGATGGAGACAGTTTCGTTTTCGCGTGAATATGTCAAAAATCTCGAAATGCCAGTACACAAATCTCGCGCAAAACTCCGCAAGGCGAGAAACTCCCGGCACGAAATATGCTCCACGAGTTTAACTTCAATATCATCTTTATCTTTTGGAGCGCCTGGATATGCCGAATCCATTCGCCTGCAGAATTCGCATATTCCATGAATGAAATCTATTTCTCTTCTCATAGTCAGCACCTGAAATAACGTTACAGTTCCGAGCCCTGCACCAGATCGTCGCGCGCGAAAGCGGCGTGGATCGCATTGAGCACGCGCTTTTTGTCCGCGCTCCAGAGCGGCGCGATGAGGTCGCGCTTGGCGCCGTCGCCGGTCAGACGGTGGATGACCATCTCCGGCGGGAGGACGCGCAGACACTGCTCGAGCAGGTCGATATAGTGCTCCGGCGTGAGCACCTCAAACTTCCCGGCAGCATAATCCTCTGCCAGATCCGTGCCGCGCAGCACATGCAGCAGGTGCAGCTTGATGCCCTGTACCCCGCTCTGACCGATATAGCGCGCGGTTTGCACCATCTGCGCATCCGTCTCCCCCGGCAGGCCGAGAATCTGGTGGACAATGACCTCCAGACCGGCCGCGCGGAGACGGCAGACCGCATCGTCAAACACCGGCAGGTCGTAGCCGCGGCGGATATAGGCCACGCTCTGCGGATGGATGGTCTGCAGGCCGAGCTCGACCCAGACGGGTTTTTCCGTGTTCAGCTGCTGCAGCAGCGCGATCACGGCATCCGGCAGGCAGTCCGGCCGTGTGGCGACCGACAGCGCCACAACGTCCTCCGGCACAAGCGCCTGTATGAACAGGCGCTCCATGTGCGCGAGACTGCCATAAGTGTTCGTGAAGTTCTGAAAATAAGCAATGTATTTGCCGCCGCCGTTTTTACTGGCTACGCGCGCCTTGGCCGCCTCGATCTGCTGCGGAATGTTCAGTGCACGGTCGGCGGCAAAGGCGCCGGAACCGTCCCCGGCACAGAAAATACAGCCACGCGTATCGATGGCCCCGTCCCGATTCGGACAGGTAAAGCCGCCGTCGAGCGCAAGCTTATAGACCTTGCAGCCGAAGCGGCGGCGCAGCTCCTCGTTCAAAGTGTGATAATACATAGCAGAAAAAGGCCGGGGATGCCCGGCCTTTGTGTTTATGCCTTCATCTGGCGCTTGCGCGCAAGGTTGACCATGCCCTCAGGCATATCGTTGAGGTTCATGAGCATCTTGCCGCTGCCGAACGCCGCGCACGAGAGCGCATCGTCCACCACGGTCGTGCGGATGCCGGTGTCCTTCTCGACAAGCTGGTCAAAGCCGTAGATCAGGCTGCCGCCGCCGGCCATGACGATGCCGTTTTGCGCGATGTCCGAAACGAGCTCCGGCGGCGTGCGCTCGAGCACCATGTGGATGGTCTCGAGTATGTCGCGCGCGGGCTCGGCAATGGCCTCGACAAGCTCGACCGAGCTGATCTTCACGGACTTCGGCAGGCCGGTCGTCAGGCAGCGGCCCTTGACCTCCTGAATGCCGACCTCGGCGCGCGGGACGAGGCACGCGATGCCAATCTTGAGCTCCTCAGCCGTGCGCTTGCCGATGAGGATGTTGTGCTTGCGGCGCACGTAGCGCACGATCGCCTCGTCAAAGGCGTCGCCGGCGGTCTTGATCGACTCGCTCTCGACCACGCCGCCGAGAGACACGACCGCGACCTCCGTCGTGCCGCCGCCGATGTCGATGACCAGGTGACCGTCCGGCTTGGAGAGGTCAGCGCCCGCGCCGGCCGCCGTCGCCACGGCGGACTCGACCAGATACACCTTGCGCGCGCCGGCCTCGATGACGGCGTCGATGACGTTGCGCTCCTCCACGCCGGTCACGCTGCTCGGCACGGTGACGAGCACGCGCGGCTTGAAGAGGCTGAACGACGTCACGCGCGAGAGCAGCTCCTTGAGCATGAGCGCCGTCATGTCATAGTCCGAGATGACACCCGCGCTGATCGGATGGATGGCCACGATGTTCGCCGGTGTGCGGCCGAGCATCTTCTGCGCGTCCTGTCCGACCTTGAGCATACGGCCGGTGTACTTATCAACCGCCACGATGGACGGCTCGCGCAGCATGATGCCCTTGCCGCGCACGAACACGCGGATGTTGGTCGTGCCGAGGTCGATGGCAATGTCCCGTTCAAAAATCATCATAAAACAAAACTCCCGTATCATCCGCGCTGCGGATGTTATAGTTGATCGTAGCCGTCTGGCGGCTGTTTTAGTCAGCGGAGCGCGCGACCGTGGCGCACACCACCTGCTCTGCGCCCGCCTTGCCGAGCACCCGTGCGCACTCTGAAAGCGTCGCGCCGGTCGTGACGATGTCGTCCATGAGCAGGATGCGCTTTCCGGTCACGTCCGCGCTCCGCTTCATGCGGTACGCACCGGTGATGTTCGCGCGACGTTTGGCAGCGTCGCCCGTGCCGGACTGCGGCTGCGTGTTGCGCTGCTTATGCAGCGTCGGCGTGAGTGGAAGGCCGAGCTCCTTCGCCGTCGCTTTCGCCAGCAGACGCGCCTGATCGTAGCCGCGCTCGCGCAGGCGCTTGCGGCTCAGCGGCACCCACGTGACGAGGTCGTACTCCCCCGCCAGCTCCGCGCGCACCGTGCCGGCGACGAGGCGGCCGTAGACCTTGGCGTATCCGGTCGCGCCGCCGAATTTGTAGCGCAGGAGCGACGCACGCACATCGCCCTCATAATTGAGCGGCGAGACGCACGCGCGGACGAACGAAAAGCGCTGCCGTCCGCCGTTTTGCGCAAACGGCAGGCCGGTCCTGCAGTGCGCGCAGAGGCCGTCGCCGCTCGTCTCGAGAAAATCATGGCAGAACGCGCACCGCGGCGGATAGAGCAGGTCGAGCAGGAATGTGACCACCTTCATACCGCACCGCACTCCCCGCAGAGCCGGGCGCGCAGGCCGCTGTAGCGGCGGGTCTGCGTCTGGTTGTCGATCATGTGATAGGCCGCGCTCTCGTCCCCGACGATGATGAGCAGGGACTTGGCGCGCGTGATGGCCGTGTAGAGTACGCTGCGTGTGAGCAGCATGGGGCCGGCCTTGCCGATGCAGAGCACGACCGCGCGGTACTCGCTGCCCTGCGATTTGTGCACCGTCATGACCCATGCGTGCTCGAGCTCGTTGAGCATCTCGAAGCCGTAGGTCGCGGTCTTGCCGTCGTAGCACACTGCGAGCGTCTCCGTCTGCGGGTCGATGGCCGTGATCTGACCGACGTCGCCGTTATAGACACCCGTTCCGGCGGTCGTACCGTCCGGGTTTTTGAGCACGATGTCATAGTCGTTGCGGATCTGCATGACGCGGTCGCCCTCGCGAAAGACGGTCTCGCCGAAGCGCCGCTCCTTCTTCTCTGGCGACGGCGGGTTGAGCGCCGCCTGCAGGCGCACATTCAGTGCCGCCATGCCGGTGTCATACTTGCGCGTCGGCGTGAGCACCTGAATGTCGGACGGCGGGATCTTCATATTGTTCGGCAGCCGCGTCCGGCACAGCTCGACGACCGTGTCGGCGGCCTTCTGCGCATCCGCACGCCGGAGGAAGAAGAAGTCCCCGCTGTTTTGCGAAAGCGGCGGGTGCTCGCCGCGGTTGATCGCGTGCGCGTAGGAGACGATGCTGCTGCCGGCGGCCTGACGGAAGATCTCCGTCAGGCGCACGGTCGGCACGACGCCGCTGCGGATGATATCCGAAAAGACGTTGCCCGGTCCGACGGACGGAAGCTGGTCAGCGTCTCCCACGAGGATGAGCCGGCACTCCGGCCGTATGGCGCGCAGCAGCGCGCACATGAGTGAGATGTCCACCATGGAGCACTCGTCGAGAATGACGGCGTCACAATCAAGCGGGTCATCCTCGTCGCGCCGGAAGGTGATGTCCTGATGGTCGTCGCTCATGCCGGCCTCGAGCAGACGGTGGATCGTCTGCGCGCTCTGCCCGGTCAGCTCACTCATGCGCTTGGCGGCGCGCCCGGTCGGGGCGGCGAGCTGCGTGTCGAGCCTGAGCGCGTCAAAGAGCGCGAGGATCGCGCGGATGGACGTCGTCTTGCCTGTGCCGGGGCCGCCGGTGATGGCGATGACCTGATGCTGACAGGCGAGGCGCAGCGTCTCCTTTTGCTGGTCGGCAAAGGTCAGACCGAGCTGCGCTTCAATGCGCGCGGCGATCTGCTCCGTGTCCGGCATGCGGCGGTACTCCGTCTGTGTCATGGCAAGCAGGCGCTCGGCCGTGTAGGCCTCCGCCTCATGCAGGCGCGCGAGATAGCATCCGTCACACCCGGCGACCCGCTCGCGCACGAGCGCGCCGCTGTCGACGAGCGCATCCACGCTCTCGGCGACCAGCTCGTCCGGCACGCCGCTGAGCTGTGACGTGGCCGCAAGCAGGTTGCGATAGGAGATAAAGCAGTGCCCGCGCACGGCGTTGTAGGCAAGCTCATAAAGCGTCGCCGCGGCGACACGCTCCGCACTCTGATCGTCAAAGCCGTGGCCGAGCGCCAATGCGTCCGCCTCCTGAAACGAGGCGCCGATGGCGTCCGAAACGAGTATGTAGGGGTTGTCCTGCACAAGCTGGAGCGCATCGTCCCCGTAATACTGGTACATTCGCAGGGCAATGACCGGGCGGATGTTCGCCGAGGCCAGAAACTCGATCAGACGGCGCATACCGGCCTGACGGCGGAAATTTGCTGACATTGCCTTGGCCTTGGAGAGACTGATGCCTTTGATCGTGCAGAGCTTTTCCGGCTCGTATTCGAGCACGTTGAGCGTGTCCGCACCGAAGCGCGACACCATCAGCGACGCCGTCGCCGGGCCGATGCCACGCACGGCACGTCCGGCGAGGTAGGCATAGATCGCGTCCGCCGTCTCCGGCATGGTGCGCTCGGCAAAGTCGGCCTTGAACTGCTGGCCGTGTGCCGGATGCGTCATCCAATTGCCGCTGACGATCATGGACTCTCCCGGCACGGCATACGGAATGCAGCCGACGACCATGGTCTGGCTGCCGTCGTCCACGTCGAGCTTGAGCACGGTGTAGCCGTTTTCCTCGTTTTGATAAATGACCGCCGCAACGGTCCCGCATAATTCTATTGGGTTGCTGTTTGCATCCATTGGCAAATTTCCTCTGTATTGCACAGTTTCAGATCTTCGCACTGCCGCGCCGCGCGCTCGCAGAGCGCGCGCGCATCGTCAGTCAGGCCGCAGTCGACGAGCAGAACATCCGCCATGAGCGTTCCGCTCTCGCGCAGCCACCGAATGCCGCGCAGAAGCTGCTCGAGCTCCGGTGCGTCCCCGCATGCCCGTATGACGAGCGTGAGCTGCGCCTCCCGGCTCGAACGCACCGGCGTGAGCAGTGCGCAGCCGAGCATCCGCAGCAGCCACGCAAAGCCCAGGATCAGCAGCGCACAAAAGGTGATCTGAATGAACATCTTCACCGCCCCCCTCCTTCAGCCTATGAGAAAGGGGCTTGACCGTTAACCTTCGAGTTCTTTTTTCAGGAATTGACCGGTGTAGCTCTCGGCGCAGCGCGCGCAATCCTCCGGCGTACCGGTAAAGACGATGCTGCCGCCCGCGTCGCCGCCTTCCGGACCGAGGTCGATGATGTGGTCGGCCACCTTGATGACGTGCAGGTTGTGCTCAATGACGAGCACCGTGTTGCCCGCGTCGGTCAGACGGTTGAGAATATCGATCAGGCGCGCGACATCCGCCACGTGCAGACCGGTCGTCGGCTCATCGAGCACATAGATCGTCCGGCCGGTGCTGCGCTTAGAAAGCTCCGTCGCGAGCTTGATGCGCTGCGCCTCGCCGCCGGAGAGCGTCGTGGACGGCTGACCGAGCTTGACATAGCCGAGGCCGACATCCATGAGCGTTTGCAGCCGGTCGCGGATCTTCGGCTGGTTCTGGAAAAATGCGAGCGCCTCTTCGACGGTCATGTCCAGCACCTCGGCAATGTTCTTGCCCTTATAGTGCACCTCGAGCGTCTCGCGGTTATAGCGCTTGCCTTTGCAGACCTCGCACGGGACGTAAACATCCGGCAGAAAGTTCATCTCGATCTTCAGCAGGCCGTCGCCGGAGCAGGCCTCGCAGCGGCCGCCGCGAATGTTGAACGAGAAGCGCCCGGCGCTGTAGCCGCGCAGCTTCGCGTCCTGCGTAGAGGCGAAAAGGCTGCGGATATCGTCAAACAGGCCGGTATATGTCGCCGGATTGGAGCGCGGCGTGCGGCCGATGGGACTCTGGTCGATGTTGATGATCTTGTCCAGATACTCCACACCGTCAATGCCGTCGCATTTCCCGGGACGGAGCTTCGCATGGTTGAGCTTGCCCGCAAGCGTTTTATACAGCACCTCGTTGACAAGCGAGGACTTGCCGCTGCCGGACACGCCGGTCACGCACGTCATGACGCCGAGCGGGATCTGCACATCCACGTGCTTGAGGTTGTGCTCGCTCGCGCCGCGGATCACGAGCGCGTGGCCGTTTCCGGTGCGGCGCTGCGCAGGCACGGGAATTTTCTTTTTTCCGGACAGATACTGCCCGGTGATGGAGCGCTCACAGCGCGCGACCTCCTCCGGCGTACCGGCGCAGACCACTTCCCCGCCGTGCACGCCCGCGCCCGGGCCGATATCGATGAGATAGTCTGCCGCACGCATGGTGTCCTCGTCGTGCTCGACGACAATGAGCGTGTTGCCGAGGTCACGCAGCTCGCGCAGCGTGGCCAGCAACTTTTCATTGTCGCGCTGGTGCAGACCGATGGACGGCTCATCCAGAATATACAGCACGCCCATGAGCGACGAGCCGATCTGCGTTGCAAGCCGGATGCGCTGGCTCTCGCCGCCGGAGAGCGTTGCCGCCGAGCGCGCGAGCGTCAGATACTGCAAGCCGACGCTCTGCAAAAAATGCAGCCGCGAGCGCACCTCGCGTAAAATACTGTCGGCGATCTGTGCATCCTTCTCGCTGAGCGTGAGCCGGTCGAGAAACGCCAGCTCCTCCGTGATCGGCAGCGCAGTGAATTCCGAGATGTTCAGCCCGCCGACCGTGACGGCCAGCACCTCCGGCCGCAGACGCGCGCCGTGACAGTCCGGGCAGGCCGTCTCCGCCATGCAGTCCTCAAGCGATGCCCGCATGGCATCGCTCTGCGTCTCCTGATAGCGGCGCTCAAGATTGCAGACAATGCCCTCAAACGGGCGGCGCAGCACGCCGCTGCCGCGATTTGTGTCGTAGTGCAGGGTGAGCTCCTCATCCCCCGTGCCGTAGAGCAGGATCTCGCGCACGCGCTCCGGCAGGTCGCCGATGGGCGTTGCAAGGTCAAAGTGATATTTTTCCGCCAGTGCGTCGTAATACATCCGGCTGATGCTCTCATCCTTGACGCCGTTCCAGCCGCTCGCAGTGATGCCGCCGTCGAGGATGGACTTCGACGGGTCCGGAATGATGAGCGCTGGGTCGATGCGCAGCCGCGTGCCGAGGCCGCCGCAGGTCGGGCACGCGCCGTAGGGGCTGTTGAACGAGAACATCCGCGGCGTGAGCTCCTCGATCGAGATGCCGCAGTCGTCGCAGGCGTAGTTCTGCGAGAAGAGGATCTCGCGCTTCTCCTCCGGGATGTCCGCCAGCACGAGACCGCCGGAGAGCGCGGACGCGATCTCGACGGCGTCGGTCAGGCGGCGGTTCTGGTCGGGGCGAATAACAACGCGATCGACCACGATCTCAATATTGTGCTTGCGGTTTTTATCGAGCGTGATCGTCTCCGTGAGGTCGTAGATGCTGCCGTCCACGCGCACGCGCACATACCCGCCGCGGCGGGCATCGTCGAACACCTTCTGGTGCTCGCCTTTGCGCGCACGGATGACCGGCGCAAGGATCTGCACGCGCGTCGCCTGCGGCAGCGCCGCGATCTGATCGACGATCTGGTCGACCGTCTGGCGGCGGATCTCCTTGCCGCACTTCGGGCAGTGCGGCACGCCGACACGCGCCCAGAGCAGACGCAGATAGTCGTAGATCTCCGTGACCGTGCCGACGGTCGAGCGTGGATTTTTGCTGGTGGTCTTCTGATCGATGGAGATGGCCGGACTCATGCCGTCGATGGAGTCGACGTCGGGCTTGTCCATCTGCCCGAGAAACTGCCGCGCATAAGACGACAAGCTCTCCATATAGCGCCGCTGCCCCTCGGCAAAAATGGTGTCAAATGCAAGGCTCGACTTGCCCGAACCGGACAGCCCAGTCATGACGACCAGTGCATCGCGCGGGATCTCTACATCAATGTTCTTGAGATTGTTCTCCCGCGCGCCTTTGATTACAATATGATCCCGCATGGGTGCCTCCGAAATTGCTTAGGATTCTATGGTCAGCTCCGCCGTGCCCGCACGCACGAGCGCGATGAGCGCCTGCGGCGCGACCTCGACCTGATAGCCGATCTTGCCGGCGCTGACAAGGATGGTCTCCTGCGCGAGCGCCTGAGATGCAAAGACCGTGCGAAACTGCTTTTTCATGCCGACCGGCGAGCAGCCGCCGCGCACGTAGCCCGTGAGCGGCGTGAGCTCGGACACGTGCAGCATGGCAATGGACTTCTCCCCCACGGCCTTGGCCGCCTTCTTGAGGTCAAGCTCGCACGCGACCGGGATGACGAACACGTACGGCGTCTTGCTCGCGCCGCGGGCGACCAGCGTCTTGAACACCTTCGCCGGGTCCATGCCCGTCATCTGGGCGACGGTCACGCCGTCCACCGCATCGTCGCCGTGCGGATATGTGTGCGGCGTGTAGGGCACCTTCTTCTGGTCGAGCAGACGCATGACATTTGTTTTTTCAATGGATGATTTCGCCATGAGACATTCCTCCGCAGATAATAACACTTTATTATATCCGATTTCCCGCATGGTTTCAAGGGATTTGGGCGCAAAAGCGTTGCCAACCGGCGCGGTTATGCTATAATACGCTCAGAATGAAACCGGAGGGATGACCGATGCCGGATAACACGATCCGCGGCCGCTTTGCACCCAGCCCGAGCGGGCGGCTGCACCTTGGCAATATGCTGACATTTCTGCTTGCATGGCTGGACGTGCGCGCACGCGGCGGGACGATGGTGTTCCGCCTTGAGGATCTCGACCCGGAGCGCAGCTGGGAGCACTATGCTGACCTGATGGCCGACGACCTGCTCTGGCTTGGGCTCGACTGGGACGAAGGCTGGCGTCCCGGCTCGCAGGACAGCCGTCAGGGCACGCGCACGCAGCGCTACACCGCCGCACTCAACGCGCTGACGGAGCGCGGCATGGTGTATGACTGCTATTGCAGCCGCGCAGAGCGGCTGGCCGCGAGCGCACCGCACCCCGGCGAGCCGCGCGAGGCCGGCTGCCCCTGTCGGACGCTGTCAGAGCTGGAGGTGCAAAAGCGCCTGCGCATGGGTCGCCGCGCGGCGAAAAAGCTTGCGGTAACGGACGCGGACATTGCCTTCGTTGACGCGCACTACGGTCTGCAGGCAGCCGAACTGCGGCGCGGGCGCGACGATTTTCTCATCCGGCGCTCGGACGGGGTGTTTGCCTACCAGCTCGCCGTGAGCGTGGACGATCTCGACATGGGCATCACGCGCGTTGTGCGCGCGCGTGATCTGCTTGACTCCACGCCGCGGCAGATCTGGCTGATGGAAACGCTCGGCGGCAAGGCCCCGGAATACGCGCACGCGCCGCTGCTCGTCGCGCCGGACGGGCGCAAGCTCTCCAAGCGCGAGGGCGACCTGAACATGGAGGCCCTGCGGCAGAAATACACACCCGAGCAGCTGACCGGAAAGCTCGCCAAGCTCGCGGGTCTGCGGCAAACAGACGCGCCGGTGACGGCAATCGATCTGGCGGCGGACTTTTCCTGGGACAAGGTCCCGCGCACGGACATTCCGATCCCGGAGGATTTTTAATATGAGACGCACGGTGGGCGCATCCAGACGGATGCGCCCATTTTGCATGCCATTATTTTTCCGTCAGCCGCTGCACCATAGTGTCGTGCGCGGCGTACTCGGCCGCATCGTCAAGCGGCTGCAGCTCCAGCTCCGGATAGCGGCCATGCAGCGCCGTTGCGAGCAGATGGTCGCAAAATGCCGGATTCTTCGGCAGCACCGGGCCGTGGCTGTATGTGCCGAAGACGTTTTGATAGCGCACGCCCTCAAAGCCGTCCTCCCCGTTGTTGCCGCCGCCGACGAGCACCTTGCCGAGCGGCGACACGCCGCTGCCGAGGTAGGTCTTGCCGCTGTGGTTTTCAAAGCCGACGACCGTACTGCCGCCGGACTCTGGCAGACACTCGAAGATCGTGTTGCCGATCATGCGCTCCTTTGCTCCGACGGTATAATAGTCGATCGCGCCGATGAAGTCGCACTGCTTGCCGTCCCACGTGCGGTAGTAGCTGCCGAGCATCTGGTAGCCGCCGCAGATGGTCAGGAACGTTTTGCCGTCGGCAATGGCAGCCTTGATCTCGCTGCCCTTTCCGGCTTTCAGGTCGGACAGGAGCACCTCCTGCTCAAAGTCCTGACCGCCGCCGATGAAAAACAGGTCAAACTGTGTGAAATCCGCCTGCTGACCGACCGTAACCTCCGTCACCTCGGCGTCGATGCCGCGCCACTCCAAACGGCGGCGCATGCAGAGAATATTGCCCCGGTCGCCGTAGAGGTTCAGAAGGTCCGGGTAAAGATGGCAGATTCGCAGGGTTTTTTCGCTCATTCCCAGAACTCCTTTCCGCCGAGCTGCTTTTGCAGCCGGCCGCGCAGGTCCAGCATGGCCGTATAGGTCGGCATGATGAACACCGGATATTCCGACGCGCACATGGCGTCGATCAGCGGGTCATAATCGTAAAACACCTCGATGCGCGCCTCATCCACGCCCGCATATTTCAGGCGCAGGCGCATATCGTCCGCGCGCACACCGGACACATATACGTGCCGCAGGTGCTCGCCCATGGCGGCAAGCCGCTCAAAATCAGCATCCCAGATCCATGAGATGTCCGTACCGTCGGCGTCGCGGTCGTTGAGGCAGACGACAAACGTCGCATCCTCGTTCAGACCGGCGAGATAGCGCATGGTCTGGTTGCAGCCGGCGGGATTTTTCACGAGCATCATGCGGCCTGGCGTGCCGCGCAGGTCAAATTTCTCCATGCGGCCAAAGCCGCAGCCAAACGCGCTGAGCGCGTGCACGATCGCCTCCGGTGTGAAGCCGAACGCAGACAGCGCAGCTGCCGAGCCGACGGCGTTATAGATGTTGTACGCCGCCGGAAGGTTGATGTGTACGGCATACTCCCGACCACCGATGGACATGGTGACATCGCTCGTGTCCACGCCGAGGTTCTGCACCGCCGTGACGGCGACCTGCGGGGCTTCGCGGTGATAGCCGCACTTCGGGCAGCGAAATGCGCCCAGATGCCCGTAAGTACGGTAGTCGTAGACATATTCGGTCTTGCAGTGGATGCAGTGCGGCGCGTCGGAGATCTCCGTCAGATCGTCGCCGCCGAGCGGAACGTTCACGCCGAAGCGCACGACTGGGTTCGGCACATGCTCCGGGATGGACGCGATGAGTGAGCAGTCGGCATTGATGCACAAAACGCTCTCCGGCGTGTGGCGGATGCCCTCGATGATGTTATTGAGCGTGTGCGTGATCTCACCGTAGCGATCGAGCTGGTCGCGAAAAACATTCGTCGCCACGATGACCTCCGGCTTGAGGTACTTGAGCACGGTCTTGGATGCAGCCTCGTCGCACTCAATGACGGCAAACTGGCACTTTGGCCTGCCGGTCAAGGTGCTGTGCATGGCAAACTCCGCCGTGATGCCGGAGATGAGGTTTGCGCCCGAGCGGTTGGCAAAGTAGTTGAGGCCCGCATCGGCAAATGCCTGCTCGATCATGCGGGAGCTGGTCGTCTTGCCGTTCGTGCCGGTGACGAGGATGACGCGCACCCCCCGCGAGAGCACGCCGAGCACCTGCGGGTACACCTTGAGCGCCACGCGGCCGGGAAACGCCGTGCCGCCGCGGCGCAGCAGCCGCAGCAGCCCGCGTGCAAGCTTACACAGCAATACTGCAAAAAAAGTTCGGATTTTCATTCGTTAGGGTCACTCCGTGAATATCGGCATCTGTCAGCAGATGCTCATTTTTACTGTTTTTCCGGCCAGAGTCAGCATATCGCGCAGCTCCTGCACCAATTGCAGCTTGCGCTCAAAGCTGAACTCCGTATCCTGCTGGGCGAGGTTGCTCGCGTTGCCGAAGAGGACATTGACCTCCGTCGCCTCCTCGAGCAGCACGAGCGCGAGCTTGGACGCGCCGTCCTTCATGCGGGCAAGCTCGAGCGTGTACATGCCATCCGCGAGGTAGTCCTTGATGCGTTCCATCGTCACATTGACCGTAACGACGCCCTCGGTCGTCAGATCCACACCGTGGATCTCGCTCATCGGCGGAACTTCCTCCGTGCCGCTGCCTGGCAGTGTGCGCACCTTTACGCCAAGATATGACGCGACAGCGTTGGCCGTGGTGCCGCCGCAGACAACATGCTTGCCATCCTTGCCGAAAAACAGGCGCATGGTGCTCAGATCATCATCCTTGCGCTCGGGCGGGCCGATCATGACGTTGACCGGACAACGCTCACGCAGGCGCGCGACAACAACAGTCGTATCATCATGCATGGCATCCATGTCCAGCGTCTTAACGGTCGAGAGGATACTGGCCGCCATGCGCTGTGAGGAGACGGTGGGTGAATAATTGCGCAGGATAAAATCCTCAATGTCCTGCCGCGCCCAACCGGCGTCCGTCGTCACGCCGCGCCCGGCCTCCGACACGCCGTCGCTGAAGAGCACAAGCATATCGCCCACGTCAAAATGCAGGTAGCTCTCGTGCAGCTCCTTTTCCTGAATGAAGTTGACGGAATAGTTGTATTTCCCGATCGCGCAGTTGTGCACGAACACAGCGTTCGGGTTGTCATACTGGATCAGGCGCGCGCGGGTGCCGGCCGTCTGCAGGATCGTAAAGGTCGCATAGGCGAGCTTGCGCTCCCTGCACATGGGCAGCGTTTCCGCCACGGTCGTAACGCACTCGTCGATCGGCACGTTGCCCTTGAGCATGGTCGTGAGCATAGTCGTTGTCAGCGTGGAGAGGATGTTGGCCTTGACGCCGCTGCCGAGACCGTCGGAGAGGATGACCGTCGCGTCATTGCCGTCCCATTCGAGCGCACACTGGTCGCCGCAGAGCGTCTCCCCGTTTTTGTTGCGGCTGATGACGCTGATGTCCCAGACCGTGTTCCTGCAGCGATTCGTTCGTTTACGCATCATCATCGCCGTCCTCATCAAGCATGATGGCTTCCTTCAGATCGTGCACAGCCACCTTGGTCTCCGCCGCCGTTTCACCGAGCAGACTTGCGATCTCGTGCACGATGCGCAGCTGGTTTGCAATGATATCGTCCGCCAGATCAGCCGCATGGATCTTCGTCTTCTGGATCTTGTTGCGGCGCTGGCGCGCCTTGGTCACGTCGCGCATGATGCAGGTAAAGAGCGTCCGCTCCGGGTCGCAGATGAAGATGCGCTCGAGATAGACGTTGTAGTCGGCGAGAAAGACCTCGTCCGTGACCTGTGTCTCGTCCTGACTGATCATCTTCACGAAGTCGTACTCATCCATGATGCGCGAGACCGGATAGCCGATGATGTCCGCCGGATCCTTGATGCCGAAAATCTTGCAAGCCGCTTTGTTGATCTGCTTGACCTTCAGCTTTTTGCCGACAGTGACAATGCCCTCCGGGGAGACGTTGATGATCTTCTCGGAGTAGGTCTCGGCGCGCTCCTTCATATAGGGCATGCACATGCTGATCTCGGCGCGTCCCTCATAGACGGCGATTGCCTTGTCGCGGCAGGTGCGGTAGCCGCACAGACCGCAGTTGAGCTCATCCGCCGGGCTGAATTTGCCCATCTTGCGCAGGATGCCGTTGATGACGGATTCCGGCGGCAGATCGATCGGATGCTTCTTGTCGATGAGCACGCGGCGCATGTTGACCGGATCCTGAATATCGAAATTCTTGCTGCCGTTGGCGCTCTGGATGACGCGGCGGCGTGACTCGAGCAGGTTCGTGTGCTTCTGCCGGAAAGCGAGACCGCCGACACAGTTGCCGTGACAGGCGGCGATTTCGATAAAGCAGTTGCGCAGCTCGCCGTTGACAACGCTCTTGAGCGTCTGGATGCTGTCGTCCAGACCGTCAAGGAACAGATAATCACGCCCGGAATCGAGCGCCATGGAGTGCAGGACACCGTTTGTGATCGTATAGCCACGCGAGAGCATCGGCTCATCCGCCGGGACATTCGGGTCAACGGCGACACCAGCCTCATTCATCCACTCCTCCAGCTCCGTGAATGTGATGTCGTAATCGGCGCCGACGCTCTCAAAGCGCGTCGTCTCCTCCTTCTTGGAGATGCAGGGGCTGATGTAGACGATGGTCGCGCCCGGATAGCGCTCGCGCAGCAGCACGGCATGCGCCTGCATCGGCGAGAGCACCGGGGCGAGATATGGCAGCGCCTCGGGCAGATGCTTTTCCACATAGAGCACGATCGTCGAACAGCCCGAGGTGATGATCGGCGCATCGCCCGGCTGGGCGGCGAGCTTTTCCAGCTCCTTCTTGACCAGATAGGCGCCCTCCGCAGTTTCGTGCGCCGCCGCAAAGCCGAGCGCCTTGAGCGGTTTTTCGATACCCTGAAAACCGGGGGTGTCAAAATAGGCGATGTATGACGAGTCGACGCTTACGACGACCTGTTTTCCGGAGGCGATCAGCTCCCGGATCTGGCCGACGTCGCTGATGTCCTCTTTTGCGTGCTGCGGGCAGACGGACACGCAGTTGCCGCAGAGAATGCAGTCGCTGGAAATGATCTGTGCGTGACCCTGATAGACGCGGATGGACTTGACCGGGCAGAACCGGACGCATTTGTAGCAGTTTTTGCAGTTGGCCTGTTTGAAACGCAGAACATCCATGGGGCTCCCGCCTTTCTGTGAAATTTCACGAGTAGTGTTTTGCGATCTCTCTCGATTTCTATTTTTTTAATGTACCACAAAACTCCTCCCCGCACAACCCCTGCGCGAAAACGCGGCGATTCCAGCGCGCAAAAAGCCGCCGGCAGACGCTGCATCAGCATCCGCCGGCGGCGGGAACGCCTTATTCTTCGACCTTTCCGGTCAGCGCCTCGGTGAGCGTGCGCCAGCCGAGCATGGCGCATTTGACGCGTGCGGGCATGTGCGCGATGTCCTTGAGGGCTGAGGCCTCTTCGAGACTCTCGATCTCCTCCTCGCTCGCTTCTCCGTGGATCATGCGCAGGAAGGTGCGGCCCATTTCCAGCGCCTTTTCCTTCTTCTGTCCCACGATCATGCCGAGCATGATGTCCGCAGACGCCTGCGAGATGGCACATCCGTCGCCGACAAAACCGCCGTCGGTAATGACATCGCCGTCGGTCTTGAGCTTGAGGACGATGTTGTCGCCGCAGCTCGGGTTCACGCCCGCAAGCTCGATATCCGCGTCCGGAATGTCGTGCTTGAACTCAGGATGGATGTTGTGCTCGGTCAGGATCTCATTATAGAAGCTTCTATTTTCCATATCCCATACGCTCCCTCAGGGTCGAGAGGCTCTCAAGGAACCGGTCGACATCCTCATCGGTGTTATAAAAGGCAAAGCTGGCGCGCGCCGTCGCATTCAGGCCAAGGTGTGCGAGCAGCGGCTGCGCGCAGTGGTGTCCGGCACGGATGTTCACACCGTCGGACGCCATGATCTCGCTGATGTCGTGCGGGTGCACGCCGTCGACCGTGAAGGTGATGATGCCATTGTGATCCTCCGGCTTGTCCGTGCCGAGCACGTGCACGTGCGGCACGGCCAGTGCACGCGCGAGGGCATTGGCCGTCAGGTCATGCTCACGCTGCCGGATGGTATCAAAGCCGACGCCCTGCACATACCGGATGGCAGCAGCCAGACCGGCTGCACCGGCGGCGTTGACCGTGCCGGCCTCAAACTTATGCGGCAGTTCGGCATAGACGGCACCCGTGCGCGTGACGGATTCGATCATCTCGCCGCCGGAGAGAAACGGCGGCATCTCCTCTAGCAGCTCCGCCCTGCCGTACAGCCCACCGATGCCCATGGGGCCAAAGACCTTGTGGCCGGAGAAGGCAAAGAAATCCGCACCCAGCTCCTGCACGTTCACAGGCATATGCGGCGTGCTCTGCGCGCCGTCCACGACCATGACCGCACCCTTTTTGTGCGCCATGGCAGCAACTTCCTGCACCGGATACTTCCGGCCGAGAACGTTCGACACCTGCGTCATGGCGACGATCTTCGTGCGTTCGGTGATGAGCGACTCGATCTGCTGCAGGTCTACACTGCCGTCGGGCGCGCACTCGATGAACTTCACCTCCGCGCCGGTCTGACGGCAGACCATCTGCCA
>ERZ773277.732-NODE-732-length-34088-cov-7.774777_pt1 | contig 34088 bp, 19 predicted proteins | sample MGYA00511957_ERZ773277 | MGnify/ENA primary metagenome ERZ773277 (study PRJEB29015, sample SAMEA2737800) | human gut metagenome | biome: human gut; feature: human-associated habitat; material: faeces | place: China | collected 2012 ... | reverse complement strand
TATAGTTTGGGGCAAAAGTACAAATAATAGCAATATGTTGGCAGCATTCTGAGAAAAAAACTATTTTTGCATCCTACAAAAACAGAAAACAATTATGAAATTTGCCATATTCGGAAATACTTATCAGGCGAAGAAGTCATCGCATGCCGAAAACCTTTTCCGCCTGCTGGCTCAGCGCAAAGCACAGCTCTGTGTCTGCCGCGAGTTCTATAATTTCCTGACTTCCGACCTACACCTCAACATCCCCTCCGCCGAATTGTTCGACGGTGACGATTTCTGCGCCGATATGGTTATCAGCATCGGCGGTGACGGCACGTTCTTGAAAGCCGCCAGCCGCGTCGGCAAAAAGAATATTCCCATTTTGGGTATCAATACAGGACGTCTCGGCTTCCTGGCCGACATATCGCCCGAAGAAATGGAAGAAACGATTGATGAAATTTACAACAACCACTATAAAGTAGAGGAACGCAGCGCATTGCAGTTGAAGTGCGATGACGAAAAACTAATGGAATATCCTTATGCCCTGAATGAAATAGCCGTCCTGAAACGCGACAGTTCATCCATGATCAGTATTCATACGGCAATCAACGGAGCGCATCTTACCACTTATCAGGCTGACGGTTTGGTTGTAGCCACCCCTACGGGCTCTACGGCTTATTCATTGAGTGTCGGCGGTCCGGTCATCGTTCCTCATAGCAAGACGATTGCAATTACTCCCGTTGCCCCTCATAGCCTGAACGTACGTCCCATCGTCATCTGTGATGACTGGGAAATCACGCTTGAAGTAGAGAGCCGCAGCCACAACTTCCTCGTAGCCATCGACGGACGGAGCGAATCATGCAAAGAAACCACACGGCTCACCATTTCACGTGCGGACTATTCCATAAAAGTAGTGAAACGCTTCAATCATATCTTTTTCGATACGTTGCGGAATAAAATGATGTGGGGGGCGGATGTAAGATAAAAAAAGGAAGTTAACTTCGCGCCAACAACGAAGTTAACTTCCTTATATCAAGATGTTAACTAATTATCTACCTTTCAGTTAACTTCATTCAGGCTTCGATGTTAACTGCTTCAGCAGATGTTCCACCGCAGCTTTCAATTGCGCATCATCTCCGTTTATCGCCTCTTCCGGAGTATTGTATATCAAAATATCCGGTTGTAAAGTATGGTTTTCCAGATAATTACCCTGCATATCCATGCAACCCACCTGTGGAATGCCGAACACGATACTCGGATCGATCTGGCGTTCCCACCATACGGCTGTCATCGTCCCGGCAACGGGAGTGCCCACCAATTTACCGATACCCAAAGTCTTGTAAACAAAAGGAGTACCATGGGCATTGCTGTAATTGTCCTCGCAAACCAACATACAGGACGGTTTCAACCATTTATTAAACGGATCGCTGCCGATATACTGCCCGCGCGGCACAAAGCGTTCATATTCTTTTCCGCCAAGTAATGTCACCACATCATCGTGCAGCCACCCGCCACCATTATGACGGACATCCACCACTACCGCCTCTTTGTTACGGTTACGTCCCAACAATTCGGAATACATCTTACGGAAACTCGGACTATCCATTCCCTTGATATGAACATAACCGATACGTCCGCCGGACAGTTCCTCTACTTTCTTACGGCAATTCTCCACCCACCTCTTATAAAGGAGTTCGCTTTGCGCCGCATAAGTAATCGGTTTGACCGTCTCTTCAAAGCGTTTCTTCGTACCCGGGTCATAAACCGAAAGAATCGTTTTACGATTAGCCTTACCCTCAAGCAACGGGAAATAATCCATACCCGCCTTGACAGCCACACCGTCTATCTTCTCGATTATACAACCGGGCTTGACATCGGTTTTCTTTTTGGTCAGAGGACTTTGAGCGATGATTTCCTTGATTTTCAGTCCATCACCGGTATACGATTCATCATAGAATACGCCCAATGCAGCCGTAGGCAGTGTTGCGCCGGAAGCATAATAACGCGCTCCCGTATGCGAAGCGTTCAGCTCACCCAGCATTTCACTCAGCATTTCCGTAAAGTCGTAGTTATTATTGATATATGGCAAGAAGCGTTTATAGCTCGCCTTATAGCCCGTCCAGTCCGTTCCCTGCAAATCTTCCACATAGAACTTATCATCCACCTGTTGCCAAACATGGTCGAAAATATACTCACGTTCTCCATAAGGACGATAATCGAAGAAGGCCTCAAACTCAATCGGAGTAACTTTACCGCCCTCTGTCTCTATTTTCTTCATACCTTCGCTGCTGCAAAGGAAAATATTCTTTCCATCCTTATCAGGCAACAAAGCACCCGCGCCTACATCTTTCAAAAGAACCTTGGTTGAATTTTCTTTCAAATCATGCTTCCAAAGGTCGTAACCGTCTTCAAAAGTAGACAGGTAATAAAGCGCATCCCCTTTCGGAGTAAGTACGGCATCCGCCATGTGCGAAGAGTTAACCGTCAGACGTACAATGCGGTCGAAGCGATTTTCCAAATCAAATTTCAAAGGCTCCGCTTTCTTTTCTTTCGCTGCATCCCCGTCCTTTTCTGTCTTATCACCTTTCTTTTTGGAATCTTTCTTCTTATCCGCTTTTTCCTTTGCTTCCTTTTCCGCTTTTTCGGCCTCTTCCATCAAAGCGGTTTCTTCTTTACTCATCAGGAAGCGGTCATAAGCCTCGGCATCGAAGAACATGATATAGGTATCATCTTCGGCTCCCCAACTGCCATGACTGCGATATCCGGCACGGTCGCTCGTCCAAATCATCGCTTTTCCGCCTAATACCCATTTGGCGTTACCGTCTGTATAGCCACTTTCGGTCAGGTTTATCATTTCTCCTTTTCCGTCGGCATTCAGCAACACGACATCCTTATTGTTCCAACCGCCGATGCCTATAAAATCAGAAAGAATCCACTTGCTGTCAGGACTCCACCGGAACCACTGGTCGCCGTCGGAATAAGAGTACTGATACTTGGCATCCATTACGGTACGTACATCTTTCGTTTTCAAGTTGATGACACGGATAGCCGCACGGTTCTCCAGAAATGCCACTTCTTTCCCGTCGGGACTGTACTGCGGTTGGAAAGAGGTCACATCCGAATCGGTCAACCGTTCCTCTTTCAACTCCGTAGCGTATGTAAACTGTTTTTCATCCTTACGGACAATAGCGGAAGTATAAAGCTGCCAGAGCCCGTTACGCTCGGAAGCATATACCAACGAACGGCCGTCGGGAGCAAAATCAACATCACGTTCCTGACAAGGCGTATTTGTAATCTGTTTGGTGGTTTTATAGTCAACCGAAGTTACATACACATCTCCACGAAGCACAAAAGCCACTTCCTTGCCATTAGGCGATAAAGCCATTTCCGTTGCCCCGCTACTCTTAATCTGGCGAATCAAATCCTTGTCGCTTCTGTCGGAAACAATGCTGATATTCACTTTCCGAGGTTCTCCTCCCGGAGTTAAGGTATAAATTTCCCCGTCATAACCGTAACAAAGCCTGCCGTCGGCAGCAATGCTGAGAAAACGCACCGGTTGCTTGGTATGACGGGTGACCTGCGTGGCGGAAGTTGCGTCGGGAGTACGCTGATATACGTTGAAAGTTCCGTTTTCTTCACTCAGATAATAAAAAGACTTTCCATCGGGCGCCCAAACCGGTTCGCGGTCTTCACCGCCAAATGCAGTCAGTTGCCGGTAAGCGGGTTTTTCATCCGGTGCATACATCCATATGTCACGTGCGATGGGCGATACCTGATGCTTACGCCAATAATCTTCATAGCCTTTCTTATCCTGATAAAGTATCACCCCTTCCTTATTAATAGAAATACGCTCCATCGGCATCGGCGAATAAAGGACAGGACGGCCGCCCTCTACCGACACTTTATATACTTGCCGGAATTGTCCGTTGGAAGGGAAAAGAACCGTTTCGGCAGACGGCATAATATCCGCGGAAAACAGAATATGTCCGGCATCGCTAAATGCCACAGGGGTTTCGCTCCCCGAATGGGTAGTCAGCCTGCGAGGCTCGCCGCCCTCTTTGGAAACGATATAGACATCCATGCTTCCCATACGGTCGGAAGCGAAAGCGATACGTTTGCTGTCAGGACTCCATACCGGCTCCGTATCATGGGCAGGATTGGTAGTAAGCTGCATAGCACGTCCACCGCCGACCGGCACTGTGTAAATATCGCCTTTATAAGTGAAAGCAATCGTAGTCCCATCGGGAGAAATGGCGCAATGACGCATCCAAAGCGGAGTATCCTGCGCAAAAGTAAAGCTTGCCATACAGGCAGCGGCAAGGGTTAATAATAGTTTTTTCATATAATAAGTGTTGTTTTCCGCCGTTTGTCATTCAGGGCATAACGAACGGCATTAGGATAATGGAAAAAATGCAAAAGCCCCACGACTTTTCCTTTCCGGTAAAAGTTCGTGAGGCTTTACTTATACTTTAAGTTACCCCCTCAATCAGAGAGCGCCTACTTCTTTCAGAGCAGCGTTTGTTTTGTGAACGGCAGCAGCGCTGGCAGCAAATTTAGCTTTTTCATCAGCGTTCAGTTCCAGTTCAACAATCTTTTCGATACCGTTCTTGCCGAGGATAACGGGAACGCCGATACAGATATCGGATTCACCGTATTCACCTTCCAAATATACAGAGCAGGGAACCATCTTCTTTTGGTTGTGGATGATAGACTCAACTACATAAGCGCCTGCCGCACCCGGAGCGTACCATGCAGAAGTGCCCAGCAACTTAGTCAGCGTAGCACCGCCCACCATAGTAGAAGCAACTACTTCGTCCAGTTTTTCCGCGCTCAACAGCGTGCTTACCGGCTGGCCTTTGTAAGTAGCCAGACGAGCCAAAGGAATCATAGTAGTATCACCGTGACCGCCGATAACCATACCTTCCACTTCGTTGGCATTGCAACCCAGAGCCTGAGACAAGAAGTATTTGAAACGAGAGCTATCCAAAGCGCCGCCCATACCGATGATGCGGTTCTTAGGAATACCCAAAGATTTCAAAGACAAATAAGTCATAGTATCCATCGGGTTAGAGATAACTACGAGGATAGCATTAGGAGAATATTTCAGAATGTTCTGCGCAACCGACTTAACGATGCCTGCATTCACGCCAATCAACTCTTCACGAGTCATACCCGGCTTACGGGGAATACCTGAAGTGATTACGACAACGTCGGAATTGGCAGTCTTCTCATAATCGTTGGTACAACCTACAATAGTGGTGTCGAAGCCCAACAGCTGAGCAGTCTGCATCATATCCATTGCTTTACCCTCTGAAACGCCTTCTTTAACATCCAGCATTACCACTTCGTCAGCCACTTCATTAAAGGCTAACACATTAGCGCATGTAGCACCTACGTTACCTGCACCTACTACGGTTACTTTTGACATAATTTCTAAAGTTTTTGTTTATTAGTGTTCTATAAAGTTGCCACAAAAGTACAACGACATTCCTGATTAAAGAAATATTTCCGTAATAATTTTAGTTAAATGAAGAATTTGATAGTAGTTAGTGGTTAGTGATTGGTGATTAATGATTATTTTTGCGGTGATTTACGATTATAGGGGGAAACAACCCGTCTGTTAATCACCAATCGCTAACCACTAAACACCATCAAAATGGCCAATAAAAAAAATACGCTTCAGATTATCATCGGAAGTCTTTTGATACTATTATTAATAGGCGTCACCGTGTTATTGATTTCGGAGAAACGAACCAACAACGAATTGGTACAGGAGTTCAACCTGGAAAAGGAAGACCTGGAAAACCAATATACCGACTTCGCCAAACAATATGACGAACTGAAACTTACCGTTTCCAACGACTCCCTTTCCGTACTTCTGGAGCAGGAGCAGCTGAAGACACAACGTCTGTTGGAAGAGCTCCGTACCGTAAAAAGCACCAATGCCACCGAAATTCGCCGCTTGAAAAAAGAACTGGCGACCCTTCGTAAAGTAATGATCGGCTATATCAACCAGATAGACTCCCTGAGCCGTCTCACTACCCACCAAAAGGAAGTGATAGCCGATGTCACCCGTAAGTATAACGTCGCCTCACAGCAAATCAGCAACCTTTCCGAAGAAAAGAAAAACCTGAATAAAAAGGTTACGCTCGCAGCTCAGCTGGATGCTACGAACATCAACATCCAGGCTACCAACAAACGAGGCAAAACAGCCAAAAAGGTGAAAGACGTCGTTAAACTGAAAATCAACTTCACAATCGTCAAGAATATAACCGCCGAAACCGGAGAACGCACGCTCTACGTCCGTATCACCAAACCGGATAATGACGTACTGAGCAAAAGCGCTTCCAACACATTCCCGTATGAAAATCGCGAACTGGTATACTCCATCAAGAAATATATAGAGTATAACGGCGAAGAACAGCATGTTACGGTTTATTGGGATGTCGAAGAGTTTCTGTATGCGGGAAGCTATCGCATAGACATATTCTCGGACGGAACGCTCATCGGCTCTCAATCGTTCAACTTGGATTAAGTTCTAAAAAAGCCCTAATTTATTTTGCAATATCATTGAAACCCTATACATTTGCATCGTTGTTTATGCAATTATTGTTGCTTTATTAAACAACGGATTCACTACTATTCTAATGTATAGATACAATGAAAAAGTTCTTCTGTTTCATCTGTTTGACCTGCCTGACGCTTCCAGCGGTTGCACAGGACGTTTTAAGCTTGGATAGTTGCCGTGCATTGGCAATTGCCAATAACAAGGAACTGCTGATCGGTCAGGAAAAAATCAAAGCGGCGCACTACCGGAAAAAAGCGGCGTTCACGAGCTATCTGCCCCAAATATCCGCTACCGGCGGATATATGCGCAATCAAAAAGAGTTTTCTCTGCTGAATGATGCGCAAAAAGGCGCGCTCGGCTCCGTAGGAACACAAGTAAGCGGCGCGTTGCAGAACGGTATTCAAGGTATGATAACCCAATACCCGCAACTGACACAAAACCCGCAATTCATGGCGCTCGTCCGGTCATTGGGCAACATAGACATTGCCACTCCGCTGAATGGATTAGGACAGTCGCTTGTCGATGCCTTCCGTACCGACACACGTAACATGTACGCCGGGGCATTGACACTGACCCAGCCATTGTATATGGGCGGTAAAATACGCGCTTACAACAAGATTACCAGATATGCCGAAGAACTGGCGCGCCAACAGCACAACAGCGGGATGCAGGAAGTCATTCTAAGTACCGACCAGGCATATTGGCAAGTCGTATCTCTCGCCAATAAAAAGAAATTGGCGGAAGGCTATCTTGAACTTTTGCAAAAGCTGGAAAGCGATGTAGACAAGATGATTACCGAAGGAGTAGCTACCAAAGCGGACGGATTGTCTGTCAAAGTAAAAGTAAACGAAGCCGAAATGACACTGACAAAAGTGGATGACGGTTTAAGCCTTTCCAGAATGTTGCTATGCCAGCTATGCGGATTAGACCTCAGTACCCCCATTGCTTTAGCGGATGAAAAGGAGGACGACTTAACCCTTATTCCGGCAGACAACAGCAGTATCGATATAAATAATGTATATGCCACACGCCCGGAAGTACGCAGCCTGGAACTCGCCACTCAAATCTACAAGCAGAAAGTGAACGTCACCCGTTCGGAGTTCCTGCCGTCCGTAGCCCTCATCGGAAACTATATGGCAACGAATCCTTCCGTATTCAACAGCTTTGAGAACAAATTCAAAGGCATGTGGAATGTAGGCGTCATAGTCAGTGTACCTATCTGGCATTGGGGAGAAGGTATTTATAAAGTAAAAGCCGCCAAGTCCGAAGCCCGTATCATCCAATATCAACTGGACGACGCCAAAGAAAAGATAGAACTGCAAGTCAGCCAATCGGTTTTCAAAGTAAACGAAGCAGCCAAGAAACTTATCATGGCCGAAAAGAACCTGGAAAAGGCAGATGAGAACTTACGCTACGCCACCCTCGGATTCGAGGAAGGAGTAATCCCGGCAAGCAACGTATTGGAAGCGCATACCGCCTGGCTGTCCGCCCAGTCGGAGAAGATAGACGCCCAAATAGACGTGAAACTGACGGACATCTATTTAAAGAAGGCAACGGGAAGTTTAAGGGTTGAAAATTATAAATCTGAAATCATAAAATGAATACAAAATCACAAAACAGTAACATGTTGCTGGCATTCCTCACTTTAACGGGAGTGATTGCCATCGTTGCTCTGGTGGGTTTCTTCATGCTGCGCAAGGGACCGGAAATCATACAAGGCCAGGCGGAAGTAACAGAATACCGCGTATCGAGCAAAGTGCCGGGACGTATCCTGGAGTTCCGGGTGAAAGAGGGACAAAGCGTACAGGCCGGAGATACGCTTGCCATTCTTGAAGCTCCGGACGTACAGGCGAAACTGGAGCAGGCACGTGCCGCCGAAGCCGCCGCGCAAGCCCAAAACGAAAAGGCGCTGAAAGGCGCCCGCCAAGAACAAATACAGGCAGCCTACGAAATGTGGCAGAAAGCCCAAGCAGGACTTGCCATAGCAGAGAAATCGTACAAGCGTGTAAAGAACCTGCACGACCAGGGAGTAATGTCCGCCCAAAAGCTGGATGAAGTTACCGCCCAGCGCGATGCCGCGCAAGCCACCGAGAAAGCCGCCAAAGCCCAATACACCATGGCAAAGAACGGGGCGGAACGTGAGGACAAGGCCGCCGCGGCAGCTTTGGTGGAACGGGCAAAAGGAGCCGTCGCCGAGGTAGAGTCATACATTAAGGAGACTTACCTGATAGCCCAAACCGCCGGTGAAGTCTCCGAGATATTCCCCAAAACAGGCGAGTTGGTGGGTACAGGTGCCCCCATCATGAATATCGCCATTATGGACGACATGTGGGTCACTTTCAATGTGCGCGAGGATTTATTGCAAGGATTAGGTATGGGAACCGAATTTGAAGCCTTCATCCCCGCTCTTGACAGGAACATCCGGCTGAAAGTATACTACATGAAAGACCTCGGCACATACGCCGCCTGGAAAGCCACCAAGACTACCGGACAATTCGACTTAAAAACATTCGAAGTAAAGGCGTCTCCGCAGGAGAAAGTAGAAGGGCTGCGTCCGGGAATGAGCGTGATATTGAAAAAGTGATGAGGTAATACAAAGATGATAAGGTGGTAAAGTGATAAGGTGAGAGAACGACAATGGAGAAGAACAATAAATACATGGCCTTGTGGAATGTGATGAAACGTGAGTTTCGCCGTCTCGTTTCACGCCCGCTCTACCTGTTCTGCATGGTAGTAGCGCCCCTATTCTGCTATATATTCTTCACGACATTGATGGATTCCGGTTTGCCCACCGATATGCCGGTCGGCGTGGTAGACCAGGATATGACTACCACCTCACGCCAACTGGTACGTAATCTGGACGCTTTCGAGCAAACGGCAGTCGTAGCTCACTACCCCACTATCGCCGATGCGCGTATCGCCATGCAGAAAGGAGAGATTTACGGCTTCTATTACATCCCCGAAGGGACAACCGCCAAAGCACAAGCCCAGCGGCAGCCCAAAGTATCTTTCTATACCAACAACACGTTGCTCATAGCCGGTTCATTACTCTTTAAAGACATGAAGATGATGAGCGAACTGGCATCCGGAGCCGCCGCACGCACAGCACTATATGCCAAAGGCGCTACCGAAGACCAGGCGATGGCATTCCTGCAACCGATTGTCATCGATACTCACCCGCTGAACAATCCGTGGCTGAACTATTCCGTATACCTGTGCAATACCTTTGCTCCGGGCGTACTGATGCTGCTCATCTTTATGATAACCGTCTACTCCATCGGCGTAGAAATCAAAGACCGTACCGCCCGCGAATGGTTGCGTACGGGTAACAACTCCATCTGGATTTCCCTTGCCGGAAAGCTGCTGCCCCACACGGCTGTATTCTTCCTTATGGGTATATTATATAATGTGTATCTGTACGGCTTCCTGCACTTCCCCTGCAACAGCGGAATATTGCCGATGCTGTTCGCCACCCTCTGCCTGGTATTGGCTTCGCAAGGCATGGGCATACTGATGATAGGCACCCTCCCCACACTGCGTTTGGGACTGAGCTTCGCTTCCTTATGGGGCGTGCTGTCGTTCTCCATGTGCGGACTGTCGTTCCCGGCTATGGCGATGCACCCCGTACTGCAAGGTTTGGCCAACTTATTCCCCCTGCGTCACTACTTCCTTATCTATGTAGACCAGGCTCTAAACGGCTATCCCATGATTTACTCATGGATGAATTATGTGGCATTGCTTATTTTCATGATGCTTCCCTTCCTCGTTGCCCACAGGCTGAAAGAAGCATTGATATACTATAAATACGTACCCTGATGAAACAGATGACGTTCAAACAGAAAGTCGTACAAGGCATACATGACCTGTTCTATATATGGAAGCAGGAATTCCGCACCACCTTTCGCGATCAAGGCGTGCTGATTTTCTTTGTGCTTGTCCCGTTGGTGTATCCGTTGATATACTCTTTCATCTATACCAACGAAACAATTCGTGAAGTGCCTACCGTAGTCGTGGACAACTCGCGCAGTTCACTGAGCCGGGAGTATCTCCGGAAAGTGGACGCCAGTCCGGAAACAAGCATTGTGGCTCATTGCGCCGATATGGAAGAAGCCAAACTCATGCTGAAAGACCGCAAAGCTTACGGCATTATTTACATACCCGCCCATTTCAGCGATGACATAGCCCGGGGCAAACAGGCACAAGTCAGTATTTTCTGCGATATGAGCGGACTGCTTTACTACAAGGCATTACTGACAGCCAACACCAACGTGTCGCTCGCCATGAATGCAGACATTAAAATGAAACGCGCCGGCAACACCACCGCCCGTCAGGATGAAATAACAGCCTACCCCATCGAATACGAAGACGTAGCCATCTTCAACCCGACCAATGGATTTGCCGCTTTTCTGATACCTGCCGTACTCATATTGATTATACAGCAAACGCTCCTGCTGGGTATCGGCTTATCCGCCGGAACCGCCCGCGAGCAAAACCGGTTCAAAGATTTGGTTCCTATCAACCGTCATTATAACGGTACGCTCCGTATCGTAATGGGAAAAGGATTGAGTTATTTTATGGTATATTCGCTGGTGGCTGTGTATATATTATGCGTGGTTCCCCGCCTTTTCAGCCTCAACCAGATAGCGATTCCCGGTGTGCTGACTCTCTTCGCCCTGCCCTATCTGGCGGCTTGCATCTTCTTTGCGATGACGGCATCCATTGCCATACGCAACCGGGAAACCTGTATGTTATTGTTTGTATTTACCTCCGTACCGCTATTGTTCCTCTCCGGCATTTCATGGCCGGGCGCCGCAATGCCCGAATTCTGGAGATATTTTTCCTATATCTTCCCTTCCACTTTCGGAATCAACGGCTATGTACGCATCAACAGTATGGGAGCCACTCTCAACGAAGTATCGTTTGAATATCAGGCTTTATGGATACAAACAGGCATTTACTTCCTCACCACTTGCCTGGTCTATCGTTGGCAAATCATACAAAGCAGAAAGAAAGGAGTGATAAGTTATAAGTTATGAGTTATAAGTGATTAAGGATTGGTTGTAAGTAAGGGAATTGTGAATCGAGGGTATCACTAATCACTTATAACTCATAACTTATAACTCATCACTCTTCCTTATATCCGGCCAAGTTATAGCATACCGGTACTGTACTGTTACCTACACGATAGATGCCGAATTTAAAATAGTAACCGTCATCGTCATTACGGCCTATCTGAATTTCTTCATTATTCACGATATGCTCTTTAACGGTTTTCTTCTTGTCGGTATACTCCATTTGTACGTCCAGTTTGCCCGGTTTCACAATGGTTTCGGCTTCCTTGCCATAAGTAGTCCAGTCGATATGAATGCGGAAAGTAACCCAGCAGTCTTTGGGGAAATCGGCAAAAGGCATCTTATAAGCTATTGTAGACGACTTGTATTCAGAAGTCACAGGCTTCATTATCGGAGTTTTTTCCGGATTGGCGTTACAGCGGTCAGTCTTGTCGGTCAGCCAACGGCGGTCTGAATTGGCCTTGATATAAAACCAGCCGCCGGAAAATCCGAAAGCCAACGGCGGATAACCGCCTTGCTCTACCAACCAACCGTTCTTCTTTCCGGCCTTATAGATAGGATTTCCCTTTTTATCTTTCATCGGATTTCCTTGCTTATCCAGTCTCGCCACTTTTTCATGTCCGGTGTTCTTTTTGAAAATAGTGGTCTTATCCAGCTCTATAAACTCGTCAACCGTCAACTTTTTCACTTCACCTTCAGGAGTCTGCACAAGCGTACGGTCGGGCATACCGTGCCATTGGGCAAAAATGGTAGACACATTGCTATCCAGCGCAGACGGAATATATACGGAGAACTCATAGTCGCGTGACGCTCCTTGCGGACAAATACCTTTTCCGTGATGATATACGGTCTTGGTGATTTGCGCTTTCCGGTAAGCATCCGCCGGCAATCCGTTAAAATCGGCCGAGGTGGCATAACAATAAGAGAACTCGGCACGGCCTTTGGTCTCTCCCTTTCCGTACCCTTCCAAAGTATTATCCTCTTCACGCAGCTCAAAACGATAAGACGGTTTGCCGTTGAACAAACATGTAAAATCCCGTTGAATAGCATGCTCCTTTTTCGCGCCGACAGCTACCCAACAGCCGTCTATAACCTGATCGATACGCGCTGAATCAGCTTGAACGTTTACCCGTTTGGTCAGGGGAACCAATGTTTCAGAGCCTTTGGTTTGCGCAGTCAGCGTTGCCGTGCAACCTGCTGCCATCACCATGCAGATAACAAAAATGTTTTTCTTCATCCTATTTGATATTAAACTTAAATTACGCTGCAAAAGTACGAAAGCTATCCCTCATACCCACCCCCTATTTGTTTCAGAAAACCCTATATTTGTGTAAATCCTCCATAAGATATAGAAATTTTGAAAGATATTACTATCTTTGAAGCATCATAAATTTTACGGTTTAATAATGAGTAACCTTAAAAAGATAGTAACCATCCTGTTTCTTCTATGTACGGCAGGAGTCTCTTACGCTTATTCAGAAGCCTGGGGGCAAATAAATTTTTCTTATATATCCATTAAGGACGGCTTATCGCAAAGCACAGTATTCTCCATAGCGCAAGATAAGCTCGGGAATATGTGGTTCGCCACTTACGACGGCGTCAACAAATACGACGGATACGCATTCACCGTTTATCAGCACGACGAGAACGACCCGAACAGCATCGCCAACGACATAGCCCGTATCGTGATGACTGACAGCAAAGGGCGCGTGTGGATCGGTACCCGCGACGGCCTTTCGTACTACGACGAGGAAAAAGACAAATTCCAGAACTTTTTCTATGAAAAGAACGGCAAGCATCTGCAAGTCAACGGTATTGTGGAACTGTCACCGGACCGTTTGCTCATCAGCACCCTGGAGGGATTGACGATGTTCGACGTCTCTACATCCCGTTTTGTCAACGACATATTCAGTACGGCAATGCACAAAACGATTGCATCCGCCCTGTACAGGCATGGCGACCAAATCTATATCGGTACGCCGTCGGACGGTATGTACTGCTACTCTGTTCCGCAGAAAAAACTTGAGAAGCTTACTTACATACCGAGCAGCAAGCAGATTCAGGGAATACTCCAGCAATCCCCCACCCGTATATGGGTGGCAACGGAAGGCTCCGGGCTGCTTCTCATCAATCCTAAGACCCGGGAAGTCAAGATATACAGGCATTCCCCTTCCAATCCGCAGTCCATCAGCTCCAATTACATCCGTTCATTGGCGCTGGATTCGCAAAACCGCTTATGGATAGGTACTTTCAACGACCTCAATATCTACCATGAAGGAAACGACTCTTTCATGTCTTACAGCAGCAATCCCGTAGAAAGCGGCAGCCTGTCGCAACGCTCGGTACGCAGCATCTTCATGGACTCGCAAGGCGGTATGTGGCTGGGCACTTATTTCGGCGGACTGAACTATTACCACCCCATCCGCAACCGCTTCAAAAACATCGAACGTATTCCTTTCAGAAACTCGCTGAGTGATAATGTCGTAAGCTGCATCGTTGAAGACAGGCAGAAAAACCTGTGGATAGGAACCAATGACGGCGGACTGAACCTATACACCCCCGACACCCAGCAATTCGTCCATTACGCATTGCAGGAAAACCAGCGTGAAGACGGTTTCGGCTCCAACAACATCAAGTCCGTATATGTGGATGAACCGAGAGGATTAGTCTACATCGGCGCACACGCCGGCGGTCTAAGCATCTTGCATCGCAACAGCGGACGCATAGAGAACTTCAACCAACGCAACAGCCGTTTAATCAACGAAAACGTATACGCCATTCTGCCCGACGGAGAAAATAACTTCCTTTTAGGTACATTAAGCGCTTTGGTACACTTCAATCCGGAGAAGCGGAGCTTTACCACCATCACGCAGGAAAGTGACGGGACACCAATGAATCTTCAAAAGATTACAACCCTGTTCCGGGACTCTCAAAAGCGCCTTTGGATAGGTGGAGAAGAGGGTATATCCGTATTCAAACAGCATGGAACGTCTATACAGAAAGCGGCGATTCTGCCCGAATCCACTGTTACAAAAGCATTCACCAATTATATCTATGAAGCGGCCAACGGTTTAATCTGGGTGGGTACACGCGAAGGGTTCTACTGTTTCAACGAGAAGGAGAAGCGGATTAAGCGGTACACCACAGCCAACGGCCTGCCCAACAACGTGGTCTACGGCATACTCGAAGACTCTTACGGCCGCCTGTGGATGAGCACCAACCGGGGTATCTCATGTTTCAACCCTGAAACGGAGAAATTCCGCAACTTTACCGAAGCGGACGGATTGCAAAGCAACCAGTTCAATACATCTTCCTGTTACCGTACCGCCAACGGCGAAATGTACTTCGGAGGCATAAACGGCCTTACCACATTCCGCCCGGAACTGTTGCTGGACAACCCCTATACTCCGCCGGTAGTAATCACCAAGTTACAACTGTTCAACAAAACCGTCCGTCCCGACGACGAAACCGGTATTTTGAGCAAGAACATCAGCGACACGAAAAGCATCACGCTGAAATCCTGGCAGACAGCGTTCTCTCTGGAGTTTGTCGTTTCAAACTACATTTCCGGACAGCATAATACTTTCGCCTATAAATTAGACGGTTACGACAAAGAATGGTATTACCTCACAGACAGGCGCTCGGTATCCTACTCCAACCTGCCGCACGGCACTTATCACTTCATGGTGAAAGCCGCCAACAACGACGGCAAATGGAATACCACACCTACCATACTGGAAATCGTCATACTGCCCGTATGGTACAAGACCTGGTGGGCTATCCTACTGTTCCTCTCCACTTCCATCGGGTTCATTACATTTGTATTCCGGTTCTTCTGGCTGCGTAAGAATATGGAAGCGGAGCTTGAAATAGAACGCCGAGACAAGGAACACCGTGAAGAAATCAACCAGATGAAGATGCGTTTCTTCATTAATATTTCGCATGAGCTCCGCACGCCGCTTACCCTGATTCTGGCGCCGCTGCAAGAGGTTATCAGCAAAATCAACGACCGTTGGACACGCAACCAGCTGGAATACATCCAGCGGAACGCCAACCGCCTGCTGCATCTTGTCAATCAGCTTATGGACTACCGCCGGGCGGAACTCGGAGTTTTCGAATTGAAGATAAAGAAAGGCAACGCATATCGCCTGATACGCGAAAACTTCCTGTATTATGACAAGCTGGCACGCCACAAAGAGATACACTATGCTTTCCACTCCGAGCTGGAAGATAAAGAGGAGTATTTCGACCCGAACTATCTGGAACTGATTGTCAACAATCTGTTATCCAATGCCTTTAAATATACGGATAACGGGAAGAGCATCACCGTTACCCTGAAAGAGGAGAACAACTGCCTGATACTGCAAGTGAGCGACACCGGTATCGGTATCCCCATCAACAAGCAGGGTAAGGTGTTCGAACGTTTCTATCAGATAGAAAGCCAGCATATAGGAAGCGGAATCGGCCTTTCATTGGTGCAACGCCTGGTGGATTTACATCACGGGCACATCGAATTAGAGAGCGAAGAGGGTAAGGGAAGCACGTTCTCCGTCTATCTGCCGCAAGACTTGTCCGTCTATAAAGTTTCGGAACGGGCGGACTCCAATGCTTCCAAGGAAGAAGAGCAGGTGTACTCCACCAACTCCAAAGACATGTACTTCATCGATACGGAGAAAATGGAAAGTGAGGCCATAGAGACGGGTGACAAAAAACGCGGCACTATCCTTATTGTGGAAGACAATCAGGAAATACGCCATTATCTCAGCAGCGGCTTGGCCGGGTTGTTCAATACTCTGGAAGCCGGAAACGGTGAGGAAGCGCTGGAGAAGCTGAAAGATAATGAGGTAGATATCATCATCACCGACGTTATGATGCCTGTAATGGACGGAATCAAACTGTGTAAGAATATCAAGCAGAATATCCGTACTTGCCACATTCCGGTCATTATTCTGTCTGCCAAAACCGATATAAAAGACCAGTTGGAAGGCTTGCAAGTGGGGGCGGATGATTATATTTCCAAGCCGTTCGCCATTACCGTCCTCACTTCAAAGATACAGAACATGATGCGTACCCGCCGGCACATGCTCGAGAAGTATGCCAAGTCACTGGAAGTGGAACCGGAGAAAATCACTTTCAACGCCATGGACGAAGAGTTGCTGAAACGTGCCGTGAGCATTGTAGAGGAGAACATAGACAACATCGAATTCTCCACCGATGAATTTGCGCAGAAAATGAATATGAGCCGTTCCAACCTGCATTTGAAGCTAAAAGCGATTACCGGAGAATCCGCTATTGACTTTATCCGCAAAATCCGGTTCAAGAAAGCGACGGAACTGCTGAAAAGCGGACGTTATACAGTGGCCGAAGTCAGCAGTATGGTAGGATTTAATTCGTCGTCTTATTTTGCAACATGTTTCAAGAAGTATGTGGGCTGCTTGCCGACGGAGTATATAAAGAAAGCTAAAGGATAAAGGTTTAATGTATAAGTTCTCTGATGAAGTTTATACATTCCCGCCTTTCACCCTTTCACTTCTTCCTATTCATGCGGGATAGCGGGTGAAACCATGGAATAAATATATTCATCCCATGGGACGAAAAAGTTTAGCTAGTAAGATGAATTTATTCGTCTTGCAGGATGAACTTATTCATCCTGCAAGACGATTTTATGTGTAATAACCCCACACGTCAGCACCCGCAACACCACGTCTTTACGAGTAAAATGCCACACCTCAACGTTCATAATGCCTGTGGTTTGCCAAGCAAATACCCGGACTTTGGGGAGATAAGGTGTGGCGTTTCAAGTACTGCTATACGCCGACACTAATGGCACTTATATAATCAGGCTTCACCCGTTATCCCCTATGAATAGGAGGAAGTAAAAGGGTGAAGGAAGTATGAGCAAACATTATTTTCCTATGATAATATCCTGTTTTCCTACGATGATAATCTGATAAAACAAGTATAATCCGGTACTTCCCAATTCACTCAAACCGCCCTCTCTGAGCATCTTATGCCACCCTTTTAGACAAATCTAATATTTCATTCAACAACTTTGATAATAAAATTCGAAATTCAAAAAAAACATAAACAAGATATACTATTGTTTAAAATACAATGTAATATATTTGCAGCAAGGAAAATTAAACTTTTACTAATAAAAATCAACTTAAGTATGAAGAACACTCTTTTTATTTGTTTGTTCGCATTATTTGCATTCTCCGGATGTGTTGACGATGAAGAAGACTTCGCAACAGGCGGAAACATCAGTCCGGAACTGACTCCTGAAAACAAAGAGAACGCAGAATTGAACGCTGCTGTTTTTGAACAACTCAACCTCGACTACCCCGGTCTGGAAAAAGTAAAGCAATATTATGAAGCAGGCGAGAATTACCTTGCCGCCAGTGCATTGTTAGAGTATTATCGTATGAGATCGAATGTAGAAAACCCCAATCTGTCACTTATTGATGTAATTACCACTACTGCAGAAAAGGAAAAAGCCGATTACGCGTTAGAATATTGTTTTGCATCAAGTAATTTTGTTGACAAAAACGGTAAACCTTTTTCTATCAAAAAAGACGGGGTACTGGATTGGACAATTGTTCCCTCTGGTGTTACCAGTGGAGAGTATCAAAAACAACTTCACCGTCACCAATGGTTCATCCCGCAAGGCAAAGCGTATCGTGAAACCGGCGATGAAAAATATGTAGCCTCATGGATAGAAGTATACGGTGATTGGATTGTTCAAAATCCCAAACCTGAAGCCGGCCCTATTGATGAAGGACCATGGTGGCAGCTCCAAGTAGCACACCGCGTCAGCGATCAAGTACAGTTATTAGAGTATTTCAAGCCTGCAAGTAACTTTACCCCAGAGTGGCTTACTACATTCCTTACTTCATTTGCAGAACAAGCTGACTTTTTACATGATTATCCTTATACCAAAAGCGGCAATATTCTTATCACACAAGCTAATGCATTGACTGATGCCGGTATTTTGATGCCGGAATTCAAACGTGCCCAAAATTGGTTAGATAAAGGATATGAAATTTACAATGCAGAAATAGACAACCAATTCTTTAGTGATGGTTGGCATAAAGAAATGTCATTGCAGTATCACACAGACGTAATGGACAGCTACTATAACATGATAGCATTCTACCAAACTAATAATTTAGCTTCAAAAATATCTCCGGACTTCATCGCCAAACTTCGCAAACCGGCTGAAGTATTGATGCATCTTACCTACCCCAATTATTTTAGAAAAGCTAAAAATGATAGCCAAGATGAGAAGCATCCGCTACCCTCTTTCAATGACTCTTGGAAAGAAGGAAAAACGCGTAACGTTTTATTAAATAATTTCAAAAAATATTTAACGTTATTCCCTGACAGCGAAGAACTCAGATATATGACAACTGCCGTAAATGGCGGTAGTGCCCAAGGAGTTGTACCCGGCAATGATATGAAACTTTTTGATGAAGCAGGGTATTACATATTCCGTAATGGTTGGCAACCGGAAGCTACCGTAATGATTTTCAGCAATAACAGAAGCAATGATATTTCCCCGGCTATGCAGGTTTCAAGTCATAACCAACCGGACAATGGAACATTCGAGCTTTACATTAACGGCCGTAATTTCTTCCCAGACTCTGGTGTAGCTGCTTACAGTGGCGATGATATCCGTACTTGGTTCCGTGGTAGTGACAAGCATAATACTCTGACGTTAAAAGACATGTCAAGCCCGGGAAAAGAATGGAAACAAAACATTGAAAAAGCTGCTGGTAAATTGTTGACAAGTCAAAAAAACGATAATTTTGAAATGATTTCATTCGAAAACCCTAGCTATTCCAACTTAACGCATCGCCGTACTGTATTTTTTGTAAAAAAACAGTTCTTTGTATTAGTCGACGAAGCTATTGGTAATGCATCAAATCCTCTATATTTAAGTTTTAACCTATGTGAAGGAACTGATACAGAGGTTGTTATTGATCACGGTGAGGTAGACTCAAATAACCCAGCTTCTTACAGCAATGGACAGAACGGTGCACACACAGCTTTTGCAGACGGCAACAATATTCTCGTGCGTACATTTGCTGATAATAATCAAGCGATCTCTATGCACTCTTTCAACACTCCAGGAGCTGGAGAAGGTGATTTTACCGGACGTGTGTCCTATGTAAAAGATGGCGGTGACTACAACAACCGTCCTGCCTATACTATCTATAGCGAAAAAGAAGCTGATAAAAACCTGCGTTTCATCACTGTAATCTTACCTGTAAGTGGAGATACTACTACTAAAAAAGTAGAAGCCCAGTTCACAGACAGCGGTTATAGTGACAATGGTGGAAAACTTTCTGTTACTATAGATAATAATGAAACATATAATTTAGAATACATTTTATAATAAACCAATAATCTTCAGAATATGAAATCTAAATTGTTAAGCACGTTCAGCATGCTACGAATTATGATGGTAGCTGCATTAACTGTGTTCTGTGTCTCCTGTGATAAGACAGAGACTACGGATTCAACAGGATTTATTCTTTACTATCTGGGTATAACAGATATAGGGCCTAGCATGTCATATACATTAAAGGCACCTGCTTATAAAGGTAGTACTCCTTATGATTTTACAATCACAAAAGTTACCCTTAACGAAGAATCTTTCAGTAATAACGATAATTTTGTAATCAATACTGAGACAGGTGAAATTACAATTCAAAATACTGATGCTATGGCATCGGGGTTATACAGCATTAGTGTTGGATGTTACTCTAACGGTAAATTCTTTGATTTCAAAGATGCTGTACAAGTGAATATGTTACTTGCAGTACCTGAAGGTGTGACAGTAGAACCTGCAGAAGTATTAGTAAAAATGGAAGATGAAAATTGGTGGGAAACCAGCGCGCAAGTAACTACCGATGCAGAAAAACATGTAAGTATTACTAAGTATGAATTTGCCGAGGATGAAAGTAAAGAGTACTTAAAATATTTCACCATTTCGAATACTGGAGTTATCACCTTTAATCCTGATTACAAAGATAAAATTATCCCTGGAGAAAAGTATGTTTTAAGCTTGAAACTAACAACCAAAGCTGGCGAACACCTTTATCCGGATGCAGTAACATTCAATGTAATTTCCAAACCGTTAAAGCTATTGTATAAACCCAATGCTGTACGGGTAGAACAAAACACTGCACACGAGTCACAATTACCAACCATTCAAGGCTCGGAAGGAATGACCTATGCAATTAAGTCTGTGACTCCAGAGGCTATTGGTTTTACAATTGATGAAACAACTGGTAAAATCAGTTTAGCAGAAAACAGTCCACTTGAAATTAATCAAGTTTATAAAATAGATGTAACCGTGACCAATGAATATGGTTCAACAGATTTCGTAGAAGCTTACACTGTAACAATTGTAGACTTCATAAGTCCTATTCAACCTGAGACGTTCCAATATATAATACCCGATACTTATGAAGAAAGAGCCTATGAAATTCATGTGTCTCCAGATTTTAAGGGTGACGAGGTTATTTTTAGTTTCATAAATAACACAGGTATTATTCAGGAGCAAATTGATAAACATAAAATCACTATTGATAATACAAGTGGTACAATTTCTATAATGGCAGATAATACGTTAACTCCCGGCAATTATGAAATAAACGTCAAAGCTACAGGTCCAACAGAAGATAAAGGAGAAGCAACAACTACTATTAATTTAGAAATCAAAGTTAATCCGAATAAGTTTACTTTCTACTATGGGAATAATATTGACTTAACACCAGCCGATAAATTTGCAAACCAATATTCTATCAGCAATGAAAAAGAACTTCTCGCACTTTCTCTATTACCTACCATTCAGCCTGCAGGTCAAACTATAAAATGGAAAATCATTGCAAAAAAAGGTGAGAATGTGAAGAATTTGAGCACACCTCCTGCCAAAATAGATGAAAACACAGGTAGAATATATTTCGAGACAGTTGATGGTATGATAATGAATACCTTAAATATAGGTATGGTTGTAGTAGAAGCAACCTGTGGAAGTGGTGATTTGGCTTATACAAAGACTACACCAGTATTTTTCAGAGTTGCGAAAACTGCCAATGGGGTATTTGTTGATTACAAGCCTTTTGTATTCCAAGTAAATTCAAAAACAGGAGGTACATCTGCTTCCCCCACTATCACAAGTCCGACAAACATTATTTACATGGATTACCGTAGAGAATTTAATTTCTTCCCTATCAACATGGTAGAGCAAGGGGAGACTCCTAAAAGTGAAGGCTCTCAAATAAAATATGCTTGGGCATATTCTTGGGAACAAATGGGAGGTGACTTTAATGGTGGAGCAAGGAAACCTATTTCCTATTATGACGAGAATAAGCCAATTATAAATAAAGAACATACAGACAAATTATTGGCATTTATTGATCCAACCACAAAAGCCATCAAAGTTAATGAAGAAATGTGGAAAGCTTCCGAAAATGGTTATGTCAATGGAGTATTTATTGCAAGAATGATATATGACACAGATGAAGCAACTGGTCTTAAAAATATGATAGCCGGCAGTGGTAAACAATTCTTCCCAATCGCGATTTGGCTTGATGAAAACTTTTAATCCAACAAAAAAGTAAAACATTATGTATAAACCAACATATCACATATTGAGCAAAAGAGGGTATATCACCCTCTTAGCACTCCTCGTCTCCATTATCACTTTCGCACAAGGTGTAACAGTGAAAGGAACTGTACTCGACGAAAACAAAGAGCCTCTAATTGGTGCTACAATCCAAGTAAAAGGAGAGAATAACGGTGTTGCAGCTGACTTAGATGGAAACTTTACGCTTAAAGTAAAGAAAAATGCCACATTGGTAGTCAGCTACATCGGATATTTGACGCAAGAAGTCCGTCTGCAAGGCAAGACACAAATAACAGTACAATTAGTTCCTGACAGCAAAACGTTGGATGAAGTAATTGTAGTAGGTTATGGTACCATGAAAAAAAGTGACTTGACAGGCTCTGTTGCTTCCGTAGCTTCTAAGGATATCGAAGGTTTCCAAACCAGTTCTGTTGCCGGAGCTTTAGGTGGTCAAATCGCCGGTGTGCAAATCACCTCTACTGACGGTACTCCGGGGGCAGGTTTCAATATCAGCATTCGTGGTGTAGGAACATTGACCGGAGACGCTTCTCCACTTTATATTGTGGATGGCTTCGAAGTTTCGGACATAGATTATCTTTCAAACTCTGACATTGAATCTATCGAAGTGCTGAAAGATGCCTCATCATCTGCTATCTACGGTGCACGTGCAGCCAATGGTGTGGTATTAATCACTACAAAATCTGGTAAGGTAGGCAAGACAACAGTTTCTTACAACGGTTCCGCCACCTATCGTAAAATCTCAAAGACGCTGGATTTGCTTTCTCCATATGAATTCGTAAAATTGCAGGGAGAAGTCAATGAAAATTATAGTGGTACTTACTTCAAAGCTGAAAATGACGCAGACGGTAATCCTTATAAATACCAGACACTTGACGACTATATCGGAGTAGCCGGAGTAGACTGGCAAGGTGAAACATTCAACCCAACATGGTCACAAGATCATAATATAAGTATTATGGGCGGTACCGACAATACTAAATACAATGGTTCACTCTCACGTTATGTAGAAAACGGTATTTTCAAAAATAGTGGCTTTGACAGAACTACTGCCAAATTCCGCTTGGATCAGAAAATAAATAAGAAAGTTTCTTTCAATCTGACTGTAAACTATGCTATGACCAATCGCAAGGGTGTAGGAACATCCGGTGATTCAGGACGTTTCAACATGTTGGCACAGATATTAAGTGCACGTCCTACAGGTGGTTTAAAAATGACTAATGAGGAACTTTTAGAATCAGCCATTGACCCTGAAATGCTAAGTACAGGTGAAAGCTTGGCGCAGGTAAACCCTGTGAAACAGGCAGAATCCGTAACAAATGACAAACGTGCCGAAATGTGGTCGGCTAATGCTGCAGTAAACTGGCAAATTATAAAAGGACTGACATTCAAAACCAGCGGCTCTTATAATACAACCAACAGCCGCACAGATATATTCTATAGAGACGGTTCAAAAGAAGCCTACCGTAATGGACAGAAACCTTACGGACGTACACAAATGGGACGCGATGTTCGCTGGACCAATACGAATACATTGACATGGAAAGACAAAGTGAAAAAACATAACTATGATGTAATGTTAGCTCATGAAGTTTCTTTCAGAAGCAGCGAGTATCTGCTTGGTGAAGCTATGGACTTCCCATTTGATAACTTAGGTAACAACAACTTGGGACTTGGCGCTACTCCAAGTAAAGTAAACAGTAACTATTATGATAAGACCCTACTTTCTTTCTTTGCCCGTGCCAACTATAACTACGACAACCGTTACCTGTTGACGGCAACTGTACGTACTGACGGTTCTACCGTATTCTCCAACAAGAATAAATGGGGTTTCTTCCCTTCATTCTCTGCTGCGTGGCGTGTGTCAGAAGAAGCGTTTATGAAAGACCTTAAATGGCTTTCCAATTTCAAAGTACGCTTCGGTTGGGGTATCGTGGGTAATGACCGTATCAGCAATTACTTGTCTATGGATTTATATACAGACAGTAAATATGGTATGGGTAACAGTACAGTTACCGTGTTGACACCGAAACAATTGAAAAACTCTAATTTGAAATGGGAGGGTTCAAGTTCTGTCAACTTAGGTTTAGATTTAGGTTTCTTTGATAACCGTTTGAATGTAACTGCTGATTTCTTTATCAAGAACACTAAAGATCTATTGTTGGCACAATCATTGGCACAAGCCACCGGTTTCACTTCGCAATGGCAGAATATCGGTAAAATCCAAAACAAGGGTATCGAATTAAGTATAACCTCTACTAATATACAGACTAAAGAGTTCACATGGAATACCAATTTCAATATCTCATTTATCCGAAATGAGTTGAAAGCATTGGCAGACGGCGCAAGCCATATGTACGCACGTTCCGGTTTCGATAGCAATTTCACCGGTTATGATTATATCGCTAAAGTTGGCGAATCTCTGGGATTGATTTATGGTTATGAATTTGACGGTATCTATCAGTACGATGATTTTTATACCGATACGAATGGTAATTTAGTATTGAAACCAGGAATAACTAACAATACACGTTATAATACAGGTGAGAAAGGTGCACAAAACGGAGCTGTTCCGGGTGCTGTAAAATATAAAGACCAAGACGGTGACGGTGATATCACGACCAATGACCGTACAGTAATTGGTAATGCCATGCCGAAATGGTTTGGTGGTATCACTAATACTTTTGAATACAAAGGATTCGATTTAAGCTTTATGTTCCAGTTCAACTATGGCAACGACATCTATAATGCTACCCGTTTGTATGCCACACAAAGCCGTAGCGGACGTCGCAATATGCTTGCTGAAGTAGCCGACCGCTGGAGTCCTACCAATGCATCTAATTTAGTACCTTCTTACAGAGGCTATATCACAAACGATGTATATTCACGTTTTGTAGAAGACGGTTCATTCTTACGTCTGAAAAATGTGACACTTGGATATACCTTGCCAAAGAAATGGACAAACAAGTTCCACGCTTCCAGACTCCGTGTATATGTTACCGGTCAGAATTTGTTCTGTCTGAATAACTACAGCGGTTATGACCCGGAAGTAAACAGTCTGAGTAATCCGATGATGCCGGGTCTGGACTGGGGTGCTTATCCTAAGAGCCGAGTATTCACTGTGGGAATCGACCTTCAATTCTAATTCATAAAATAATATACATATGAAAAAGTTTATATACTATATAGGAATTTTAGCTTTATGCTTTCTTCCCGCTGCATGCTCTTTGGAAGAAGAAAGTAGTACTGAAGTAGAGAAAAACAAATATCTAAATGATGCTAAAGAAGCACAGGATGTATTGCTCGGTGTATATCGCTCTACGATAGAAGAAGGAATGTACGGTTATCATCTCTCCATCTACTTTTCTATGGGAACTGATATCTCACAAGTAGAAGGAAGCACTACCGAGAATTTCCGTATTTTGCCTACCAATGCATATTCTGCTTCGCAAGCCGAAGTGCAGACTTCATGGGCTTCTCTCTATACGGGTATTTATAATGCAAACGATTTTTTGGAACGCATATCTGTAAAAATGGATTCATACAACGAGTCCGATAAACAGTTGGCGACTATCTACATTGCCGAAGCAAGAGCCCTAAGAGCATTGTATTACTTCGAATTAGTCCGCCGCTGGGGAAACATTCCTTTAATGACGAGTACAGCTATGTCCAACCAACATCCGTCGACCTTTGTACAGGCCGATCCTGTAGATGTCTATAAGTTAATTGAAGAAGATTTGTTATACGCTTGCGACATTCTGCCGTATGCAAAAGATGATACTTACCGCAGTAGTAACGATTATCGTTTCTCAAAAGGAGCAGCATTGGGATTACTCGCTAAAGTGTATGCCACTTGGGCAGGATACCCCATACAAGATACAAGTAAGTGGGAAGCTGCCGCAAAAACTGCACGTATCTTAGTAGAATCGGGTAAACATGATTTACTGAACGACTACGAACAATTATGGAAAAACACTTGTAACGGTATTTGGGACCCAACGGAAAGTTTGATTGAAATATCTTTCTACTCTCCTACATATTCTGGAAATAGTGATCCTGTGGGTCGTATTGGAAAATGGAACGGAGTTAAAACTACAGTCGATGCAGGTCGTAGCGGAAGTACTGCAGCCAACGTTCAGGTTGTTCATTCATTCGTACTTGATTGGAGAGAAGAAGCCAAGCCTGATGAAACCACCGGCATAAGTCCCGACAGACGTCAGAACTTATCTATAGCTAACTACAAGCACGGTCATAACGACAGTAAAACCGGTGCTGTTTACTTGGATGATTACTACTTGGCAGCCAGTATTCCCAACGACAATGCTGCTACTGCGTTAAGTAAAGACCTGGATCCTGAAAAGTCTCAAAAAGCTAAACAAACTTATACTCCGGCCAAATGGGATATTGACAAATACATGGAAAGTATACCTTTCATCAACAATGATAAATCAACTGTAAACTGGTATGTATTACGCTATGCAGATGTACTGTTACTATATGCAGAAGCCTTGAACGAATGGAAAGGCGGCCCCACCACAGAGGCTTATGCTGCTATTAATAAAGTTCGCAAACGCGGTTATACAAAAGCAGATGGAACAATCAACAAAGACTATAGCTTAAAGGAGGGATTGGATCAAACTGCTTTCCGTGAAGCCGTTCATAAAGAACGTGCCTACGAATTAGCATTCGAAGGTCATCGACGCCTCGACTTAGTACGCTGGGGTGTGTATTATGAAACAGTACAAAATACATATAACGCATTAAAGAACTGGTGGAGTAGTGCTAATTACGTTGTATATGACTACACAGAAAAAGGAAAACACGAACTAATGCCCATCCCGCAACGCGAAATGGACTTGTGTACCCAGTTTGAACAGAACCCGGGTTGGTAACAATCACCCTAAATATATCTCCAATATGCCCCTACCCGAGGCATATTGGAGATTATCTAAACTCTTTTCAACAAAAGTGACATTCGAAGAACGCGGATTAATTGCCTTTTCAACATTCTTACTACAAAGACTATAAAAAATCCGTTAACTTTGCTTTCGTTACAAAACCTACTAAAATCAATTACATTAAAAACGAATAACATGAAAAAAAACCTTGTTCTCTTAGCTTTGGGTGCGCTGACTTTTGCATCATGCCAGACACAGCCTAAGGAAGACTACAGTTGGATTAAAAAAGGCCTGGACGTAGCTTCTGCACAATTAACATTAACCGCAGAAGAAATCTCATCCACTAATATGTTGCCGCGTTCTATTCGCACAGGCTATGACATGGACTTCCTGTGCCGCCAATTAGAAAGAGGTGAAGACACCTTCAAAGATTCTTTACGCGCGCACCCCGCAGCCGACCAACTGGGAAAACGCCGCCTATGCAGCGTTTATGACTGGACCAGCGGTTTCTACCCGGGCTCTTTATGGTATGCCTACGAATTGACGGGCAACGATACACTGAAAACATGGGCTATTCAATATACTAACCTGCTGAACCCCGTTCGTTACTACACCGGTACGCACGACTTGGGCTTCATGGTAAATTGCAGCTATGGTAATGCAGAGCGTCTGGCTCCTAACGATACCATTGCAGCCGTAATGAAAGAAACCGCCGACAACTTGTGCGGACGTTTCAACGACTCCATTTCAGCTATCCGTTCATGGGACTTCGGAACCTGGAATTTCCCCGTTATCATCGACAATATGATGAACCTGGATCTCCTGTTCAATGTAGCCAAAGCAACCGGTAACAACTCTTATAAGGATATTGCCGTCAGACACGCAATGACTACCATGAACAACCACTTCCGCCCCGACTATACTTGCTGGCACGTAGTCAGCTACAACAACGACGGTACGGTAGAAAAGAAACAAACATTCCAAGGCAAGAACGACGACTCTTCATGGGCACGCGGACAAGCATGGGCTGTATACGGCTATACTGCTTGCTATCGCGAAACACAAGACACTACTTTCCTGAACTTCGCCGTAAAAGTGGCTGACATGATTATGGATCGCGTTAAGACCGACGACGCCATTCCTTACTGGGACTATGACGCTCCCGTAACCGAGGAAACTCCGCGTGACGCATCTGCCGCTTCAGTAACCGCTTCCGCCCTGATAGAGTTAAGCACGATGGTACCCGACGGAAAAAAATATCTGGACTACGCAGAGAAAATCTTGAAGAGCTTGTCAAGCGACGCTTATCTGGCAAAGGTTGGCGAAAACCAGGGATTCATCCTGATGCACTCTACCGGTTCATTACCTAACGGTTCGGAAATCGATACTCCGCTGAACTATGCGGACTACTACTATATGGAAGCTTTGAAGCGTTTCATGGATTTGAAAGGCATCAGCTATAAAAATCTCTAATACCTGAACTATAAATCGACAAACATTATGAATAAGACTTTCAAATATATCGTCCTGCTGGCTCTTGCTTGCTTCGTTGGAAAAGCAAATGCCCAGGAACTGAAGACTGAGGTATTCTCGCTCCTTAATCTGGACTATCCCGGATTGGAGAAAGTAAAGACTTTGCATCAGGAAGGCAAAGACGCCGATGCGGCCAAAGCATTACTCGACTACTACCGCGCACGTACCAACGTGAAAACTCCGGACATCAACCTTAAGAAAGTGACTATCAGCAAAGATGACCAGAAAATGGCGGACGATGCTCTGCAGCATACATTCTTTGCTCACAAAGGTTATCAACCGTCATTCAATTACGGTGAAGACATCGACTGGAGATACTGGCCGGTGAAAGATAACGAATTGCGCTGGCAGTTGCACCGCCACAAATGGTTTACTCCCATGGGTAAGGCTTATCGTGTAAGCGGTGACGAAAAATATGCCGCTGAATGGACGAAGCAATACATTGACTGGATTAAGAAAAACCCGTTGGTGAAGATAAACAAGAACGAATATGAACTGACAGGAAATACCCAACTGAAAGATGATGCAGAGAATGTACGTTTCGCATGGCGTCCGCTGGAAGTGAGCAACCGTCTGCAAGACCAGACCTCACAGTTCCAGTTGTTCCTCCCGTCTCCCTCTTTCACACCGGAGTTCCTGACTGAGTTCCTGGTAAACTATCACAAACATGCCATACATATATTGGGTAATTATTCCAAGCAAGGTAATCACCTGCTGTTCGAAGCACAGCGTATGATTTATGCCGGAGCTTTCTTCCCCGAATTCAAAGAAGCAGCTGCCTGGAGAAAGAGCGGTATCGACATCATGAACCGTGAAATCAATGTACAGGTATACAATGACGGCGGACAGTTCGAGCTTGACCCGCACTATCACCTCGCTGCCATCAATATCTTCTGTAAAGCATTGAACATTGCCGACTTGAACGGTTTCCGCAACGAGTTCCCGCAAGAATACCTGAATACAATTGAAAACATGATTGTATTCTATGCCAACATTTCTTTCCCTGACTATACCAACCCGTGCTTCAGCGATGCTAAGCTGACCAATAAGAAAGAAATGCTGAAGAACTACCGTAGCTGGAGCAAGATGTTCCCGAAGAACCAGTTCATCAAGTATCTGGCAACCGATGGTAAAGAAGGTGCATTGCCCGAATATCTCTCTAAAGGTTTCTTGAAATCCGGTTTCTTCGTATTCCGTAACTCTTGGGGAACGGATGCCACACAAATGGTTGTAAAGGCCGGCCCGAAAGCTTTCTGGCACTGCCAACCGGATAACGGTACTTTCGAACTCTGGTTCAACGGTAAGAACCTGTTCCCCGATTCCGGTTCTTATGTATACGCCGGTGAAGGAGAAGTAATGGAACAACGTAACTGGCACCGTCAGACTTGCGTACACAACACCGTAACTCTGAACAACAAGAATCTGGATCAGACTGAATCTGTAACCAAACTGTGGCAGCCGGAAGGTAATGTACAGATATTGGTTACCGAAAACCCGAGCTACAAAAACTTGAAACACCGTCGCTCCGTATTCTTCGTAGACAACAGCTACTTCGTAATTGTAGACGAAATGGTAGGAAGCCAGAAGGGTTCTATCAACCTGCACTATCAGATGCCGAAAGGCAAAATCGCCAACAGCCGCGAAGACATGACTTTCGTTACTCAGTTTGAAGAAGGAAGCAACATGAAACTGCAGTGCTTCGGTCCCGAAGGTATGACTATGAAGAAAGAGCCGGGCTGGTGTTCAACCGCTTACCGCAAACGCTACAACCGTATGAATGTATCGTTCAACGCAAAGAAAGACAGCGAAGATGCCGTACGTTACATTACCGTTATCTGTCCGATTAAGAACAGTGCAGATGCCCCCAAATTATCTGCCAAGTTCAAAAACAAAGCATTCAATGAAAACGGACTGGAAGTAGAGGTGAAAGTAAACGGTAAGAAACAGTCTCTAAATTACAAATTATAATAATACTGAAAATTAGTTTATACTATCTGGTATAAACTAATTTTCAACACTTACTTATTTACCAAAGGATTATAACAAATCAATCCAATTATGAAAAACAATCTCCCCAACCTGCTTCTTCCGTTAGCGACATTAAGTCTTGCTTCTTGCGCCAGCCAGAAAAAAGAAGAGCCCAAGCGTCCGAACATTATCTTCATGATGACGGATGACCATACCACACAAGCCATGTCTTGTTACGGTGGTAACCTCCTGCAAACTCCCAATATGGACCGTATAGCCAATGAGGGCATCCGCATGGATAACTGTTACGCTGTCAATGCTCTTTCAGGCCCGTCACGCGCATGTGTCCTTACCGGTAAGTTCAGCCACGAAAACGGTTTTACGGATAATGCGAGTACCTTCAACGGCGACCAGCAAACATTCCCGAAACTGCTTCAGCAAGCCGGGTATCAAACGGCTATGATTGGTAAATGGCACCTTATCAGCGAACCGCAAGGTTTTGACCATTGGAGTATTCTCAGTGGCCAGCACGAACAGGGAGATTATTACGATCCCGATTTCTGGGAAGATGGCAAACATATCGTAGAGAAAGGTTATGCCACGGACATCATTACAGATAAGGCTATCAAATTCCTCGAAGGCAGGGACAAGAACAAACCGTTCTGCATGATGTATCATCAGAAAGCTCCGCACCGCAACTGGATGCCTGCCCCACGCCATCTGGGCATATTCAACAATACTACATTCCCGGAACCCGCCAATCTGTTTGACGATTATGAAGGACGCGGCAGAGCTGCCCGCGAACAGGATATGTCCATCGAACATACCCTGACCAACGACTGGGATTTAAAGTTGCTGACTCGTGAAGAAATGCTGAAAGATACCACCAACAGGCTTTACAGCGTGTACAAGCGTATGCCTGCCGATGTACAGGACAAATGGGATTCAGTGTATGCGCAACGCATTGCCGAATATCGCAAGGGCAACTTGAAAGGTAAAGCGTTAGTCAGCTGGAAGTATCAGCAATATATGCGCGACTATCTGGCTACCGTACTGTCGGTAGACGAAAATATCGGCCGCCTTTTGAACTATCTTGAAAAGATTGGCGAGCTGGATAATACAATCATTGTCTACACTTCCGACCAGGGATTCTTCCTCGGCGAGCACGGTTGGTTCGACAAACGCTTCATGTATGAGGAATGCCAGCGTATGCCGCTCATCATCCGTTACCCCAAAGCCATTAAAGCCGGCAGCACAAGTAACGCAATCTGTATGAATGTGGACTTCGCTCCTACTTTCCTTGACTTTGCCGGAGTGGAAATCCCATCGGATATTCAGGGAACTTCCATGAAACCCGTATTGGAGAATGAAGGCAAAACTCCCGCCGACTGGCGTAAAGCTGCCTACTATCATTATTACGAGTATCCCGCAGAGCACTCGGTGAAACGTCATTACGGTATTCGCACACAGGACTTCAAACTGATTCATTTCTATAACGACATCGACGAATGGGAAATGTATGATATGAAAGCCGATCCGCGCGAAATGAACAATGTGTTCGGTAAACCGGAATACGCTGAAAAACAGAAAGAGCTGATGCAACTGCTGCAAGACACTCAAAAGCAATACAATGACAATGACCCCGACGAAAAAGTAAACGAGCTTTTCAAGGGTGACAGAAGATTGATGAAAAACAGATAAAACCATTAAATTTATTATCATGGATAGAAGAAGTTTTCTAAAAAACACAGGCTGGTCTTTTCTCGGACTGGCAGCTTCAGGAAGCCTGCTCGGCTCTTGCGTAGCAGGAAGCAAAGAAGCAAAGAAAATTATGCCGACGGCAAGTAACCTTAAAGTATTCTGGGGTGACTTACATAACCACTGTAACATTACTTACGGACACGGCGATATGCGCGATGCTTTTGAAGCGGCCAAAGGCCAGTTGGACTTTGTCAGCGTAACTCCCCACGCTATGTGGCCGGATATTCCGGGTGCAAACGATCCCCGTCTGAAATGGGTAATCGACTATCATACCGGAGCTTTCAAGCGTTTGCGCGAAGGCGGTTATGAGAAATATGTAAAGATGACCAACGAATACAATAAGGAAGGCGAATTCCTTACTTTCGTAGGATACGAGGCACACAGTATGGAGCATGGCGACCACGTAGCGCTGAACTATGATTTGGACGCACCGCTTGTGGAATGTACTTCCATCGAAGACTGGAAAGAGAAAGCCAAAGGACATAAAGTATTCGTCACTCCGCACCACATGGGTTATCAGGGCGGTTATCGCGGCTACAACTGGAAATGCTTCACCGAAGGAGATATTACTCCGTTCGTCGAAATGTATTCCCGCCACGGTTTGGCAGAAAGCGACCAGGGTGATTATCCGTATCTGCACGATATGGGTCCCCGCCAATGGGAAGGCACTATCCAATACGGTCTGGATCAAGGCCACAAATTCGGTATCATGGCTTCTACCGACCAGCACTCCGGTTATCCGGGCAGCTACGGTGACGGACGTATCGGTGTTCTGGCTCCGTCATTGACTCGTGACGCTATCTGGGAAGCTCTTCGCACCCGCCACGTATGTGCCGCCACCGGTGATAAAATAATAATCGACTTCCGTCTTAATGACGCTTTCATGGGTGATGTTGTCCGTGGCAACAGCCGTCGTATCTACTTGAATGTAACCGGCGAAAGCTGCATCGATTATGTAGACATTGTTAAAAACGGTCAGATATTGGCCCGCATGAACGGCCCGTTAACTCCGGTTGCACCGGAAGGCGATACCGTCCGTTGCAAAGTAAAAGTTGATTTCGGTTGGAACCGCGAAGAAAAGTACGTACACTGGCAAGGTAAGCTGTCGGTAAACAAGGGCCGTATCGTAAGCGTTACTCCTTGCTTCCGTGGCGCAGCCTTCACTTCTCCCCAAGAGGGCGAACACGAGTTCAAAACACATGTAAATCGTATTCTCTCCGTGGGCGAGAAAGAAACGGAACTGGATTTGTACAGCAGCAAGAACCCGAATACGACCACCGCAGCCATGCAGGCGGTAATCCTCGACCTGGAAATGCCGAAGGACGGAATACTTACCGCAGACTTCAACGGCAAGAAGTTCGAACACACATTGGGCGAACTGCTTGAAGGTTCCCGTTCTCACTTCATGATCGGCTGGTTGAGCGAAGCTATTCTCTTTAACCGCGCCATGCCTGAAAGCTGCTTCACCGTAGAACACTACATGGAAGACAAAGAACCTCAGCGTGACACCGATTATTACTACGTACGTGTACGTCAGCGCGACGGACAATGGGCTTGGAGTTCTCCTATCTGGGCTGAAAGAGTTTGATAATTATGAAAAAATACGCTATAGGAATTGACCTTGGCGGTACTTCTGTGAAATACGCCCTTATTGA